>Ga0105093_10000591_pt1 | contig 13871 bp, 13 predicted proteins | sample PPLLak3March2015_2_FD_79111 | JGI IMG/M metagenome (GOLD analysis project Ga0105093, IMG submission 79111) | Freshwater sediment microbial communities from Prairie Pothole Lake near Jamestown, North Dakota, USA - PPLs Lake P8 Core (3) Depth... | ecosystem: Environmental > Aquatic > Freshwater >... | reverse complement strand
TTATACCTAAAGGACACTGCCGATAGTGCCTAAAATGACTAAAGTGCCTAAAGTTTGGAGGGGACTGTAACGCTTTTTCAGGCGTTCGACCTTAACCAAACACCAAACGCCAACTCCCAAACTCAGACCAAACTTTGCCATGAACCATCACGACCATCAGCACCCCAGCGGCCACCACGACCATCCCTCGACCGAGCTGTCGTTCGACGAGAAACTGATCAAGCTGCTGGAGCACTGGATCCGGCACAATCAGGAGCACGCGAAGACGTACGGCGACTGGGCGGAAAAAGCCGCAGCCGATTCCAAGGGGGAGGTGTCGATCCTACTCAACGAGGCCGTCAGCCTGAGTATGGATCTCAACCGGAAATTCGAGAAGGCCTTGGCGAAGGTGCGTGGGTAGTGGAATCCAAGACCCGGCTCAGAACCGCCAGCATGGCCGGTTTTTCGCCAAAGACGCACGGCTGGACCTTCAACTGCACATTCACGCGCTGCCCGTTCTTGCACACCAGGGACACTTTCTGGACTGAAGTGCAACGGGTTCCCGGAAACCCGCCCCCGCAGGCGGACTCAACGGCCGGGATGCTGGTGTCGTCAAAAAAACTGACGAACACGGTGTCCAAGACTTCATCCTGCAGGTAACCGCCCAGCCGGGCCATGAAGCGGTTGCATTCCTTGATCCGCCCGTCCTGGACAATGAAGATCCCCTCCTCGGAAACTGCAAGCCAGCTCTGGAGTATTCCGTCGTGTTCCTGAAATGCAGACAATTGCCTCGTGCCGTCGGCCCTGCGGTTGCGGTCTTTTGCCGTTTTGATCTGCTGGATCGTCATTTGCATGGCAGCACCTCCCATCAGGCGACATCGTTGAAACCGCTGAACTGGTCGAACTTGGGGTTCATTTTCAGGCCGTAGGTGTCCTTGCCTGAAAATTTGAACTCAACGTGGGACGGGTCGATGGTGGCGTTGGAAGCGGCGTTCTGGGTGATTGTGAAATACACCGTGGCCGTCAGGTTGTCGGCATCCCAGGTCACGGCACTGGGGATGGACGGCAGTTTGGCTTCAGTGGGGGATATGGGCAGCCCGAAATTGTAAGCCTGCCCGGGGCCCTGGCCGGTGGCGCGGCTGATCTGCCAGTTTACCGGGTTTTCGATCGAATCCCGGTCCATTGTTTTGTCGAACTGAATTTTGATGGAGAGGGTTTTAGATGCGTTTGGGGTCATCAAGTAGCTATTCAGGGCCACCAGGGGTGTCCCTTTGCCCAAGGAGAAGGAAAAGGTGCTCGAAGCCTGGGCGAACATCATTTTGGGCGGGTCGACCTTGTACATGTAGCGGCTGAGGGTGTCCGCAAGGTCAGCCTGGTCGAGCCTTTCCAGAGTGTCCACTGTGTTCTGGGCGCTTTCCATGTCGCCCATGTCAGCATAGCTGTAACCCACCTGAGCATAGGCGTCGTAAAGGGCTTCGTCCCGGCTGATCGCCTGCTGGAACTGTCGGATCGCCTCCTCGGGTTTGCCCTGCCGGCTATATGTCAGCCCCATTCCCAGGTACCCGCCTGCCTCCTGCGGCGCCAGGCGCTGGATCTCGCTGTACTGGGTCTCGGCATCTGAAAAACGCCCCAGCTCTATGTAGGCCTGGCCGAGCGCATAACGGTTGGCCGTGCTCGGGTTCAACCGTACCGCCTCGGCATACTCGGTGCGTGCGTCCTCATATTTTCCCTGAGAAAAGTAGAGGTTGCCTAGTTTGACGTGAATGTCGTCACGGTAGGGGTCGACCTGAAGAGCCGATTTATAGGCCTTGATGGCGTTTTCGGGATCCTCGAGCTTCAGGTAGGTCATGGCGAGGTACTGCGCGGCGTCGGCGGCAAACGACGAGCTGCGACCTAAACCGACCGAACGCTTGAACTCTTTGACCGCGCCCCCGTAGTCCTGGTTCGTGTAGGCGTCGATCCCACGCTGCAAAGCCGCGTTGGCCAAGCTCTCCAGCCCGTTCGACTGGGTCAGCGTGGCCGAAAACAGGCTATCCGTTATCGAGGCGTTAGAAATGATGGTGTCGTAAACAGTCATAATCAGCCCTCGCTAATGATCATCGCCCGTTTTCAGGAAAGCTTTAGCTAAAAATCAAACAGATGGACGTCAGTGGCGTTCGCGGGTTCTCATAAAAATGATCTCCGGCCACTGCTTCGCGACATATTGTAGTCGCCATTCACTGGCGTCCAGGTAGGTCAGGTTACCTTCTGAATCCATCGCCAGGTTCGATGGATTCGCCTTCTCGAAGGCTTCCAGTTGCTTCGGATCGGTACAGCTCACCCAGCGGGCAATGGCGAAATCGATTGCCTCGTAAACCGCATCCACCCCGTATTCGGTTTTAAGCCGCGCCATGATCACCTCGAACTGCAGCACCCCGACCGCTCCCAGGATGTACTCGCTGCTATACAGAGGGTGAAACAACTGCACCGTGCCTTCCTCGGCCAGCTGGGCCAATCCCTTGTGCAGCTGCTTTGTTTTGAGCGGCGACTTCAGCCGCACGCGCCGGAAATGCTCGGGGGCGAAATTCGGGATGCCGGTGAACTTGAGCGGCTCCTTTTCGGAAAACGTATCGCCGATCTTGATGGTGCCGTGGTTGTGGATGCCGATGATATCCCCCGGCCAGGCCTCCTCCACGAGCGCCCGGTCCTGGGCCATGAAGATGATCGGATTGGACAGCAGAAGATCCTTGCCGATGCGGTGGTGGCGTACCCTCATCCCCCGCTGGAACCGGCCCGAGCAGATGCGCAGGAACGCGATGCGGTCGCGGTGCGCCGGGTCCATGTTCGCCTGAATCTTGAAGACGAAACCGGAGAATGCGTCCTCGTCGGGCGATACCATGCGGGTGATGGTCGGCCGGGGCAACGGGGCCGGGGCAATCTCGACAAAGGCATCGAGCATCTCCCGCACTCCGAAATTATTGACCGCGCTGCCGAAAAAAACCGGCGTCTGGCTGCCTTTGAGATAATCTTCCAGGACGAAGGGGCTGGCTGCCCCTTCCAGCAGGGCAACGTCTTCGCGCAGTTCAGCGGCTTGTCGGCCCAGCAGTTCATCCAGCAGCGGATCGTCCAGGTCGCGAATGGTGAGCATCGCGTCGGTCAGGCGCTCCTGGCCGGGGGTGAAGAGGTTCAGTTCCTTGCGGTAGAGATTGTAGGTCCCCTTGAAGCGTTTGCCCATGCCGATGGGCCAAGACAGGGGCGCGCACTCGATCTGCAGGCTTTCTTCGATATTGGCCAGGATGGCGAGCGGCGGCATTCCCTCGCGGTCGAGCTTGTTGATGAAGGTCAGGATCGGCGTGTTGCGCATCCGGCAGACTTCCATCAGCTTGTGGGTCTGGGTTTCGACCCCCTTGACACTGTCGATGACCATCACCGCGCTGTCCACCGCCGTGAGCACGCGATAGGTGTCCTCTGAAAAATCCTGGTGCCCCGGCGTGTCGAGCAGGTTGATTTCGAAATCGCGGTAGTTGAACTTCATCACCGAGCTGGTCACCGAGATACCGCGTTCCTGCTCGATGGCCATCCAGTCGCTGGTGGCGTGCCGGTCCGCCTTGCGGGCTTTGATTGCCCCGGCCATCTTGATCGCTCCGCCGAACAGCAGCAGCTTTTCGGTCAGGGTCGTCTTGCCCGCGTCGGGGTGGCTGATGATGCCGAAGGTGCGACGGCGTTTGATTTCCGCCTTCGGCGCACGATGTTCGGATAACGGTTGATCGGTGGTGTTCATAACCGCGTGCTGACATCTCCAGTGGGTGAACTCAAAACACAACGGCCCAGGTGTTTAGGCTGAAGACTGAAGGCCAATGCTGATCGCGCATCTCTTTTCCTTCAGCCGTCAGTCTATCTACCCGAGTCGTGACGTATCCCGCAAAACAACCATTCCGCCGGCCGGGCATCGCAAAGCGGTTACGGCAACAGATGCGGTCCGGAGGACTACCATGGGCTCCAGGCTCCGGGCATCGCCGCATCATCGCCCATCTGCGCCGCCATGTCCTGCTCGGCGGCGAGTCTCTGCTTGATCACCATCCGCTGATACCTTTCATGGGCCTGCTGGTCTCCGGCGTAAACGCACTGACAATACTCGGCATCGGCATAGACGAAGCGGGGTCCGTCCGCGGCGGCAACGCTGAATAGCTTGCGCTGCGGCACGACACTCTGCAGCGTTGCGAGCCGCTCCGGTGTGTCGGCCATCTGCAGCTCGAAGCCGGCTGCCGCGAGCAGCTGTTGCGTCTGGGCTGCCTGTTTTTTTTGGATCGCGGTGCATCCCGCCAGGGCAATGGCGAGTGCGGCGATAAGCCATCGATTATGATGACGTTTTACGAGTCCATCACTCATTTTTTTGTCGGTGTCACGCATGCAGGTTGTTTCGCCGATAACGGCTCCGGGGTGGTATTTCGCAGTCCGCATCGACATCGTGGAGGTGTGGAACGGTTGCGATCGATGGCCGCAGAATAGGAGACGCTGCTTGCCGTGTCAAGGGCGCCGGCCTGGGATGAGGAAGTTCAGCTGCGCGAGGATATCAACTATGCGTGTCCAGGCAGGGCGGGTACACAAAAAATAAATCCGGGCATCGGGTGCACTCGTCCACGGCTAAGTTCGCGGTAATCCAATTGGCCGGACATCAGCTGCCGGCCGTCCCGAACAGGCTGCCGGCGGATTCCCGGTCGATTGTGACGTGAACGATGGTGTTCTTCAAACTATCGTTCCCGGCAAACAGCACCGGGAGATAATTGGCTGAAACGCCTTTCAGCAGCCCGGTTGCGGGGTCGCGTTTGCCTTCCGCCAGAACCGCTGCGCGTTGGCCGATGAAGCTGCGGTAAAACCGGGTGCGCTGCTGCTGGCCGAGATGCCGCAACCTCCGGCAGCGCTCCTTGATCGTCCCCGCCGGAACCGTGTCGGTAAATTCGCAGGCGGCGGTCCCCGGCCGCGCCGAGAACGGGAAGACGTGCAGGTAGGATACCGGCAGGCGTTCGATCAGGGAGGCGGTGTTCGCGAAGGCCGCTTCCGTCTCGCCGGGAAACCCGACGAGAACATCCGCGCCGATGGCTGCATCCGGCATCATGGTGCGGATCTTTTGCACGAGTTCGCCGAAGAACTCGGGCGAGTAGGGTCTGCCCATGCGTTTGAGGATCGCGGGGTCGCCGCTTTGAAGCGGAATGTGAAAATGCCGGCAGAACCGGTCGGATCGGGCCACCAGACTCAGCAGATCAGCGGTCAGCTCCAGCGGTTCGATGGAGGAGAGGCGCACCCGGATCGAGGATTTCAGCCACGCGATGGCCTGCAGCAGCTGCCACAGGCCGCAGGCCGGCTTCAGGTCCCGGCCGTAAAGCCCCAGGTGAATGCCCGTCAGCACCACTTCGCGGACACCTTGCGCCACCAGCTCGGCAATGCTTTCCAGCACGGCCGACAACGCCATGCTGCGGCTGCGGCCGCGGGCATACGGCACGATGCAGTAGGTGCAGAATGCGTCGCAACCGTCTTGGATTTTTAGAAAAGGCCGGGTCCGGTGTGCGGACGGAACCGGTTTGGCGGCCGCAAACGCAGGTGCAGCGCCCGGGGCGGCTTTGAAAATGACGGGTCGGGGGCATTTCGTGAGCTCGCCCCTGCCGATCATCTCGGCCAGTTTTTGCTTGCCGGCTTGGTCGACGATGTAGTCGAGCCCCTCTATTTTCGTCAGCGCCTGAGGTTCAGTCTGGGCATAGCAGCCGGTCACCACAACCCGAGCCTGCGGGTTGGCATGGATTGCCTGGCGCACGGCCTGCCGCGACTGCATGGCGGCTTTCTGCGTGACCGCGCAGGTGTTGATGATGTAGAGTTCGGCCGCTTCCGAGTCCTCGGCGGGCTGCCAGTCAGGGGTCGCGAGCGTCTCTCCCAGGGCTTCGGACTCGGCTTGATTGACCTTGCAGCCGAGGGTGATGATTTTGTATTTCTTCATGGTAAATGCTCAGGTGTTTAGGCTGAAGGCTGAAGTCAATAAAACATCTCGCAAAGCACGAATCAAGTCATGGCCAACTCAACTGCCTGAAATCTTGTGTGATCACGCATGGTCTATCACTAAAAGCCTTCAGTCTTCAGCCTTCAGTCTATCTACCTGAGTCGTTTCCTCAACTCGTCTCGATAAATCCCCCCCCCAGCACTTCTTCGCCGTCATAGAACACCGCCGTCTGGCCGGGGGTTACGGCGGCCTGGGGCGTGTCGAAGGTGATGACCGCGGCCTGCTCGTCGGCGGGCGTGAGGGTCGAGGCGACCTCCCGGGTGCGGTAGCGCAGCCGCGTGTGAACCCGGGTGGGGCCCCGGGGCGGAGGAGCGATCCAGTTGATTCGCGCCACCCGACACCCTGCTGCGAAGAGGTCCTTCTTGGCACCGACCACCAGACGGTTGCGTTCAATGTCCCGGCACACGACATAGTAGGGCTCCGCCGCCGGGCAGTTGATGCCGCGCCGCTGGCCGATCGTAAACGCGTGCAGCCCCGGGTGCTCGCCGATGAGGTTTCCGGCGATGTCCTCGATCAGGCCGGGCTCAAAGAACTGCTTTCCGCGCCCAGCGATGAAGTCCTTGTAAGAGCCCTCCCGAATGAAACACACGTCCTGGCTTTCCTCCGCGGCAGCGGGCGTGAGCCCGCGGCGGGCCGCGATCGCCCGGACGTCTGTTTTCGTCAAGCCACCCAGGGGGAAAAAGGCCCGGGAGAGCTGCTCCTGGGCCAAGCGGGCCAGAAAGTAGGATTGGTCCTTTTGCGGGTCGGCCCCCTTGTACAGGCGGAATAGGCCGGACGTATCTTCAACCGCGCGGGCATAATGCCCGGTCGCCAGGGCCGCGGCGCCGGCGGCTTGGGCGAACCGCAGCAGCGCCCCGAATTTGATGCGGGGGTTGCAGACGATGCAGGGGTTCGGCGTTTCGCCCGAGAAATAGCCGGCGCTGAAATAGTCCACCACATCGCGTTGAAACTCCTGCCGCAGGTCGACCGTGTGCACCGCGATGCCGAGCTGCCTGCCCACGGCGTGGATGTCCCGCGGCATCGAGCCCGGCTCCGGCGGGGAAGCGTCAGGCGTTTTTTCGAAACCGGTGACGAAGTGGACGGCAAAGACCTCGTGGCCCTGCTCCTGCAGCAGATGGGCGGCGACCATGGAGTCGATGCCGCCGCTGATGGCAACGGCAATCGTGCGGCTCATTCAAAATAAGAGTTCTTGATCGGCCGGGCTTCCATCGCCCGGGGCGGGCAGGCGGGCACGCACAGCTCGCAGACGCTGCATTTTTTCTGGTCGAAGACCACTTCCATTTCCGGGCGCTGGATCGACAGCGCTCCGGTCGGGCAGACCGCCGTGCAGGCGCCGCAGTGGGTGCACTTCGCCTGGATGCGCTTGACTTCCTGGGAGGCATTCTGGACCTTGATGCCCTGCTCCTTCAGAAACTTGACGCCGTCGCGAAAGTTCTTCTTGGAGCCCGACAGCTCCAGCACCATCACGCCTTCCTGGCGCGGCAGGATCGTTGCGTTCAGGATGTTGAAAACCAGGTCGAAATCCCGGGTCAAGCGGCAGACGACCGGCGTGTGGGCAATCTCCTGCGAGAAGCGCAGGATTAAAATTTTCGAATACACCTCGTACCTCCCGGGTAACGCACGAAATTTCCTGCCAATTTAACTTCATTTGCGGGTGGTGTCAACATGCGCGCCGCCGCCCGCCGCCTCGCGTGAGAGGGGTCGAGCCCGGCGCCGGGGTCCCCATCGGTTGAGGTTGAGCGGTTTTTCATTTATAATGATAATAGAACCTAAATCTCTCCGCCGGCCGTCGCAACGGCAGCAAGGCCGCTCAGATATTGACAGAAAGCCCCGGCGGCAGTGCCCCACGAAAGAGACGGCCGACGCTGCCGGTGAGGAGGTTCTCGAAACCCCGGGGGCGTTGCCGAAGCCTGGGTGTCTTTTGCGGCGGCCCGTGCGGACGGCAGACCCCATCGGGCCCTTCCGCAGAAACCAAGATTAGAATCGCTCAACTCAGGTAGAAGTTGTTCCAAAACCTCTTGCCAGCAGACCGTCTATGAACCGATTCGCGTATCGCACGACCGGTCTTGCCATCAAGACCCTGTCCAACCTGTCGAAAGCCCGCATTCACCTGCACGGGCAGGACAACATCCCCGGCGGGCCGATCGTATTCGTCATCAACCACTTCACCCGCCTCGAAACCATCCTGATGCCCTACCTCATCAACCGGGCCACCGGACAGACGGTCTGGTCCCTGGGCGATGCGGAGCTATTCCATGGCGCCCTCGACGCCTTTCTCGACGCGATGGGCGTGGTGTCGACCCGGGACCCGGACCGCGACCGGCTGATCGTGAAAACCCTCCTCACCGGCGAGGCCAGCTGGATCATCTTCCCGGAGGGCGGCATGGTGAAGAACATGAAGATCGTCGAAAAGGGGCGCTTCATGATCTCGTGGGCCGCCGGGAAGCAGCCGCCGCACACGGGGGCCGCCACCCTGGCGCTGCGGGCGGAATTTTACCGCGAACGGCTGCGCCGCCTGTCGACATCGGATCCGTCCGAAACCGAGCGCATCCGGAACCTGTTTCAGCTGGGCGCGCTTGAGCCTGCCCTGAACTGCCAGACGAGCATCGTGCCGGTCAACATCACCTACTACCCCGTCCGGGCCCGGGAGAACATCCTGAGCGACATCGCCCACCGTCTGGTGGACAACCTGCCGGAACGGCTGGTCGAAGAGCTCATGACCGAGGGGTCGATGCTGTTGGCCGGAGTCGACATCGATATCCGCTTCGGAAAGCCCATCCCGGTCCACGGCCACCTGCAGCGCCTGGTTATCGTGAGGGACATCGCCGCTGCGTCGCCCATCGGCTTCGACGACCCCATCCATTCGCGCGAGGCCATTCGGCGCGAAGCCGTGAAGCTGATGGAGCAATACATGGCCGCCATCTACGGTATGACCACCGTCAACCACGATCACCTGTTTGCCTCCATCCTGCGGCGGATTCCAGGCATCCGGATACGCCTTGACGACCTGTGCCGCCGGGTGTTCCTGGCGGCTGCTGAACTGCGAAACATGCCGGGTATCCAACTGCACCGCGGCCTTTCCGGGTCTCAGCTCCATCTGGTATGCGATGACCGCCTCGGCATCGTCAAGGATTTCGTCGAGGTCGCCCTGGAAAAAGGCAACCTCTGGAAGACGGAGGATGGCCTGCTCAAAGATCGCAGGAAATTTTCATCACCGTACAGCTTTCATCGCGCCCGGATTGATAACCCCATCGATGTGATGGCCAATGCGGTCGAGCCGCTCAAGGAACTCCAACGCTGCGTGCGCCGAATCGCATGGCTGCCGGCCTTCTGGGTGCGCCGAAGCGTCAGGGAACACCTGCTGCGGGAGGCGGTCGCGGAGTATACGGCCGACTACAAGACTTTTTTTGGTGAAAATGAGTCCAAGCCCATGGACGTGGGCATGCCGTTGCTCGTCAAGGGCAAATCGCGCGACCTCGGCGTCGTTCTCTGCCACGGTTACTTGGCCGCCCCGCTCGAGGTGAAGGGGCTGGCCGAATACCTCGGTCGCCAAGGCTACTGGGTCTATGCTCCCCGGCTGAAGGGGCACGGCACGTCGCCCGAAGACCTGTCTATCCGCACCTACCACGACTGGCTCCGGTCGATCGAAGCCGGGTACGCCATCATGAGCAGCATTTGCCGGCGCGTCGTGGCCGGGGGATTTTCAACCGGCGCCGGGCTGGCCCTGCATTTAGCCGCCCGCGTGCCGTCGGTAGCCGGCGTGGTCGCCGTGTCCGCGCCCATGAGCCTGAGGGATTTTACGGCGCGCTTCGCGCCGGCAGTGGACCTGTGGAACCGGATAGTGAACAAAACCAAGAGCTCGGGGCTCAAGATGGAATTCCTGGACAATCACCCGGAAAACCCGCACATCAACTATGTCCGCAACCCGGTGGCCGGTGTGCGCGAGATCGAACGGCTCATGGACGATCTGGAGCCGCGGTTGAGCAAGATCACCGTTCCGGCCCTGCTCCTTCAGGCCAGCGAGGATCCGGTGGTCGATCCCAAGGGGTCCCGCAAGATCTTCGACATGCTCGGCAGCGTGGACAAGCAATTCATCCTATTCAATTTCAACCGTCACGGTATTCTGGTTGGTGATGATACCGCCAGGGTCTATCGCACGATCAGCGATTTTCTGGCCCGCCTCTGAAGACCCGGCCCACGGCTGCTGAACAACTCGCGTCGGCTAAAATATGGCATATCAAATTGAAATAATGACAAAAAGTATGAATTCAGCTGTTTAATTTTTTGACAAACTTGGCGACGTATTGTAGAATTAACAATAATATTCGTAAGATTGCCGATCGGCGGAGTGGGCCGCGCGCCACGCGGCCCCGCCGGTCAGGCCAGGGAAGGGCCAAGAGATTGAGATCGACCGGGTGCAGGATCGTGTTGCTGTTTCTGTTTGTTTTGATGCTGGGGTGTGTCGAGCACTACAGAGTGGCCGTCACCGTGGACCCCATGGTGCAGAATTGTACTTGCCTCGGCTACCTTTCTGAAATATCCGACATGGGGGCTCCCCAGATAAACCCCAAATTTACCTACGATGCCCAGGAAAGGGTGCTGAGAAAAGCCGACATGATGAATGCCACCCATCTGGTGTGGATCGGTGATTATCCGTTTGCCGCGGCGGCCATGATCTATCGCTGCAGCAATTGAGTCTGGCGCTAAACGTTCATCGGGATACCGGAGAGAATACGGACTTTATGGGACTTGACACGGCATATGCCATGGGCAAACGCAAGATGTACAACACCACCCTGGATGCGGACTTGATCCGACAGGTTAAAATTCTGGCCGCACAGCTCGAGAAACGCCAGAACGACCTGCTGGAAGAGGCGATCAAGGACCTGTTGAAGAAATACAATTTGGGCAGCAACTGAGAGCCCTTCCATCCGCCCCTGTGAAATCACGGGAGACCCCCAATGTCAGAGCGGAACACTGAAAATCGATCCGACGTCCGGCTGCAGCGCGCAGCCAGGATCGTATTGGAGGATTTCGAGGGTGGCGTGATGTACGAGGCCCGCATGGTCAACTACAGCAAGAAAGGCATATATTTCGAATCGGACTTCTACCTGGTGCCCGGGATAGAGATTTTCGCCGGGATCAACGACTCGCCGTTCGCCTCCGAGTCGAATGTGTACGAGTGCTATCGGGCCCGCATCAAGTGGCGCAAGTTTCTCGAAGATTCGGTCTTCGACTACGGATACGGAATCGAGATCCAGTCTCGGTTCGACCGCCGGAAGCAGGCGGGCAAAGGCGCCGAATCCCGCCGGCATGCGCGCAAACTGTGTGCCATCCCCGCCCTGATCGAAGACAAAAAGCGCCACGTCCGCGGCGAGATTCTGGATGCCAGCCATGGCGGCGTGTTCATCACGTGCGAGGAACCGTTGCCTGTCGGGCAAAAGGTGTCGGTGATGATCCCTCTCAAGAAAAAGCAAAAACTGGTTGTGCGCGTCGGCGAGGTGGTACGATCCGACTCGAAAGGCATCGGCATCAAATTCCAGCCCCACCCGCCAGACACGCCTAAGCGCTCCTGAATCTGTTTCGGATTTCGTGCTTCGAATTTAGAATTTAGTTACCACGATTCGGTCCCACCTCCTTCTATCAGGCAGCCTGAGGGCATCTGCTCTGCGAGTGCAGACTCCCTGCTTGGGTTCCGTTAAGGCTGCAGCGTGCTCTTCTCCGGCACCGCCAAACTGAGATAGGTGCCGTTCTCCTCGAAGACCAGCTTCTGGGCGATCATCGTGTTCAGAAAATCCGTGACGGCCTTCTGCGAGAGGCGTGGGAAGCTCTCCAGGATCCGCTTCAGCGGGCGATGGTGTTCGCAGAAAAGGTATATCTGCCGGGATTTCCCCTCCAGGCGATGGCTGGCGGATTCCCCCGCGGGCTGGCGCTCGCGGATGATCATGAAATCCCCCCCGTCCCGGTAGGTCAGAATGGGCTCGTGAAAGGGAATTTGGTGGAGGCTGCTGTAAGCTTTTTCCCAGGCGCTGATTTTTTGCCGCACGGGTTGCCAAAGCGTCCGTTGTCGGCTGAGGCCGCCGCGGTAGGATTGGACCGTGAGCGGGAGGTTGCGGAAGACGGATGGCGGAAAGAGCGTGCGCCAGTGGGGGTGGTTGGCCACGTCCCGGATTCCGTAGTCCTCCGGCCGGTTCCAGACCGGGCTGCCCGAGCCCAGCCAGAAGCTGACGAACTTGGGGGGCCGGAAGGCAAAGGCGAACTCGATGGTGCGCAGGGTTTCGTGCACGTCCTGCTCGTCGCTGCCCGGAAAGTGGGCGATGATGTTGGCCAGGTTGGCGATGCCCAGGGCCTCGCAGTGCTTCATGATTTCGAGGTTCTGAATGGCAGTCGTCCCCTTGTGCAGCTTGCGGAGCAGCCGGGTGCTCAGGGCCTCGATCCCCACCTGCACCGTCCGCAGGCCGGCCGCACGCATCAGCTTCAGCTCCTCGAACGGCGTGGTGGCCCGGATTTCCGCGAACAGGGCTATGTCCTTCTTCAGCGCGGAGAGCCCCCGCAAGATGTCCGCCGTCGATTCTTTCGGCAGCACGTTGTCCATGATCGCCACTGAAAGCGTTTTGTAGCGGCTCGTGAGGCGGTCGATCTCCGCTACCACCCGAGGAGCTGATTTAGCGCGATAGCCGTGCCACTGTAGGTTGAGGTTGCAGAACGCGCAGCCTTCCGCCGGTCCGGGGCCGGTCGCCCGCTGCCACCAGCACCCGCGCGAAATCTCAACCGGCAGGGTGGGGAAAAACCGCCGCAAGGGGTCGAACCCTGAAAGGAGTTCGAAAAAGTCGTCGAAATCCGGGTGCGGCAGGAGATCCAGGTTTTCCAGCTGGTAGAAGTCGCGGGGAGTGCTATCGGAAGCGGTCTGCCCGCGGATCTGGATCCCGTTGGCCGGGGGAAGGGCTTCCAGATCGACGTGTTCGAGCACGTGGTGCTGGACGAGGTGGGCCAGGGGGAGCTCGCCTTCGCCGAAAACGACCACGTCGATTTCAGGAAAGAGCTTAAGGGCCGCCGGGGCCGACTCGGCGCTGAACGCAGATCCCCCCACGGCCATGGTGAGCCGCGGGTGTCGCTGCTTGAGCTTGCGGATGAGGTAGAGGCAGGCCGTGAGCTGGCAGAGCACGCTGGTGAAACCGAGCAGGCGGAAGTTGCCCCAGTTCGTGCAGGACATCCATTCCTCGGTGACCGCCTCCACCCGCGCGGCGAGGCGGGCGAAGTCCATGCCGCGCAGTTCGGGGTTGCCGGAGGCCTCCCGGCGGAAGAGCCTGGCGATCATCTCGGCCCGGTCGGGGTAGAGCAGGGCCGCGAACACGCTTTCGGCCAGCCAGGTGCGTTCCGAGATCGCGTGATACTGCTTGTAGCCGATGGCTTCGGCGACGCGCAGGTAAACGTGGTGGGCGGAGACCTCGACGGCCGGAAAGCGGGAGCGGACAAAGGCTTTCAGGGCGCCGATCTGGATCGACGGCCGGGTGTAGAGCGGCCACGGGGGCGAGATGAGGGCGATACGATCGGGGTGCGCGAGTCGGTTCGTTTCCATGACGGCCGTGCCGGTCTCAGGTCACGTCGCGGGTGAGATCGATGATGGATTCCCAATATGGGGAAAGGTCCATGAGCGTTTGCCGATTATGTTCAGCCTGTCGAATTCATTTGAAATAATAGCACCGGGAGAGCCGCTGCGCAAGCGCGCTGGAGATCACCGGATGTGAGCTTCGAGCTTCTCGCGCCGCAGGTGCCGTTACAGCATTGCCGCTTCCTGTACCGGGTGCGCTTTGAGATATTCCATGCGGTTCAGGCCGTTGATGTAGGCCTTGGCGCTGGCGGT
>Ga0105093_10000590_pt1 | contig 13874 bp, 7 predicted proteins | sample PPLLak3March2015_2_FD_79111 | JGI IMG/M metagenome (GOLD analysis project Ga0105093, IMG submission 79111) | Freshwater sediment microbial communities from Prairie Pothole Lake near Jamestown, North Dakota, USA - PPLs Lake P8 Core (3) Depth... | ecosystem: Environmental > Aquatic > Freshwater >... | reverse complement strand
GCATCGAACCCCTGCTTGAACAGCGCCACCAGTGCATTTTTGGAAGACCCGTCCACCTGAACGGGCCGGATCTTGGAAACATCGGTGATGGCCTTCAGCCGGTCCCAGTCTTTCAGGCTGCAGTCGGCGCAGACGACCTGCTGCACTCGTCCGCTGCGCGCCAGATCCAGCAGAGCGGCCTTGCCCTGCATCCCCAAACCGCCTAACACCACTATTTTCATCGAGTCTCCCTTGATGGCCGGGTCGAAATGATTCCGGCAGTAAATATATATTCCACGCGTTTGTCAACATGGAAATCGAAAGGGAATGCACCGAGTTACAGTGGCCAAGCGGTGGTGATCTTGGTATGCTGACGGTGCAGAAAGGCGGGGTTGATCGACCCGCTAGAGAAGCGGCATGGAAGACCCACGGCAGATCGTTGAAGACATCAAATCCCGCTTGTCCGCGGCCCGTCGGGCCTATGGCGAATTGAACTGGTAGCCGAAAAAGATGGCGACCGCGAAACCAAATTATACGACGATCACCGCGTTCATAGAGGCCTGCTCTCGTATGGGTCAGACGTTGCATGCCGTGCGGATTTCCGATACGACCTGAGCAGGCGGGACCCCAGTTTCCTGTTGCTTGGCGGCTGCGAGGGTGTTGGACGGGTATGTCGGAGTCTCTTACAGAGTGGAAAAAATCCCCATTGCCCAAGGGGGTTATAGGCTTACAGTTACATAATACCCCTGCTCGCCACGCTGGATCAGCAGGACCAGCGAGCTTTTCTGACGAGACTTCACCAGCGCTTTGCGGAACTCCTCGCGGGTGGAAACGGTCATATCGTCGATCTGACGGATAACATCTCCCGGCCGGGCGCCGATCCGCGCCAGATAGGAGCCGCCCTTGACCTCGGATATGACTACGCCTTCCTTGATCGCGATTCGGAAGTCACGGCGATTCTTGGAGTTCAGCTCGTCCACCCTGATCCCCAGCAGGCTCCAAGCGAGCTCATCCGCGCGCTCGATGGGAAACTCTTTGATCTTCAGGTTGATCGTTCGGGTCTGGCCGCCCCGCCAGGCCTGGATTTCGAGAGAATCGCCGGCGGTGACGGCTTTCGAAGCCGCCAGGTAGTCGTCCATCCCGGCGATCTTCTTGCTGCCGAAAGCCAGAAGGATGTCGCCTTCGCGCAAGCCGGCCAGCTGAGCCGGGCTATCGGTTTCGATGGCCTTGACCATGACGCCCTTGCGTCCGGGATAGTTGAGGTAGCGGGCGATTTTTTCGTCCAGCTCCTGGACGACCAGGCCGGTCCAGGCCTGCTTGACTTCCCCGTACTGGATGAGGTCGGATACGATCCGCTTGGCCTTGTCGATGGGGATGGCGAAACCGATGCCCTGCGCCTTGGCATAGATGGCGGTGTTGATGCCGATCAGCTCGCCGTTGATGTTGAGCAGCGGGCCGCCGCTGTTGCCGGGGTTGATCGAGGCGTCGATCTGGATGAAATCCTGGAACACGCGGTCTTCGGCGCGGATGCTTCGATTCAGCGCACTGATCACCCCGGTGGTGACCGTATGCGAGAAGCCGAACGGGTTGCCGATGGCGATCACCGTCTCGCCGATCATCAGGTCGTCGCTGCTCCCCATGGCGATGGAGGGAAGCTTTTCGCGGGGCTCGATTCGCAGCACCGCCAGGTCGGAGTCGGGATCCGCGCCCACGATCCGGGCGTCGTACTCGCGTTCGCCCTGCAGAACCGCCTTGATGGTCCCCGAGCGCTGGATGACATGGGTGTTGGTCAATATCAGCCCTCGTTCGCCGTCGATGATCACCCCCGAGCCGAGGCTGGTGCTCTGCTGGCGGCGTTCGAAGCGCGGATCGAAGAAATCTTTGAAGAACTCGTCGAAAAACGGGCTGCCGAAGCCCGAGAACGGATTGGATCGAGCGCGGGCTTCGTAAGATGTGCTGATGTTGACGACGGCCGGGCTGACTTTGCGCACCGCCCTGACCACGGCGCTTTCACGCAGGCTGTCCGGCGCCGCCTGGATCGTGAAAGGGTAAACGAAAAAAAGCGCCAGCAGGGTGCCGGCCCACAGGCCGCCGAGCACAACCGAGGTTTTTCTCAAATTTGAATTTGGCTTTCTCATGGATCTGGGTTAAATAGAAAAGTTTTTGTGAATTATACATGCCAATACCGACGACGGCAACATCGTCGAACGAATATCAATCAATGGAAAAGAATTTCAAGATCTTAACGTCGGTTGAAAAACCGAGCCGATACCTGGGATCGGAGGTCAACGCGATCCGGAAGGACCCGGGTCGGGTCAAGATGCGTATGGCGTTGGCCTTTCCCGATCTTTATGAAATCGGCACTTCCCATTTCGGGCTCCAGATTCTCTATCACATCCTCAACCGCCGGCCGGACATCGCCGCCGAAAGGGTTTTTGCCCCCGCCCTGGACATGGAAGCCCTTCTTCGCCGGACGGGAAAGCCGCTCTTCTCCCTGGAATCCCATACCCCCCTGAACCGGTTCGACATCATCGGGTTCAGCCTGCTGTACGAGCTGAACTACACGAACATGCTCACCATGCTCGAGCTCGCAGGGATTCCCTGGCGGGCGGCCGAACGGGATCGGCGTCATCCGCTGATCATCGCCGGCGGGCCTTGCACCTGCAATCCCGAGCCGGTGGCCGAGTTCTTCGACGCCATGGTGGTAGGCGACGGAGAGGCCGTCGTGCTCGAGCTCGCCGATGCGTGGCTGGCATGGAAGCAATCGGGCCCCGCCGACCGGCAGGGCCTTCTCGATCGCTGGCGCGGCATCGAAGGCGTTTACGTCCCGTCCCTTTTCGAGGCGCGCTATGACGCTTCCGGATTGCAGGTCCTTGAGCCGCGCCTAAAGAACTACGCGAGCGTCCGGCGCGCGATCGCCGGCGACCTGGATGCCTTGCCTTTCCCGGATCGGCCGGTCCTGCCGTTCGGAAAACCCGTTCACGACCGGCTGCGGATCGAGGTTGCGCGCGGCTGCACGCGCGGGTGCCGGTTCTGCCAAGCGGGTATGCTGTACCGGCCGGTGCGCGAACGTTCGCCCGGGACCGTCTTCGATCTGGCCATGAAAGCGCTGGCGGCCACGGGCTACGAGGATCTTTCGCTGCTGTCGCTCAGCACGGGCGACTATGGCTGCATCGTTCCGCTGATGCAGCGCCTGATGGGGCGCTTTGCATCCGAACGGGTGGCGGTTTCGCTTCCGTCGCTGCGGGCGGGAACCCTTTCCCCCGAGCTCATGGAGCTGATCCGCAAGGTTCGCAAGACGGGCTTCACCATCGCACCTGAGGCCGGAAGCCAAAGACTGCGGAATGTAATCAACAAGAATATCAGTGAAGCCGAAATCGTGGAAACCGTGCGCGATGCCTTTCAAATGGGGTGGCAGCTGGTCAAGCTCTATTTCATGATCGGACTGCCGACCGAAACCCAGGAGGACCTCCAAGCCCTGGTGGATCTGGCGCATCGGCTGAGAAAGCTCAAAGGACCGGCCGGGCGCCGAGGCCAGCTGAACATCAGCGTGGCCACCTTCATCCCCAAAGCCCACACCCCTTTCCAGTGGGCGCCCCAGCTGGCGCTGGCGGAATCCCGCGCCCGGCTGCGATGGATCCAAGAAGGGCTTAAAGCGGGCGGCATCGAATTCAAATGGCAGAACCCGGAGATGAGCCGGCTGGAGGGAGTCCTGGCCCGCGGCGACCGCAGGCTCGGAACGGTTCTGACGGCCGCTCATCGCCGCGGGTGCCGGTTCGATGGCTGGGGCGATCAGCTGAATTCCAGAACCTGGATGGAGGCGTTTGCGGAGGCAGGAGTCGATCCGGACTTCTACCTGAGCCGGAAGCGGGACGCCCATGAGCCGCTCCCCTGGGATCATATCGACATTCTGGTAGGCAAAGCGTTTCTGCAGTCGGAATGGGAGAAGGCGCTGGCCGAAGGCCTGACCGACGACTGCCGATTCGGTGCATGCAACGCCTGCGGGGTCTGCGATTTCAAAGCCGTCGCTCCCCGAATCCACAGCCAGACCCTGGCTCGGGAAGGGACGGCCGGCCATTCCGGCGGCTTGCGGGCCGCCGTCTACCGAAAGCTGCAGGTATCCTATTCCAAATTGGGCCCGGCGCGCTTCTTCGGGCACCTCGAGCTCGTCAATATTTTTCTGAGAGCCCTGCGGCGGGCCGGCATCCCCCTGAAATTCTCCGAAGGTTTCCATCCCAAGCCCAGGGTGGCTTTCGACAATCCGCTGCCCACCGGGATGGAGAGCGAAGACGAACGCATGGTCGTCAGCGTTGCCAGCGAGGTGGCGCCTGCGGATCTAATGAAGGGGCTGAACGCCGAGCTGCCTGAGGGTCTAGCCGTCCATGCCTGCAGCGAGGACATCGAGAATCCGCCCGCCATCTGCACCTTCAGGATATGCTTTGAACAACAGCTCCCGGAGGAATTCAAGGCGTCCCTGGTCAACCTTGACTACGATCGTTGCCTGGAGGTTTCCTCGCACAAAGGCAAGTTGAAAAAGATCGTGTTAAGAGATACTCTGCTCGACATCCGCCTATTGGATCCGGCCCTCATGGAGATGACCTTGAGCTGCGAAACGGGCAAGAGCGTGCGGCCGATGGAAGTGCTCAAGCAGGTCTTCGCGCTGCCCGCGGAGATGCTTTCGGGGGTCAGGGTGTGCAAGCTCATGAAGCGGGCAGCAACCCAATCAACCTGAAGATGTTCTTGCTTTGCATGTACGGTTTCATTTCAGACAGGGGTTCGGGCGATGTACAAACAGCTGATCATCAACGTAAACGAGCATGAAACACGGGTTGCGCTGCTGGAGGACGGTACCATCGTCGAGCTTCATGTCGACCGTGGCGATGATTCCGATATTGCCGGCAACATATATAAAGGAAGGGTCCTGAGGGTGCTGCCCGGCATGCAGGCCGCATTTGTGGACATTGGTTTGAATCAGGCCGCATTCATTTATGTCGACGACGTATATCAAAATAATTTCAAGGATATAGAAAATTTCTTCGCCATGCGCTCCGAAGACCCGGATAGCCCTCAAGGCGAAGAAACGCTGCCTTTGCCGCCCCAAAAGCGTGATTTCCTGATCGAGGAGCTTCTGGTGGAAGGGCAGGAAGTTCTCGTGCAGGTGGCTAAATCGCCGATGGGAACCAAGGGCGCGCGGATTTCCTCGCACATTTCCATTCCCGGGCGGTTCCTGGTCCTCATGCCCTCGTCCAGCCATATCGGTATTTCGCGGCGAATCGAGGACGAGGCTGAACGCAGCCGACTCAAGAAGCTGGTGCACGACCTCCGCAAGGACAATTTCGGTTATATCATCCGGACTGCGGCCGAAGGCGAAAGCGAAGAAAAAATCGTTTACGAGATGGGCTTCCTGACAAACCTCTGGGCGGACGTCCAGCGCAAGTTCGCGAGCGCCCCCACCCCTTCCATGATTCACCAGGATCTTTCCATCAGCCTGCGGGCGGTGCGCGATCTGCTGATCCACGAAGTTGAAAAGCTGGTGATCGACTCAAAGCCCACATACGAGGCCGTGCTTTCCTTCCTGGATACCTACATGCCGAGCTTAAAGGAAAATGTCATCCTCTACGACGGCGCCGAGCCGGTATTCGACGCTTATAACCTGGAAGGAGATATCTCCAGGGCGTTGAAGCGCAAGGTCTGGCTGAAATCCGGCGGATATATCCTGATCGAACACACCGAGGCGCTCGTCGCAATCGACGTCAACACCGGCCGTTACGTAGGCAAGCACAACCTTGAAGAAACCATCCTCAAAACCAATCTGGAGGCGGTGAAAGAGATCGCCTACCAGATCCGGCTGCGAGACATCGGCGGCATCATCATCATCGATTTCATCGATATGGAGAAAAAATTCAATCAGGAGCGGGTGTTCACCGCTTTCAAGGAAGCCTTGAAGCGCGACAAGAGCAAGACCCACGTTCTCCCGATGTCAGAAATGGGGCTGCTCCAGATGACGCGCAAGCGCACCCGCGAACCGTTGACCCGCATCCTGTGCGAGCCCTGCTTTTACTGCGACGGCGAAGGCTACATCGTATCCCGTCAGTCCGTCTGTTACAATGTCTACCGCGAAATCCTGCGGAATTCCCGGGATGTTCTCGGCCAGCGGGTGGCCCTCAGGGTCAACCCCCAAGTGGCCGAGTCTCTGCACCGGGAGGAAAACCACCTCATCATCAATCTGGAGCGGATTCTGGGCAAGCAGATCGTCATCTACCCCGAGCCGCAGTATCACATGGAGCAGTTCGACCTATTCGAAATCCTCGAAAACTAATCTTCGCCCCGCCCGCTGTCAAGCGGTGCCGAGCGCGCATATTTCTTGACAGATCTCATCGCTTGTGATTAATTCCAAAAGTTTTATATATGGCAGCTTCCGCCGAACGTTCGCGTAGTGCCGTTTCTCGATCGGCCAGCGCCTAAAGCCTCATCGGGTCGCGGTTGTGCGCATGACGCGGGCGCATGAACGGGGAATTGAATTCAATCAGGATGAACAGACATGAAAAGACCATTTCAGCCTAGCAGACTGCGCCGAGCCCGGAACCACGGGTTCCGCAAACGTATGGCCACCAAGAGCGGCCGCAAAATACTCAGCCGCCGTCGCGCCAAGGGAAGGGTCCGGCTGGCCGGTTGATGCCTGCGGCTGAGCCGGAGCAATCCTTCTTCAATGCGGACAGACCGTTGCGCTTCTTCTTTAAAAAGACTGATCGGATCTTAAAGCGTCCCGAGTTTCTAAGATTATCGGACACGGGAAGGCGTCTGAACACCCGTTTCTTCATCGCGCTGGTTGCTCCGGCCGTGGGCGGGCGTTCACGAATCGGTATCACCGTAAGCCGCAAGGTCGGAAGGGCGGTGGAACGCAATCGAATCAAACGATTGGCAAGAGAGGCCTTTCGGCTTCAGCGGAATTTTATTTCACAGCCTCTGGACATCAGCCTCATCGCGCTTAGATCCGCAGCCGGACAACCAAACCGGGCTATCGCCCAGGCGCTGAAAGACTTTTACGATAAGCTGCCGAGGCAAATTGAAAATTAAACGTTTGTTAACTTTATTTATTCTTGCCCTAATAAAGACGTACCAATTTGTCCTTTCCCCGGTTCTGCCTCCAACGTGCCGGTATTACCCTTCCTGCTCTGAATATGCCTTTCAAGCGATCATGCGTCATGGGCCGGCAAGAGGCTCCTTTTATGCCGTCAAGCGGCTGCTGCGCTGCCATCCCTTCCATCCTGGAGGGGTGGATCCGGTTCCCTGACCCGTTGTATGGTTCCCGTGGCGTTCCGGCCAGCGTCTTAATAGTATAACTATCTAAAATAAAATAAAAATCTTATAAGCTATCGCTTTAGGAGATCGATATGGACCAAATGCGGCTGCTCGTGGCTCTCGTGCTCTCATTTCTGGTCTTCATGCTCTGGAGCTTTTTCTTCGGCCAGGATGCACAGCACCAGAAACCTGCGCCCCAAATCCGGCAGGAGGCTCAAAAAGAAGAAAAGAGCGCCCCGCCAGCCACTGCGACCGCACCGCCTGACGTGACCAAACCGGCATTGGAAAGGCCGGCTGCGTTGCAGCCTGGGCGACCGTCGCGTCAGATCACGGTTGAAACGCCCCTCTATAAAGCCGTGCTTTCCGAAAGGGGTGCCGGGATCAGCAGTTTCCTCTTGAAAAATTATCGTACGGAAGCCACAGCCGACTCCCCCTTGATGAATTTGTTACCGGACAACAGCAAGGTGGATGGATTGCTCATCGGGCTGTCCGGCAAAGGTGAAGGCGTTTTTGAAAACGAAGTTTTCCAGGCTGGCATAGAAGGCAGCCAGCTGAGTCTTACCGATGGCACCCGGGAGATCGCTTTCAGACTGTCAAATGATAACGGCCTGCAGGTCGACAAGGTATACCGGTTTGCGGCCGACTCTTACGCCATAGGCCTCGATGTTCAACTATCCAACAATGGCGACCAGCCTCTAAAAGACAGCCTGGTGGTGGCGCTTCGGAATATCTTCCCCGATCACAAGCGGTCGCAGGCATTTGAAGGTCCCAGCGCACTGATAAATCGCAGTTTAGAGCAGATTCCCATTGATGATATCGAGAAGAAAGGAAGCCTGAGCGGTCAGATCGGCTGGGTGGCGCTGGAGTCGCGTTACTTCGCTACCAGCGTGATCCCTCTTCAAGACCAGGCCGCTTCCGTTCGGCTGGCGGTATTGCCCGGGCATGTGGTTGAAGCTCGATACGTCGAGCCTGAGCAGACGCTTGATCCGAAAGGCCGCCAGAAATATGAATATCTGCTGTTTTTCGGTCCTAAAAGCATGAGCGCCGTCAAGCAGGTCGGCCACGAGCTTTATAGGATTATAGATTTCGGGATGTTCGATTTTCTCGCAAAGCCTTGCCTGTGGCTGATGAACTACCTCTACGCCATTATTCCAAACTACGGCGTAGCCATTATAATCCTTACGGTGCTCAGCAAAATCCTCCTCTGGCCGCTGGGAACAAAGAGCTACAAATCCATGAGTCAGATGAAGAAACTGCAGCCGCTGATCCAAGAACTCCGGAGCAAATACAAGGACGACCGGAAGAAAATGAATGAGGAGGTCATGCGCCTGCACCGCACCTACAACATCAACCCGCTGGGCGGTTGTCTGCCCATGCTGGTTCAGATACCTGTATTCTTTGCGCTCTACCGCATGCTCGACCAGGCAATCGAGCTCCGGCATGCGCCCTTTATCTGGTGGATCAATGATCTTTCCGCTCCGGATCGGCTTTTCCGCTTCAATTTTTCGATTCCTTTCATGGAGCCGCCCTACGGTATTCCGGTGCTCACCCTCGTCATGGGAGCTACTATGTTCTGGCAGCAAAAAATGACCCCGCCTGCCGGCGATCCCACTCAGGCCAAGATGATGCTGCTCATGCCGGTGGTGTTCACCTTCATTTTCATCAACTTCTCAGCCGGCCTGGTCCTTTACTGGCTGGTCAACAATGTTCTTTCGATCGGTCAGCAGTATTATACCCAGAAGAAATTCGGGTGATTCGTTGATCCGCCCGGGCCGCAGGCACCTTCCGTTTTAGAGGCGGATGAATAGTGGTTGCCATGTTTGATTCCACCATCGCCGCCGTGGCCTCCCCTGCCGGCTCAGGCGGGATCGTTATCATCAGAATATCCGGTCCAGGCTCCATCCAAATTGCGGCTAGCATCTTTCGGCCCGCAGCGAAGGCCAGCAATCGGCAACCCACGCCGGAAAGCTTCACCTCTCACCGCCTGTACTACGGCCACATCGTCGATCAGCATGGCGGCAGAGCCCTCGATGAGGTTCTGCTGGCCGTGATGAGGGCGCCACGAAGCTATACCCGCGAAGACGTGGTTGAGATCAACTGTCACGGCGGGCCGGCAGCGGTTCAGGCGGTGTTGGATTTAATACTGCGAAGCGGCGCACGGCTGGCCGAGCCAGGCGAGTTTACCCGACGGGCCTTTATGAACGGCCGTATCGACCTCACCCAAGCCGAGGCGGTGATAGACGTCATAAATGCACGCACCCAGCAGGCTCTCGAGGCAGCCACCGCGCAGGTCTGCGGGGCGTTCCGGAGGGAGCTTGAGGATGTGCGCGGGGTTTTAACAGACATGCTCGTGCGCAATGAAGCCGCCATCGATTTCCCCGAGGACGATGACGTCAAGGAAGACTCGGACCTTGGCGCCATGATATCGAGCCTCAGGCAGAAGGCCATAGAACCGATAGCGCAGCTCATCCGCAATTACCATGACGCAAGACCGGTGCGAGAAGGCTTGACCGTGGCCATCGCCGGCCGTCCCAATGTAGGTAAGTCCAGCTTGATGAACCGGCTGCTAGCGCGCGAGCGGGCGATTGTAACACCGCACCCAGGAACTACACGGGATGCCATTGAAGATGAGTTCCTGTTGAAAGGCATAGCGGTCAGGCTTTGGGACACGGCCGGATTGCACGCATCAGAAGACCCGATTGAGTCCATTGGAATGCAAAAAACCCTCGAGCGGATGGAACATGCTGATTTGATTCTTTTCCTGCTTGAAGCGCATAAACCCGTATGTGCAGAAGACGCTGAAATTTATAATAAAATAAGACCTAAAACCGTCCTGTTCGTTTTAAACAAGATTGACCTAGCGGGTGAGAGCGCGCCGCTTGCGGTGATTCCTGATGGATGGGTCGAAGCATCTCTGATACCGGTATCCGCACTGACCGGACAGGGGATCGAGATTCTGCGCGATATCATCCTCAAGCGTGCGACCGGAGCCGGTTGCCTGGAGAAATCGCCGACAATTATTCCCAACCTTCGCCAAAAAGCGCTCCTTGAAGGCTGCCTTCAGTCGGCTGAAGCCGCTGCCGACAGCGTCGAAAAAGGTGAATCGCCTGAGATAGTGGATATTAATTTAAGACAAGCAATTGACTATATAGATAAAACATTAGGTATTAGCGTCGGGCCCGATATCATCGACCGCATTTTTGACCGGTTCTGCATTGGTAAGTAAATTGACTTTTAAGGGCTTCCAAACTAATAAAATACAAGCGCTTGGTTGAGGCGTACTTACTGTACGCCGCAGCGACTGCTGGATGATGCGCAGCTCCGAAATCGGGTTTTTTCGAAGTCATCATACTTGATCCCGGCATTGTTTCACGTGGAACAATCGTACTTATGCCGCGGTTCGCGGCAGCTATGTTTCACGTGAAACACGGGTCCAAGTGCATAATTCAGCCGGACATCGCTGAGCCGACCCATTTAACAAGAAGGCAGGTATGTCATGGAATTCGATCTTGAGCCCTATTTCGCCAAATACGAGAAACTCGTCGTCGCCTCCGATTCCGCATTCGATCGCGTAAAGCAGGCGCACGCTGAATGCGTTAAATGCACGGAGGGTTGCGCAGATTGCTGCCATGCAGTTTTCGATCTCACTCTGATCGAGGCGCTTTACATCAATCATCGCTTCAAAGAGAAGTTCAAAGGCGAGGAACGAGCCGATTTGGAGGACAAAGCCAACCGAACCGATAGGCTCATGGCCAAGATAAAGCGCAGGGCCCAAGAAGAACTTCTGGCGGGGAGATCCGAGGAGGAAATTCTGACGGGCCTGGCCAAAGAGCGAGTGCGTTGCCCTCTTTTGAATGCAAAGGATCTTTGTGAGTTGTACGACTATCGTCCCCTGACATGCCGGTTCTATGGAATCCCCACCGCCATCGGGGGCAGCGGTCACACCTGCGGGCTTTCCGGGTTCAAAGAGGGAGAAATCTATCCAACGGTGAATTTGGACACTATCCATGCCAAGCTGCAGGAGATTTCAGCCGAATTGGTCCGCGACCTGAAATCGCGCTATGTAAAGCTGGCAGACATCCTGGTTCCGCTGTCTTCGGCGCTTCTTACCGAATATGACGAAATCTACTTCGGCTTGAAGGAGGCGCCGGCCGATGAAGCGCAACCCAAACGGCGCTCAAGGAGGCATCCATGAGCGAATTGTCTGCCGAGGAGGCCGAACGTCGCAAGAAGGCGATTTTCGATAGTATGTCGCCCCGCCGCCAGAAACACATTCTCAAGCGCGGCTACGAAAAATGGGATCCCTTTGAAGAACCCAAGGACCCCATCGACATCCGCAAGGACAAGACCAGACGAACCACCCAAGACCTTGTGCGTGAATTCCTGCAGACCCGCTCTGGAGAAGCGCAGAACAACGCCTACAACCGTGGTGTCCTCGAGATAGCTCTCGGCATCGTCAACGGAGAAGACCGCTTTCGGGGAATGTACGAGTTCGCCTGCTGGTATCGCGAACTCCTCATAAATGAGGGGGTTAACCCGACCAAGACTTGATGTGTTCCTCCCATTCCATCGTAAGGAGTTGCTTTTTGGTATTATTGCATTCCTTGCAACAAGGGACCACGTTTCCCTTGGTGGTTTTTCCGCCGCGCGAAACCGGAATGACGTGATCCATTGTGAGTTCCCGCGGCACAAAATTCCTTCCGCAATAATGGCATCGTCCTTTAGCAAGCTGGCGTTTCCACCACTGGCTTTCTCTTAACTCACGCGCCTTGCCGCGTTCGCGCTTTATGTCGTCGTTTTCGAGGATGTGCGCAGTCCGAATTATTTTATCTTTTGATCGCATCTCTCTCTGGCAGTTCCGCTGCCTCATCGCGGATCGGTTCTTTGCTTAAACGCTTTCATTCTAAATGAGAGAGGCAATCCAGCGTTTGATCGCCTTTCTTAGGATTCGATAATATTCTTGAGAGCCGCCCAAGCCAATTCGCCCAAAGAAATAATTGATTTCAAGCATGAGCGGCTTTTTGGGAGATTCGCTTTCAGGAAAAATCAAATCCATACCGGCCAGGTTAATCCCTGATTTGTGGCATAATTCAGCCACGAGGGTTTCGCCCCTTTCTTTCAGGCCGGGATCCGATGTCCAATCGACGCCAGCACCTTTTGACAGGCTGGCATGAAAGGCGTTTTGATCGGCGCAAGACCGCCAGTAGGATTTAAAGCAATCACCGATGACCACTACTCTCAGGGAGCGATTTCCCGACGGTATGTAGTCTTGAATTAGAAAACCGCTTTGGCCGCTATTCTCGCATTTAGCAGCATGTTCAAGGCATGTTTCCAGTTCGCGCTAAGATTTCACTAAAAAGACTGTATCACCTTCCCCTCCCCAGTCAAACTTAATAACAAGCGGCAGGTTCGGTACGTGCGGTCCCTGGTAGCATCGCTTATAACTTTCTATGCTTTTAAATATCTTTGTTGGCGGATGAGGAATCGAGTTCTCTCTAAAAAGCCTGGTCTGTCCTATTTTACCGGGATAACGAAAGCGTACATCATAATTCGGGAATATATTAGGACAGTTATCCCTGGCCATAAAATAAAGCCCCTGCGGACACCCCTGCGGCAGAATGACAGCGTGAGCTTCAAGAATGGCAGAAAGATCCGCAGGCCCTGGTTCCCGTCCGGCGCAGATGATGTTGCGATCCGCACTGAACAAAGGGTGGAAAGACAGAATCATGGTGTTCGGCCGAAGATTCCGATAGAAAGCCTCAGGGGCGCAATAGTATATAATATATTGTTATTAAAATAAAAAATACTCATAATGGGTGGCCCTCATTCGCCGGACCATCATGCCTGCATATGGCTTTCACAGTCAATACCATTCTTGATGACTTCTTGCGAGCTCATCAATAATTGACTTCAATCCAGTACGTCACTCCGAGCTTGGGGCTCTTTTCGGTAAGCCGTTCGATGCGGCCGGTAGTTGAACTCATAAATTTTTTCTCGAGAGGGTTTTTGGGATTACCGTTGATCTGAAGAATTGAAGGCATCTGCAGGTTCCCCATGAATTCGATCCCGGATGGCGCCAGGTCCTCACTGACTCCATCCCCGTCAAAATCAACGCGTATCAAATCCCTATCGTCGATGAGGCGGTCACCGGAAATATCGAACAAGGAGCCTCCTTCAGCTCCGCCGGTAAAGGAGTTCAGCTCCATGAAAAAGGAGCTGCCGCCGGGACCGCACGGGTCTTGGCTGGGCGCGAAGCCGACGGCCAGGAGGTTGCCGTTTCGAATGACCACATCGCTGATGACCCTCTCGCCTGGGTTCAGATCCAGATAGTATCCAGCATGGTTTTCTGCCGAATCGGAAGGGTCAGGTTTCTGCCGAGTTGCATGATCCGCATCCGGTTTGGTGATCCAAACGGGCTCCGCGCCGCTGAGCACCCGGACGCGGTATTCGGCCCCCCCGTTCCGGATGGCAAAAACCTTCTGTCTCTGCTTCAGGAGCTTGACGCTGGCGGGCTGGTTGCTCAATTGCGGCGAAGCACCCCGGTTGAAGATGCCGACGAACTCGCGGTCGTCGTCGTCACTCCATTTCTTGCT
>Ga0105093_10000581_pt1 | contig 14002 bp, 9 predicted proteins | sample PPLLak3March2015_2_FD_79111 | JGI IMG/M metagenome (GOLD analysis project Ga0105093, IMG submission 79111) | Freshwater sediment microbial communities from Prairie Pothole Lake near Jamestown, North Dakota, USA - PPLs Lake P8 Core (3) Depth... | ecosystem: Environmental > Aquatic > Freshwater >... | reverse complement strand
GCGAGGGATGTTGCCTCGACGATCCCCGTCCGTGGAGAGGGGACCCGCGCAGCGGGGGGAACCGGACGACTGGTTCCCGGGGGTCCGGGGAGCTAGAGGCATATCCCGAGCAAAGCCGGAGAGAGGAGCTCCCCGGAATCTGGAGAAGAACCTATTTCTTGATCTGCTCCTTGAGCTTGGCGATGAGATCGTCGAGGAACTTGATCCGGTCGGGGTCGGTCGCCGCCGCCTTGGCCTTCTCCATGTAGTCGACGGCCTTGGGGAAATCCCCCTTGTTCGTGTAGCAGCGGCCGGCCATCTCCAGAAAGGCCGGGTCACCGGGCTTCAGGGCCAGGGCCTGTTCGAAACGGGCCAGGGCTTCGTCGATGCGGCCCAGCTCGAATTCGATGAGGCCCATGTTGTAGACGAGGTCCGCGTTGGACGGCTCGAGGTCAAAGGACTTCTGGTACTGCTCGAGGGCCTTCTCCGGCTGGCCTAAGCGCTGGTAGCAGACGCCCGCCTGGTAGAAGGCCACCGCGAACTTCGGGGTCAGTTCGGTGACCTTGAGGAAGGCCGGCAGGGCCTCGGCCCACTGGCCCTTCCGCTGGCGGGCCATGCCCAGCATGTACAGGGCGTTGGAGTCGTTCGGGTTCCGGTCGACGATGGGCTGCAGCATGGCCAGGGCCCCGTCGTAGTCGCCGGTGCGGACCTTCTCGGCCGCCGCCTTGACCTCGGCCGCGGCCTGCTGCATCTTTTCGGCCTCGGCGATGACCTCGGCGGAGACGAGGACGACCGGCGGGATCTCGACTTTGAGCATCTTGTCCTGGGGTGTTTCGAACTTCCACTCGTCGGCCTTCTCGGCAAAGCCTTTCTTGCGGAAGACGACCTGGTAGACGCCGTGGGGCAGTCCGACGTACTTGAACGACCCGTCGGCCTTGGTCTTGAAGGTCAGGCTGCGGCTCGTGGCCAGTTCGCGCAGGCTGATCTCGACGCCGGCGAGGGGGTTCTTCTGGCTGTCGACGACCTTGCCCGAGATGTTGTATTCGCGGTATTGGGCCAGTCCCGGCAGTGACAAGACCGCGATGAGGGCGGCGGCGAAGACGAGCCGCGCCGGGCGGCCATCAAGTCGGATGTCCATGTTTCACTCCTTTTGCGCCTTGAACGAATTGGCCAGGCGCAGAGCTTCCTTCACTTTATCCGGTTCTCTGAGACGGTTGTAGACATCGGCCAGCAGGAAATAGGCCATGGCTTTGAGCTCCGGCGTCTGGGCCAGAGCCAGGCCGGCGTCGACCGCGGCCTTGACCTCGCCCGGGGGCACATCTTCGTAGAGAAGCCCCCGGGCCAGGAACAGGTGGCCCTCCGCGAGCTTGGGCGCGATCCGGACGACCTCGCGCATCTCGACCAGCGAGCCGCCCCGGTCGCCGAGCTTGAACAGGAGCTTGCCGAGATTGAAGCGGGCCTTGAACTCGCCGGGGTAGGTCGCGACCTCGCGGGCGTAGGCCTCCCGGGCCTCCTCGAGCCTTCCCTGCTCCTCATAGAGGAGGCCCAGATTGAAGTTGGCCAGGGGCCACTTCGGGGAGGCCTTGGTCACTTCAAGCAGGATGGGCTCGGCCCGGTCGTATTGCTTCAGGCCGATGAGGCAGGCGGCCAGATTGAAGCGGCTCCGGTCGACCTTCGGCTGGACCTCGACGGCCTTCTCGAAATAGGGCAAGGCCTGGTCATAATCGAGCCGGCCCATGTGGATCTCGCCCACGATCTGGAGCGCCTGCGTGTTCCTCTCGTCGATGGATAGGGCCCGGACGCAGAGGGCGAGGACGTCGTCGTCCTTGCCCTCGTCGAGAAGGATGTTGGCCAGCGCGACCAAGGCCTGGAGGTTTTCGGGATCGCTCCTGAGAACGAGGTCCAGCATGGACTTGGCGTCTCCGACCCGGCCGAGCTCCTTGTAGCAGGTCGAGAGGACGAGCATGGCCTGGGGGATCCCCGGCTCCTCGGCCAGCGCCGATTCGAGGAGGGCGGCCGCTTCGGCGTACTTGTCCTGGAGGACGAGGTCCCCGCCCGCCGTGACTTTCTGGAAGATCACGAATTTGTCCTTCGGATCGGCCAGCGGGGCCCCCGAGCCGGAGGCTTGTCTGGCCGCGACCGGGGCGCCCACATAGCCCAGTGCGGCGAGCCGCTCCATGGTGTCCTTGTCGATGTTGGCCGCCTGCGGCGCCGGCGCGTCCCGTCCCGTCTCGTCGACGAGCCTGTCGAGGGCGGCCTTCAGGTCGCGGGCGACCTCGGGTTGGCTGTCCACGAGGTTCCTCTGCTCCCCGGGATCGGCGGCGAGGTCGAAGAGCTCGGCCCGGGGCGTCCCGATGAACTCGAGGCGGCCGGCGCGGAGGACCTGGATGGGACTCCAGCCGAATTGGATGTTGGGGGCCATCGACTCGGCATATGCCGGGACGTCCGGTCCGGCGCCGGGACGGAACATGGCAGGCAGGAGCGACCGGCCCTGGGTGGGCCGCGCCGGGTCGATCCCGGCCAGGTCGAGAACGGTCGGAAAGACGTCGACGGCGCTGACCTGGGCGGGCACGCGTTTGCCCCGCAGGTCGTCGAAAGGCGCGGCCACGATCAGGGGCACGTGGATGGCGTAGTCGTAGGCATAGTAGCCGTGCGTCCCTTCGCCGTGGCTGCCCAATCCCTCGCCGTGGTCGCCGAGGACGACGATCACGGTCGAACGGTCGAGGCCCGACGCCTTGAGCCACGAGGAGATTCGGCCGACCTGCTCGTCCATGAAGGCGACCTCCCCGGCGTAGAGGCCGGCCATGCCCCGGCCCGCGTACTGGCTCCGGTAAGGCTCGGGGGGCTCGTAGGGCGTATGGGGATCGTAGAGGTGGATCCAGGTGAAGAACGGGCCGGGCTTGCGGGCCTCGAGCCAGGCCAGGGCGGAATCGACGACCTCGTTCCCCGGCCGTTGGATGGCGCCGAGGTCGATGTGCTTGTACTTCTTGAGATCGAACTGGTCGTCGTAGTGTTCGAAGCCCTGCTTGAGGCCCCAGCGCCCGTCGATGACGAAGGCCGCGACGAAGGCCGCGCACCGGTAGCCTTGCCCGGCGAGGACCTCGGCCAGCGTCGTCTGTTCGTCGCCCAGGGCCGTGTTGCCGTTGACCCGGACGCCGTGGTAGGTCGGGTACATGCCGGTCATGATCGTGGCATGGGCGGGCAGGGTGAGCGGGGCCGCGGCGGCCGCCTGCTCGAAGAGGACGCCTTCGCGGGCCAGGGCGTCGAGCGCCGGCGTCTGCGCCGCGGTGCCGCCATAGCACCCGAGATGGTCGGCCCGAGTCGTATCGAGCGTGATCAGGACGACGTTGGGCTTTTCGACCCCGCGCGCCGCCCAGCTCCGCGAGACCTTGGCCCCGGACGGCCCGCCGGCGAACTTGGTGACGAGCAAGACGGCCGCCACGGCGAGGAGCGGCCCGAGAAGCGCCAGGAGGAGCAGGCGCCTCCGGGGCCGCGGACGCGGCGGGCTATTCGACTTGACCCGTTTTGCCGGCATTCTTCCTCATCGCTTCATAGAGCGCCCAGACGGCGCCGGGGCGCATGTACTTCATGGCCCGGAACGTCTTCTCGCCGTACTTCGCCGAAGGGTCGTTCCACAGGGCCTCGTCCGGGTCGAGATACGCTTCGGGCGTCTTGAAGAAATAGCCCTGCCCGAAGGGGCTGTAGACGACATGGTAGAGCCCGTAGGCCGTGTGCAGCGCTTCGTCGACGAGCCCGTTGAGGACCAGGTTGGCGGCGAAGGCGTAGGCCGTGCCGACCCAGACCTCGTCGCCCTGCTGGCTCAGGAGCTGGCCGCCGTCCGCCTGGCGACCGTTGACCGCGCCCATGACCCCGCCGCCGAAGCCGAGGACGTTCTTGTCGTAGATCGTCCGCAGGGCCCGCTGGACCCTGGCGGGCGGAACGATCGGGTCCCGGCCGCCGGCGTCGAGGCCGAGCATGCCGGCGTACCAGACGCCGAAGAGCTGGTCGGTCATGATGTCATCCGTGTTGGCATCGATGTGGAAATAGCCGGCCTGCTCGTCCCAGAGCTTGCCGAGCGAGGACCGGCCCGACTCGAACCAACCCTTATATTTTACTAGGACTTCGCGAATATCCAAATCCCCGGCCCGGACCAGGCCGCGCGAGGCCAGCGTCTCGCCCATGCGGACCGTCGCCTGGAGGCCGGCCAGCCAGAGAAGGCCGACATAGGCGCTCTCGCCCTTCATCTTCCAGGTGTCGTAGGTCTGGTCGGGGATGCCCTCGTTGAGCGGGACGTGGCTGACCCGGTCGCCGAACCGGGCCTCGAGCGTGTCCAGGGCCGTGACCGAGGCCTGGAACATGCGCATGAGGAAGCCGATGTCCAGCGCCCCGGTGGCCAGGAAGTCGCGGAAGGCGCGGAGCGGGAACTTCGGGTTGATGTCCTTCCAGACGTTCGCGTTCTGCCAGTCGAAAGCGTTCAGGATGACCCAGGGGCGCTTACGCGGCGAGCCGAGGTCGTGGGGGACCATGCCCGGGGTCTTGATCGTGTTCCAATAGTAGCTCAGCTTGTCCGCGGGGACCTCCTTGGGAAAGGTGACGGCGTACTGGAACTGCCTCAAGGATGCGTCCTCGAGCGGGATCGTGCCCGCGAGATAGCTCATATTCTTCATCTCCAGCTCGGGCCAGAGGCGGAGGACGTGCCAGCAGTAGGAGTCGACGTCGGTCGTGCCGTACATGAGGTAGTCCGCACTCTCAAGGTAAGTATGGAGATCGGTCGTCGCGTCCCAGATGCTCGTCTCGGTGAGGACGTAGAGCTCGTTGTGCAGGGCCTGGCGGAACCAGTCGGGAAGGCGGGGATTGGTCAGGCTCGGCTTCTGCCAGGCATCGATGGCCTTCTCCCACTCCCCGGCCCGGACCAGCGCTTCGGCGGCGATGCGGAAGGCGTTCGTGCCCTCGGCGCCGAAAAAGGCGGTGTATTTCTTTTTGTGCTTGGCCCCGGCCTCGAACTCATAGTAGGGCAGGTCCCAGGCGATGGCGAAGGGGACCTCGAGACGCTCGCCGGGCTTGAGCGTGAAGGTGACCGCGACGGCGGCCCCCGTCCCCTGCCCCGCCGCGGCCGGAGTGGAGCGGCGGGCGGCATCGACCGTCCCGTCGGCGGCGAACCGCGCCCAGACGTCGGCCCCGTCGCCGCGGGGGTCGAAGACCTCCTGGATCGTGACCCGCGACTTGCCCGGGCTCTCCAGGGCGGCGATGGCCATGGTGCCGGACATGGCGTTCCCGGTCCTCACGTTCTGGCCTTCCTTGAGGAACAGGACGCCTTTGGCCCGGCCGTCGTCGGCGGCCTCGTTGAAGTTGCCGGCGCTCCGGCGGTCCCAGACGGAGGAGTTCTGGGGCCTTTCGCCGGCGGCCGGCCGCGCCCGGACGGCCTCCCAGCCGATCATGTTTTCCCAGGTCAGGAGGATGGAGACCTCGGCCGGCTGCTTGGCCGGATTGCGGGCGACCCACTTGTAGACGGCGACGGGATAGCTCGACTCCTTGTAGTTGCCGGCGATGATTGGCGAGAACTGGACGACGGCGAGATCCACCGGGAGCTCCGCGTTCTCTTCGTACGAGAAGCCGGACTTGGGGTAAAGGGCGAAGTAGTCGCCCTGGCCCACGGGATAGTTCCAGGCCCACGCCCCAAGGCCCGACGCGGGCGGCGGGGCGGTCGTCGACAGGGTCCGGGCGATCGTCCGGCCGCCGGACCTGATGAAGACATGGAACTGGTCCGCCCAGACCGTGTCCTCGACCATCCAGCCGAGCTTGAGGAACCAGGTCGAGAAGTTCCCGTTCATGAGCCGCTCGAAGCCGCCGGCGCCGATGCCCCCCACGGGACAGGCGCTCCCCTCGGCCCGGGCCTCGATGTCGGTCGGGGCGATCGTCCGGCCGTACTTCTCGAGCCTCGTCCCGACGGGCCGGTCGAAGGCGGCTTGGGGAAATCCGGCCAGGTTGGCCGCGGCGTAGTTGAGGGCCTGGAGCGAAGCCCGCACGGCGTCGCGGGACGTCCGGGCGCCGGCCGAGCGGGCCGCGGCGAGGAGCGCCTCGAGACGCCCGTCGATCTCGCGGCCGGCCTCGTCGGTGATGCCCTTTTCGGCGAGAAGCGGAGCGTACTTGCCGGTGAGCTCCTTGCGCGCGGCGGCCGACACGGCGTCCTGGGCCGACGAGGCGAAAGCGGCGGCGGCGACGGCCAGAAGGGCGGCGGCGGCAACGGCCGCACGATCGAAAGGATGACCAGAGCGGGCGATTTTCATGACGGCCTCTCTTCCCTGGGGCTTTTTCCCGACGCCCGGGCGACGAGGATGCACAAGACGATGATCATGGCGCAATTGACGACGGGGATGACGAGTCCCCGCCTCAGGCTCGAGGCTTCGGCGATCTTCCCGGCGAGCCAGGGCGCGAGCATGCCGCCAACCAGGCCCACGGCGATGACGACGCTGAAGGCCGTGCCCGTGAAGGCGGCGAACCGGGCGCCGACGATGGCCAGGGTCGTGGGGTAGATGGCGGCGAAGCCGAAGCCGATGAGCACGGCCCCCGCCCCCGCCGCGGCGCCCGACGGGGCCAGGGCCATGAGGAGCGCCGAGGCCAGGGCCAGGACGGCGCTCCAGAGGATGAGGGTCTCGTTGCCGACCTTCCGGACCAGACGGCTCGAGAAGAGCCGTCCCGACATAACGGCCGCCCAGTAAGCGGCCAGGACGAGCGCGGCCGCGCCCGCCCCGACCCCGAAGGCGGTCTGCAGGTAGGTCGAGATCCAGCCGCCGACCGTGAACTCGTTGGCGGACTGGAAGAACAGGATGAAGGCGGTCAGCCAGAGGAGCGGCTGGCGGGCGATCCCGGCCGCCGCCTTGATGGGGAACCCTTGGGCGTGCTTGGCCCGGGGGAACCTTAGGATGACGTAGACGAGGAAGGGAACCAGGCTCAGCGCCGCCGCGAAGCCGAGGATCCGGGGGACGCCGAGGACCTCGCGCAGGGCCCCGATGAGGAAGGGGACGGACAGCGCGCCAAAACCGAAGAAGATGCCGAGGACGTTCAGGGCCGACCCCCTTTTTTCGCCCTCGTGGAGGTCGCTCGTCAGGGCGTTGGTCCCGCCGTTGAGCCCGCCGCCGCCGAGACCGAGTATGACCGCCGCGCCAAGGACCAAGCCGTAGGTCGAGGCCCGGGAGAGAAGAAAGAAGGCGGCCGCCACGAGCAGGGCCGAGACGGCGAGGACGGCCTTGAAGCCGAAGCGGTCGACCAGGGGCCCGAAGAAGAGCGTCGTGACGAGCATGGCGAAGTTCATGGTCAGGAAGAGGTTGCCGGCCGCCCCCGGCCCGAAGCCGATGCGCTCGAAGAGCGAGGGCAGGATGGCTCCCAGGATAGCCATGACGATGCCGAAGACGAAGATCCCGGCCCAGGCCGAAGCCTGGAGCCTGGCCACCGCGGGGGGACCCGAACGGGCGGGAATGTCCACGGTCACCGTACCTTAGCGGGCTTTTTCGCGGGCTTCGCTGCGGCCCTTTTCGCCTGCTTAAACGGCCGGGCGTAGGAGAACTCGGTGAAGGCCTGGTAGACCCGGGCCATGTGGCCGGGCGGAACGCCCTTGACGTTGGGCGAGACGAAGGTCGGCGGGACCTTTCCGGTCCTGGCCAGGACGGCGGCCGTTTCGGCGACGAGGGACATGGCGATCGAGACGGCGGCCACCGTCGACCCGGCGGCGACCTTCTCGACCTGCCCGACGTCGACGAGGGCGTCCTCGGGCGGGACATGGTTGTCGATGGCCACGTCGGCGACCTCGGCGAGGACCTTGCCCGAGGAGTGCGAGCGCTTGCCGATCCTGGCGTTGGCGTGGGAGGAGACGGTGACGACCTTGAGCCCGCGGGACTTGGCTTCGAGGGCCAGGTCGATGGGCGCGGCGTTCAGCCCGCCGTGGGAGAAGACGAGCATGACGTCGCGCTTTTCGAGGGGATAGCTCTGGAGGAAGACCTTGGCGTAGCCCTCCTGGCGCTCGAGCCAGAGGAGCTCCCGGGCGCCGCCGGGGCCGATGACGTTCGTCCACATCAGCCGCGGGTCGTAGAGGGGAAAGAAGCCGACGAAGCTGCCGTAGCGGGGGAAGATGTCGAGGACCGGGATGACCGAGTGGCCGCTGCCGAATATATAGACCCGGCCTTTCTTCCGGATCGAGGCGGCCATGAGCTTGGCCGCGGCCTTGATGGCCATCATCTCCCGCGATTGGATCTCCGCGAGGATCCATTGGATCAGGCCGAGATAGTTGTGAGCCGACATGCTATTTCTCCCCGGGGACATGTACCTTGGGGTACGTGTCCCCGCTCTCTTGCCTTAGGGGACGTGTCCCCCGTCTTGGTGGTATTGCCAGGCCAGCTTGCCGCACCCGAAGAGGCCGGCGTCCTCGCCGAGAGCCGTGAGCTCGATCCGGACGGAGCGGGCGGCGAGCGGCTGGGCCCAGCGCCGGAACTCGCGGCGCACCGGCTCGAGAAAAAGATCGGCGGCCTGGAAGAGCCCTCCGCCGAGGACCACGACCTCGGGATTGAGGATGCTGACGACGTTGGCGACACCCATGGCCAGATAGGTCACGGCGTCCGCGACGACCTCGAGGGCGAGCGGGTCGCCGGCCCGGGCCGCCGCGGCGACCGTTTCGGCCGTGACCGCTTCGGCCCCGCCGGCCAGGTCCGCCATCACGGACGGCCGCCCCTGGGCCAGCCGCTCGCGGGCCTTCCGGGCCACGGAGGTCCCCGACGCTTCGGCTTCGAAGGAGCCCATGGCCGCGTATTCCGGCTTGAAGCGGGGGTCGAGGCCGAACCAGCCGACCGCGCCGGCGATGTCCTCGGAGCCGTGGAGGACCCGGCCGCCGGAAATGAGCCCGGCGCCGATGCCCGTCCCGACCGCGAGGAAGACCGCGTCGCGGGCGCCCGCGGCCGCGCCCCGCCACGCCTCCCCGGCGACATAGGCGCTCCGGTCGGACTCGAGGACAAGGGGCACAGGAACTGGGGAAACGACCGGGACATGTACCCTTGGTACGTGTCCCGGGTTCGTATCCTCGGGGACACGTACCTTCGGTACATGTCCCCTTATCTTCTCGATCAGCGGATACTGGTCCCAGCCTGGAATGTTGGGCGCCCAGACCCTGCCGCTCGCGGAATAGGCGATGCCGGGGACGCAGATCCCGACGGCCAGGAGACGGCCGTGGGCGGCCCGGGCCGCCTCGGCGAGAGCCGAGATCCTCTCCCGGACCTGTGCGGCGACGGCATCGCCCCCCGCGGCGTCGATGGCGATCTTCTCCTTGGCCCGCAGCTCGCCGTCCCGGGTGAACAGGGCCGAGGCGATCTTGGTCCCGCCGATGTCGATCCCGCCACAGAAGTCCATTCCTCTCATCGCTCTTTGATATGGACGACCCAGGCTTCGCCCGGCTGCAGCGTCTTTTCTACGACGGCCCGGTCCCCTTCCTTGACGAGGATCGCGGCCTTTCCGGTTTCGAGGTCCACGGCCGAAGGCCGGGCCGCGTCCGTGCGGACGGCGAGCTTGGCCGCGGCAGCGTTCTCGCCGCGGTTGAAGCCGAAGAGGAGAGAATAACCGTCCCCGCGAAGGAGCCGCGCTTCGACCAGGGCCTCCGCTCCGACGGCCGTCACCTTGACCGCCGGCCCGATCTTCAGCCAATCGGCCAGCCCGGCGAAGAACTTGCCGTTGTTGGGGTTCTTGAAATGGTGGTAGGCCGAACCGGGGAAGGAGCCGACGATGATGGCCCTGCCCTGGCCGAAAGGCGCGGCCACGACGGCCGGCCGCCCGTCGGGGAACTTGGCCACGACCCGGCTCGACCGGCCGAAGACGTCGAACGACTCCTCGAAGAAGAGGCTGTCGAGCTTGTCGCCGGGCTTGAGGAGCGGGAAGGCCTCGTCGGCCGCCGTGATCTCGACGACGCCGGTCTTGGCGAGCGGCGCGAGCTCGATCTCCCGGCAGCCGAAGACCTGGTCGAGGCCGCCGCCGGGGACGACCGGGCTCGAGGCGCCCTTCTCGTCGACCCAGCCGCAGCGGGCCTCGGCGAGGAGCGTCCCGCCGCCGCGCACGTACTCGACCAGGGCTTTGACGTGCGGCTGCGACATCATGACCGGATACGGGGCGATGAGGAGCCTGTACCCCGCCGCGCGCTCGGTCCCCAGGTCCCGGACGTGCAGGAAGTCGACCGGGATGTTCCGTTCGAAGAAGGCCCGGTGGACGCCCTGCAGCGATTCGCTCAGGTTGTTGACGCCGATCGTCTGGCCCTCGCCGGTGTAGGCCTGCTGGCCGCCGACCATGTGCGAGAGCGGATTATAAAGGATGGCGATCTCGGCCCGGGCCGGCCGCGCCTTGAGGAAGAGGTCCTGGTTCGCCGTGATGACCCGGGCGATGCGTCCGCCGGCCTCGGCCCGCTCGGTGACCTTGCCGTCCAGCTCGACCAGGCCGTAGCCGCCGGCCTCGTAGCCCGTGCTCATGGGGTAGTAGGCGTAGATGTTGACGGCCCGGGCGCCGTAGGCGACCGTGCTCCACATCCAATCGCGGGTGTCCGCGCCGACGACCGGATGGCTCATCTTCATGCCGAAGACGCCGTAGCCGGCCTGGAGCTCGCCGATATAGAAGCCGCCGTTGCCGATGCCCATGGAGCGGACGAAGTCGAGACCCGACGAACGGTAGAAGGGCGACCAGGGCCGGATCGTCCAGGCGTGCTTGGGGTAGATCGAGGCGCCGTAGAAGTCGACGCTGTCGGACATCTTCCGGTCGTCGGGAGTGCCCGACCAGTCCGGCCGGGTGAAGAGGCCCGGCCCGGCCGAGTGGCTGGTGACGACGGAATCGGGGAGGACCGACTTGACGGCCGCGGCCTTAAGGGTCAGGTCCTCGGCCAGCTTGTCGGAGATGAACTCCTTCCAGTCGATGTAATCGGTGAAGGTCAGGATGGTGCCGAAGCGCGGCGGCTGGACCTCGTCGAAGGACCGGAGCGTCCGGTACCAGGCCTTGTTCAGGGCCTCGACCGTGCCGTATTTCTTCCGCAGCCAGTCCCGGAAGCGGGCTTGGGTCGAATGGCAATAGCAGAATTGGACCGACTTGAGGTCGCCGACGTAATAGACCTCGGCCCAGTTGATGATGTGCGGCTCGCTCCAGAGGTCCCAGCCGTAGAAGGCCGGCTTCCCCTTGAGCGCCCGGGCCGCGGCCTTGAAGAAGTCGAGTATCTTCTCCTGGACCCCGTCGTGGTCGAAGCAGAAGCCGGGCGAAGCCTGCGATTCGACCGCGACCCCGTTCGAAGAGACGAACTTGGAGTCGGGGTGCCGGGCCCCGACCCAGTCGGGGGCCGAGTCGATGTAGACCTGGACGATGACCCGCAGGCCCGCCTCGCCGGCCAGATCGGAGAGGAGCTCGAGGGCCGAGAAATCGTACGCCCCCTCGGTCCTCTCGCAGGCCGTCCACTCGATCCAGGTCCGGACGGTGTTGAAGCCCAGGCGCTTGATCTGCTCGACATCCTTCTTCCAGATCTCCCGGGACTCGGGCGTCACGGTCTCGAGCATGGGGGCCCGGGCCTTGCCGCCCGCGTACCAGACGGAGACGGGAAAGAAGCCTTTGGTCCTGTCCGGAACGGGGCCGGCCGCGGGAGGGGCGGGGCCGAGGAGAAGGGCCGCTCCGGTGAGGAGGAGGCTGATCGCCCTCGCGGACGCGCGTGCGCTGTTCATCATGATCACCTCGCGGAAACCGATCGTCAATCGCGCCGGGAGACGGCGCCGAAGGACTTCCCGATGACCTCGAGAAGCTCGGAATTCCCGGACCGGTAATCCCCGCCGAGTTCCCAGATGATGACCCCACCCGAGGCTTTGTCCTTGACGTACTGGCACTTGAGCCCGACCGAGCTCATGTCGTCATAGGAGATGATCTTGGTCCCGTCCGTCCGGCGCATATAGGGGACCTGGGCCTCGCCGTCCCAGACCCGGGTCCACTCCGATGCGGGCAGGGTCAAAACGTCGGCGTAATCCCAGCCTTCGCTCGTCGTGAACGGCAGGCCCAGCCCGCCGCAGTCGAAGGACCGGCCGAAGAAGGCCACGCCGACGAGGAGCTTGGCCAGGGGCACCTGGCGGCTGCTGGCATAGGTGAACGTTTCGTCGAGCGAACCGCAGGCGTCCCCGGCCGGGGTGTAGAGGGGCGAGTTGTGGCCGGAGTGATCGGACCAGGCGCCGTGATAATCGTAGGTCATGAAGCCGATGAGGTCGAAATCATCGGCCAGCCGCTCGTAGTCGATCCAGCGGCCGTAGTAGTTCCCGGACGGGACCGCGGCGGTGAGGAGGAGCGGCGGGGTCCGGGCCTTGAAGGCCGCGCCGAGGGCCTCCACGAACAGGATGAAGTTCGCCTTCTCGGTCTCGTTGGAGACGAACTCCCAATCGAGGTCGACGCCGTCGTAATCGTTCGTCCGGCAGAACTCGATGAGCTGGGAGACGAACCGGCCGCGGTCCGCGGCCGTCGAGGTCGCGCCCGGGAAGCCGGCGCAGTTGCCCCAGCCGCCGAGGCTGACGAGCATCTTGACGCCGTTCGCCCGGGCCGCCGCGTTGAGCTCGGGGTAGAGAAAGCCGGCCGGTACCACGAGGTTGCCCGACGCGTCGGGCCAGGCGAAGGCGTGGGCGATATGGGTCAGGTATTCATAGGCGATCTGGGTGTGGTCGAGCACGGCCCTGTTCGAAGTCCGATAGTACCCGACGATGGTCCTGGCCGGGCGGACCGGTTCGGGAGGAACTTGGGCGACCTCACAGGCGGCGGCGAGGAGGGCCGCCAAAACGAGAGCCGGCCCGGCGGCCGGTGACCGCATCCGACGTCGGGGGTGGGACATGATCACGCTCCAGACGTCTATTCTTATCTATCAGCGCGGTTTTTTCAATGGACGAGGCGCTTCAAAACGGCCTGTTTCTCCGGCGACTTGGACAGGGCTTCCCAGGACCACAGGACGACGAGCGTCGGAGCCAGGCGGGCGTACCTCAGCCCATTTCGGGGAGACAGAAGGAGATCGAGCGCTGTTCGCCGCAGGCGCCGCAGCGGAGCGAGGCTTCGAGCTTCTCGCATTTGAGCCCTTTCTCGATGCGGAATTCGGTCTCCCACTTGCCGCCGCAGGCGGCGCAGGAGACGGGCTGGACGAGCGTGACCTTGGCCCGCCGGGCCCGGGCGCCGGGCGTGGGGACGTCGAGGGTCCGGATGCGGAGGTCCATGCCGTGGACCTCCTTGAGCTCGGCGAGATAGGACCGGAAGAAGCGCAGCGTGTCCCCGGATTTCTTCACGGCCAGCCGGCGGGCCGCGGCCGTGCGCATGTTCGCCGGGAGGACGGCGGCGTAGGTCAGCTCCTTGCTCAGGTAGTCCATGGCCGCCGTCTCGAGGTTGCGGCCCCGCAGGGTCGACTTGACGAAGAAGTTGGCCACGCCGACATAGCCCGATTTGGACAGGCAATCGGCGTCATGGACGATGTCGGTCAGGCGGTTGCGGCTGGCGCGGGACTTGTAGAGCGAGCGCAGGGCCCGGACGACGTGGCCGATGTCGGCCATGCCCAGCCCGGTCTCCTCGAGGAGAGCCCGGGCCAGGCGGGCCGCTTCGTCCTCTTCGGGCTTGTCGTCGGAGTGATAGCGGCCGCCGGCGAACTTGCCCGAGTCGTGAAAGAGGGCGACGAGCGCGGCCAGGTCCCTGTTCTCTTTCTCGATCCGGGCGAGCCGGTAGGCCTGGGTGGCGACGAGGACCGTATGCTCCCAAAGGAAGCCCGCTTTGCCGTCCTTCTTGCCCGAGAACTTCCGTTCGCCCTCCTCGATCGTCCGGCGGATGCGCTCGACGAGGCCCGGAGATAGGACGGTCAGCGAGCGGTAGAATTCCTGCTGTTTGAGGAGCATGGGACCTGGCGCCCGCTCATTATCGGCCCCCGAATTCCGGAAGTCAAGCGGTTCAGTCGCCGGCACGGGCGACGAGCCCGTAAAAGTGGAACCGGCCGGCCACCTCTCCCGCGAGGACG
>Ga0105093_10000580_pt1 | contig 14026 bp, 15 predicted proteins | sample PPLLak3March2015_2_FD_79111 | JGI IMG/M metagenome (GOLD analysis project Ga0105093, IMG submission 79111) | Freshwater sediment microbial communities from Prairie Pothole Lake near Jamestown, North Dakota, USA - PPLs Lake P8 Core (3) Depth... | ecosystem: Environmental > Aquatic > Freshwater >... | reverse complement strand
GAACTGCTACAGAGCCCGGCGTGGTGAACTGGTTTTGCACCTCCCTTCGTTGGTTTTATTGATGCTCGGCCGTATGTGGGGCTTAAATCCGCCTTCCTGCTCATCGTCGCCGGCCTGTTTTGCAGCCGGCGGCGAACATGACCCTTGATGCAGAAAAAGAAGAATATTCATTCAAATCAGTAGGATAAATTTTTGGAGGAAGATGACCAATACCATCCCATATATGGCTTGTCAAGAATTTTTGAGAACTGAAATTTAAACAAAACTCCAGCTTTCGAAGGCCCAAGGCAAAATTTCCACATATTGAATTAATTCGCACAGGAGGCACAAAATGCAGGTCGGCCGCTGCTGCTACAGCGTCCATCGCCAGTGCCCTGAAAATATTCCGATTGACGCGAAGTTGACGGACCCGTAAAATTCGTGCTGAGTGAATCTGTCATTTCGACCACCGGGATAAATCTCGTTTTTCGAATGCGTTGCCACCGAAAGATTTCTCGCTTCGCTCGAAATGACATGTTAGTGGGACTTTTTACGAGTCCATCAATGTGTATGGTCATTTTTTATGCGAGGTGCAAAGGCGTGGACGATCAATTGACCGCTCTGGGGTTGGACGAGGTCTTCCGGTTTGCCTGCGGGCCGGAGGTGGCCTGCTTCAACGACTGCTGCCGGGACCTGTTCCAGGCGCTGACACCGTATGACGCGCTGCGCCTGAAGCGCGGTCTCGGCGTGCCGTCCGGCCGTTTCCTCGCGCAGTTCACCCAGCGTCACACCGGCCCCGGGTCGGGGCTGCCGGTGGTCACCCTCGCGCCGGCCGACCCGCAAACCCTGGCCTGTCCGTTTGTGTCCGCGGCCGGTTGCCGGGTCTACCCGGACCGCCCGGCCTCCTGCCGCACCTACCCGCTCGTGCGCTCGGTGCGCCGCTCGCGGCAGACGGGTGTCGCCGTCGCCTCCTATTATATTTTGAACGAAGCGCACTGCCGTGGGTTTGCCGGAGACCGAACCCAGACCGCACGGCAGTGGACCGCAGACCAGGGGATCGCGGAGTACGACACCGAGAACGACCGGATGCTCGACGTGATCAGCCTCAAAAACAGCTTGCGTCGGGGGCCGCTTTCGCCGTCATCGGCCGAACGTGTGTACACCGCCCTCTACGACCTGGACGAGTTCCGCCGCCGGCTCTTCGACGACGGTGTCGCGGCCGAGTCGGGGGTGGGCGAAGAGCTGCTGGAGGCGGCCCGCCACGAGGATCTCGCGCTGCTGCGGGTGGGACTGGAATGGGTGAGGCAGTTGCTTGAAAAGAAGTAACTGCTCAGGTAGATAGACTGAAGACTGAAGGCTTTCATAGACGAACCATGCCGTGATCGCACAAAGCTTCGGGCATTTGGGCTGGCGTCGGCTATCCCGTGGGAATACCCGCTACACAGCGAAGATTCAGGCCATGAACTTAGAAGGAAAAGTCGCACTCGTCCTCGGGGGCATCAAAGGCATCGGTCGGTCGGTCGGTCTGGCTCTGGCGCAGGCCGGGGCGGGCGTCGCCCTGAATTACTGCGACTGGGAGGAGGAGCTTGGCACCCTCAAGCGCGATGTTGCCGCAACGGGGCGCGATCATCTTATCCTGAAGACGGATCTGCGGAAAGTGGCCGACATCCCCCTCCTGGTGCAGGCCGTGGTCGGGCGTTTCGGCCGCCTGGACATCCTGGTCAACAACATCGAGCGCGGCGGCTGGCCCGTGGTCCACGGGCCTTACGTCCGCGAACAGTGGGATCTCGAAATGGAAACCACGCTGCGCGCGAAACGCTGGGTGTTCCAGGCCGCTCTCCCCCACCTGAAAGCCGCAGGCGACGGGGCCGTGATCAACCTCTCTTCGATCGCCGCGATCGTCGGCCGCTCGGGGCCGGCCGCGCCCGTGTTCAACGACGGTTACGCCGCGGCGAGCCGCGCCGTGTCGCTTTTGACCGAAACCTGGGCCCGCGAGGCCGCGCCCGAAGTGCGGGTGAACGAGATCATGGTGGGCTTCGTCGATACCCGCCACGGCCCCGGCACCCGCGGCTGGGGGCTTCTGAGCGAGGCGGAAAAGCAGGCCATCCGCGACCACACCCTGCTCGGCCGCACCGGTTCCATCGACGACGTCGTCAAAGCCGTGATGTTCATTCTCCGTGACGCCCCCTTCATGACCGGAAGCGTGCTGCGCCTGGACGGCGGGTATGTGCTGGGCGGGGAAAAGATGCAGCCGCTGCCGAGGGGCGTGCTGTAGCGGCCGGCAACACAGGGCACCGGGGGAGAATCATTTGTGGGCGCCATGCGCGCCATAGCCCTTGCCGGGCTAACGCCCTTTGGGTTTCAGCCGCCGGCTGCGGATCCCCCAGAGAAACAGCTTGATCCAATCGAACCCCAGCTGCATCAGCTCCACATCGCCCGTTTTGATTTTCTTCAGCAGATCCGGTTTGACCGTGAAGCGCTTGAGGAAGCTGCTGCCGAGCACGAACTCGCGGAAGCGGTCGATGTTGTAGGCGGCCATGAAGGCCATCTTGGCGCGCGTGCCGGTCGGGCCCTCCGCGCCCCAGGGGTCGTCTTGAAACAGCCGCCGCAGCTCGGCCCAGCCGATGGTCATGCGGTGGTAGATGTCGGCCTCCTGGTCCGCCACCCACTCCGGGACCGTCCACTGCTTTTCCGCGTGCCGCCCCAGACAAAAATCCGGCGGTCGGAAGAAGAAGAGCGGCTCGTCTTCGTCGGTTTCGGCATCATGCAGCAGCCCCTGCTCCAGGGGAAAGGTGCGGCAGGTGTCGGGGCGGTCGGGGTAGACGCTGCAGCCCGCGGACGTCAGGAACGGGCAGGTCTTCTCCGCGTTTTCCGCCATGCGCAGCAGGAGATCCGGGAAATGGCACCCGGGGCGCAGCACCGCGTCCACGTGCCGGTCGAGGAATTCATCCGACGTGAGACCCAGGCGCGCTCTGAGACGGATCAGGTCATACGGGTAGAGAAACAGATTGAGGTTGCGGCAGCAGCGGTTGAAGCAGCCGATGTCCGGGTGGCAGCGGAAACGGAACGTCTCTCCGGCGCGCAGACGGACGCCCGGAAGCGTCTCGAGATCGGTAGCGTCGAGCTGTTTCACGGCGCCAGCCGGTCGCTCAGCAGCATTTCGGCGATGGTGTGCTTGAACCGGCGGTGCACTCCCAGCGCCTGCTGGAATTCGGACTCAAGTCGCGCGAGTTCGGTGTAGAGAGGCGTGCGGTCGAAGGGATGATAGGCCATGCGGCCGCAGCGGCGGTTGAACTCTCCGCAGCCCGGGCTGCGCTGCGCGGGCTGCCCCGGCCGGCGCAGCTCGTGGGGGATTCCGTGCAGCCGGCAGATCATGGGCCGGTCGGCGTAGAGCACGCAGCGGCCCTCCGAGTTGAGCGGGCAGAGGGATCTGGCATCTGAAACCGGCCGGGCATGTTCGGCACACCAGGAGTCGGCCCGGGCCAGGATTTCCGCCTGCGGCCCCGCGGGCAGCCGCTCGAAGCCGTCCCGGAGGCCGTGATACTCCACCAGGGTGTGGTGATGGAACCGGGTGCGACAGCAGCTCTCCTCGCAGCCCGTGCAGGCAAACCGATAGGCGGCGGCCGCCGCTTCGTAGGCGGCGTCCATGGCGGCATAGAGCGACGCCAAGCGCTTCAGGACGTCTGCGCGAACCGCCGAATCCATCAATTGACCTTTTCCTGGAAAGGCGAGGGGAAAAACAGCCGGGTGTAAAGGTTCATGGCGTAGCGGTCGGTCATGCTGGCGATGAAGTCGCATACCAACCGCTCCCGGGGCTGCCCATTAATGATGCAGCCCTCCATCTGCAGGTCGGCCAAACCTTGGTGGAGCAAGGGTTCATTTTCGAGGAAAAAGGAGAAGAGCTCGGTCAGGATCTTCTTCGACTTTTCGAAATCTTGTTGGACGCGATCGGAACGATACACGTTTTCGTACATGAACTGCCTCAGCTCGAGCATGGCGGCGTGCACGTCGGCGCTCAGCGTGAGGCTGAGAATCCCGTCTTGCGCCTGGGATGAGAAGATGAGGTCTTTGATCATGGTGGTCGCACGCTCCGAATGGGTGGCCCCGAGCAGTCGGGTGCAGGCAACGGGGACCTGCCCAAGCCGGATGACGCCGCTGCGGATGGCATCGTCCAGGTCGTGGTTCAGGTACGCCATGAAATCGGAAATGCGCACCACCCGGCCCTCGTAGGTGCTGGCGAGCTCCTCGGGATCCTGCGGCAGGACCTTGCCGTATCCCTTGGAATGTTTGAGGATGCCGTCCATGACCTCGGTGGTGAGGTTGAGGCCGCGGCCGCTGTTCTCCAGCACCTCGACCACCCGGATGCTCTGCTCGGCGTGGGAGAAATCCGCGGAATAGATCTCTTTCAGAACGGTCTCGCCGCTGTGCCCGAAGGGGGTGTGGCCGAGATCGTGTCCCAGGGCGATGGCCTCGGTCAGGTCCTCGTTGAGGCGCAGGGCCCGGGAAATGGCGCGCGCCATCTGGGCCACCTCCAGGGTATGGGTCAGGCGCGTGCGGTAGTCGTCCACCATGGGCGCCAGGAACACCTGGGTCTTGTGCTTAAGCCGGCGGAAGGCGTTGCAGTAAACGATGCGGTCCCGGTCCACCTGAAAGGCGGTGCGCACCTCGCAGGGACTCTCCGCGACCGCCCGTCCTTTGGATTTGGAGCTGGGGCAGGCGAAGGGTGACATGAACGCGTCTTCACGTCGTTCAAACTGCTCCCGGATCGAGATCTTCATGGCTGGCGGCAATAGTAGACAGATCACCGCGCTTTGTAAAGCGCAATCTGTGCCGGAATCCCTTGGCCGGTCGCCCCCGTCGACCCGTTGCCGGTTCGGGCCGGATGGTGTACTATACCATATGGGCGGCCATCATTTAATACTCGGCACCCTGTCCGATGTCATCACCGGCGAGGTGCTCGACGACACCCTGGACGAGCGCTACCGGCAGAAAATTGCCGGGCTGCTCGTGAACCACAAGGGCTACCTGAGGTCGGACATCGAACCCCGGCGTGAGCTCCGGCTGCAGGCCGACGACCGGCGGGCCGTTATCAAAGTGGACTTTGTCGTGCGGGTGGCCGACCGCGCGGCCATGGTCATCCGCTTCGGGCCGGGCTCGCTGGTGTCCCGCGAACGCCCCGCGCTGGCGGTATCCCGGCTGGTCGAATCCTACCAGATCCCGGTGGTCGTCGTGACGAACGGGGAGGATGCCGAAATCATGGATGGCGCGTCCGGCACGGTTTTCGGCCAGGGGCTCGCGGCCATCCCGTCAAAGGCGGGGCTCGCGGAAAAACTCGCCGGTGCCCGTTTAACGGCCATTTCGCCCGATCGGGCTGCAATGGAATCACGGGTCGCCTACTGCTACGACGTCGACGGCGCCTGCCCGTGCGATGACACGATCTGCCGGCTCCCTTGAGGGCGGAAGGGGGAAGGCGGAGATCGGAAGGCGGAAGGCGGAAGGGGGAAAGTGAAAGGCGGAAGCTAAACGAAAATCCGATTTCGTCCTTTTTCCACCCTCCACCTTCCGCCTTCCAAATTCGGTTAAAGTATGGACTACGACCACTTCATGGGCGAGGCGCTGCAAGAGGCTCAAAAGGCTCTATCACGGGGGGAATTCCCCGTGGGATGCGTCATGGTGCATCGGGACCGCATTGTCGCGCGCGGCTCGCGCAAAGGCACCTGCGACAATAGCCGCAACGAACTGGACCATGCCGAGATGGTAGCCCTGCGGCAGTACGTCCACCTGAACGAGGAGTTGGAACCGGCCGGTGTGACCGCCTTCTGCACCATGGAGCCGTGCCTGATGTGCTTCAGCGCCCTCATCCTGGCCGGCATCGGCGCGGTCGTGTTCGCTTACGAGGATGCCATGGGCGGCGGGACCGGCTGCGACCGATCGCAGATGAAACCGCTCTACCGCGACAGCCCGATCGTCGTGCGGCCCCACGTGCGCCGCGGCGAAAGTCTGGCGCTGTTCCAGAAGTTCTTTGCCGACCCCGCCAACCGGTATTGGCGGGGCAGCCTGCTGGCGCAATACACCCTGGGCTGCTAAAGCGGGGCCCCGGGAGCGGGCGGTTGCATTTTTTTCTTGCATTTCTTCATGTTGTCGATTATTAGGTGCTCAAAAGATGATGATGTGCTGCACCCATAGCATTTTTAACGGTTTATAATTACAACGTTTTTTTGAGTGCCGGCCCCAAATGGCTGGCCGTAACACTACCGCGGGAGGTGAGAAGATAGCAACCCCGACTCGACAGATGCGGTCATTACCAGTTCGAGCTGACAGGACCAACATCAACCAGGAAATTCGGGCCAGGCAGGTCCGGGTGATCGACCCGGAGGGCACACAGCTCGGAGTCATCACGATTGAGCAGGCGCTCGCGGCGGCTGCGGAATTCGGCCAAGACCTTGTGGAAGTCTCGCCGAACGCTGATCCGCCGGTCTGCAAGATCATGGATTACGGGCGGTATCGCTACGAGCAGACCAAGAAGAAGCACGAGGCCAAGAAGAAACAGGCGGCCTTCAAGCTCAAGGAAATAAAGGTCCGCCCCAAGACCGGTGAACACGATTTGATGGTCAAGCTCAATCGGATCAAGGAGTTCATCTCCAAAAAAGACAAGGTCAAAGTGACCGTCATGTTCCGCGGGCGCGAAATCGCTCTGACCAACATGGGCCGGAGCCTGCTGGAGCGAATTGCGACCGAAACCCAGGAGATCGCCCTGGTCGAACAATTCCCGAAGTTCGACAACCGCACCCTTTTCATGGTGTTGGCACCGAAATGAGGCGTGCCGGCATTTAACGGCAAGGTCAGCGGTTCGGCTCCAGAAAACCCAAGTCCATACGTGTCATTGCGAAGGTGGCGTGGGCCGGTGGTGACGTTGCTCACGCCATCTGTTTTGTATTTGGTAAATTCACTGCGTTTGCAGCGAGCAAAGGAGACCAGCATATGCCCAAGATCAAAACCAACCGTTCGGCGGCCAAGCGGTTCAAGAAGACCGGAACCGGGAAATTATCTTACCACAAGGCCTTTGGCAGCCATATCCTGTCGACCAAATCCAGGAAGCGCAAACGCTCCCTGAGAAAAAGCCCGCTCGTTGACTCGACCAACCTGAAGGGTATCAAATTGCTTCTTCCCAACGGATGATGCCCGTCGCCACCCGTCGCGCGCCGGCCTGCGGCACGACGGGGAATGCCCCGACATCCGGTGACCATTTTCGAAGTGAGGTAAACTACCATGCGTGTAAAACGTGGATTCAAAGCCAGACATCGTCGTCAAAAGGTTCTCAAGCTCGCCAAGGGCTTCCGCGGCGGCCGCAGCAAGATCTACCGTACCGCCGCCGGTGCCGTGGATCGGGCCCTGCGCTACTCCTACCGGGACCGCAAGGTCCGCAAACGGGATTTTCGCGCCCTGTGGATCATCCGGATCAACGCCGCCGTGCGCATGCACAACGTGTCCTACAACAAGTTCATCCATGGCCTGAAATTGGCCAACGTGGAACTGGACCGCAAGGTCCTCGCCGAACTGGCCATTTCGGACCCGCCGGGGTTTGCCCGTATCGTCAAACTGGCCACCCCGCAGGCGTAGGCCTGAAGGGCGCCCGCAGCCGGATGCGCTGACCGCAGGCACGCGTGTCATTTCACGTCACGGAGCAGAGTGGAACATCAACTGGATCAGATTGATTCCGAGGCGCGGCGGGAACTGGAAGTGTGCGCCGGGGACTCCCAGAAACTCGAGGCACTGAGTGTCAAGTATCTCGGCCGCAAGGGGGTCCTCACCCAGTTCCTGCGTTCTATCGCCAGCCTGCCGCCCGAGGAGCGTCCGGCCGCCGGACAGCGCGCCAACGCGATCAAGCAGCGTCTGGCTGCCGACATGGCCGCTGCGGTGGAGGCCCTCGCAGCGTCCGGCCGGGACGCGGCGCCGCCGATCGACGTGTCCCTGCCCGGGCGCGCGCAGGTCTGCGGCGCGCTGCACCCGATCACCCAGATCAGTGGGGAGATCTGCGACATCTTTTCCCGGATGGGGTTCGACATCGTCGAGGGGCCCGAGGTCGAAAAAGACTACTACAACTTCGAGGCCCTGAACATCCCCCCCAACCACCCCGCCCGCGACATGCAGGACACGTTCTTCATTTCCGAGGCGGTCGTCCTGCGCACCCACACCTCGCCGCTGCAGATCCGCACGATGGAAAAGCAGCCTCCGCCCGTGCGTGTCATCGCACCAGGCAAGGTGTTCCGCTGCGACTCGGACCAGACGCACACGCCCATGTTTCACCAGGTGGAGGGTCTGCTGGTGGATGCGAACGTGTCGTTCGGGGACCTCAAGGGCACGCTCACGGCGTTCGTGCACCAGATGTTCGACGAACAGACCCGCTTGCGCTTCCGTCCCAGCTTCTTTCCGTTCACCGAGCCCAGCGCCGAGGTGGACATCCTGTGCGTCATCTGCCGGGGTGAGGGCTGCCGGGTCTGCAAGCGCACCGGATGGCTGGAGATCCTCGGTTCGGGTATGGTGCACCCGGCGGTTTTCGAAAACGTGGGCTACGACACCACGCGCTACACGGGGTTTGCCTTCGGCATGGGGGTCGAGCGGATCGCCATGCTGAAATACGGCATCGACGACCTGCGCAAGTTCTTCGAGAATGATGTGAGGTTCCTGAGCCAATTCTGAACGAGCCGGTGTTCAAGTGCGTGATGTCTGGTTATGGCCAGACCGTCGCAGGATCCGGAACGCCACGCACGCGCGAACACGACTCACCCAACATCCGTCATCTATAGTTACCATGAAAGTAAGTTTAAGCTGGCTGAGCGCATACACCCCGATCAGGATGGACCCGGCTGAACTGGCCGAAGCCCTGACCCTGGTCGGGTTGGCGGTCGATGCGGTGGTCGACCGGTACCTCTATCTGGGCACGGTCATGGTCGGCCGGGTCGTCTCCGTGGAAGCGCACCCCAGTGCGGACACACTTAAGGTCTGCCGGGTCGACACCGGCCGGGGCGTTGTCCCCGTCGTGTGCGGTGCTCCCAATGTCAGAGCCGGCCTGCTGGCGCCGGTGGCGCTGCCCGGCACCCTGCTGCCCGACGGGACCACCCTGGAGGTCGGCGTGATCCGCGGCCAGCGCTCCGAGGCCATGCTTTGCAGTGCGGCCGATCTCGCCCTCGGTACGGACGCCGGCGGCATCATGCGCCTGAAGGCGGGAGCGATGGTCGGCACCCCGTTGAACACGGCCCTGTCGTTGTCGGACCCCGTGTTGGAGATCGACCTCACGCCGAACCGGGCGGACTGCCTCAGCATCCTGGGCGTGGCCCGGGAGGTGGCCGCCATCCAGAAGAGCCGCCTGCGGCATCCCGCCGTCGGCATCCTGGATGCGGATGAGCGCATCCATCGCATTGCCGCGGTTGCAATCGAGGCGGCCGACCACTGCCCGCGCTACGCCGCCCGGGCCCTGGAAAACGTCACGGTAAAACCCTCCCCCTTCTGGCTCCAGGACCGACTGCTGTCCGTAGGGTTGCGGCCGATCAACAACATCGTGGATGTGACCAACTTCGTCATGTTGGAGTGCGGCCAGCCGCTGCACGCCTTCGACCTGGACCGCCTGGCCGGAAACCGGATCGTCGTGCGCACGGCCGCCCCGGGGGAAGCCTTTGTCACCCTGGACGGCAAGGATCGCACCCTTGATGCCGAGATGCTCATGATCTGCGACGGTGAAAAACCGGTCGCCGTGGCCGGCGTCATGGGCGGGCTCAACTCGGAAATCGAGACGGGCACCACGCGGGTGTTAATCGAAAGCGCCTGTTTCAGCCCGGTCAGTGTGCGCAAGACGTCAAAGAGACTCGGGCTGTCGACCGACGCCTCCCGGCGCTTCGAGCGCGGCGTCGACCCGCAGGGGACGGTCGCCGCCGCCAGCCGGGCCGCCGCCCTGATGGCGGAGGTGGCAGGCGGTACGGTCGTTGCCGGTGTCATCGATGCGCACCCGCGGCCCTGGTCGGCGACCCCCATCCGGCTGAGCGTCCGCCGCACTCAACGCCTGCTGGGGATACCGGTCGGCAAAAAGAAAATCACCCGGCTGCTCACTGCGATCGATTTTGCGGTGGAAAAGGCGCCGGAACGCGACGTACTGATGGTGACGGCGCCCTCGTTCCGGGTGGATGTCTCCCGCCCGGAGGACCTGGTGGAGGAGGGGGCGCGGCTTTCCGGCTTCGACACCATCCCGACGACCTACCCCGCCGTGCCGGCCGGGGAGCGGCGCCAGGCCCCGCGGCTCACCCTGCGCCAGCGGATCAAGACCGTGCTCACGGGATTCGGCTTCACCGAGGTCATCACCTACAGCTTCGTACACACGCGCGCCGCTGAGCGCCTGCGGCTGCCCGCGGACGACCCGCGACGCCGGAGCCTGGCGGTCCTGAACCCGTTGACCGAAGAGCAGGCGGTCATGCGCTCCTCGCTCATCCCCGGCCTGCTCGAGACCATGCGCTTCAACCTGGCCCAGCAGGTGCGGAGCCTGAAGATTTTTGAAGCCGGCAAGGTCTTCATCCCGTCCGACGCGGAGCTTCCGGAAGAGCCGGAAATCATCGCCGGCCTGTGGACCGGCGCTCGCGTAGCACTCTCCTGGCACGGCAAGGAGACGCCTTGCGATTTCTATGACATCCAGGGCGCGGTGGAGGGGCTGCTCGGCGCCCTGAAGCTTGCGACCGTCCGCTTCACCCGGATGCCGGCGGAGGAGTGCCGCTACACGCGGCCGGGCCACTCGGCCCGCATCCTGGCCGGGGACCGGGCGATCGGCATCGTCGGTGAGCTGCACCCGCAGGTGCGCGACGCCTTCGAACTCAAGCAACCCGTCTTCGTCTTCGAACTGGACGCAGACGGCCTGCAGGCGTTGCTGTCGGAAACCAAGTACCGCCTGCGCATCCCCCGGTTTCCCGCGCTGGTTCGGGACATCACCCTCATCCTCGACCAGGACCGGGAGGCGTGCGAGGTGCGCGACGCCGCCGTGGGCCTGCAGGCGGACCTGCTCGAGAGCGTTCACCTGTTCGACGTGTTTTCGGGAGAACCGATCCCGGTGGGCAAAAAGAGCCTGTCGTTCCGGTTCACCTATCGTTCCCCGGAAAAAACGCTGGGAGACGAGGATATCCGCGACCAGCACCAGTCCCTGACGGAGCGGCTGATGGCCGCCTTCCACGCAACGCTGCCGGGTTGAGCCGGCAGCCGCGGCGGGTGGACATGAAAACGCAATCGCCGTCGAGCCCTGAAATCATCCCCGACAAGCTCTACTTCAAAATCGGGGAAGTGAGCGAGATCGCAGGGGTCGCCTCCCATGTCCTGCGGTTCTGGGAATCGGAGTTCCCCCGGATCAGCCCCAAACGGACCTCCTCCGGCCAGCGCCTGTACACCCGCCGCGAGGTGGAGCTGATCCTGGAGATCAAGTCCCTCCTTTACCAGCGCAAGTTCACCATCGCGGGCGCGCGCCAGCACCTGCGCGCCGCGGCCGGCCGCACGGAGCCCGATTCCCGGCAGATGCTGGACGAACTGCGCACCGAGCTAAAACGTCTCCGGGACCTCCTCGACTGACAGCCGCCGCTGCCCCATGGTAACAACTCGAGTCTCAGGGTTCGAAAGTTCATAGGCATGCATCTCGCGCCCCCGAACCCTGAACCTTGGACCCTGGACCCTCTCTACCAGAGCAGTTGCTTAAAATGTGTTGACAAGGCGCAGCATTTGTCATAATTAATCTGTCTCGGATGAGCGGGCATAGCTCAGCTGGTAGAGTACAAGCTTCCCAAGCTTGGTGTCGCGAGTTCGAATCTCGTTGCCCGCTCCATCCATGCAGTATCCGTTTTGCTCGGCGGTTTACGGTAGGACTTTATGTGATGCGGACTGGATGCAACCATGATTCTGGTATGAGCGAATGACTCTTTAAGCTCCCCTGCACAAGGTCCACCTGAACATGAGAAAACGGGCGAAAGCCCGTTTTTTATTTTCTCGAAGAGGGGGGATGCCCGGTGGGCAGACCGAAGGAATCTCACGACAAGCGCACGCCCAAACCGGATCCGCAGCCGGCCATCCCGGCGGACGAAAAGCGTGTCGCGGCCGAGGTGCGGTCCCTGGCGGAGGTGCTGTGTGACACCGAGGGGATCGAACTTGTCCACGTCGAGTTCCTGCGCGACCGCGGCGGCCGAGTGCTGCGGCTCTTTATCGACAAGCCGGCCGGCGTGACGCTGGAGGACTGCGCCACGGTCAGCCGGGAATTGGGGGATGTGCTCGACGTGCACCTGCCCGATATCGGGCGCTATCACCTGGAAGTCTCCTCCCCGGGGCCCAACCGCCCGTTGTCGCGCGCAGAGGACTTCGAGCGTTTCAGAGGGCATGCAGCGAAGATCAGAACCCTCTGCCCGATGGACGGGCAGAGGCATTTCAGTGGCGTGCTGGCGGGAATATCCGGCGGGGCGGTCTGTCTGGTGAACGGCCAGACAACGGTGACCATCCCGCTTGAGGACATTTCCAAGGCACGCCTCGTCAACTACACGGAGAAAGCCCATGTTGATTTCGGAAATCAAACGGGTCGTTGAACAGGTCAGCCGGGACAAGGGCATCGATCGCCAAGTGCTCGTCAAGGCGCTGGAAGAGGCGTTGAAGTCCGCCGCCCGCAAGAAATACGGTCCCAAGATCGACATCGAAGTCCAGTACAGCGAGGAGACCGGCGACCTGGAGGTGTTCCAGTTCAAAGAAGTGGCCGAGGAGATCGAGGATCCGATGCTGCAGATCAGCCTCGATGAGGGCCGCTTGCTCGACCCGGACTGCGAGGTCGGCGACAGCCTCGGCACCAAGATGGACACGAACACCTTCGGCCGCATCGCCGCCCAGTCCGCCAAGCAGGTCATCATCCAGAAGCTGAAGGACGCGGAGAAGGATGCGGTCTACGCTATCTTCATCGAGCGCCGGGGCGAGATCATCAACGGGATCGTGCAGCGGGTCGATCGGGGGGACATCATCGTCAATCTCGGCCAAACCGAGGGCATCCTGCCGGTGCGCGAGCAGGTCACCAAGGAGAGCTACCGCCGCGGCGATCGCATCCGGGCCCTCATCCTGGACGTGCTGCAGGATTCGCGGGGGCCGCAGATCGTGCTGTCGCGGACGCACCCGAATTTTATCGTCACCCTTTTCCGCACCGAGGTCCCGGAAATCAGCGAGGGTATCGTGTCCATCATGGGGGCCGCCCGGGAGGCGGGCGTGCGGGCCAAGATCGCCGTCGCCTCCAACAACTCCGATATCGACCCGGTGGGCGCCTGCGTGGGGATGAAGGGCAGCCGGGTCCAGAGCGTCGTCCAGGAACTGCGCGGCGAGAAGATCGACATCATCCCCTGGCACGTGGACACCGCCAAGTTCGTCTGCAACGCCCTGGCTCCGGCCGAGGTCTCGCGGGTCATCATCGACGAGGACAACCGGTCGATGGAGGTCATCGTCCCCGACGAGTTTCTGGCCATCGCCATCGGCAAGAAGGGGCAGAACGTCCGATTGGCCAGCAAGCTGACGGGCTGGCATCTCGACGTGAAGAGCGAGAGCACCTATAACCAGACGATGCAAAGCGGTTACAATTCGCTCATGGCGCTTCCCGGCGTCGGGATCAGTCTGGCCGACGCCCTCTATGAAAAAGGGTTTTATTCCGCCGAGGAAATCGGGAAAGCCTCCGTGGAGGATCTTCTGCAAGTCCGGGGGATCGACGAGGAAATGGCCCGCGGCCTGATCGAGGCCGGGATGGTCGCCGCCGAGCAGGCGGCTCAGGCAGAAGCGGACGAAGCGGCGGAGGCGGCCCAAGCGGAAGCGGACGAAGCGGCGAAGACGGCCCAAGCGGAAGCGGACGAAGCGGCGAAGACGGCTGAAGCGGAAACGGGCGAAGCGGTGGAGGCGGCCCAAGCGGAAGCGGACGGGGCCGTGGAGACGGGTGAAGCTGCCGCGGTCGAAGAGGCTTCGGAACCCGGCACAGAAGAGACGGGCCAGCCACCGAATGAAGCGTAGGCTG
>Ga0105093_10000579_pt1 | contig 14028 bp, 10 predicted proteins | sample PPLLak3March2015_2_FD_79111 | JGI IMG/M metagenome (GOLD analysis project Ga0105093, IMG submission 79111) | Freshwater sediment microbial communities from Prairie Pothole Lake near Jamestown, North Dakota, USA - PPLs Lake P8 Core (3) Depth... | ecosystem: Environmental > Aquatic > Freshwater >... | reverse complement strand
CCTGAGATCATACCCGTTGAACCTGATCTGGATAATGCCAGCGTAGGGAAACGAGATGGCGTGCGGTGTCTGAAGCCGAGACGAATCGTTTCCCGCGTGGAAACGATTTTTTTTTGGAAAGGAGCCGATATGGACATTCGGCCGGTTTCGGCATCGGGACGCAATCTGGGCGGCATGGATTTTTTCCTGCTTTGGGCGGGGGTGGCCATATCTCTGGCCGAAATCTGGGCGGGGGGGTTTCTGGCGCCGATGGGTTTCTGGTCCGGGCTCTGGGCGATCCTGCTGGGGCATTTGATCGGCAACACCCTGATGGCCCTGGGCGGGGTGATCGGCTCCGACCACGGCATCATGTCCATGGTGTCGATCCGACCGGCCTTCGGCATCCGGGGCTCCAATCTGGCGGCGGTATTGAATATCGTCCAGCTGATCGGCTGGGCGGCCATCATGTTGATCATCGGCGGCCGGGCCGGCGCGACCCTCGGCAAGCCGTTGGGCGGTCTTCTGGCCGTCGATGCCTTCTGGGTCGTCATGATTGGAATCGGGACACTGCTGTGGGCGTTGTGGACGGGAAAGACGGTATGGAAGGTCCTGCAGAACGTGTCGGTTTTTGCTCTGTTGTTGGTGATGATCCTGATGAGCTGGGTGGCGTTCGGCGGCCTGCAAATCAAGCCGCAGTCCGGCGGGGAATCGATGGCGTTCATGACGGGCCTCGACCTGGTGATCGCCATGCCAATTTCCTGGATGCCGCTGGTGGCGGACTATTCCCGGTCGGCCCGGAATTCCCGGTCGGCCTTTTGGAACACCTGGTGGGGCTATTTTCTGCTGTCTTCCTGGATGTATGCGCTGGGGCTTCAGGCCACTCTGCTCACCGGCGCATCCGATCCGGGGCTGCTCATCCTGGACACCATGGGCGGTCTCGGCCTGGCGGTGCCGGCCCTGTTCATGGTGGTGCTCTCGACCATCACCTCCGATTTCCCGGATGTCTATTCGGCCACCTGTTCACTGCTGAACATCTCTCAACGCGTCAGCTCGCGGACGGTCATGTGGATCGCCGGGGCGGTCTCCATTCTCGTCGCCCTGGTCTTTCCCATGGAGCAGTATGAAAACTTTCTTTTCTTCATCGGGGCGATGTTCATTCCCCTGTTCGGGGTGGTGCTCACCGACTATTTCATCATCCGCAAGCGGAAACTGGAAGTTGAAGCGATCTTCAGAGAAGACGGCCCCTACTGGTACCGCCGGGGCTACAACGCCGTCGCGCTGATGGCATGGGCGGCGGGGTTCGCCGTGTACGAGGCGCTCGCGCTGCTGAAGGCTCCGATCGGAGGTTCCATTCCGTCCATGCTGGCTGCGGGAATGATATACTGGGCGATTTCGCGGATCAAAAGGAGCTGATCGCATCAGAAAAAAAGCCGCTCCGCGCGGGTAACACCCCCTGCGAAGCGGCTCTTCTTTCATTAGAAGACCTCCCTCCAGAGCCGGATGTCAATTTCCGGCCACCCGCCGGTGAGAACCTGGTTGTTATAGATCCCGCTGCCGAAGGACTGGAGCCCCAGCCCCAGGCCCTTGACGTAGAGATGCTGGTCCTCCACCATCGGCGAGGCCACGACGTTGCCCACTATTTGACGAAACGCCGGCGTCGCGACGGGCGTCGTCTGATGCATGCTGAAGGCGAAGATTTCACCGTTATTGTTGTTCACGCTGTCCTCGGCGCAGGGGTCCTCGGTATCGGCGGTGGAGGTGCCGAAATAGATGAGGCCGGCTGCGGAAAACGCCGAGGTGAACACCCGATGGCCTTCGGGCAGCTCGTAGAACCAGTCCAGCGATACCAGGCTCTCGTTGCAGGTGCCCTTTTCGGCATGGTCCGCGTAAGCGAAGAAATAATAGCGGGTGCCGGACATGTTGATGTCCTCCGCATAATAAGGGCTGTCGCCCGTCCCGTAGAAGATGAGGACGTTGTAGTCGATATTGCCGCTCTCGTTGACGCTGTTGTCGACGCTCACCACCGGGGATCCGTAGATCGGCTGATAGCGCCGGTCGGATGGAACTTCTTCGCTGGTCGGCTGGCTGAAGTCGCGGTTGATCACGCACTGGCTGATGGAATATTTAAGGCTGTTGGGATCGTCCGGTATGTTGACTTTATAGAGATAGCCTTTGTCCGTGCCGATGTAGAAGCGGTCGATATACCCGTTGCCGTCGGAATCGATCACGGCGGGCTGGCCGCTGGGCACACCGCCGATGCCCGAAGACTCGCAATCGAGCATGATGCGGCTTAACAGCTCACCGGTCCCGACATCGATCATGTAGACGGACGGGTACTGGGTGCGGTCGTAACGATCATCGTTGCCGGAGACGAAGAAGGCAACCCACTTGGCGACGCCGTTGAGCACGATGCGGCCGATTTTGGCGATCGATGGTGAGGAGCGGCTGCGGAAGAGGTCCGGATCGGCGAACTCCCACAGGAACGTCGGATGGTAGGGATCGGTGACGTCCAGGCAGAAGACCGTGTCACCGCCGTTGCCCTCGGCAGACAGCAGCACCGTGCGCCAGGCGCCGTTGATATAGACATCGGACAGGGCCGGCGAGGCGTCCACATAGGCCTGATTGTAATCCGTGGAGCGGGCCTTGTTGAGCCGGGCGAGCAGGTTGTTCTTAAGCCGCGGCAGGAGGTTGGCCGGGACGAAGGCCCACAGCTCCTCGCCGGTCCCATAGTCGGGGCCGGCCGCGCAGTTGGTGCCCCAGTCGAAATAACCGCGGTTTTCCTCGACGCCGAGCGTGCAGGTATTGTCCCCGTGGTGGAAGGCGCCGGCGTCGAAGGCGTGCAGCATTCCGCTGCGGGACCCGACGAACACCACCGCGCGCCGGTTGGCGTTGTCGATTATGAACTGCTTGAAGCTGTCGCGCTCCTGTTTGGTGGTGGCGGTGCCGAAGTACCACATGGGAAGGCCCGGAGCGGTCAGCACGGCCGGCACCGAGTGGTCGATGGGATCGAGCACCCACTCGCGCTTCACCGTGGTGCCCAGTTCGTAGCCTTTGACCCAGTTCATCACCCAGTGGGCATCCGTGTCGTCCACGTCGTTGTCCTGGTCGAAGTCGTACACCAGCCCGGAGGGGATAATGGCGGAGTTGTCCAGGGCCAGGGTTTCCTTGGTGATGTTGGCGGCCGTGAAGCTGACCAGGGTGCTGGAGGTATTGTAATAACTGTAGCTGGCACGGATGGGCCCTGCCGCCAGCGGTGCTTCATTGAACTCCAGTGAGAACTCACCCGTGAAGCGGTTGATGGTGCCGCGCCCGCCCAGGTTGCCTTCGAGCACATCGGTATGCTTGTCGCGGAAGATCTCCCGGCCGTCGGTGATCGTCAGCGTCGTGGCTGAAATCGGCGCCGGGCTGATCGTTCCGCTGAAGGTTTTGATGGTGCCGTCGCCGACGGTGATCTCCTGGTTGGTGACCTGTCCGACCGAGATCTGCGGGAAATAAATGCTGCGGGTGCCCGGATTGCGGAGGCTGAGCACCTGCCCGGCATCCCACAGGGCCAGCTCGGCCGTGACATTCGGGTCCTGCGGGTCGTAGAGCCGGGTCGCCGACAAATGGCCGCGCAAAACCTTGTCCCGCCAGTCCATGGCCGGCGTCTCGTAATAGCCCGAATAGAGCACGTTGGCCTTGGTCACGGGCGAGCTGCGCGAAAAGCTGCCGTGGCTGGCGACATCCGCATTTAGTATCACATCCAGGATTTGCGGCTCGCAGCCCTGCTGCTCGCTGCGGAACTCCGCCTTCCAGAGCAGCTCCCGGCCGATGATGCCGAGCGCCGCAAAATCGATGCGCACGTTGCGTCGGGTCAGGGCGGGGGTCCCCGGGGTCCAGGTCGTCAATTCCTGCAGGGGGTTCTTGCTGCTGTCGATCTCCCAGATCTCGTCCCAGGTGGTGACCTCCACCCAGTTGGCGCCGTTGTCGACCGAGACGTAATAGACGGTGTCGGTCTTGCCGGCGCAGGCCATGTTGTCGTAGACCGTCAGCGTGACGCCGGTGTAATAGTCGCCGGCGTTGACGGGCGTGATCGCCTGTTTCAGGACCGACTGGCCGCCCGTGCGCCGCTCGATATGAAAAATCATGTCGTTGTGGTCCGTGTCGCCGCCGCCCATGAGGTCCTCCCACCCGAGGATCCACTCTTTGGACTTGTTCAGCGGCACGCCGACCAATGCATGCGGGAATTTCTGGTTCCGGGTGATCGGCATGCTCGCCTGGGCGCCCGTGAAGTCCAGCCCGAAAACCGAGTTCACCCGGGTCAGGGCGGTGGCGTTCATCCAGTTGCTGGTGACATAGCAGGTGCCCTCCGTGGTGTTGGGCAGCCCCAGGTTATAGAGCTTGGTGAAAGTGGCGTCGGTGCACCCACCGGAGTAGACATCCGTGTTCCAGTCTTTCTTGGTGTAGACGTAGTTGTTGTCGTTCGGGTTGTCGGAGTTGATATGCAGATAAAAGACGATCTCGGTGCCGGCCGCAAAGGTCCCGAGATTGACGCGGTTGATGAACACGCCCTGGGTGGCCGCGTCCGGCCAGCTGGCACGGTTGTCGAGGATTCCGTCGTTGTTGTTGTCGTTAACGTTGCTGTAGATTTCGTGCCTGGTCCCAGTGACGCCCTCGCTGGCCAGCATCCAGCCGAAGTCGTTCATCGTATAGCCGGCGCCCTCGTAGAAGAAGGTGGCCGAGACCTCCTGGGTGAACGGAATGACGATGTGATTGGGGTCGATGGAGTAATAACCGGTGTCCAGATACAGCGTCTTCTGGGCCGAGACCCCGACGCTGATGAGGTCGAAATCGGCGGCATCGAAGCCGGTGTTGCTGTAGTGGACGTTGATATTCTGGGCGCAGCCGGGGATCGTACCCGACGGCGGAGGGGTCACGGTTCCGCTGTTCAGCGGCACGTATGCGACCGTGATTTCGTGGTCCTGGCTGATGCTGGTGAAGGTGTACTGGCTGTCGGTCAGGGTGACCACCGCGCCGTCGACCCGCACCTCGCTCACCTTGTAGCCGCTGGCCGGGGTCATGGTGTAGGTCTTGCTGGTACCGCTTTCCACCATGGCGATTCCGTTCGGAGTGATGGCGCCGCCGGTACCGGCCACGGCCGTGATCTGATAGTACACCGGCGCGGCAATGGTTTCTTCGGCGCCGAGCGAATAAAACGTGGACGGAGAGTTCTGGTTGTTGTACTCGGTCCGGATCCAATCGACCGAGCGGTTGGTGGTGGCGATCCGCACCTCGTCCATCTTGCCGTCGAAACGGCGCTCGGCGGGATAAGGCCTCCCGAGTCGGAACCCCGTATTCCAGTCTCCGCGTCCGGTCTCGGACGTGGTGCTCGTGTCGTTGCCCCGTTCGACGCCGTCGACGTAAAGCCTGGCCGTCGGCGTACCGCTCATGCTGCTGACAACCACGGCTGCATGGTGCCAACTGCCGGTTTCGGAAAAGCCATAGCTGATATTCAAGGGATTGCCGGCACTGGCCTGGCGGTAGCCCAAAAAGAAGGCGAGGCGATTATCATAGTTGGTGTTGCTGTTCAGGTTGCCCAGCGTCAGGTGCATCTCCTGCTGGCTGCCCCAGCCGTTGCCGTCGTTCTCTCCCTGCCAGATCAGGTGATGGGCGAAATTGGTGGCGTCGGCCTTGAACCAAAGGCTGATGGTGAAATTATTGGCCGTGTTGAGGTCCGTACTCGCAGTGGACACATAGCCCGATGTGCCGTTGAACTCCCGGCCTTTGGCAAACTTGCCGGCCACGTCGGTCGTACCATTGTCGGTTCCGTTGTTGGCGCTGCCGGTGCTGTCCAGGACCGAGTTGTTGAGGTGCCAGACCCCTTTATAGTTGGAATCCCAGACCGAGGCCGGGTTCTCCTGCAGTGTGGTGACACTGCTGTCGCCGTAGTACATGTAGATGACCGTATCGGCGGACGACGAGAGGGCCGGAACTTTCACCCAGGCGGTCAGCTGGCCGGTGAGGGGATAATAGCTCTCGATTTCGTGGGGCAGCGGAGTAGTGCCGTCGGCGCCGCGGAAGACGATGTCGTAGCCGTTGCTGTTCTGGACATGCCCGCCGTTCGCGACCGTGCGCAGTTGATTGTCGGAGGCGATCGATACCAGCACCGGGAAATCGGCGACGCTGCCGGCGACGCTGGCCGCCTGGATGGTGATGGCCTTGCGGTAGCTGTAGGCCGCATCCGCCGTCCGCCCGGTGAGAATGAGTGCGAGCATCACGCCCAGAAGACAAATCATTTGCGATGCCCAACCCGGCTGTGCGTTTCGCTTATTGAAATCGACAGCGTTCATACGCTACCTCCTGAAGATTCATCCTCTAAGCGGCCCCGCCGACCAGCTGTCAGATTGTTTCGGCTGCGGCGGAGACGGGCCTTTTTTAGTTTGTTAGGATCCTGCCGTTCCTGCACCCAAGAAACCACGCTGCTATTTCTTATCCGCCCACATGCAGCGACTGCGCTCCGAACCCCGGTGCGCTGAAGCTGATGGCATTGGCGTCGTTGGAGGTGTAGTTCTTGCCGGAGCCGCCGCCCTCCTGGGCGTTGTACCCGTGAATCGGGTCGCTCGTGGCTGTAGCGGTCACCAGGGTTTCAATGCTGCAGCTCGAATTCTGCGGACCGACCGCGTCCGATCGGATGAAGATCATCCCGTCGGAGTCCGTGGCCGGATCCGCGTCGTCATTGTTATCCCATACGGTGATCGTGTAGGTGTTTCCGTCGATGGGCTGGTTCGAGGTCCAGATTACCTCAGGCGCGCCGACCGTGGCGCCGTTCAAGGCGAAGGACCAGTCCGGCCTTCCCATCACGGCCATCACGGCGATATTGGCGGGCGTCCGCAGGGTGTTTTTGAAGGCCTCTTTGACATGCTCCAGGCCGGCTTCGGCTGAATAGAAGACTCGCTCATAAAGCATGAAATTGGTCGCCGTGCGTCGCTCTGTGGTGCTGGTGCTGATCGCGGCGATGCCGATGATCGTCACCAGCGCCAGAACCAGAACCGCACCGAAGATGGCAAATCCGCGCTGATCCGCAAGCGTCTTCATCGTTTTGTTCATGGTAGCGTCCTTTCGCGCCATGCCGGCAGAAGCCACACCCAACGGTTTACAGCCCCTGACCTTTGATGAACGAAATCGTCACCGGCCGCGCGTTGCGGTTGTCAGAGTCGACCGTGAGGGCGATCATTTTGACCGGGATTCCGTCATAGACCGGGTCGCCCACGGCCGGAGTCGTTACATTCCACTGCACGCGATAGGGGCCGATCACCTGCTGGTGGGGGTTGTCGGCCGCGTCCTCGCTCAGGTCGTCGTGGTCATAGGGAGCGACGATCAAGCGTTCCATCGTATGGACGGCCACCCCGGTCGCCTCGCTTTGTATGCGGGCTCCCGCATTTTGATTGATAGCGGAAATTTGCATGGCGAGAACCGCCAGAATGCCGATCGAAAATACCGCCAAAGCGATCAGGACCTCGACCATGGTGAAGCCCGCTGTTTCGGTCGCCACAGATAGGGTTTGTTTTTTCAGCGTTGGCGCGGTGCGCATGGAATCACTCCTTATCGTTGAGCCAATGCTTTTCATTAAACTGCTCCGGGTCATGCCTTCGTCGGCAGAGATTAAGACGGATTGCGCGCCGTGATCATGCTATTGAACAGGCTGCGCTTGAAGCCGTCGTTGGCGGCGATCCGGTGCGGACCGACCACGAACGCCTGGGCCTGGGCGCTGCGGCCTTTCATGGGGGCCTGCGAGCGTGTCAGGAGCCACACCTGAACGGCGCGGACGAGGTCGCGGTCCATATCGGCGATTCCGGCGGAGGCCAGGGTGTCGCCGTCCTCGTCGTCGTCCTGGTCGATCAAGCCGTCCATGTTGGTGTCCAAATGGCGGTCCAAACGGCCGTCGCCGTCGGAATCATACGCCCAGACGACGATTCCGCCCGGAACCCCAGGGTAGGTGTCCAACGCTCCGTCGCCATCCTCGTCGAACGCATAGGCGAACGCGACCGCATGGACATCGAACGCCAGGGGCTGAAGCCCCGTGCCCGATCGGTGTTCGCGCCCCAGTGCGGCCGCTCCGGTGTCGGCGATGCCGTCTCCGTCGCCGTCCTCCGCATTGTCGAAGCCGTAGGTGATGTTCTCGTTGTCGTCCAGATCGTCGCCGTCGCTGTTGATGTCCAGCGTGAAGTTCACCTGATCGGCGCGCACCGTCAGGAAACCGCGGACGCCGGTCAATTCAGGCCCGTCGTCGGGGCTGCCGTTGCCGTCGTTGTCAAATCCGTCCCACGCCCATGGATTGTAATTCGCCATCCGGATCTCACGGCGCATGAACGCCAGGGCCGAACGGGCGTTCTGCTGCATATCCACGGTCAGCCGTTCATTCGTGTGGGCTTCTTGCTGAGTCTTGTACCCGCTGTAGATCAACCCCATGCTGATCAATGTAAGGGCCATTGCGATTATCAGCTCGATCAGCGTGAATCCCCGTTGGTTCGATCTCACCTGCAGGCTCCCTTCTGTTTTGCCTGTTTGCGGTTCATTTCTGAAAGCGTCGCCCATCTCCCATCCATCCAATCACGCCCTGCATCGGGTCGTTCAACAACCCGGCCTCACCCGCCGCATTTTGCAGTTGAATCACAGAATCCGTGAGTTGCCGGTCACTGTGATCTGGATGACCCGGGACCCGAAGACGGCGTTCGACAGGGTGATCCCGGATCCGCTGGCAGTCGTGAGCCCGCGTCCGTTGAAGCTCAATTGGTGGCCGGTGAAGCTGGTCGTGAGGCTGATGTCGTTTTGGAAGATGCCGGTAAGGATGGTGCGCTCGCCCGTATCCTGGGTTCCGTCGCCATCATCATCCGCAAAAACAATAAAACGGTTCGGCAGTTGAAATTGGATGACAACCGGCGTGTTGTCTTTGATGGCCGATGACCGCGCGACTTTGATGGCGTTGTGCACGTCACTCACGGCCGTCGCAAAGCGCTGCTTGGCCCGCCACCCGGCGATGTTGGGAACGGCGATAGCAGCCAGAATAGCGATGATGTCTGTCGCTACTATGATTTCCACCAGCGTATATCCGCGATCTGTTTTCATGCGAGTGATCTCCCTGTCAGGACGTTAGATCAAATTCCTTGCCACGTGCGATTGCGTCCGAACGAAAACATATTTTTGTCCTGCGGTAATGATCTCAACAATTTAATATCGTTATAAAAAGAGCTTATAAGCCACAGATTCGGATCTGGACTTCAAGCCTGTGCTGAGCAGGCGTGAAGCCTTAAAAAATTTTATAGTCCTTTAACTTTTTTAAGACCGGCGCAATGCAAAACGGACGGCGTCACACAATGCATTTCGTCCGGAATGCTCGGCAAGATGTAGTATCGGCAGGAAATTAAAAAGGTGTAGGTCGATTTTGGGGGGCGGCGCTATTTCGATAGGTCGTCGGTGAGATTGTCCAGCTTGATGGCTTCGTAAAAAACCCAATTTCCGCGTTGCGCTTCATCCCGCTGTCGCTGCGGCGTACTGCAAGTACTCCTCACTCCACGGAATTCGCGCGCCTTGAACTTGGGCTTTTTACGAAGCCATCGGTTGTGATGACTTTTTACGATTTCATCAAGTTTGGGGTCATCGAAGGCATTAAAAAACGGCCCTCTTCAGGAGCCTGGATCGATATTAACCGCTAAGCGGTTTATCGCTTTAAATACGGGGGCTTGATGCCCTTCAGCATGGGATAGTGCTTCGTATTTAGGGTCTTGAGTTCGAAATTTTGCAATACGGCGGTTGCCGCGATGATTCCGTCCGCTAGACCGACGCCGTGCGACTTGTGGTAAAGATTTTTATAGCGGCCGCCTTCCCTGGCAATGGCCTGTGTTGCCGGTATAACTTCGAAGATGCCGATAAACTCGTCCAGCTGTTCGAGCTCCTGATCATCACGGCAACCGGCATATAGTTCAGCCGCCGAAATCGCCGAAAGCACAATTTCGGTTGCATGGGAACCGACAAACCGAACCGCTCCGTCGTGACCGCGAAGAAAGTCGACTAAGACATCCGTATCGACGAGCAATTTTGTTCCCATCAGGCGTTGTTCCTGTCCCAGCTCTCGCGGAGTTCGCCGAAATCGGGCAGATCGTTTCGATTTTTCCAAATGCCGGCGGTCCGATCCAGCACGTCGCGGCGGCTGCGGCTGCCGAGACGATCGATCAGGTCATCCACGGCGGTACGAATCAGTTCGCTCTGGCTTTTGCCCGTTTGAGACGCCAGGGATTTCAATGCAACGGCTTCTCTTTGGGTCAGATAGATTTGAGTTCGTACCATGCGACACCTCCAATATATACATTATGTTAATACATTGTATGGGCGTATGTCAAATGTGTTCACGCCTTCGCTTCCATTTCGGAAGCTGCCTCTTCGATCTCTTTCAGCTCCCTGTCGAATCCGGCGCACAGTCCCTCGTGTTCGCGGGTGGCGCGGTCGAGAGCGTCGAATAACCGGTCGGTCTCCTTCTGGCAGACGTGCATGGCTTGCGAGATTTCGGCAATTTGAGCGCCATCGCCGTTCTCGGAAGCGGTCTGCATCGACTGGGTGAGCTGGACCATTTCGGCATCCCGGTGGTCGATGTCGCGTTCCAGGCGCTTCATCTGGTCCTCCAGCGGTTTGAGCGCCCGGGTGCGGCGGGTGCCGACCTCGGAGCGCCGGCGGCGTAGCTCCTTGCGAGCTGCTTTCAGGTTTTCGACCGAGGGGCCGTCATCCGCGATTTCGGTCGCGGCGGAGGGCCGTTCGTCCTGCCAGCCGCCCTTTTCGAGAAACTCCTGGTAGCGGCCGTCGAACACTTCCACCCCGTTCTCGCGGAACACAATCAGCCGTTCGGCCAGGGCGTGCAGGAACATTTCGTTGTGGGTGACCAGAACCAGGGCTCCCTCAAAAGCGTCGAGCGCTTCCAGCAGTGCGTCGCAGGACTCCAGGTCGAGGTGGTTGGTGGGCTCGTCGAGCAGCAGCAGGTTGACCGAGGTGGCGATGATTTTCCCTAATAACACCCGGCTTTTTTCGCCGCCGGAAAGGACCGCGATCTTCTTGAGGGCGTCGTCGCCCGAAAACAACATGGCCCCGCAGATATTCCGGGCCAGCTGCCGGTCCACGCCGGCGTCGGAGTAGAGAATTTCCTCTTCGACGGTGCGGTTGGGAATCAGTTGGCTCACGTTGGTCTGTTCGAAAAATCCCCTCTGGATGGCGGGATGGTAGAGGACTTCGCCCGTCTGCGGGGCCAGCGCTCCCGCCAGGATTTTGAGCAGGGTGGTCTTGCCCTTGCCGTTGGGGCCCACGATGCCGATGCGTTCGCCGGCCGTAATGGTGATGGAAAGATCCGCGAACAGGGGCTGGTCCGACTGGTAGCTGAATCCGATGTGGTGCGCCTGCAGGGCGGACTTGCCGGGCAGCGGCTTTTCGCGGAAGGAGAACTCGAGGTCTTTCAATTGTTCGAGCTTGTCCCGCTTCTCCATTTTCTGCAAGGTCTTGATGCGCGACTGCACCAGACCGGCCAGGCGTGCCTTGGCACGGAAGCGGGTGATGAAAAGCTCGACCTCTTTGCGCCGGCGCTCGTCGTTCATCCGCGTTTTTTCATACACTTCCTCGTCCTGCGCGATCTGTCCGTAGTAGGCGTCGGTGGTTCCAACGATCTTGCGGACCTTCTGGCGATGGAGGCCCATGACGTGCGTGACCACTTTGTCCATGAAGCTGCGGTCGTGGGTGATGACCATGAGCTCCCGGGGCCAGGCCACCAGAAACCGTTCGACCCAGCGGATGGACGTGATGTCCAGGAAGTTGGTGGGCTCGTCGAGCAGGAGCAGATCGGGCTCTGAGACCAGGGCCTTGGCGAGGTTGAGGCGCACTTGGTAGCCGCCCGAGAACTCGGCCGGCGGGCGGTCCATGTCCGCTTTGGAAAAACCCAAACCGGCCAGGATCTTTTCCGCCTTCCAGTGATGGTCATGATCCTGAGGCGGGAGCGCCGTCATGGCCTCCTGCAGAATCGTCGGACGTGTAAATTCGAGGCTCTGGCGAACGTAGCCGACGCGATAATTCTTGGGGATGATCAACGCTCCGTCGTCCGGCAGTTCTTCGCCGGCGATGATGCGAAAGAGGGTGGTCTTGCCGTGGCCGTTGCGGCCGACCAGTCCCAGCCGTTCCCGGGAATTCAACGTGAAATCAACACGGTCGAAAAGGAGCCGGCCGCCGTAACTTTTGCTGAGGCTTTCTGCTCGAATCATGTGCGTTCTCGGTATGGTCAACCAACGCGGCCGATCTCGGCCGTTTTACGCGCTTGACTTTAGGTTTGGAGTCGAATAGTAACGAATCCTTGAAAAAAAGAGGCAATTTAACACGTATGCCCAGCCTTGTCACATTGAAAACGCCGATAGCCGCCCTCGGCCGGGAGGTGCTGGTTTTTACCCGAGACCTGGGGCGGGTGTTCCTCTTTTTTGCACGCGGGTTTCTGTTGATTTTCCAGCCTCCGTTCCAGTTCGACAAGATCCGCCAGCATATTTTCTTCATCGGCATGAAGTCGGTCTTTGTGATCTGTTTGACCGCCGGCTTCACCGGCATGGTGCTCGGGCTGCAGGGCTATTACGCGCTGGTGAAATACGGATCGACCGCCGCATTGGGCTCGGCGGTGGCGCTTTCGCTGGTGCGTGAAATGGGGCCGGTGCTCACGGCCATCATGGTCATCGCCCGAGCCGGCTCCGCGATGGCGGCGGAAATCGGCATCATGCGTATTTCCGAGCAGATCGATGCCCTCAAGACCATGGACATCAATCCCCTGCGGTATCTGATCAGCCCGCGCATCGCCGCCGCCTTGGTGAGTTTCCCGCTCTTGACGGCGATCTTTGATGTGGTGGGCCTGTTTGGAGGCTACCTGTCGGGGTCGGCCCTGCTGGGCGTCAATCCCGCTTTCTACTTTTCGCGGGCGCAGTCCAGCGTCGAGACCAGCGACATCATCGGCGGTTTCATCAAGGCCATCGTGTTTGCCGTGGTGACGGTGACCATCTGCTGCTACCAGGGTTATTACACTCACACCCGAGCCGAGTTCGGCGCCAAGGGGGTGAGTATTTCAACGACCTCGGCCGTCGTTATTTCGTGCGTGCTGGTTCTGGTAACGGACTACGTATTAACCACCTTTTTGCTCTAAAGCGCGTGTGCCATGGCCGGCTCCCCTCTGATTCAGCTGCAAGATGTCGTCAAGATCCTGGGTGTCAACCGGGTGCTCGACGGGATCAACCTGAGCATCCATCGGGGGGAGATCACCGCCATTATAGGGAAGAGCGGCTCCGGAAAGAGCGTGCTGCTGAAGCACATCATCGGCCTGTTCGAGCCGGACGGGGGATCGATTCTCTTCGAGGGCCGTACCACCTCCGCCATGAGCGCTCCGGAACGGCGGGCGCTGAAGCGAAAATTCAGCTATGTGTTTCAGGATACCGCACTGTTCGACTTCCTCACGGTGTTGGACAATGTCGCCCTGCCGCTGGTGGAGCGCCGAGGGGCTGTCCCGGCAGAGATTCTGCGCCGGGTGCGCGAAAAGCTGAACCAGCTCGACCTCCACGACGTCGATAACAAATATCCGTCCCAGCTTTCCGGCGGCATGAAAAAAAGAGTCGCGTTGGCACGGGCGCTGGTGACCGAGCCGGAAATCGTGCTCTTCGACGAGCCGACCACCGGCCTCGACCCGATCCGCAAAAACGCCGTTCACAGCATGATTTCCGACTACCAGCGGCGGTTCGGCTTCACCGGGGTGGTGGTGAGTCATGAAATCCCAGACATCTTCTTCATCGCTCAGCGCGTGGCGATGATCGACGAGGGCCGGATCCGGTTCGAGGGGACCCCGGAGGACATCCAGCGCGCCTCCGATCGGGAGGTTCGCAATTTCATCGAGGGTCTCGAAAGCCCCCGCGACGACCTCACGGGCATCGCCTCTCAGTCCATCGGCCAGCAGCACCTGCGTCAGGAGATGAGCCGATTGCAGCGGCATGAGATTCCTTTTTCGATCGTGCTGAT
>Ga0105093_10000574_pt1 | contig 14056 bp, 11 predicted proteins | sample PPLLak3March2015_2_FD_79111 | JGI IMG/M metagenome (GOLD analysis project Ga0105093, IMG submission 79111) | Freshwater sediment microbial communities from Prairie Pothole Lake near Jamestown, North Dakota, USA - PPLs Lake P8 Core (3) Depth... | ecosystem: Environmental > Aquatic > Freshwater >... | reverse complement strand
GGACAATGGCCAGTGTCTCCTCCGGCTCGATGGTGACGTTGCGCGATACGATGCCAACCCGAATATCCGGCGTTTCGATCAGGCGCTGCAGCAGTGACACCATGCCTGGATAGGGCTGCGCTGCTTCCCGATAGACATCGGTCAAGGTGCGCTTGAGGCGCTTTCGGTTTCCCTTGTCGAATTGCTGACGCAGATTTTTCGGAAATTCGCGCAGCCCGCCGATGTACTTCAGTAGCTTGCGCCGGCGCTGAAAACGTTCAAGGTCACCGATGTCCATGCCGTGGAGCATGAAAGAGCGTTCTACAACCGGGAAGGTGTCAATCAGTGTGCCGTCGGCATCGAAGATGACGAGGCGATCACGGCTACCAAACATCGTAGAGCCCTGGCGTCAAGGAAGCGGTTACTGGTGTGAGCAATAGCGAGATCACAAGTGAGCTTTCGAATTTCATTTTCCAAAATTAGGCTTACTTTATTTCCAGCTCATGACAATCCGGACAAGGAACTCTCCGTTTTTTCGGAAACGTTCAGCTTTGCCATACTGCTTTGTAACGCGCTCTTTCTAGTATTCAGGCCTTTGGCGTGCTCCCTGACAATGCAGCCCTCACTTATCGCAGGCCGAAGACAAGGCTGTATGGTCGAGTATTTGTCCCATTCCGAGAACAACAGGCAATAACTCGGATATTGCCGCCTTTGAACTTTGTCGAATGACCGACAATCCAGCCATGCCGGAGCCACTAACTTCTCGATTGCCTCTTGAACTACGCCGTGGGACATGATCAACCATTGGATACGAATTAACGTCCAGTGGTCCATTCATTTCATCGACATAAATTTCATTTGGCCCGCAGTGCGTTCAGGATATCGACATGGAATTCTGAGAAGGGCGGCATCGGCCCCAGCGGATCTTTGGCCAGTTCGTCTATTTTGCGCAGTGCGACAGCCTCTCGCCAGAATTTCTCTGATTCAAACCTCGCTACTTCATCGACACTCATGTTGCCACCCTGCAGCGCAAGGCTTTCGACGGAATCGTCGGAGAGCCGACTGCGATAGTCGTCATCGACGGTGCAAAGATAGCGCTTAGCCGCCACATGCAGACGAACAGGCTCGGAGACAGACGGGTCAAATCGTTGGGCCAGCCATTCGGCGCCCAAGTTCTCATGGCAATCGTCGATACCTCGCGCCGCCGGATGATCACCCAGATTGTGGATCATATGGCCGATATCGTGCAGTAAGGCAGCGACAACCTGAGTAGATGCAAGGCCTTGTACGCGGGCATGGAATCCGGACTGGACGGCATGTCCCCGCTGGTTGACCAGTGTCAGGCCGTACTGCCCATGGGCCCTGCCATCATAGATAGCGCTCAATTCCTCGATCAATCGTTGCTCTTCGGCGCTTGAGTGAATCATTGGTTGTCCCTCACTTACGATGGAACTCATGGTGCCTCGATTCCAAGTTGCTCAAGTCCGGCGGCAATGGCGGCGACCGCCTGCGCGATGTCACCGCCGGTAATGGCACCGATGCAGCCGACGCGAAAAGTTTCGACGCGGGTCAGCTTTCCGGGGTACAGCACAAAGCCGCGCTCACGCACAAAACGGTACAGCGCGTTAAAGTCGTAGCCTGGGCTGTCTGGCGCATGAAACGTGACGATAATCGGTGCCTGAACGGCATCCGGCAAAAAAGTGACAAGGCCGAGGTTTTGCATGCCGTCGACCAGTGCGCGGCAGTTGGCGGCATAACGATCAGCGCGCGCCGGCAGCCCGCCTTCCATGAAATATTGATCGAGAGCGGCGCGTAATGCAGCAACCACATGGGTTGGCGGCGTGAACCGCCATTGGGTGGTTTTCTGCATGTAAGCCCACTGATCATGCAAATCCATGGCCAGCGAATGGCAGTTACCCGCGGCACATTCCAGGGCATTCCTTCTGGCGATCGCGAACCCCATGCCGGGTACGCCCTCGAGGCACTTGCCAGAGGCGGCAATCACCGCTTCGAAAGGCATGCTGCGCGCGTCGATGGGAACGACCCCGAAGGAACTCATGGCATCGACGATCAGGCGACGCCCCTGTCGGGCAACGGCAGTGGCAATTTCAGGCAGCGGGTTGAGGATGCCGGTTCCGGTCTCGCAATGGACAAGCGCCACATGGGTGATGGCCGGGTCGGCGGCAAGTGTTGCTTCGATAGCGGCCGGATCGGCCGGGCAGTCCTCGGCAAAGTCGAGGACCACGCGTTGCCTGCCGATCACGTCAAGAATTCGGATGATGCGCTGGCAGTAAGCGCCGTTGTTGGGCACCAGCACCTTGCCGTGCTGCGGCACCAGTGTGCCGAGTGCGGCCTCGACGGAAAAAGTGCCGCTGCCTTGGAGTGGAACGCAGACATGGCTGTCCTCGCCTTGCACGATACCGAGGAGATCTTTACAGACCGAGGCGGTCATCGTGTTGAAGGCTTGGTCCCAGGAACCCCAGTCGCGCAGCATGGCAGCCTTGGTGGCGATGGAGGTGGTCAGTGGTCCCGGGGTCAGAAGAATGGGATCGGGCATGATGAACTCCGGAAGGTCAGGGAACGATCGCGGCACGTAGCACGCGGCAGGCCGCCGCATCAGCCATCGCGCGGTCGACCTCGGTCAAGGTATAGATTCCGTCGACCAGTTCGGAAAACGGGTAGTGGGTGCGTTGGGCGACGACAAAATCGCGCGCCTGGACCAGATGGCGCGGATGGTAGTTATGTACGCCGGTCATCGTGATCAGCTTGCGCACGATCAGATTGGCATCGAAATCGACCCGAGCCCCCGGACTGACCAGACCAGCCAGCACATAACGCCCCCCAATGCGCAGGATGTCCAGACCGGAAACCAGCACGGCGGGATCGCCACAGACTTCGATAACGACGTCGGCGCCTCGTTCGATTTTTGGCACATTCTCCGGGTCGACCGCAGTATCGACGCCAAATCGCTGCGCTAGCAAACGCCGTGCGGCGACACGGTCGATACCAATCACCCGCCCGGCGCCGCGCGCCTTGGCCAGTGCTGCACCATACAGACCGAGCAGCCCGAGGCCCTGGATGACCACGGTGTCTCCAATCCTGATCTCGGCGGCATCGATCACGGCACACATCGTCGCGACACCGCAATTGATCGGCGTCGCTTCGGCATCCGAAAGCACGTCGGGCAGGCGCAGAAGCCAGGAATCCGGACGCACGTAGCAATACTCGGCAAAGCCGCCGTGATGATGCGGCGGCGTTTCGGCCGACATGTGGCCGTACTTGTCCACACCGGGCGACTTCTGCGGCAGGTCGAGCACTTCGCGGAAATAGTTGCGACCGGGAACGAAATACTCGCTCCAGGTAATTCGGTCGCCAACGGCAAGGGATGCATCACACAGGTCGGCGCTTACATCTGCCCCCAGCGCGACGATCTCGCCAACGATCTCGTGGCCAAGCAAGCCGGGACAGGGCGACGGCCGGCGCCCCTGATAGGAGTGGATGTCCGAACGGCAAATAGTTGACATTCTTACACGGACCAGCACCTCTCCGGCCTGCGGTGGACGCAACGGATACTCGACCAGCCTGAACGGCATATTGGGCGCATCGAAGACGGCAACGCGACCGCAGCTAGGCAGTATCACGCAACCACCCCGTTAATTGCATAATCAAAAATCTGGTAGCTCTTCAGACCTTGTGCGGCACGCATCGAATAATCGGCACTGACAGGATGGCTGAGGATAAACGGCACCCGCGCTTCGGTGGTCGAACCATGGCTTCTCAAGCGTGCGTCAGACAGATTGGAGAGATCATGCTCGGCTTCGGCGGCGCCGATCACGGTGCCTATATCGCCGATCACGGCGACATCGCCTTCGCGGTCCGGCGGCAGGTCAAAGCGTGCGCAAACTTCTTCCTTGGTCAGCGCCATGGCGATACCAGGAATATCATTGATCAGCGCGATTATGGCAGCTGGCGTCGCCTTGCCACCACGGCACCAGACACGCACGAAACCGCCAAGTGCACCATGATGGCGCACAAACGCGTCGGTGATCGGGCAGATCACCTTGGTATCGCCGGCGCCAAACTCGGCATCGAGGATGTCTTGCAGAAAGATGACATTCGGACGACCGTCTGACGTCGACTTGTCGTTCATCCCATGGTCCGATGTCAAGGCAACGATGGCGCCTAGGTCAGTCAGACGCCCTATTTTCTCGTCAATACGCCGGTAAAACTCATTGGCAACCGGATCGCCGGGTGCATGCTTGTGCTGGATGTAGTCGGTCAACGAGAGGAACATCAGGTCACGATGGCCCCGCTCCAGTAGCTTGATGCCGGCCTCGAGGACGAACAGCGAAAGCTCCATGGAGTAGATCTCCGGCTGCGGCATGCCGACCAGGTCGAGCACGTTTTCGATACCGTTTTCGGCCAAGGTACAGCGATCGGCAAACTCGGAGGAAAAGCTGACGTTGCCGCGCGTCAGGTCAAGATCCTTGCCGAGCTGCTTGCGCAACTTGTCTTTGGCGGTGATCGATACCACCCGGGCGCCAGCATCGGCAAAAGCGGCGAGGATGGTCTGGCTGCGCAGCAGTTCGGGACCGGTCATGACCACGGCTTCGCCATCGTCGTTGAGATAGTAGTTGCCGGAAATGCCATGTACGGATGGCGGCGAACCCGTGATCAGCGACATGTTGTTCGGGCAGGTAAAGCTGGGCACTGTGCCTTCCGCGACGGCAAAGAAGCCTTCGTTCACAAAGCGTGCGATATTCGGAACGATGCCGTCCCTGATGCCCTGTTCGAGGTAGGAGGGATCGCCACCGTCGATGCAGACGACAACAACCGGTTGCTTGGGCCAGGCGTAATCGATGCCGTTCAGGTGAATGGTTTTGGTCATGTTTTGGATTTCAGGTCAGATTGCCCATTGGCGGACGCGCGCCGAAAGCAGGTCGATCAGGGTCACGGAGACGATGATGATGAGCAGGACAGCCGAGGTTTCGGCGTAGTCGAAGCCACGAATGACTTCGTGAAGGATGACGCCGATGCCGCCGGCGCCGACCATGCCAACGACCGAGGCAGAACGCACGTTGGACTCGAAGCGGTACAGCGAATACGATATCCACAAAGGCAACACCTGCGGGATCACGCCGTAGAGGATTTCTTCCAGCACGTTGGTACCGGTGGCGCGAACCCCTTCGACCGGGCGCGGATCAATTGCCTCGACCGCTTCGGCGAAGAGCTTGGCGAGGACACCCGTGGTGTGGACCCACAACGCCATCACGCCGGCAAAGGGCCCGAGCCCGACGGCAACGATGAAGAGCATCGCAAACACCATCTCGTTGATTGCCCGGCAAGCATCCATCAATCGCCGCACCGGCTGATAGACCCAGGCCGGCGCGATGTTCTCGGCCGACAACAGGCCAAAGGGAATGGCACAGATGATAGCCAGCACCGTTCCCCAGATTGCGATATGGATGGTGATGATCATTTCCTGGAGATAAATCCGCCAATCGTGGAAATTGGGCGGAAAGAACTCCTTGGCAAAGATCGCCATGTTGCCGGCGTCCTGGATGAGTGCCATCGGTCGCATCTCGGCACCCTGCCAAGACCAGATCAATATCATCAGCAGGACACCCCAGGCGAGCTGGGTACTCAGACTGGTACGGGGGGGAGCGAGCGGCACATCCTTGATGGCGGGTCGGGATACCATGGGATAAAAGCCTCAATAGTCAACAGAAGGACGGAGTCCGCTACGGCCTCCGCCCCGAGTGCGATTTACTTGCCGCCCTGCTGGTTCAGCGCTTCGAGCTTGGCATCGATTTCCGCCAGCTTGGCTTTCTTGTCAGCTGCACTCATGTTTTCGTCGTTTTCAAATTTCTTGCGATCCTTGAACAATTCGAGCTGGCGGATCGGCAGCAACTGGGCATCCGTCGACGCCTTGAAGCCGGCGAGGCGGTACATGTTTTTAAGGATTTCCTTTTCACGATCGTCCTTGCCGTAGCCGGTCACGAAATCTTGAACCTTTTTCTTGATGTCGGCCGGCAGATCCTTGCGCCACACCAGCGGATCACGCGGAATCAGAGGCGAGGTCCAGAGGATGCGGATCTGGTCGAGCTTCTCCGGCGACTTCTCTTTCATTTTGTGGGTCATTTCGCTGTTGGAGGTGGCGACATCGACCTGCTTGTTCAGAACCGCGAGGAAATTACCCTCGTGATTCGAGGAGCGCGTAACCCTGAAATGCGTCTTCGGATCAAGGTTATTGAGCGTGAAGACGTAATAGGTCGGCACCAGCGTTCCCGAGGTAGAGGAAGGGTCACCGATACCGAAGGAATATTCCTTGCCATTCTTGAGCACCTGATCGAGGTTCTTGATGCCCGAGTCCTTGTGGGTGATCAGATAGGAGTAATACCCGGGCGTACCATCGAGGTCGATGAATTGCGCAAAAACCTCACCACTGGAGCGGTCGACCGCATCGATTGCCGACTTGTTGCCGTACCAGGCAATCTGCACCTTGTTGAAACGCTGTGCCTCGATGATGCCGGCGTAATCGGTGGCGTAGAAACCGTTGACCTTGACACCGACTGCCTTGGACATGTCATCGAGGAAGGGCTCCCACATCTGTTTCAGGGCGCCAGCTTTTTCCGTGGCGATGATGCCGAAATTCAGTTCCTTGATATCGGCAGCGCCGGCTGTACCAGCGGCGGCCAGCGTAAGCGCCGCGAGGAGGACTTTCAATTTTTTAAACATGGAGATTCCTTTCGGGAATTGAAGGGGATTCAAGCTGCAATGAGGGTTTTGGGTAGCGTCGAGGCATTGACCGGGGGTACCTCGCCCGCCAAAGCAGGATCGAACAGTTCCCGGGCTTCGCTGCCATATAGGTCGGCAAGCAGTGCAGGGGTAAGGGACGAGGAAGGGCCGTCGTAAACGACGCGACCGGCATTCAGGGCGATCGTGCGCGGGCAGTAGCGGGTGGCGAACTCCACCTGATGTAACGACACCAGCACCGTGCAATCGTGTTCGCGGTTCATCTTGGCCAGCAACTCCATCACCTTGCGCGACGACTCGGGATCGAGCGACGCAATTGGCTCGTCCGCCAGCACAAGCTTGGCCCTCTGGACTAGACACCGCGCCAGCGCAGCACGTTGTTGCTGGCCGCCGGAAAGGGTCGACGCCCTTTGCCAAGCCGTCTGCTCGATGCCGACCGCGACCAGCGCCTCAAGCGCTTGCTGTCGCTCGGGCATCGAAAACCGCATCAGCAGGCTGCGCCACCAAGCAGTCCTGTGCAGTAGCCCGATCAATACGTTGGTTATCACCGGCAAGCGATTCACCAGATTGAACTGCTGGAACACAAAGCCAATCTGGCTGCGTAGCCGGCGGATATCGCCGGACATGCGTCCCCCAGACTGTGCCGTTTCGCCGAATATCCGGATATCGCCACGACTTGCCGTAAGAAAACCCGGCAGGTGGCGCATCAGGGTCGACTTGCCGGAACCGGAGGCGCCAATCAGGGCGACCATCTCGCCTTGCTGAACAGTCAGGGAGACGTCATCCAGCGCGCGGAAGCTGGAGAAATTCTTGGTCAGGTGCTGGATTTCGACAGCAGCTGTCATGGTGACGGACTCCCTTGTCATTTAGTTGCAATACCTGCAGCTTAGAGTTCAAACATTGCAGATTGTTGACAACAAATAAATTAAAGCGTGATGCTTATGCATCATTCACCCTATCAATTACAAGAAAATGACATTTACTGCCGCCTTGAACGTGCTCAAACACCAATCCCTGCCAACGCTTGTCCAGGAAGAGTTGGAGCGCATGATCATGGAAGGTCGCTTACTGCCTGGTGAGCAACTGCGCGAAGTCGCGCTGGCAGCACTGCTCGGCGTATCGCGCGGGCCGATTCGCGAAGCCTTCCGTGGCCTGGAAGAAAAAGGGCTGGTCACGACGGTGAAAAATTGTGGTGTTTTTGTCCGCAAACTCGACCCGCTGGAAGCGGATCAGATCTATGAGGTACGGGAAGCGCTTGAAGCCCTGATCGGCGACAAAGTTGCACACCGTATCGATGCAGCGGGCATTTCAGCGCTGACGGCGATTGTTGAACAGATGGCCACAGCGGTGGCGGGTGCCGATATTAACCACTACACCGCCCTCAATTTCTCATTTCACGATGCGCTGGCCCGCCTGACCGGTAACCCGAAGCTGCATGCCACGTACCAGCGACTGGTTGCCGAACTGTCGCTGTTCCGTCGTCACACTTACATCCATGACGAGACCTCCATGGCCCTGTCTCTCGCCGAACATCGCGCCATTTTCGATGCGATCGTCGCCAGACAGCCGGCCCAGGTTGCCCAATTACTGCGCATCCACGCCAGTGATAGCCGGGCGCGCCTGCATCAGGTGCTGGATACACAAAACCATTCCCCAGAATCCTCCTGAAGGAGCTCCGCATGTCCAACTTCACCTTTCTTCGCGAATTTATGCGCATTGACGGCCAACGGGTCGACAGCGGACGCGGCATCATCGAAGTCTTTAACCCTTTCAGCGGTGAATGCGTCGGCAGCGTGCCGAAAGCCGGACTGGACGATGTACGCCGAGCATTTGAGGTCGCCCGACGCTACAAGCCGAATCTGAGCCGGGCAACTCGCGCAGAAATTCTCAACCGTGCGGCCGACCTAGTCATCGAACGGAGCGAACAGATCAGCATGCTGATCACCCGCGAGTCCGGGCTATGCCGCAAGGACACGCGCTATGAGGTCGGACGCGTTCGCGATGTTTTTCGGTTCGCCGCGCAGTCAGCGCTTGTTGATGACGGCGAGATTTTTTCTTGCGACATCACACCGCATGGCCGCCAACGCCGTGTCTACACCCAGCGTGACGCCTTGCTCGGTGTGATCTCGGCGATCACCCCTTTCAATCACCCGATGAACCAGGTGGCCCACAAGATCGCCCCCGCCATCGCCACCAACAACCGGATGGTACTCAAGCCGTCGGAAAAAGTGCCGTTATCCGCGCTCTGTCTGGCCGACATCCTCTACGAGGCCGGTCTGCCGCCGCCGATGTTTCAGGTGCTTACAGGGGATCCGGCGGAAATGGCCGATGAGATGCTGACCAATCCTGCTGTCGATTTGGTGACTTTTACCGGCGGCGTGCCAATTGGCAAATACATCGCCAGCAAGGTCGGCTATCGCCGCGTCGTACTGGAACTAGGCGGCAATGACCCGCTGATCGTGATGGACGATGCCGACCTCGACGAAGCAGCCGAGCTTGCCGCAAACGGATCGTACAAGAATTCCGGCCAGCGCTGCACCGCCGTCAAGCGCATCCTGGTCCACAACGCAGTCGCCGACGATTTCGTCGAACGCCTGCTGGCCCGCACCCAAGCGTGGCGCCATGGTGACCCATCGGACGAGAAGATGGACATGGGAACGGTGATCGACGAAGCAGCAGCATGCTTGTTCGAAGGTAGGGTCAACGAGGCTGTGGCGCAGGGTGCGCGCCTCCTGTACGGCAATCAGCGGCAAGGCGCAGTCTATTCCCCAACCGTGCTTGATCGCGTGACGCCGGACATGACGTTGGTGCGCGAAGAGACCTTCGGCCCCGTCTCGCCGGTCATTCGGTTTTCGACGCTGGACGAAGCGATTGCCATCGTCAATGGTGCGGCCTATGGTTTGTCTTCCGGCGTATGCACAAACCGGCTGGATGTCATCACCCGACTGGTTTCCGAGCTTCAGGTCGGCACCGTCAATGTCCGCGAAGTGCCGGGATACCGGCTGGAACTGACGCCCTTCGGCGGCATCAAGGATTCGGGTCTGGGCTACAAGGAAGGCGTGCAGGAAGCGATGAAGAGCTTTACCAACCTGAAGACCTATTCACTCCCCTGGCCAGCCTGATGATTTCAACGCCTGTGCTGCTGGCCGTACTCGGGTCGGCACTGCTGCATGCCGGGTGGAACTATCTAGTCAAGGCAAGCGGTGAACGGCTACTCGACACAGCCACACTGGCGCTTGGCGGAAGCGTGCTGGCCGTGCCTCTCCTGCCCTGGGTTCCTTTGCCGGCGAACGCCAGCCTACCTTGGCTGTTGATCTCGGTTTTTGTCCATATCGCGTATTTTATCGCACTCGTGGAGACCTACCGCCACGCTGACCTATCCGTCGCCTACCCCCTGATGCGAGGAGCGGCACCGGTCTTTGTCATGCTCGCACTCCCATTGTACGAAGGCGCCCCTAGCGTATCCATGATCGCCGGGGTAGCATTACTTTGCTCCGGCGTCACGCTACCTGCCCTTGTAGGTCTACGCTTCGGCATCGTGGTCAGCAAGGGACTCTACTGGGCCTTGATCAATGCCCTGATCATCGCCTGCTACACCATCCTCGATGGCATCGGCGTACGTGCCTCGGGCAATCCCATCTCCTACACCCTGTGGCTGTTTTTCCTCGATGCCTGGGGTATTCTGGCTTTCGCTGCCTGGCGCCATCCGGGTCGTCTCGTAACACACCTGGTGAAGCGTTGGCGTTTTGGCATGATTGGCGCCGTCGCGACGGTTGGCTCCTACGGTATCGTGCTATGGGCGATGAGTGTTGCCTCCATTGCCGCTGTTGCCGCCATCCGGGAGACATCCGTCATCTTTGCGGCTTTCCTTGGAGCGCGTTATCTGGGCGAGGCGATGGGCCGCTTGCGAGTTGCGTCGGCACTGCTAGTTGCCTCCGGAGCGGTCTTAATTCGCCTTTCTAGCTAACGTACTATTGAGTCGGCCCTATAGTTTGAAATCGAAACCGAGCTCAAACACGTTCCAATAGGCGACGAGATTCAAACATAACGGTGCCAACTCTATAAAACTGGCACTAATTGGTTAGTCCCACGGTGTGCCGGTGTAACTTATAGCCAGCTACGGAGGGATGTGCGCATGGAGTATCGATACGTTCGCATCTGTGTCATAAAAATTTAATGAGATAACCGTATCTTCTTCAGATGACCGAGAAGACCAGAATTCTGGATTCGCTTAACGAACAGGCCTTGTTGTTGCCAAGCCTGGTCAACCGGGCATTGGCCGCCAATGACCGTATCAAATACCGTTTCACCCTGTTGCAAGCCGCCCAGGCCCATGCCGAGCGTCCAGATGCAGTGACATCAAGCCTGCGCGCCGAACGACTGGCTGCGGGGGTGACGGATAGTGATCTGGACCGGGTGGTCGGGGAATCAGAACGGGTGGGCAAGGGGCGCTACCGCATACCGGATTCCGCGTCCATCGTCAGGGATGCCCTGTCCGATGTGGCCGAAATGCTGGAACCGCTTCGTGCCGCCGAAACCACCGAAAGTGCCGCCTTCGCGCAACGGCTGCAGGCGTTTGCCGTTCCCGAACCGAGCGGCGACGAACTGGCAGCCAACACTATCCAGGTCATCACCTCCGGAGACCGCGCGGGCGGCGACAGCCTCCACCTGCTGGTGATGGACATGCACCGCGCGCTGAATGCACTGCAGGCGAATCTTGCCAGCGAGACCATCAGCGGCTGCCGCGCCTACGGCATCCGCGATGCCGACCGCGCCCTGATCGCCGCATTCATGGATGGAATCAACCGTACCGCGCCGCTCAAGTTCGACCACCCCGGACTGTCCGCCACGGCAACCCGGGTAGGAGACAAGCTGGTGCTGCAGAACGACATCGGCACGACCGATGCGCATGTGTTGGTGATCCATGTCACGGGCCGAACCGTCACCGTCACCTACACCGATGTCCACCTGCCACGCCTGCTGTTTTTCCAGAGCCTGTTCGAAGGCTACGCGGTTCAGTGGCAGGATACGCGCTCGCGCAAGGACTCGGGCATGGAAGACGGTATCTACCACCTCTGCGTCGGCAGCTACACGGCGCGCAGCAACGCCCAGTTGCGCGACTATCTCGGCCACCTCGGCTCGCGGCTGGTGTTTCTCATCGACTGGAACCGCGCGCGCAAGCGCCTGCGACTGTTCGTTCCGCGCAAGGCCGCCATCGACCTGCTCAAGTGGGCGGCCGACGGCAACATTGGTCACATGGCCTGGCTCAAGGCTGGCGGCGAGCAACTGATTTTTGATGCCATGAGTTTTGCATACGGCGGGCAGCTCAGGCCGGGTGACCGTCTGGATGATCTGCTGAGTGAAAGCCGCGCGGTGCAGTTTCTGCGTTTTAATCTCAAGCAGGCGCTCGAAGGGCTGACGCAGGGCCGGCCGGCCTCGCTGGTGGCGGATGAGGTCCGCACGGAACTGGCGTCGCAGGTGCGATCCACCGAAGACGCCCTGCTGGATACCGCGCTCGAACACGCTGGACTGATTGTGGAGTTGGCTGATACGGTGCGCGCGGCCCTGGAAGCTGCGCAGGCGGGACGTCAGAACGAGGTTGCGGCGATGGCGGAGCGGGCCAAGGATTGGGAGACGGCCGCCGACCGCGAATTGAACAGTGCCCGCGGCACCCTGCTGGAGGGCGACAACTTCATGCTCCAGCTGATGAGCACGGCCGACGATATCGCCGACGATCTGGAAGAGGCGGTCTTCCACATCACGCTTTCGCCCAATGCACATGCCGCCAGCCTTGCCGCGCTCGACAAGCTGGTCGATCCGGTTGCCAATGCCAGCCGCGAACTGGTCAAGGCCCTGGCCGCATCGCGGCATGCCCGGCGCGGCGTGCCACGCGAGGACATGGACGATTTTCTGCAGGCGGTTCATGCCATTCGCACCATGGAGCATGCGAGCGATTTGGCCGAGCGTGAAGTCAAGCGCACCTTGGCGGGCGACCCTCGTCCTTTCGCTGAGGTGTTCGGCGTCGTGGAGGCCGCACGCAATCTCGAAGAGGCCGCAGATGGGCTGATGCATGTCGCGCTGCTGCTCCGCGATCACGTAATGGGTAGGGTGATTCATGCCTAAGGCAAAACACAAATCTGCCGTGCGGCTTCCCATCTTCGACCTGACCGGCCGCGATGGCGTACCGGAAGCGCAACTCGCCGGTTTCAAGGCACACAACCTGATCCGCATGGCCGCAATGGGCCTGTCAGTGCCGCAAGGTTTCGTCATGGGCACGGACTGGTGCAGCGCCGTCCGCAATGGAGAGAGCGTGAAGGCGCACTTGTCGGGCGCCCTGCAATCCGGCATCCGCGATCTGGAACGCACCAGTGGCCTGGGATTCGGCAGTGCGCGCCGCCCGCTGCTGGTTTCGGTGCGCTCGGGGGCACCGGTTTCCATGCCCGGCATGATGGACACCGTGCTCAACGTCGGGCTCAACGACGTTTCGATGGCCGGGCTGTTGCGGCTTACCGGCGACCACCGGCTGGCATGGGATTCGTATCGCCGCCTGATCCAGGCCTTTGCCGAGATCGTTGCCGGCGTTCCGGCAGCGCCGTTCGAGGCGGCGCTGGATACCACCCTGAACCGCGCCGGCGCCGACATCGCCCGACAACTCGATTTTCGTGCGCTACGCGATCTGGCACGCAGCTACCTTGTGCTGTATCGCGACCACACCGGCCAGGATTTTCCGCAAGACCCATTCGAGCAATTGGCCGCCGCTACCCATGCCGTTTTTGCATCCTGGATGTCCGACAAGGCGGTGGAATACCGGCGCCTGAATTCGCTGGCGGACGACTTGGGCACTGCGGTGACCGTGCAGCGCATGGTGTTCGGCAATGCCGGCGGTAACTCGGGCGCGGGGGTTGGCTTCACCCGCGATCCGTCAAATGGGGAAAACCGGCTGTATATCGACTGGCTGCAGCAGGCTCAGGGCGAAGACATCGTCTCGGGACGCCGCCGGGTAACCGCCGAAAACGATGTCCCCAATTGGCTCATGCAAAAGCTCGCCCAGGTCGGCGAATCCCTCGAGCAAAATTTTCGTGACGCCCAAGAGTTCGAATTCACTGTCGAAAACGGCGATCTGTTCATGCTGCAAACCCGCACCGCCAAGCGGACCGCCCTTGCCTCACTGCGGATGGCGGTCGACCAGGCCGATAGCGGGCTCATCACCCCGGAAGAGGCGCTCGGCCGATTGTCCAGCATCGATGTCGACGCCATTACTATCCGGCACGTCAAATCCAGCAAACCGCCCCTCGGGAAGGCCATCCCCGCCGGTACCGGC
>Ga0105093_10000573_pt1 | contig 14075 bp, 9 predicted proteins | sample PPLLak3March2015_2_FD_79111 | JGI IMG/M metagenome (GOLD analysis project Ga0105093, IMG submission 79111) | Freshwater sediment microbial communities from Prairie Pothole Lake near Jamestown, North Dakota, USA - PPLs Lake P8 Core (3) Depth... | ecosystem: Environmental > Aquatic > Freshwater >... | reverse complement strand
TCCCACACTTCGGGCCGCTCGCGCTCGATGATGCGCTTGGCCCCCTTGACGTTGGCGGCGTAGTTGTAGGACACCAGCTTGGAAATCACGAACGGACGGTACAGCTCGAGGGCCATCGCCTTGGGCAGACCGCACTGGAACAGCTTGAGGTGGGGGCCAATGACGATCACCGACCGCCCCGAATAGTCGACGCGCTTGCCGAGCAGGTTGCGGCGGAAGCGTCCCTTCTTGCCCTTGAGCATGTCGCTCAGCGATTTCAATTCGCGCCGGCCCCGGCGCGAGAGCGCCTTGCCGCGCTGGGCATTGTCGATCAGCGAGTCGACCGCTTCCTGCAGCATGCGCTTCTCGTTGCGCACGATTACGTCCGGCGCGCCGAGTTCGACGAGACGCTTCAAGCGGTTGTTGCGATTGATCACCCGCCGATACAGGTCATTGAGGTCCGAGGTGGCAAAACGCCCGCCGTCCAGCTGCACCATCGGCCGCAGGTCGGGCGGGATCACCGGCAGCACCGTCAGCACCATCCACTCCGGGCGATTGCCCGAGCGGCGGAAGGCCTCGACCACCTTCAGCCGCTTGGTGGCCTTCTTCTTGCGCTGCTTGCTGCGCGTGGTGCGCGCTTCCTCCCACAGCTCCTCGGCCATCTTGTCCAGATCGAGCCGCTGCAGGATTTCATAGAACGCCTCGGCGCCCATGTCGGCGCGAAAGACCTGGCCCCACTTGACCTTGAGCTCGCGGTAGCGGCTCTCGCCCAGGAACATCATCGGGCGGATGCCCATCAGTTCCTCGCGGTCCTCCGCCAACTGGTCGCGCGGCCCGGGGGACCCGTCATCGGTCGCCGCGCGCAGTTCGGCCATCCCGGCATCGGACTCGCCCTTGACCTTATCCACCTGCGCCTTGATGCGCTCAAGATCACGATCGCGCCGTTCCTTGAGCAAGGCTTCGATCTCTTCCAGGCGTTGGGCGACGGCCTTCTGAACACCGGTCAGGTGGGCATTGGTGACCGTCTCGTCCTTGTCGGCGATCAGCGTGTCGGTCGCTTCCAGGATGACCGGCTGGCGCAGGGTCTTTCCCATGCGCTCGGTCAGGCTGCGCTCGAGCTTCTGGCCTTCCCGGATGACCGGATCGATCTTGTTGGCGACCTCATCGGCGTAGGTCTCATCGACCTTCTTCTTGCGGTCCTCCAGCTCCTCAAGCCGCTTCTTGCGATTGGCCTTGAGCTGAGCGATCCGCTGGTTGAGCGAATCGGCTTGCTCCCGCTCGAGGGCCAGGATCTCGTCTTCGATCCGCTTGACCGCCTTGCGGCGCGCCTCTTCATCGACGTGAGTGACAACGTATTGGGCGAAGTACAGCACCCGGTCCAGGTTGCGCCGCGAGATGTCCAGCAGCAGACCGAGGTAGGAGGGGACACGCCGCGTATACCAGACGTGCGCCACCGGCGCCGCCAGGGTGATGTGACCCATGCGCTCGCGCCGAACCGCCGAGCGCGTCACCTCGACGCCGCACTTCTCGCAGGTGATCCCCTTGAAGCGGATGTTCTTGTACTTGCCGCAGTAGCACTGCCAGTCCTTCGTCGGCCCGAAGATGGCCTCACAGAACAGGCCGTCCTTCTCAGGCCTCAAGCGGCGATAGTTGATCGTCTCCGGCTTCTGCACCTCGCCATACGACCAGCTGAGGATGTCCTCGGGTGAAGCCAAACTGACACGCAGTGCCTTGAACGACTTTGCTTCCACGCGGATCCCTCCAGCGAGTGCCACTCATGCGAACAAACGTGCTAGTTGCGGGGCAAAGCAAAACCAGCGCCTGAAAGCCCTGGCTGAGCTTCAAGCGCCTGATGCACGAACAGTTATTTTATGTCAGTCCCCTAGGAAGTCAAGGCCGACTTTCATCTTCGGTCAGGCGCACCGGGACATCGATGATGAACACGCTGCCTGCGCCCAGCTGGCTCTCCACGGTCACCCGCCCAGCATGCTGCTCGGCGATGGACTTGACGATCGCCAGCCCCAGCCCCGAGCCGCGCTCGCGCAGGTTCTCCTTGCGGCGCGCCCGGTAGAACTTCTCGAACAAACGCGCCTGATCGGTCGGCGCGATGCCGACCCCGGTGTCCTCGACGGTGAACAGCTGGCGGCTTCCGACCTGGCGGGCGCGGATGACCACCTTCCCCCCGGGCTGGGTGTACTTGACGGCATTGTCCACCAGATTGGCCAACGCCTGGCGCAGCAGGGTCCGGTCTGCCTCGATCGGGCGCAACTGCGAGGCCACCTCCGGGCTGAGGCTGATCCGCTTGGCTGCCGCCTGCGGCTGGTACACCTGCACGACATCCGCCACCAGGCTCTCCGGCGCCACGCTCTCCAAGCTCAAACCGATCCCGGCTTCGATCCGGCCCAAATCGAGCAGGTTGTCGACCAGCTGCGTCATCTGCTCAACGCTGAGGGAGATCTTGCGAATGAACTCCTTCTGCTGATCGTTGAGTGCCCCGACCATCGGCAGCATGGTCGTATAGCCGCTCATCAGCGTCAGCGGCGCCCGCAGGTCATGGCTGACCGTCGCCACGAACTCGGACTTGAGCATATCCAGCTTCTTGAACTGGCTTACATCCCACAAGACACACACCCGGCCGTAGAACTGTGCATCGCTCGGGTCTTCGACGGTCATGGCCGTGCCGAACAGCACCTTGCCCCCTTCTACCTTGAGCTCCAGGGAACGCGGCTCGGTGGTGTCGTCCAGCAACAGCGCCAGCAACTCCGGGGAGTCCACCCATTCCGTCGCCGGGAGGCCGATGCAGGCGTCGGCCGGTCCTCGCAGAACGATTTCGGCCGCCGAGTTGGCAAGCAGGATCCGCCCGGCGCGATCGGTCACCAGCACGGCATCGGGGGTTGCTTCGAGCACGGCGCCCAGGCGCAGTCGTTCCTGTTCGGCCTGCTGGAACAGGCGGGCATTGGCCACCGACACCGCCAGCTGCGAGGCGATGATCGAGAGCAACCCGGCTTCCTCCGAGGAGAAGGTGTGCGGCTCTCGGTAGCCGAGCCAGAGCACTCCGATGAACCGGCCCTCGTTGCGGATCGGCGCACCGGCCAGCCCCAGGATCGGCGCGCGCAGCGATTGCAGATTGAGCAGCCCCCGGGCGCGTGTCGGGTTGTCGAGCACAAACGCCCCGCGCTGCCGGGCGATGTCGAGGATGGGTGGATCCAGCCCCGCCCATCCACCGGGATCGCTCCCGGCCTGATAGGCCTCGGGGGTGATGCCTGGCTTGCCTTTGCCCTCGCCCAGCAGCACGAGGCGTACGATATCCGACTGGGTAAGATCGCGGGTGGCGGCGAGCACGCGCGGCAGGACGACCGAGAGCTCGAAGGTGGTGGACAACTGCTGGCTGATGCGCAGCAGGCCGTCCATTTCACTCATGCGGCTTTCCAGCCCGCGGCGCATTCGCTCGAACGATGCCGCCAGCCGGCCGGTTTCATCCTGCCCGGATATCGGGACCGGCCGCGAGAGGTCGCCGCTGGCGATCGTATCGGCGGCGCCGGTCATTTCCCGCAGCGGGCGCGTGATGCGCCGACTGATCAGGTACACCACCAGCAGAGCCAGGATGCCGACGGCAACAATGACCGCGGTGAGCTGCGCCGCAATGCGCGCCGCAAGCAGATCGACCGCGCCTTGGGGTGAGGCCACCACGACCCACCACGGGTAGCCGCGCACCTCGCTCAGGTAGCGCAGTTGACGCGTGCCGTCCGGCGCGGTCTGGGCTCGCACTTCCCCGGCGCTGTCGACGTCAATCGGCACCTCATCCATCACCCGGCCTGGGATTGGATGCAGGATGATCGTCCCGCCGTCATCGGTTACGTAGGCCTCCCCGGGTTCCACCTCCGCCAGGCGGCCGAGCACGGGCAGCAGCAGCGGATTGCGCGACAGGTCGGTCCACGCCACCAGGCTTCCTACGGGCGCCTCCAGCGTGTCGGTTTCAATCGGGGCGACGAACACCAGGCGTGCGCCACGACTCCCCTGCCCCGGGCGTACAACGACCTCCTCCGAGACCCCGAGTCGGGCAACCTGGAGCGCCGGCCGGATGGCGCTCAGCAGGGCTGCATCCGGATCGGGTCCGGGCGTGTGCACCAGCACTTCGCCCCGGCTGTCTAGCACCGCCAGCGCGTTAAAGTAGGGCAACAGGGTGATCCAACGCTCGAGGTCCTCGGCCGTCAGGTTCCCCTCGACCACCGGATCGCCGACCTCACGGCTGATCTGAGCAGCATAGGAACGTCCTGCCTGCACCGCGTAGGGAATGCTGTCTGCCGCGAGTTCAGCCGTCTGGGTGAGCTGTGCGCCGATCAACTGCCGGGCGGCCGAACGCGCCAGCAGCCAGTCCCCGTACAGCATGGCGGCGGCAAAGACCACGCCGGCCACGCCAAAGACCGAGACGGTCTTCGCCGCCAACGAGCGGCTGTAGGGCCCGGCCTGAAGCGCCCGAGGGTGAAACCAGAGCTCGGGGATCGTCAGCCGGAACGCCTCGGCGATCACGCCGGCGATGCCGACCTGCATCAGGCCGGCGATCAGCAAGCCATTGAGTTGGGAGGCCATGAAGCCGAGGCCGTCCACCAGGGGCCCGCCGGTGAACACCATCACTTCGATCCCGGTGAGAAACCCGAGTGCCAGGCCGCCGATCACCCCGGTCACTGCCGGGTGGCGCAAGGCGCGGCCCGGCCATTCTGCATACGGATTGCGCAGGCACAGGCTGCACAAGCCGGCCACCAGGCCATAGATCAGCGGGGTCATCAGGCTGGCGGTCTCGACCGCTGCCGCCGATAAACCGGTCACCAGCGCCACTGTGACCGCCGGCCACAGGCCGAGCGTACCGGCGGCCAGCATCCAGGGGAGCGCGGCGAAGGCGGCGAAGTAGGGCGGCGAGGCCTGGCGCGGGACTCCCGGCGCCACCGGCAGGCCCGCCGCCGGGAGGTAGAACAGGAACACGCCGGAGGCGACGACCCCTCCGGCGATGAGCAACGCCAGCCAGATGGCATCCGCCTGGCTCAGGCCCCGCCGACGTTCGCGTCGGCGCTTCTTCAGGTTGTTGAGACAGAGAACCAGCAGCACCAGGCCGTAGAGCAGGAGTAGGGCATGCCCGAGCGGCCGAAGGGGCAGCCCGAACGCAATCTCGCCGTCAAAACCCCACAGATCAACGGTCATGTCACCGGCAGCGGCATCCTCTGGGTAGCGGCGATTATAGCATTCCACTTCGCGCCATCCCAACGCCGGCCTGCTTGCCGCGCTATGTTCTTTATGTTAGACTGCCTGAAATCGACGCCTCCCAGGCTCCCCCTACATGGCCGAGAAGATACTGATCGTCGACGACGACATCGACACGCTGAAGCTGGTCGGCCTGATGCTCGAGCGGCAGGGGTATTCCATTGCGGTTGCCAGCAACGGCGCACTGGGACTGAACAAGGCAGCCGCCGAACGCCCGGACCTGATCCTGCTGGACGTCATGATGCCGGACATGGACGGGTACGAGGTCACCCGTCGCCTGCGCTCGGACCCCGCACTGGCCCACATCCCGATCATCATGTTCACCGCCAAGACGATGGTCGACGACAAGGTCGCCGGCTTCGAGGCCGGGGTCGACGATTACCTGACCAAACCCACCCACCCGGCTGAGCTGACCGCCCACGTCAAGGCGGTGCTGACCCGCGCGGCCCAGACGCGCACCTCGCCAGCCGAAAAAGCCAAGGTGCTGGCTGTGCTTGGCGCCCGGGGAGGCATGGGCGCCACCACCCTGGCGATCAACATCGCCGTGCTGCTCAAAGACCACGCGCAGGAAGTCGTGCTGGCCGAAATGAACCCCGGCGGCGGGTCGATGGCTCTCAGCCTGGGCCTGACCGAGACGCCCGGCCTGTCCAACCTGCTCACTCGCTCGCTCAAGGACATCCATCTGCGTTCGGTCGAATCGGAACTCGGGGATCACAACACGGGGATCCGTGTGCTGCTGACCTCGGCCCGCCCGCGCGAGACTGAACTCGAGCAGGCTATTCCACAGATGGAGGCCGTCGTCCGAAACCTGTCGACGATGTGCAACTTGCTGGTGCTCGACCTCGGCAGCGGGATGCGCCCCCACGTCGTACCCCTGCTCAACATGAGCGATCGGGCCTTGCTGGTGGTGGAGCCGATCTTCCCCTCCGCCTCGCTTGCACGCAACCTGCTCGACGACTTGCAGCACAGCGGCATCAGTCGGCACAAGATCAGCCTGGCCCTGATGACTCGGGAGCGCACCAGCCTGCAGCTTCCCTGGCAGCAGGTGGAATCCGACCTGGGGATCGAGCTGGCTGGGCTGGTCTCCCCGGCGCCGGAGCAGGCCCACCAGGCCGACCAGAGCGGCACACCGCTGGTCCTGCTGCATTCCGACGCCCTGGTCGGGGATCAGCTGCGCAAGCTGGGATCCCGCCTGGCCATGCTGCTCCAGCTCAAGGAGAGCTAGCGCGTGGTGGGGCCCACACCCCATCCGACGGAAACTCAACGTGCTGCCAGAATGATGCGCGACGCCCGCTGCCTCGTGGCGCTCACCGGGGCGGGCATCTCCACCCTTTCCGGGATTCCGGACTTCCGCTCCGCAGGCTCGGGGCTGTGGGAAGACTGCGAGGCCATGACGGCCGCCTCGCTCACCTCCTTCCGCCACAATCCAGAGCGCTTCTTCGAGTGGGTCCGACCATTGGCGGCCCGCATGCTGCAGGCGCGCCCCAACGCCGCTCACCGGGCGTTGGCGGCCCTGGAACACGCCGGCCGGCTGCGGGCGGTCATCACGCAGAACGTCGACGGCCTGCACCTTCAGGCCGGCTCGCAGGAGGTGATCGAACTGCACGGCAGCTTCCGCCAGGCGACCTGCACAGGCTGCTTCGCCGTCGTCCCGACGGAGCAACTGCTCGAACACTGGCTTGCCTCCGGGGGTATGCCGCGCTGTGCTCAGTGCGGCTGTGTCGTCAAACCGAACGTGATCCTGTTCGGAGAGCAACTGCCTCACGCCGCCATGCAGCGCGCCTGCGAATGGGTGCAGGCGTGCGATCTGTTCCTGGTGGTCGGTTCATCGCTCGAGGTGAATCCGGCCGCCAGCTTGCCGTATCAGGCGCGCGGCTCCGGAGCCGAGTTGATCATTGTTAACCGTCAACCCACCTACCTGGATTGCCGCGCCGCGCTGGTCTTCCATCAAGAAGCGGCCGAAGTGCTGGCCGCCCTTGCAGACGAGGTGCTCTGTGACCGAGCTCCCGCATGATGCCGCCTCCGACACGGCCGCCATCCGCAACTACCCCCGCATCTACCAGCGTTACGAGCGACTACTCGAAACATCATCCGACCTGGCTTCGACGCTTGACCTGGACTCGTTGCTCGCCCGCATCGTCCAGGTGGCAGCCGAGCTGACGGAGGCCGAAGCGGCCTCGCTGCTCCTGTATGACGTCGAAACCCAGCACCTTTACTTCGAAGCCGCCACCGCGGGTATCGATGCGACGATGGGCAAGACCCCGATTCCCGTGACCAACAGCATCGCCGGATGGGTCTTCACCGAGGGCAAGCCAATCCTGGTGGACGATGTGCTGCGCGACTCGCGCTTCTTCCGCGAGGTCGATGTGCTCACGCGCTTCCAGACACGCAACGTCCTGGGCGCTCCCCTGCGCACCAAGGACAAGACCATCGGCGTCATCGAAGTGGTGAACAAGCGGCACGGGATGTTCGATCAGGACGATGTGCGCCTGCTGCAGACCCTGGCCGCGCAGGCCGCGGTCGCCATCGAGAACAGCCGCCTGTTCCAGCAGAGCGACCTGATCGCCGAGATGGTGCACGAGTTGCGGACTCCGCTGGCCTCGCTGACCGCGGCCACCTATTTGCTGCAACGCCCCGATCTGCCGGAGGACCAGCGCGCCAAGCTGGGCGCGACGATGCAGTCCGAGGTACGCCGCCTGAACGAAATGTCCACGGACTTCCTGGAGCTCTCGCGGCTCGAATCCGGGCGCGTTCGCATGACACGCGAGCCGGTCCACCTCGGGGGCCTGATCAACGAGTGCCTGGAGATCATCCGTCCGCTGGCCGAGGCCGAGCAAATCCGACTGGAGGACAACACCGACCGGGACGTTCCGCCGGTGCACGGCGACCGCAATCGGCTGAAGCAGGTTGTGCTCAACCTGCTCACCAATGCCATGAAATTCAATCACCGCGGAGGCGTGGTGACCGTCGGGCTTTGCCGCAAGGGCGACCTCGCCGAGCTAAGCGTGCGCGACTCCGGGCGCGGCATCCCGCCTGAGAGCGTGTCGCATATCTTCGAGCGCTTCTATCGCGTCCCCGAGCAGGAGTCCACCACCGCCGGGACCGGCCTCGGCCTGACGATCGCCAAGCGCATCATCGAGAACCATGGCGGATACGTGACGTTGCAGAGCGAGGTCGGCGTCGGCAGCACATTCAGCGTGATCCTGCCGGTCGGCGCCCGCGACCCGCTTGCACCGCCCACCCTCCCGCCGCCGGCGACCTGAGCCGGCGCGCTCGGCGTTCGCCGCGCTTCCCAAGGTGCCGCGTGGCTTGACGACCCCGCTCGGCGGGTGGCATGACAGTGGATTCCTGTCCCCAGTTCACCACAGCCTCGCCTGCGCTCCAGCGGTCTGCGCTGGCGGTCACACACCTCCCCGGCCGATCGCAGCGCTGCGGGGTATGCGCTTCACCGGCGTGGATCCCCGCCCCGGGCGGCTGCTCGGCTGCTCTCACAGCAGTCGTCGCCTCAGCAGGCGTACGGGCCGGGGGGGGCGGTGCGCCCATGAATCTGCCGGAGGCACTTCGGGGCTGGGCAGGAGCCGAGCCGGTTCTGACGGTTCGTCAACGGGCCGGCACCCGCCCCCCGCCGATTTCCACAGCCAGACCCCCGGTGTGGCGTGTTCCGGAATCCTCTCTTGGCAAGCGAGCTTGGCGCACACGGACTCCAGCCTGGGCTGGTTGTGGGCGCAGTTCTACCTGTCGCGGTCGTATGCAACCACGGGACAATGCGCCCCGGCAGTCCCTTCGGAAGTGGACCCGGGACCACCTGCCTGCAATGGAGCCCTTCAACCGACCCGGCTGTGTCCGGGCCGGGAGCTGCAGGCACTCGGGAGCCGGTTCGTGCGGCGCCGCGTGGGCGCCCCCGTTGCGGGCGAGCGCGGCACAGCGCAGCTTCAGCGGAGGCGCAACGAGAAATTCGTGGCCGTATGCCGGTTGGTCTGGCTTTGGGGCGGCAGAAAGTCGCTGGCGGACTTGCGCCTTGACCCCGGCCCGAGCGGGGTTCAGCCTCGCCGGCCGAACTGGCGCTCCAGCGTATCGAGGGAAATGTGCAGCATCGTTGGCCGGCCGTGCGGACAGGTGCGGGGCTGGCCGCACGCTTCGAGCTGGCGCAGCAGTTCAGTCTGCTCGGCCAGCGACAAGAGCTGGCCCGCCTTGATCGCCGCCCGCTTACACACCCGCCCGGCGATGCGGTGCTCACGCTCTGCCTGCAGTGGTCGCTCGTCCTCCTCGAAGTCCTCGACCAGAACCCGCAGCGCCTGCGCCGGATCGAGATGGGCGAGCAGTTCAGGCATGCCGCTCAGTCGGAAAGCGTTGCCGCCGAAGGCCTCCACGTCGAACCCCAGACGGCGCAGGTCCTCGACCTGCGGCTGCAGCAGATCAGCCTGAGCGGGCGTCAGTTCGACCACGACCGCTTCGAGCAGGCGCTGCATCGGTACGTCGCCGTGCGCCTCCTGGCGCATCCACGCTTCAAACAGCACCCGCTCGTGCGCGGCGTGCTGATCGATCAAGTACACACCGTCCGGCGCCTCGGCGACGATGTAGCTTCGTCCGACCTGCCCCACCGGCTGGAGCAGCGGCAGCCAGGACGCGGCCATCGCCACGGGTCCGGCCCGGTCCAGATCTGGCGGGTGCAGCGCAGCCTGGGCCGCGATCCAGTCGGGCCCAACCGCCGACACCGTCTGTTGGGGCGGCTGCGCCGGCCCGAGGTCGGCTGCGGGGGCATGGCCCAGCAGCGTCGCTCGAACCACCCGCTGGACGACCACAAACGCCTGGCTTGCATCGCGCAGGCGTATCTCCGCCTTGGCCGGGTGGACATTAACATCCACGCTTTCAGGCGGCAGGCGCACAAACACGGCCGCGATGGGGAAGCGGCCGACCATCAGCAGGCCATGGTATGCCTGGACAACCGCCGCCGCCAGCCCGGCATCCTGGACCCATCGCCCATTGACGAACAGGGTCACTTCCCGCCGGGTGGAGCGATGGACCGCCGGCGGGCTGACGTACCCGCTCACCTGCACGGGTCCTTCGCCGCTTGTGCCCAGCGGCAGCATGTCGCGCGCCACCTCCCAGCCGTAGATCTCTGCCAAGACATCCTTTGGCTGCCCGCTGCCATCGGTGTGCAGGCTCTCGCGTCCATCGACCGTGAGCCGAAAGGCGATCTGAGGGTAGGCCAGCGCATAGCGCGAGATCAGGGACAGAATGCGCCGCCGCTCCGAGTCCTCGGAGCGCATGAACTTGAGGCGGGCTGGCACGTTGAAGAACAGATCCCGCACCTCGGCCAGCGTGCCGGCCGGCATGCCCACGGGCTCGGGACCGCTCAACTGGCCGGCTTCGGCCTGCATCCGCCAGCCGGCGTCTGCCTGGGGCGGACGGCTGCAGAGCGAGGCGCGCGAGACGGCCGCGATCGACGCCAGGGCCTCGCCGCGGAATCCGAGGGTTTGGATCGCAGTCAGATCCTCCAGCGTCGCCAGCTTCGAGGTGGCGAAGCGCGAGAACGCCAACCGCATGTCCTCGGCCGCAATTCCCACGCCATCGTCGGCGACCTCAATCAGGCGCAGCCCGCCGGCTTCCAGGCGGATGTCGACGCGCCGCGCCGCCGCATCCAGCGAGTTCTCGATCAGCTCCTTGACGACCGAGACCGGGCGCTCAATCACCTCGCCAGCTGCAATGGCCGACGCAACATCCTGACTCAGCAGATGGATGGTCATGGGGTCCGCCGAGGGATTATAGCCTCAGCCAGCTTCGATTGACACGCCCTCCGGCGGTGCATATACTGCCCGCATGGATGGGTGGACGGTCGTTGTGCTGGGGGTGCTCACCTGGCTGGTGGTGATCGCAATGCTGCGCGTCGAGCGCCGGCAGCGGCGGAAGGTGCTGCTCGTGCTCCCCTTGCCGGCGCTGTTCCTGCTCTGGCGTTGGTCCCTTTATCGGGAGGTGTGGCTCGAGCCGATCCTCGGCATTGGCCTGGGACTGCTGGCGGCCTGGATCTGGTGGTGCTGGCGCGGCAGGCACCTTCCCGCCCCCACCAGCGACAACATCCGCGTCTGGACCAAGGATCAGCCGTTCGATGACTGAGCTGCACACGTTGTTCCTTGACCTGGACGACACGTTATATCCGCATGGCAACGGCGTCTGGCACGCCATTGGTGACCGGATCACGTTATTCCTGATGGACCGCCTCGGGCTGACAGAGACGCATGCCATCGACCTGCGCCGGCAGTACTTCGAACAGTACGGTACAACGCTGAACGGATTGCGCATTCACCATCAGATCGACCCGGCGGACTATCTGGAGTTCGTGCACGCCATACCCTTAGAGCGCTATCTGCAGCCCGATCCGGCCCTGCGCCAGATGCTGACCGGATTGCGCGTCCAGCGCGTGGTGTTCACCAATGCCGACCGGGCGCATGCCGAGCGAGTGCTGCGCGCCCTGGACCTCGCGGATTGCTTCTCATCGATCATTGACATCTATGCCCTGGAGTTCACCAACAAGCCTGAGCTTGCCGCTTATCTGCGCGCGCTGGCGCTCGTTGGATCGCCCGACCCTGAGGCCTGCGTGCTGGTGGACGACATGCCGCGCAACCTGTACCCGGCATCCGGGCTGGGAATGACGACGGTGTACGTCGGACCCGGATCGCCTCCAGGCGCCATCCACCACCGGCTGGACCGCATCCATCGCCTCCCCCAGGCGATCCCAGGGTTGAGGGCGGTCGATGGCTGACAAGCTCATCAGCCTGCGCGCGGCAGCGGAGATGGTGCCCGGGCGCGGGGCCTCGATCGCCTTCGGCGGGGTGACGCTGTACCGGCGCCCGATGGCTTTCGCCCTGGCGCTGCTGGAGCGATTCCGTAGAACAGCTGAGCCTTCCGGCCTGACGCTGCTCTCCTTCACGTCTGCCCTGGAAAGCGATCTGCTCGTTGGCGAAGGGATGGTCAGCACGACGCGCACCTGCTACTTCGGCCTGGAGATCTTCGGGCTCGCGCCCCATTTCACACGCGCCGCCAGCGACGGCTCACTGCGCGTCCAGGAGGAGACCGAGGCCAGCCTGGCTAACGGCCTGCGGGCGGCTATGGCCGGGGTCGGGTTCATGCCCTCGCTCGCCTGGATCGGGACCGACCTCCCCCGGCTGCGCCCCGACGTCCGCACGGTCATCGATCCTTACAGTGGGGAGGCACTCATCGCATTCCCGGCGATCGAGTGCGATGTCGCCGTGATCCATGCCCTGGCGGCGGACCCCTCCGGCAACGCGCGTATCGGGGGCAACCAGGGAGTCGACCGTGAGCTTTGTTTGATCGCCCGAACCGTGATCGTGACCGCCGAGACGATCGTCCCGGCGCTCGAGCAGGCGGAGATCGTGGCACCCCTGGTGACAGCCGTGGTGGAGGCGCCGCAGGGCGCCTGGCCGACGTCTTGCCACCCACTGTACCCCTTCGACGGCCTGGCGCTGCTTGAGTACACGGAGAGCGTCGGCAATGCGACCTACGACGGGCTGCTCGGCCGCTGGCTCGCCCGACACGGGCTTCATGACGGCTGACCGAGTGCTTCGCCGCCGTTAACCCTCCGCTTAGCTGGCTGCAGCTAGAGTCGCTTACAATCCAGCCACTCCCCGCCATACCGGACGGGATTGGAGAGGTCCCATGCGTAAGGTGCTTCGGCTGTTAGCAGGCGCGTCGATCGCCTTGCTGTTCGCGGTCATCTTCTTTTCGGGTGGCGTGGCCACCGGCGCCAGCGTGCCCGCCCTGCAGTCTGTGGTGCAATCCGTGCTGCCCCAGCCTGCGGCATCCCCGTCGCCGGCACCCCTCGCCGCCAACGCCTCCCCGCAGGCTTTGCGCGAGACCTTTGCCCCGTTCTGGGAAGCGCGGCAGATCATCCACGACGAGTTCGTCGACCAACCCGTCGACGATGACTCCCTGATGCGCGGCGCGATCCGCGGGATGCTCGAAGCTCTCGGCGACCAGCACAGCACGTACATGGACCCGAACGAGTATGAGCAGGCGACGATCGAGCTGAATGGTCGTTACGAAGGCATCGGCGCCTGGGTAGACCCGGATGGCGAGTACCTGGCGATCGTGTCCCCCATGCCCGGTTCGCCGGCTGAGCGGGCCGGCCTGCGCCCCGGTGACGTCGTCATTGCGGTGGACGGCGAGGACATGACCGGCATGGACGGCAGCCTGGTCATCCGTCGGATCATGGGCCCGGCCGGATCGACGGTCCGGCTGACCATTCTTCGCGAGGGCAAGACCGACCCGTTCGAGGTCAGCCTGCAAAGAGCCAGCATCAACGTGCCCAGCGTGGAAGGCCGTGTGCTGGAGGAAGGGATCGGGTACATCCAGATGTACACCTTCGGCGAGGAGACGACCGACGACCTCCGCCGCGCCCTGCAAGAGGTGCTCGCCCAGAATCCGCGCGGCTTGATCCTTGATTTACGCGGCAACGGCGGAGGCTACCTGTCCACTGCGGTCGAAGTCTCGTCTGAGTTCATCCAGGAAGGCGTTGTGTTGACCGAGCGTTTCGGCGACGGGACAGAGCAGGTGTACCGTGCCCGCTCAGGCGGAACCGCCACGGAGATCCCATTGGCGATCCTGATCAACGGAGGCACGGCCTCCGCCTCGGAGATTGTCGCCGGCGCCGTGCAGGATCTCGGGCGCGGCATTCTGGTCGGGACAACGTCGTATGGCAAGGGATCGGTGCAGAATTGGATCCCGCTGGAGAACAATCAGGGTGCGGTGCGGGTCACCGTTGCCCGCTGGTACACCCCGAGGGGCCGACTGATCGCCGAAGCCGGGCTGGAACCGGATGTTGT
>Ga0105093_10000571_pt1 | contig 14080 bp, 12 predicted proteins | sample PPLLak3March2015_2_FD_79111 | JGI IMG/M metagenome (GOLD analysis project Ga0105093, IMG submission 79111) | Freshwater sediment microbial communities from Prairie Pothole Lake near Jamestown, North Dakota, USA - PPLs Lake P8 Core (3) Depth... | ecosystem: Environmental > Aquatic > Freshwater >... | reverse complement strand
GTATAAGGTGATATAGAAATTCCTGGCAGGGATCAACGAACTGATGATGTCATGCACCGACTGGTAGAACTCCGGCAGGTTCTGTAAGAGCGCCGCTTCTGCGATCTGATGGGATGCCAACCGGACCTGTTCGGCTTTCTTCTGTTCGGTGATATCCATTACGGTTCCCTGATAGTGAATGATATTACCGTTGGAATCCCGCGCTACGAATGTTCGGTCGTCCACCCAGCGCACCCTGCCATCCTTGGTGATGATGCGGTACTCTTGCTGGAAACGGTCTACTCCGCCTGCAGAATATTGCTGGACCTCCCGGGCTATTCGCTCCAGATCATCCGGATGCACGATCGAAGCATATAGGATAGCCCCGGAAAGCAGTTCTTCCGATGTATAACCGAACTGGGTGATATTTTGGGAAACTAATAGAACCAGCCAGCCGGCCTCAGCTTTCCAGCGGAAAAGCACCACCGGGCTGCTTTCCACAACCAGGTTCGCCTGCCGCAGTGCCTCTTCTGCCCTTTTGCGTTCGCCCAGTTCGTGCTGGAGTTGCTCGAGCAGGCTGGCCTTGTCGATCGCCAGGGCAGCCTGGACGGCAAGATTTTCAACCAGTTGGATCTGGTCGGGTGTATATGCATTGATCTCCTGGCTCTGCACCGAAAGCGCACCGATGACGCGTCCTTTCGATACCAGTGGAACGCCCAAAAAAGTGTGCAGGACCATCCGGGTGTGATCGACGGGTTGATAAGCATCTTCCGCTTCGGGAGTCATCGAATCGGGCAGGTAGAGGGTCTTCCCGCTGAAGATCACCGCGCCGGTAAGCCCCGGCCTTTCCTTCAGGCTGCGCGGCGGCTCATCCAGGGGGACACCCAGGTCGAAGGCTATCGGGTAGCTGACGATGTTTGTGCTGTCATCGTAGATGGCAACGAAAAAAGAATCTGTTGGGATAAGCTGGGAAATCTCTTCCTGCAAAGCACGCAGCGTGCTATACAAATCCTGGCCCGCAGCCAGCGAGATGCCGAACTCATACAACAAAGACAATTCATGCGCCTGCCGCCTCAATGACTCCTCCGCCCGGATGCGTTCCGTGACATCACGTTGCGTTCCCCACATGCCAACCAGGTGATCATCTTTGATGACGCCCACGGCATTGTTGAGGAAGTAAACTTTTTCCCTGTGGGCGTTGACTTCCTCGGTCAGGCGTTCAGCCGAGCGGTAACCATCGCGTACCAGCCTCAGAGTGGATTGGAAATTGGTTTCATTGGGCTGCCCGCCATACAGGTCGAAAAGGCGGTACCCGATCATCTCCCGGCTGGAGGTAAAGCCATACATGCGTGCCAGGGAGTTGTTGCATTCGGCGATATAGCCGCGTGATTGGATCAGGCGTACCTGCTCCTCAGATGGCAGGCTTGTTGGAATGGGCTCATCGAAAGCCACCAGCCAGATTCCTTCTGTACTCTGTTCTATGTAGTTGCGATACTTTTGCTCGCTGACACTGAGTTGTTCCTGTACACGCACACGCTCTTCGATTTCCTGGCGTGCGCGTGCAAGCGCCTGGTCAGTGTTCCGTAGGGATAGGCCCAGGAGGACTGCCGCTACAATGATGTGGACTGAATAGATGATCAGTGCATTCATGTCGGTATCCTGGATCGGCAAGTTAGGCAGCAAACCATATTGGTTTGCAACCAGAAAACCGACACCCGTGGCAATACAGAGGGCTGCGGAACCCAAGGCCGCCTGGCGCCCCAGCAGGATACCTGCCATCAGTACAACGATGATATTCCCGGGAAAACCGATCGAGCGCACACCACCCCCCCCGAACAAGATGGCCAGGTTGGTAACAACCCATAGCCCAAGAACGACCATGATGCTGACCATGCGGATGTGTCCGCGCCGCATAAATCCCCTCAAGCTGAATGATAGCAATAGGAGAGATATCAAGGCAACCAGGCGGCTGGGCATGGTACCCGGGGGGGCAATGAAGATCAAGGGCATAGCCAGGACCGAACCGATGATCATTGTCCACAGGATGACATTCAGGAAAACAGCCGCCCCTGTTTTCTTTTCATCTCCCTCGAATACTGGCGGCGCAAGGATTTGTGAAATTCTGCTCTTCATTTTTCGCCTTTAATGCTGCGCATTGGATACCGGGATCGTGAAATAGAATGTTGCACCGATACCGGTTTCCGATTCAACCCAAATCTTCCCGCCGTGCACTTCGATGATGCGCCTGACCAGTGCCAAGCCCACCCCGGTACCATCGATGGAAGGGTTCAGCTTATTGAACAGGCCGAAGATCTGCTCGTGGAATCTGGGCTCGATCCCGATCCCGTTGTCCTTCACGAAGAATACAGGGTTTCCATCCCGTATCTCGCAACCGATCTCGATCCTGGGTACAGGTTGGTCGCCCATGAACTTGGCGGCGTTATCGACCAGGTTCTGCAGCACTTCCACCAGGCGCTGGCGATCCCCGTGAACGCTGGGGAGATCCGCCTGGATGCTGACGGTGACGCCGCGTGCCTCGAGCCGCCCGCGAGCGGCAGCCAACGCTTCATGGACCAGCTCTTCGAACGCCGCTGTCTCTGGCGGGTTCATCAGGCGGCCGATGCGCGAGAGTTCGAGCAGTTCATCCAGCAGGAGCTTCATCTTGCTGACGGCTTCCTTGATCCGTTGACTGTCATGCCGGACGCGCTCGATGTTCCCCGCCGTTGCATCTTCTTCGAGGTAACCCAGGAAGCCGGTGATGGTGATGAGTGGCGATTTCAGATCATGCGAGACAGTATAAGTGAAACGCTCCAATTCGGCATTCTTCGATTCCAGCTCTTTGATCAGCGCCTTGTGTTCCTCCTCGATCTGTTTCCGTTCCTTGAGTTCCTTTTGTAAACGCCGATTGGCCTGGAACAACGACTCGGTGATCAGACGGACCATGAAAGCAGTTGCGATCACTACAAGCGAGGCTGAAAAAAAGTCTCCGGGTACACTGTGTGTCCAAGGATTGGGAGTGTAGATCCCCGCAAGCTCACCAAAAACCAGCCAGGCAATGCAGCCCACGCTGAACAAGGTCAGCAGGATCATGGTTCGTTTGCGGGTCACCAGGCTGGCGATGATCAGCACGGCCGGGAATCCCAGGATGCTGATATTATGAACCCCCTGCCCGCGGGTTGCCAGCAGGGTCATCAGGGCAATCATGGTCAGCGCCATGAAAGTGGCAGCCCCCTCGAATTTCTGGCGATGGATCAAATAAAGTGAAAGCAGGGCTGGCAGCATGAACATCCCGGTAAATACTGCCTCCGTGAAGTTATGATTCGAAAGGAGAATGAAAATCCCTGCTACCAGTGATACCAGCATCAAGCCTGCAAACCAGTTGAATATCTTGGCAATGCGGTGCGTATCCCCATATACGCTCAAGGGATTGGTATTGCTGGTAGGGTTCGATGAGGAAGTCATAAGTATTTTCCTGGATAAGGTTTGCCATTATTGATTATCAGGAACATTTTACCGCGTGTATTGACACCCCATCATTACGTAAAAGTTAAGGCGACCCACCGGGTCGCCCTTTCACGATATCGCAATTCCCGCCTATCGTTTCAGCATCCGGTATTTCACCCGGTGCGGGGTGAGATCCTTCCCGTACGTCTCCCGCATGTGCGTTTCATAATCGCTCCAATTGCCCAGGAACAGGCGCGCCTGGCTCTCGCCTTCGAAGGCCAGGATGTGGGTGCAGATGCGGTCCAGGAACCAGCGGTCGTGGCTGACCACGATGGCGCATCCGGCGAACTGTTCCAGGGCTTCCTCCAGCGCCCGCAGGGTATTGACATCCAGGTCGTTGGTCGGCTCGTCGAGCAGGAGAACGTTGGCGCCCTCCTTGAGCGTCCTGGCCAGGTGGACGCGGTTGCGCTCGCCGCCGGATAGCGTTTCCACGCTCTTCTGCTGGTCGCTGCCGTGGAAGTTGAACGAGGCGCAGTAGGCGCGCGAGTTCATCCGGCGCGTTCCGAGCAGCAGTTCATCTTTGCCGTCGCTGATCGCCTCCCAGACGGTTTTCCCGGCCTCGAGCGGGCGCATCTGATCGGCGTAGGCCAGCTTGACGGTTTCGCCAACCTTGATCGAGCCGTCATCGGGTTGCTCCTGCCCGGTGATCATCCGCAGCAGGGTGGTCTTGCCCGACCCGTTCGGTCCGATGACGCCAACGATGGAGCCGGGTGGGATCCGGGCGGAGAAATCCTCCAGCAGGAGCCGCTCGCCGTAGCCCTTGGTGACGTTCTCGAAGTTGATGACCACCTCTCCCAGGCGCGGGCCGGGCGGGATGTAGATCTCCTGTTCGCCACGGTACTTCTCCACTTCCTGCGAGAGCAGCCTTTCATAAGCGGTGACACGCGCCTGGCCCTTGGCCTGACGTGCCTTGGGCGACATGCGGATCCATTCCAGTTCGCGTTCGAGGGTCTTCTGGCGTTTCGATTCGACCTTTTCTTCCTGGCGCAGCACTTCCTTCTTCTGCTCCAGCCAGGAGGAGTAGTTGCCCTTCCAGGGGATGCCGTAGCCGCGGTCGAGTTCCAGGATCCAGCCCGCCACGTTGTCAAGGAAGTAGCGGTCGTGGGTGACGGCGATGACCGTGCCCTTGTAGTCGCGCAGGTGGTGTTCCAGCCAGGCGACCGACTCGGCATCCAGGTGGTTGGTGGGCTCGTCGAGCAGGAGGATGTCGGGTTCGGTGAGCAGCAGGCGGGTGAGGGCGACGCGGCGGCGTTCTCCGCCTGAGCAGACTTTGATGGGCGTATCTGGTGGCGGGCAGCGCAGGGCATCCATGGCCAGGTCCAGGTGCGAGTCGAGGTTCCAGGCATCCACTTTGTCCAGTTGTTCCTGCAGTTTGGCCTGTTCCTCGATCAGGGCATCGAAATCGGCGTCGGGTTCGGCGAACCTGGCGTTGACTTCATCGAAGCGGGCGAGCATTTCGACGATGGGCTGTACCGCCTCTCTCACGACCTCGATGACTGTTTTCGTTTCATCAAGTTGGGGTTCCTGCTCGAGCAGGCCCACAGTGTAGCCCTTGCTCATGGAGATTTCGCCGATGTAGTCTTTGTCCACGCCCGCCATGATGCGCAGTAACGTGGACTTGCCCGCGCCGTTGAGTCCGAGCACGCCGATCTTGGCACCGTAGTAGAAGCCGAGCGAGATGTCGCGCAGGATCTGTTTGTTGGGAGGGACGATACGTCCCACTTTGTTCATGGAGTAGATGACGAGGGTATCAGATGGCATAATAGGGTGATTTTACTCTATGTTATAAACCCGAAGGACACTAAGAGCACGAAGGATTTAACCGCGAAGGCGCAAGGAACGCGAAGGTTTAGGGACGCTGGTGAACGCAGATGAACGCTGATTGATTTTGGGGAAGATTAGGGATGCAGTTTCGATTTTTACTTGACCAGCAACAAACTTTCCCCCAAAAGCAGGTTGTTAGCCACGGAGCAACTCGGGATGTTTTTCGGGAATCCACTTCACGAGAAAATCGAAACCGCGCACGCGGCTCTTCGAACGGATTCGTCCACGCCAGCGCGGTCAGTTTTCGACCAGTTTTTTGTAGCCGATCAGTCGGATGATTTCATCATATGGAGCATATTCCAACAAGCGGCGCGCCGCCCAATCCTGATTCAGCCGTTCTTTCGTGAGATGACCATCCAGAATTTCGCGGAATTGTATTTAGTCGAGATCGTAATCCCATAAATATGGCAGTCGCCGGGTTACTTGCATGCTTTGATTATACGTGAAAACGCGAAGTTTATGGCAGGAACCGCGGGCGAACAAGATGGGAGTCCATTTTCGCCATCTTCATGGTGTTATTTTTAGAGCGCTACTTGGCAGATGAGTAATCCAAACGGGCAGGGGAAGATGCAGGTATGAATCCATCCCCAGCCATTAGTGCTTTGGGAGAAATGCTCGCCACCGTGGAAATCGTTTCAGTGAGTATTGGCATATGAGTCGGCAGAAGATCGCCAACAAGTACTGACTCGTTTTCAAAAACACCATGGTGATTTTAGCGATTCACCGTGGTGTTTTCCATCATTCACCACGGTGATTTTGGAAAGATGATCGGATGTTATCCCAAACCTTCCAGCCGAAAACCGAAAACTGGTACTGTGAAGTGGGATTTTCAATCGCCCGGATTATGATAGACTTGCATATCATCATGATGATTTCAGGAGATAACATGTCAACTACTCGCCTCGATAAGCTTGCGAAAACGCTCCAGGCTTCTGGCCTGGATGCACTGGCTTTGAATGTTGGCCCATCCCTAACCTACCTGACCGGGTTGCACTTCCACCTTTCGGAACGTCCCGTGGTGGTCGTTTTTACTGTTGACCAGCCTCCGGTGGTGATATTGCCGAAATTGGAGTTGCTCAAACTGGAAGGATTACCGTTTGAAGTTAGCGCTTTTCCATACGAAGAGAATCCATCTGCCTGGGGGGATGTTTTTCGCGCTGCGGCCCGATCACTTGGTTTGGATGGGAAACGGATCGGCATGGAACCGCGCCAGATGCGTTTGCTGGAGTTTCAGTATATCCGGGCGGGTACGCCGGAAGCGGACTTCCCGGATGCATCGGATGTGGTCAGCAGGCTTCGGGTCCGGAAGGATGCTGAGGAAGTCACCGCGATGCGGAAAGCGGTACAGATTGCCCAGGCTGCCCTGGAGGCTACGATACCACTGATCAAAATCGGGATGACTGAAATGGATGTTGCCGGAGAACTGGTTATCCAATTACTGCGGCATGGATCGCAGTCTGCGATGCCCTTCTCTCCGATCGTTTCCGGGGGACCAAATAGCGCCAACCCTCACGCTTCACCCAGTGACCGGAAACTCCAACCTGGCGATCTGTTGGTGGTGGATTGGGGCGCGGCGGTGAACGGTTATGTTTCGGATCTGACGCGCACATTTGCCATCGGCGATGTGGAAGCCGAATTCCATAAAATCCACAAGATCGTACAGGAAGCCAATGCAGCCGGGCGGGCAGCAGCCAGGCCGGGAGTTCCGTGCGCCGATGTGGATATTGCCGCCCGGACGGTGATCGAGAAAGCCGGGTATGGGCAATACTTTACCCACCGCACCGGGCATGGCATTGGCATCGAAGGCCACGAAGATCCGTACATGCGCGGCGATAACATGCAACTGCTCGAGCCGGGGATGGCCTTTACGGTCGAGCCAGGGATTTATTTACCAGGGCGGAATGGGGTGCGGATAGAGGACAATGTAGTGATTAGCGAGGATGGGTTGGATTGCCTGAGTGACATGCGGCGCGAAATCCGGGTGGTGGGTTAATCATGGGATTGTTGGGAGTGGATACAAAACACCCCTGAGGAGGGTTCAATAATTTTCCTGAGGGCGATATAGTTTTAGTAAATCACGATTTTGGACTGCAGGGCTTGCTCCGGCAAGTTGCAACGGCAAGCCGTTGCAATCCAAACGGAAAGGAAATCCGAACCTTGAAACACTTGCTCTCTGCCATACCTTTGCTTTTCTTCCTGGCTTCTTGTGGGGTTGCTTCTCCTTCCACACCGGGTTCATCATCCTCGGAGCTGACCATTGAAGCCTATCCGCTCAGTGAAGCGCCTCAAGCGGAGTTGACCCAGGTACCGTTTTCCGATACCGTGGCGGGTGACCCGCTCCTGGAACATGCAGACCAACGATCTCGAATCTTTCCAGTCGCATCCTGTGGGCAGAAAGTGCAGATGGGGTTTTGTATAACTTTGGGTTCAGACCAGCTTGCCGCCTGGGAGGATTACAGCAACCCGGCCTCCGGGTTGGTGATCGTGAGCCGGAATGATGAAGAGATCTATCGCATCCCGATTGGGGAGGCCAGCCCCATCCCGGCCTTGCGCGGCCTGTGGGTCTATGATGACCACTGGATGTTGGAAACAGTTTACGTGAACAACGAACAGGATGGGAACGAGATCTCCAGTTGGGCTGTCGGCCAGATCACCCTGGATGGGGAATTGCTCAACGACCGGTATGGCTATGATGAGGCTTTCGGCCTCCAGACCATCCACGGCAGGCCATTCTACTTTTACCAAGAAGATGGAAAGATCGATGCCAACTATGATGGCGTGGCGATTAACCTTGGCTACGATGAGATCCCGCATTACAACTGTTGCAGTGCATCGACCTTGAATCCGATGATCGCCCAGAATATGGTTGCGTTCTTTGCCAGGCAGGGCTCCGATTGGTATTATGTGGAAATTGGCGCATTTGATCAACCGTAAGTAAGAACATCCATCAACCCATGTTCCTTGTCCGTCCATTCACTCCCCCTGACCGGGAAGGAGTCCGGCGCATATATGGGGATGATGAATTTACCCGCCCGGAGTTGCAGAGATGCTTCCCGCGCCTGTCCCTCTACCTGGCAGATAGCATGCTACACTATTACGATTTCGAGCCAGAGAGCGCCTTTGTGGCTGTAATGGATGGCCAGGTTGTGGGGGCATTGCTGGGGGCCGTTGATACAGAGCGGAAGGATGATGATTATCGACGGCATGTCAAACCACTTTTACTCAGGCGGACTCTCTCGGGTATTTATGGCTGGCCGGCCTGGCTGTGGGCGGATTGGCTGACCGCCCTGGCTGGCAGGAGAATCGACCGCCCTCCCATCGATCTCGGCCAATATCCCGCCCACCTGCACATCGGCATCCTGCCCGAATGGCGGCGCAAGGGCATCGGCAGCGCCCTGATGGAGGGTTACGAAAGCTACCTTCGCAGCCGGGGTGTTCCGGGCTATCATCTATATGCCTCGTCTTTCCACCCGATGGGCGTGGCTTTTTACCGGAAGATCGGCCTGGAAACCATCGGTCAATTCGAATGGCGCTTGTACAACGGTTATCGCTGGCTGGATGTGCTGGAGATCATCTTTGCCAAACGCCTGTAAAGTATGAGGGTTCTCATGACTGACGTTGTCAAACAATACCTTGACCTGCTCGACTCCCAGCGCGGAGCGGCCTTTGCCGCCCTCGATGGCCTGACGGAAGCCCAAATCTGGCAGCGCCCTGCGCCGAAGGAGTGGTGCATCGGGGAGATCCTCGATCACAACTACCTGTTGATTGCATCCACTTTTCCCTATGTGAAATGGGCCTGGAAAACCCAGAAACGGCGCGCTGAAAAAAGACGCCACCAGTCTTACCAAATCGAAATCGAAGACCCATACCACAAGCCGGCCTTCCCGATGTGGGTCGGTTTCTTGTGGAAGCCGCGCTACACACCAAAGCACCCCGTTCCGCTCGAACAACTCAAAGCCGAGAACCGAGATCTACACGCCACCGTACGCGCCTTCTACACCGGAAAAGATCCAGCCTTGCTTGGAAACACCTTTGTCTATGATCCGTTGTTTGGCTCCATTAATCTCATCGTCACTTTGCGGATCGGTATCTACCACGACCGGTTGCATTTCGATGATGTTTTCGCCATGGCTTCAGCGGTGAGATCAAAGTGAACGCCAAAGAATTTCTTGCCTTCCTGGATGAAATTCCCCGCCTCCTGGATCTGGCCCGCCGGCAGGATGACCTCCGCCGCTACCAGGTTCAGGATGGCCTACGCCGGCAATGCCGGAAGGAAGGCCGCCCGTTCCTCTACTCGATGCCCATGCGGCATTTATATACCTGCCCGGTTTGCGGGCGGCAGGCCACTGATATCCTCCATGAACTTGAAGATCCCCGCAACGGCCGGAAAATCGAGTTCCTGGAAGTTGTTCTTCACCAGGCGCAGGCACATGATATTCCGCCCGAACAGGAGCTGGCTGCTTTTCTCGAGGCGTGCTTGAAGGAGATCGAATGACCAGTTATTGTGAATACATCCGTGATCACCCGGAGGATACGCTTCACAAGGCCTACCACGATACGCAGTATGGCTTCCCACTGGCCGAAGATGCTGCCCTCTTCGAGCGTCTCATCCTGGAGATCAACCAGGCCGGCCTTTCCTGGACCCTGATCCTGAAACGCGCTCCCGAATTCCAGCGCGCCTACGATGGTTTCGATGTGGATGCCGTCGCGGCTTACGGCGAGGCAGATACCGCCCGGCTGCTGGCGGATGCTGGGATCATCCGCAACCGGCTCAAGGTCCGGGCCGCGATCGAGAATGCGCGCCGCATCCAGGATCTGCGCAGCGAGTACGGTTCATTCAAGGGCTGGCTGGATGACCATCATCCCAGGTCATTGGAAGAATGGGTCAAGTTGTTCAAAGCCAACTTCCGCTTTGTGGGCGGCGAGATCGTCAAAGAGTTCCTGATGTCCACCGGTTACCTGCCGGGAGCGCATGATACGGATTGCCCGATCTATCGAGAGATCGCCAGGTTGAACCCGCCCTGGATGCGTTGATCCCGCCGGCTGCAGGCAGGGTATAATCTGATAACAATCTCCATCCCTAATTCCTAATCGCCTGATTCCTAAATCCATGTCCCAAATCATCCCCACTGCTGAACCTTTCTTCTTCCCGGGCAAGCCCGGAAAACCCGGCTGCCTGCTGACGCATGGCTTCACCGGCGCGCCCAAGGAAATGCGCTGGATGGGCGAGTACCTGAACCGTGAGTACGGCTACACCTGCCTCGGCATCCGCCTGGCGGGACATGCCACGCATCCCGAGGATATGATCCGCTCACGCTACACGGACTGGATGGCCTCGGTCGAGGATGGCTTCCATCTCCTGCGCGGCGCCTTGAGCTCATCGAAGGGCGATGTCCTGAGCCTGTCGAAGGGCGGCGCGGCAGAAAAGATCTTCCTGGTTGGGCTTTCGATGGGTGGCATCCTGTCCTTACTGATGTCCACCCGGCTGGAAGTGGCCGGGGTGGTGGCCATGTCCACGCCCTATAAACTACCCGATGACCCGCGCCTGCGCTTCATCAAGTTGATTGCGCACCTGAAACCCTTCATGCCCAAGAATGCCAAAGGTGTTCCGCCGGACACGGGTTGGTTCGATAAAGAATCTTTCAAGCAGCACGTGGCATACCCGCAGAACACGGTGCGCTCGATCGCCGAGTTGGTTGCCCTGCAGGCCGAGATGCGCGCTGCGCTGCCAATGGTCAGGGTGCCCGTGTTGCTGGTGCACTCACGCGACGATGGGTATGTGATCAAGGATAGCATGGAAAGAATCCATGGCGATCTTGGAACATCTGACAAAACCATGCTGTGGGTGGAAGGCAGTGGGCATGTGGTCACGGAAGAACCGCAACGCGAGGCGGTTTTCAAGGCGGCGGCCGGTTTCATCGAGCGGGTGTCCCGCGCATGAGTTCCAGTTTCATCCTCCTGTGCATTACCCTCTTCACCTGGGGGATTGGAGAGGGACTGTTCTTCGTTTTCCAGCCCATCTACCTCCAGCAACTCGGCGCGGATACGATGACAATTGCCTCGGTGTACTCTGCCTTTGGCGCAGCGATGATGGTGGCGCACATCCCGGCTGGCTACCTGGCCGACCGGATCGGGCGCAAACCCCTGCTGATTGCTGCCTGGACCTCGGGCCTGGTTGCAACCTGGGTGATGGCACTGGCCCGCACCCTGCCTGTCTTCATCGCAGGCATGCTGATGTACGGCCTGACCGCTTTTGTTTCCTCGCCTTTGAACAGCTATGTGACCGCGGCGCGTGGGAAATTGACCCCCGCCCGCGCCATGACATTGATGTCCGCTTCCTTCAACCTGGGTGCTATCATCGGTCCGATCAGCGGCGGCTGGATCGGCGACCAAATCGGGCTGCGGACAGTCTACTTTATTGCGGCCTGCCTTTTCATCGTTTCGACGGTTGTCCTGTTCTTCCTGCATGCCCAGCCTCGTGACCACCACGATCCCTCGACGCCACCCGCCAACCTGCTGACCAATACGCGCTTTATTGGTTTTCTCTTCATATCATTCTTCATCATGTTCGTGACCTATCTCCCTCAGCCGCTGACTGCCAAATTCCTTGAAAACGAGCGCGGCCTCACCCTGAGCGCCATTGGCCTGCTGGGATCGATCAATGGGTTCGGCAATGCCCTGTTCAACCTGGTACTCGGTTTCCTGTCCTCCCGCCTGGGCCTGGTGCTGGTGCAGGTGTGTGTGGCATTGTTCACCCTGCTCATCTGGCGCGGCAGCGGGCTGGAATGGTATGCATTGGGTTACTTCATCCTGGGGGGCTACCGTGCGGCGCGGGCTTTCATATTCTCCCTGGTGCGTTCCCTGACCCATTCATCCCAAATGGGACTTGCTTACGGGTTCGCAGAGACATTCAATTCCCTGGCGATCGTGCTGGCTCCATTGCTGGCCGGCCTGCTTTATACGCGCGATCCACTCATGGTGTACTGGGTCAGCCTGATCCTGATCGGCGCGGCAATCCTGGTTTCGGGTATCGCCGTGCCGGGTGGGAAGGCGACCGTACCATCCGCTGCACCTGTTGACATTCATCCAGCGCCAATGGAGTAACCCAAGTTGGAAATCGTCACCTTCACCCTGGGCCCGGCAGTCACCAACGCCTACTTGATAGCCGATCCTGATACCAGCGAGGCGGTTGTCATCGATCCGGCCTGGGATGGGCATCTCATCCTGTCGGAAGCAGAAAGACGCAACTGGCAGATTGGCGGACTCTGGTACACGCACGCCCATTTCGACCACATCGGCGGGGCGGCCGCTATTGCAGCAGGCCTGGACCCTCGACCGGCTGTCGCCCTCCACCCGGCTGACCTGCCGCTCTGGCAGGTCAAGGGTGGGGCAATGCTCTTTGGTTTCGATGTCGATCCCGGCCCAAAGCCATCCATTGAGTTGTATCATGGACAGGTACTGCGTTTGGGTAGCCTGGAATTCGAAGTGCGCCATACGCCGGGACATACACCCGGTTTGGTGGTTTTCTACTGTGCCCAGCAAAGCGTATGTTTTTGTGGTGATTTGATTTTCCAGGGTTCCGTGGGCCGCACCGACCTGCCCGGCGGGGATTGGGAGACTCTGGATGCAAGCATCCGCGAGCAAATCTATACCCTGCCGGATGGGACGCGGCTGTTATCGGGTCACGGGCCGGAAACAACAGTTGGCTGGGAGAAACGCTCCAATCCGTTTGTTCCTGCGTGACAGATAATGCAAATCAAACACCCAGAGAACTCTCACACTCTCTGGGTGTTTGTTGCCTCAATGGAAGGATCTGCTACATTTGGCGCAGTCTAGGGTTGAAGATGCGGTCCAGGGCGAAACCGACCAGGGAAAACGCCAGGCCAGTGATCATCAACATGACAGCCGGTTCCAGTATCCAGTAGTAGTAACCGTTGTACAGAGCACCGTTCCCCTGGGCATCGTTGATGATCTTGCCCCAGGTCGGCAGGGTCGGGTCGCCCAAACCCAGTACGGCCAGCGAGGCCTCCAGGAACACGTAGGTGGGGATCAGGGTCACCAGGCCGGGGATGAGCAGCGGGATGATGCGCGGCACCAGGTAACGGATGATGATTCGCCAGTCATTGGCGCCATAGGATCTAGCTGCTTCGATGTAGGGGGATTCCTTCACCTGCATGAAGATGGAGCGATAATTCAGGATTGCAGCCCCAAAGATGTTCAACAGGATCGTCACACCCAGCATCAACCAGATGTTGGTGGAATAGAATGTGCCAACCATGATCAGGATCGATAGGAGCGGCAGCACCATATTGATCCCGGTGATGCGCTGGATGATGCCATCCACCCAGCCGCCATACCAGGTGCCAATGGCGGCGATGATCATGGTGGTCAGGGTGGTGCCCAGGGCGGCCAGCAGGCCGAAGGCCAGGGCGATTGGGGTGCCCCACAGGAGGGCCACCATCAGGTCGCGGCGCTGGTGGTCGGTGCCAGCCAGGCCATGCACCTGCCCGAAGAGCACCATCTTGGCATCCACGTTCGAATCCGGCTCGAAGGTGAAGGCATCCACCCGAAGCTGGTAGGTGCCTTCCAGGGCCACGGGGGTATCCAGTTCCGGGTTGGCGAACAGGCCATCCTGTGGAAGCATGCCCAGCTTGCGCTGCAGCTTGGAATCTTGTGAGGCATAATAGGAGTCAGATGTGCCAATCGAGAAACTGCCCAAACTGATTTCGCGCCCATCGGGTGTGATCCAGGTCATGCCGATGTGGGGCTGCTT
>Ga0105093_10000570_pt1 | contig 14102 bp, 19 predicted proteins | sample PPLLak3March2015_2_FD_79111 | JGI IMG/M metagenome (GOLD analysis project Ga0105093, IMG submission 79111) | Freshwater sediment microbial communities from Prairie Pothole Lake near Jamestown, North Dakota, USA - PPLs Lake P8 Core (3) Depth... | ecosystem: Environmental > Aquatic > Freshwater >... | reverse complement strand
TTTAAGTCATTTCCAAGGATTTTTCGAGCGAAAAATTGTTATGCATACTGCGGCCCCACTACGAATGAGGCACATGCGAATAATCATTTGGAAATTGAGGAAGAATAGTTGTTGCTATTTTGACGAAATTTCCGGATTTTGCAGCCGGAAAAGACTGGAAATGAGCCAAAGAATATTTTTGAGATGGGTTCTGGTTAATAATTATATTGATAAGTAAATTTTAGCATATTTTGCACTAAACTGTAATAGAATCGCATAGATATTGACAATTTTTTATAATTATGATATAATAATTTGTTTGCACATTACTTTAAAGGGAGGGAGAGGAAAAGAATGGAAATATACGACCGTGAGAGAAGTGCTTCTTATGGAGGTTACAGAACAGACGCGGATTTGGGAACAGAAGATATCCGCAACCGCGTCCACCAAGGAGGTTATGCGTTCCGATTCGGTGATCAGATATTTGTCGCGCCCTGCGCCAACATCTGGGGAAAACCCGATGACCTCTTTGGGGCTGCTATGGATTTTTGCATGGAAAAAACAGAAACCGAGGAGGCAGCGATCTCTAACGAAGAATATCTTGACTATCGAATTAGCATGTTGCCTGAACCCTGTCCTCTGGCCAGGGAATGTGCTTATTTCGATGAAACAAATAAAGAATGCGGTCAGGGCCATGGATCATGCTATTTTTTCCATGACCAAAAACAGGCTGAAAAGCCTTCCTGCCCATTAGAGGATTTTTGTAATGAATGCTTCATGGAAGGTTTGGCTTGCTGTGAAGACTACCGCGAATGCATAACTTACCGCAAGCTGGATGATCAGGCTTATGAAGCCATTATGATCAAAAGGTATGGTTTCGACCTGAACACCACGCCGGATGCGGCGGATATGATAGCCGATCGTCAAATCGAAATAGGCCAAAAGGCTAAAATCTTAGCCAGGCAAAAAGTGGAAGCCCGGTTGGAAGTATCCCACTCCCCCAAACCGCCACGCCTAAAAGGGAACAACCGGGGAGTACGACTCCCACAAGTCATCGCCCAGATGCTCGAAGAGGAGAATGAGGCCGAAGATTTTGATTGGCTCAATTTCCTCGATGCGCCGGGACTGGAAGAGTTCCTGCCCAAAAGCAACGGGCACTGCCGGTGGATGGAAAAATGCCGGCGCGCCGATCCCGGCAGCTTAATTTGCCGGGAGAGGCACGCGGACTGCTATATGTTCGAATAACAAAACGACGCCAGGCGCTCGAATAAAATCGGGCCCTGGCGTTTTAAAATTTAATGGAAATATAATCTATAAATATTTAGGTTTTAATATGGATAATCTTATTTGAAAGAGAGATATAACAATTCCCAATTTCTAATTGCTCCCGCTCATTCATTTACCTTGGTTGGCGGGATACCGCATATTCGCAGAGCGATGCGGTATAATTTCCAATAAAATTATAAATATCTAATGACAAAAAATTTATATGGATAAAAAATAATCATTGGACATTTATTGGGAATTAGAAATTAGGTATTGGAAATTTTTCTCTTGGTTCAGGTTAACCATATTTTTCCATCATCTCCAAAAAACTTTTCAAATCCTCATCTTTTTGCGACTCCAGCATTTTTAGCCCGATCCAGGCTTTTGACTCGCCGGATATATCGTTGCTTCCAATGGCAATTTCATAATCCTTTTTCAAACCATTCAGATATTTCAAATATTGGAAGCCGTATTTCTTGCCCAGTCTTTCCGCGAGAATCCCAATTCTGTTTTTAAACAGCCTTAAACGCTCTTCGGGAATATCAATTTTCATTTCGTCAATCGAAAAATTTTCTATTTTTACTAATCCTAATATTTCATCCCTGAACTGCCTTAACAAATCAAGCCCTTGCTGCCAATTGCTGAAAATAGCTCCGCCGATCTGGTGAATTTCGCCCTGATTTTTATTTTGCGCTCTATAAAGCTCAATGATGGCTTTGGCGAGCTCGCCGGTTTCTCTTTGTCGCACCAAATCTTTTTCGTCCAAGGGTTGCTTCTTGGTTAAAGCAGAATTAATGTCTTTTATCAAAGAAAAAACTTCGGCGGTTAGTCCTTGCAGCCCGGAAGGATATTCTTTGCTTTCTGACTTGAAAAATGATTGCTCTTTTTCCATATTATTGCTTGCTGAATTAATTATATCATATTTCCAAAAAAGAATGGGCAATATTTTAATCAACCCAAATCTTGGCATATAAAAACCCTGCTTGTTCTGCAGGGCTTATGTATGGACATTCACCTTGAATTTATGGATTTTCAATTTCGTCTTCCGCTTCTTCTTCGACGGCGGATGTTTCCGCCGAATGCCTACCCTCCTCCGCTGCGATCAGGTCAGGGTCTTCACCGGCACGAATCATTTCTCTCACGCAAAAGCCCCTCAAATAGCACATGCTCCCTCCTTATTCTTTTTTGATAAAAACAGGAAATCCGAACGGGGACTCAGCGCCTGTCAGGCAGGAATTAGAATTTCTGCGATTCCCAATATGACCGACCGCTATTAATCTCGCTTCCGTCACTTGGCTGCCTTGCGGAACAGATTCATCGCATTCTTGTTTTTCATTTTGCTCCATTGAATTTCCTTTCCGGAGATAAGAAATCGGGGGCGGTTCTGGACCACCCCCTTGGGTATGGGCACCGGGGGCGATGCATCATATGGCCGTCCGCGCATTGAGGACGATGCACCTGTTTCCGGCCCCGCTGAAAAAGGATCATACAGATCAATAATATATTAGCAAATTTTCCGGCGATGTCAATGATTTTTTTGTTTTTTAGATTAGCTAAAATAAGTATTACGATTATTAACCAGCAAAAAAATATGGCCGGATCATGCTGCGGAGGAGCGAAAAAAACTGCTCCCAAAAAAAAGAAAGCGCCGAAGAAAAAATAGGTGCAATTTAAAAAGCGGGCTCTTGGGCCTGCTTTTGGATTTAGGAACCGGGTTTTTGCTTTTGCAATAATTCTTTAGGTGGAGGAAAATCGTATTTTATTCCGCATTGCTGGCAAACGTGTCCTTCTGTCTTCCAGCGGTAATGATCTCTTGAGGCTGGCCCAAACGGCATAAGCTGCATGGGAAGATCGGAAACAAATTCGCCTTTAATTCTTAACTGTCCGCCGCATACAATGCATGTTCCGGTAACTTTGTCCCTATCCGGAATTTTCTGTATCTGCAACCTCTTTGCTACAGGATCTATTTCGCGTATTTTAGCATTTCGCCGTAGCTTGTCAACAATTTTTGGACTTTCGGCGCGATTACTGACCGGCAATATCCTTTTTCCGGGTTATTGCGGAAATATTCCTGATGGTATCCTTCCGCGCGGTAAAATTCCTTAAGCGGGGAGAGCTCGGTCACAATCGGACTATCGAATTCTCCGCTGGCATCCAGTTTTCTTATATACTCTTCTGCAGCTGCTTTTTGCTCATTGTCCGCATAAAAAATTACCGAGCGGTATTGCGTTCCGGTATCTGCTCCTTGCCGGTTAGGCGTGGTCGGATCATGGGTGGCAAAAAATATTTCCAGCAATGTCGAATATTTTATGGCAGCTGGATCATAGGTAATTCTAATAACCTCTGCATGTCCCGTTGCTCCTCCGCAAACTTCTTCATAGGCAGGATCTGGTATAGTTCCTCCGCTGTAGCCCGATTCTACGTCGACCACGCCCTGGAATCTTTCGAATATCGCTTCGGTGCACCAGAAGCAGCCGCCGCCGAAAACAGCAATCTTCAAATTATTATTTAAATTCATATGATTAATAATTTTCAATTTCTCCCGCTCTTTCATATTCCTTGGTTAGCGGGATCCCGCATATCTCCGACCTTGGCGGAATGCGGGATAATTTTAAATATTCAAACAATTTCCAATTCTACAATTAAAAAAATTCGTATTAATTCGTATCAGTAGTACGCATTCGTATATTAGTATCTCATTATTTGTATCCATTAGTATCTTTAGTACCATTAGTATATTGGCATCTGTTATCATTCGTATATTTCGCATGCATTCGTATATTGGCATCGCGTTATTGATGCAAGTTACGCGATTGGGGTACAAATTTTATAGACAATGAATTCACGCAATGCCTTGTATCCTTGGGCGTGAACTTCTCGCCGGTAAAAACGTGGCCCAAGTGCGCTCCGCAGTTTGCGCAAATTATTTCCGTCCGCGTGCCGTCCGCGTCGGGAAGGCGCTTGACTGCCCCGGCAATTTCATCGTCAAAACTCGGCCAGCCGCATCCTGATTTGAATTTGCCTTTTGATTCGTACAAAGGGGTATTGCATCTGCGGCAAACGTAAATACCTGCCTGATAAAAATCATCGTACTCTCCGCTATGCGGCGGTTCAGTTCCCTTGCCTACGATAATCCTTTCTTCTTCGGGGGTTAGTTTATTATAAATCATAAATATTAATTTCTAGATTTCCTGTTTGCCGACAGGAAGGTAATTTTAAATAATTTCTAAATGTTATAATTATTTGCATTATTTGTAGGGGATTTGTAAATTCTTGAAAAAGATTTGGGGCATTCGGATTTTCCTTCCATTCGGAGTATTCTGATTATATGATTATGTATATTTGTACTACATTTCTTCAATCGCATTTTGTTCGTATATGCAGTGTAATACTTTCACCCAGAATTGGGTGGTATGATTATTCTTCTTTTTGTAAAAAGAAGCAAAAACTTAGCGGTCAGGAAAAAATACGGGAAATTTCTTCGCTCCGTCCTCGAAAAAGCACAACTCCTCCCGATTTACCATGCTTTGCTATTGATTTATCGGGACTCAAACATGTGCTTTTCGAAAGCTCGGACTCCCGCTTAAAATTTCCACGAATTTCTTCTATGCCCGCGGGAAATGCATTTTATTTTTTTTATGAGTTTTGGATTTTGGTTATTTGTATTCCTGCCTGCCGGCAGGCTGGTGTTTAGGATTTAGTCCGCCGGCTGGTGGATATTCGTAGATTCGGATTATATCTTTCGGAGCATTCGGATTTTCATTCCATTCGGGATATTCGGATCCGCCAGCTGGCGGATAATTCGGAGCATTCGGATTATATTTGTAATTTTGTGTTATGCGTTGTGAGTTATGCGTTACGCGTTGCGCGCTTCCTCCATCTCCTGCCCTCAATATAAATTATCCTCCACCAGGTTTTGCCTAAAAAATAACCGCCGATAATGCCGCCTAATGCCAGGATCGCAGCAATTCGCTTAAAATCACGGATTCTTTGCAGCAGCTTCTGTTCGGAGCGTCTTTAGATACTGTGCAGGGAAAAAAGCAACTAATGCGCCCTGCGAAAAACCAAGCTTATTGCCCGTATGATTTTTTCATGATTAGGCTGATGAATGCTCCGAGATAATGACGGAAATAAAACCATAAAATGAATGACAGGATCATCAGCGGACCTGCTAAAAGCGGCATTAAGGTACCCTGGCAATTGCCAAGACCGTAGCAATAGATCAAAGCCAAAACCGAGCCGGCCAGTGGAGACAGGTAAGCGTAAAAACGCAAATGGCTATATTCGCTTTTATCCCTCTTCTTGCCGTATAAAAAAAGCTCTACCGCGACGAACGGCCAGCCCAGCCAGAGGAATAGCAGTGAAAAGCCGAAAACATCATCGGCCAGATAGGAATAGGCGTAGCGGTAAGACAGGAATAGCGGAGGAACGATAAAAACCAAATATAAAAGGATAGAATAGACGGCAAACCTGGCCGAAGGGCTCGGCATAATTTCAGCCTTATCGAAAAAGCGCGAACTTATGCCGATACCCACCGCGATCAGCGAGCCGGCTAACATGAACAGCAAGGCGTACTCTAGCATAGTATTATTCTTGTTGGTATTATAGCAAATCGCCTGTTTTTGTCCATCGACTATCCCATAGAATTGCATCTTTAGCGATTAAAAAATAACCGGATATAAATTTCCCCCGGTTATCCAATCGGCATGATGGCCGAATTTTTCAAAATTTCTTCAAAGAGCGCGCGCAGAGCGCGTAAGGTGATTTCGTATTCCAGGTCTTTCGGCGGAGGAACGTGGATAAAAATGTTTTTCGCGGGTTTATTCAGCGCCCGGCAATAGCGCGCTGCTAAATAAGCGGCAAAATTGCACAAATAATCCATTCCGCGAATTCCGCCATGGATTGCGAATGGCGTCCGGTCTTGAATTTCGGCCATGACCCTGGCTATATCAACGCTGGTCCTGTAAATCCTGGATCCATCCCTGACTATTATGCCTGACTGCCATTCTAATCCCTGATTATCCTTGCCGATCGCGATATTATAATAATCCGTTTCAACGGTAATCTTGCCGCATCCATCGGCTTGTCCTAACGAAATGACGAGGTCGGGTCTAAACCCTTCCAATTCGCGTAAAAAATCTTTTTTAACTGCATCCCATAATACAGGTATAACCAATGAATGCAGCTTGCACCCATCCGGTTTCCAACTGCCGAAAACATCGTTAATGATACATTGGGTGACATTTTCACCAGATTCCCTGAATGGGCCATAACCGGTTACTAATATCCGAAACAGCGGCTTATCCTCCATTATCTGCATGCTGATACTCCTTTTGCGGCATTCAATTTACCTTCCTAGGGAATCGCTTAAAAGACCAGCTATTTTATCGTTTAACTCCGCCTTTGTCAAATGCCCCCGGCAGGATAAGGTGAATCCGGACTTCGATATACGCGCCCCGCGATTAAAAATTTATACTACTCGAAAAAACTATGCTCCGTTTCTGGCGGAGCTTTTATTCCCTTGCCTGGGTTGATCGTGCTGCCATGGCCGGCTGATCATTTTGAAATCTGATAATAAATATTCGTCCCGTTCGGTCCGGCATTTGAATTCAAAAATACACCGCTCCCGGAATTGGGCGCCGGAGAAGTAATGCTGAGCACTATCGGCTCTCCTTCATTTTCAAAGTTGGAATAAATTACGCAGTGGTCTTCCGGCGCTACCTGATAGCGGTAATTACTGGCCGTTTCCGTTCCGGTCTTCGGATCGACCGGCAGATACTTGGCTATGGCGGCATATTGCGGATATCTGGCCGTCAGTTCGGCTGCCAGATCCTTGATGTCATAATCGCCATAACCGGCGTCCGGCACGTAGCAATTGGAAGCATATAGAATCCTTCCGATTTGGGACAGGTCCGATTTTCTTTTGGCGTCATTGGCTTTTTTTCTGGCTCCGCCTAAAGAAGCGACGCTTAGCGTCGCGAGCACTCCGATGATCGCAATCACAACCAAAACCTCGATCAAGGTAAAACCTTTTTTTTGTTGTTTTTTGCCGAAAACTACCATAAATATAAACTTCTTGATCAATCGATTTGCCTAAATTTTACTCCGCCTGCGTTAATAATATAACAGCCGGAAGGCTTTTCTACCCAAGTACCGCTGTTATAATATTGAACCCCGTTCATTTCCCTGCTGTCGATCATATGCACATGGCCGCAGAAAACCGTATCGGCCCCGACCAAACGGGCATAGTTTGCCGCCCCCTTGGCGACCTGGCGCACATTCCTTTTCCAGGCGGAGTTTTTTGATTTAAACAGGCTGACAAAATAATCTGAACTGTCAAAACGCTTTAATACATAATAAAAAGCAAAGGCGACCAGGCTGAGGATCAGATTGTCGTGCATGAACCTGTCGAACTGATGGCCGTGGATCGCCAAATATTTATGCCCTTTCTCCTGCCAGCTGTAGCTATTATAAACGTTCATGCCTAAAAGCTTGGAAAGGACGTTCATGTCAGGATCGTGGTTTCCGTGCACCCAAACCACTTCGCATTCCCCGGAAAGCTCGCGAAGACGGGATAAGACCTGCCAATGGCCTGTATGCAGCCTTTTCAAATTCAAGCCGTTAATGATATCGCCGTTCAATATCAGCCTTTTAAATTTGTATCTCGCGAGCAGATCAGAAATTTCATCGGTTCGGGTTGCCGGATCGCCTAAATGCAAATCGGAGATAACTAAAGTATCAACAGCTTCCTTTGTTGTTTTTGTTTTCGACGGCATAATTAAAAATAATAAAGAAAAACAAATCGCCCCTATTGGTCCGAAAAATGCTCTATTTATAATAACTTTTTACCTGGAAGATTATATAGAGCCCGATGAAGACCCCGATGAGCGACCAAATGGCGCTGCCGATGCCGTAGGTAAAAAGAACTGCATAGACGATCGAAAGCAGTTCGGAATAATAAATGTACCTCCAGCCTTGGATTTTGCGGTTCATCAGTCCGGATATGGACATCGCCATCAATACGGCTTGAACGACTATGATCATCATGCCTGAATAATAACGGGCGCCGAAATGCATGCCGACCATCATTCCCATCCCCGGGAAAAAAGTTCCCAAGCCAAATAAGGCCAGAATGGAAGGGATCATCAGGATTAAACCGATAATCATCAGCCATGGTGCGGCTTTAACGATCATTTCCTTGGCCTTGGGCGGCAGCGAGTAGGAAATTTTTTTAAGGAAAAAATCTTCAAAAAACTTTTCCAATTGCTCCATAGAATTATTTTAGTGAATAAATAATATTAACCGATGCCTAAATCGGCGAAAAAATTCTTTAATATTATTATAGCAAAATTAAGGAAATTAGCATAAAAAAACAGTCCCTCAAAGGGGCTGTATCGTTATAAGGTGCAAAAATGCGTTTACATGGTCCGGATAAAATCCATCCAAGTATCTCCATAAATCTCATGCATGCGAAGCGCCAGCTGGCCCATGCGTTCGGAAAATTCCTCAATGGTAGTATCAACGACTGAACGGTCAGCCGAAAAGGGATCGCAGCCATTGGCCCAAAGCGCCATTTCAGCAAGAGCTGCTAATATATTCATTATTTTCTCTTGCCAGGATATGGTTTGAATATTATTCGTTCAAGCCAAAAAATTCCCAGGCTTGTTTTAAAGTTCTCTTAAAATTTTCAATATCGCCATCTAAAATCTCCTTCAAATCATTTTCATTTATTGTACGGATAATGCGTTCATAGTGCGGTCTAAGATTTTTTTCCTCGTCGCTCATTAATTCACCCAGCCATTCAGGAGTATTTTTCGGATTATGGCTGTCGGCATATTCAAAAGTATGTGCGTTGATTGCATGATACTTAAAAGGCTTTTTGCCTCGCATTAATTCGGACAGCGGCTTTTCCGTGCGGATAATAGGGATAAACCGGTTGTACCCGCAGCAGCGTATAATGGCTTCCGTCCGTCATCGTGCGCACCTCCTCTGGATCAGCGCTTCATGGGCGAATGATAACTTCAGCCCCGACTCGAAACTTATGGGCAAGGCCAATGCCTTCATTATCGTATGTTAATGGAAATGGATCTTTCATGCAAGCTGGCGGCGCATACAGCCGAACGAGGCCTTATGGCGGCAGATCCGAAGCCTAAAATAAAATTATGACCCTTAGAAATATCGGGTCATAATTAATAGCTGTGTTCTATATTAAATTAGCAGAATAATTTCTTTTTAAGCTGATTAATCTGCGGCTTGCGATTATATTATTCCATAACGCAAATCATGTCGTTAACGGACGCCACATCCATCAAATAGGCCTCTTTCTGCAAGCATTTGTAGCCAGCTAGACAGTCGCTGTCGTTCCGGCAAATTTTGTGGCATTTGTTGTCTCCGATATTTTTTGCCGCCGAACAATCGATCGAAGGGGTGCAGGGAGTATCAAGTCCCTGGAAGCAGATAGATCCTTCGGCGCATCCGCGTCCGACATAAGTCTTAAAATCGCAATCGGCAAGCCCCAAAGGAACTGTTGGCTCGCCGGTTCTAGTGCTCTGTACGAAATAAAAAACAGCAACGATCAAAACAACCAAAACCAGGCCGGCGATCATGAAGGTCAAAATTTTTTTCTGTTGTTCCTCAATGAACATATGCTTATATCAAATTAAATAAAAATATGAACGAATATGAATTATACCTGGATAACCTGAACATTATTTATATTATAACATAAAATATAATGTAATCAATAATAATCCCGTCCGCCAACAATGCTAAAAAAACTAATATTTATCAGTTTTAGGCGCATAATAAGAAAAAAAAATGATTGTTCCCGCGTTTATTTATATATATGCGGATTTCTTATATCAATTTATCAACAGGAACTGATATCTGATATAACACTATAAAAATAAAATTTATTTTAACATAATAAAATCAGCTCTTTGATGGCTGATTTTGATAAAAGCTATTTATAAATTATCACTTCCGTGCCAACCTTTAGCACGCAGGCCAGCGCCACTCCTTCGCAATTGTGCATCCTGATGCATCCCCCGGTGACCCTCTTGCCGATTTTGGCTGGATCATTATTCCCATGGATCCTGTAGATACTTCCGTTGCATGTTCGATGGGACAGGCAAATTTTAAATGCACCCATATAATTAAGCTTATCTCCGGGTGGAATTTTGACAGGAAGATAAATTCTTTTTTTTCTTAGAAAGTATCGCCTGGTATGCTTTGTCGGATGCCACCACGGGTCAAACTCAATGCTTGTAATTACTCCTTTTCCCAAGGGCCGCACTACGCCAGGCATTGCAGAAGCGATCTCGTAGTTCCTGACCAAGCTTATACGGCCGTCGCGTTCCAGCAGGTAAAGCTGCATCTTGCATTGTGCCGTAAAAATTTCCAACCGGTATTTGTGCTCTGCCGAATTTAGCTTTTGCGGCAAAAAAACAGCGGCGGCAAAACATACGCCCAGAGTTAAAATGGAATTTCTCATCCCGCCTTCCTCCTTATTTAAATCAAAGCATTTTGCTTGCTTCAAACAAATATTACCGCCTGAAAAATTATTGTAAAGGGTTAAAAGCCAAATCTTGACTACTTGACAATTATTATAAAAATAATTATAAACTATTGACAAAATAATTAATTTATGATATTATATATTTAATTTGCTTAAGCAATCTGCTATTTACATGAGTTCGCGGCAATTGCTGCCGATTAAAGTCTGATCAATGTCTTTGGATTGTCGTGGGTATGCATCCAGCATAATTATCCCCATTCAACCCGGCAGATCGACTACTCAGTAAAGACGCGACCAAAAGGTCGATTGAAATTAATATTAAACAGATACATTAAGACCTTAATACATATGGCTACTAAAAAGAAAGTAGCTGCCAAAAAGGCTATGCCGAGAGGCAAAGCCAAGAAGGCAGTGAAAAAAACTGCTAAGAAAACCGTTGCCAAAAAAACTGCCAGAACGGCTGCTAAAAAGGTAACTGTCAAAAAAACCGCTAAGAAAAGCGCTAAAAAAGCAGTTAAAAAAACCGCCAAAAAAGGTAAAAAGTAATAAATTTCTTGTTATCTTTTTAGCGGGCGCGGATGCTGATGCTCTGCGCCAAAAGCAAGGCCCCGGAATCGGGGCCTTGCTTTGTTTGAATTTTGAAATAACATTCATTGGTAAGCCATTGGGGTTCGGATAATGCGAAATTGGCAGAATCGATATTGTGCATTTATAATAAAAGAAAAGCGGCTTTTATCCGGCCGCTTTTAAATTTGCGTCTTGGCTTTTTTTGAAGACAGAGCTATTAAAAGCATGCTTATTCTGCATCTTATTTTAAAAACTTCATGAAAATATCATACCGTTGTCCGCCAACCGAATACTTTCCCAGCTTTCTTTTAACGACCCAGAGGATTGGTTTCAGGTCATATTCTATCCCGCAAATATTAATCGAAAAGCCATCCCCCACTTCTTGGGCATACTTGGTCTGCTTGAAGTAGTCGGCAGGATAGATAGTCCCGTAAGCCGCATAAATCATAATATTTTCGTTACTCAGATTGGATATATTCACAATATCGCACAGAGGCTGAACCCTGCCGTCCAGATATCCTATCAATGACCGGTGCGTCCTTTTACCTAAAGGAATTCCTTTTCTTACCTCATTCTCCCGGCAATCGTCAAATTCATGGGTGTGGTAAATGACGGCTTTTATTGATTTAAAAAATTCTTCCGGGCTTGCATATTTTTTCTTGGCGCCGGGAACGACCAATACATGTCCATGGAAAAAATCTTGCCAGCAAATTTTCTTAAACCAGCTTGCTGCATGCATTGCGGATATATGCTCTTCGATTATTTTCCCGAATTTTTTGCCAGGATAGCAGCGGTATAACGAATATTCGATTTGATATTCATCGTTATCGTCCGAATCGGCGAAATTTTTGAATTGTTTTTCGCAAGAGAGCCCCGGGTATGGATAATATTTTAAGATACAGCGCTCATTTTTAATCGCGCAGCCGAATAAAAACAGGGCTGCAGCAATCCAACACCAAAACATTTTAGCTTTCAAGGTCCAATCCCTCCTTTTAGCGAAATATTTTATCAACCGATAACCATGGGCGGTTCAACATCTTCGGGCAAACGCCGTTTGCAAAGCTTTTCCCTGCCGCAAAATATTATGGCAAAGCCGACCAATGCAAGCAGCGAAGAAGTTATGAAAGGCAAACTGACGTGGGATACGAATAGCAGGCTGGCCAAAGCCGGTCCGATTATCATACTGACGGACATTACCGAATTCAGGATGCCCAGAATCTCGCCTCTTTTCTGCGGATCGATGCCAGCCATCTGGCTGGTCATGACAACGCGCAGTACGGACTGGCCGACGGAAACTAACACCAAACCGATCAAAAACAGCCCTGGTATTTTCCAGGAATACAGGAAAAATCCGAAAGCCATGGAAACAAACATCATTAATTCCAACCGGCCTTCGCTGAAATTCCTGATCCAAAATCTTTTCAGAAAAAATCCCTGGTTCAACACCAAGACAACGCCGATCGCCGTTAAAAACAACCCGGCGACAAATTCGTTATATCCGAATACCCGCATTAAAAATAGCGTTAAAATTGATTGCTGGATTGAAATGGCAATGCCGAAAACAAACCAGGCTGAATATCCATAAATCAATAACTTATCTTTAACGGCTTTGATTATCGGAAGGAATGGATTCAGACTTATTTTTTTGCGGTGGTCCTTTTCTTTAACTTCCGTGAGATTGAAAAGAGCCCAAACGCAATTGAGCAGAGCCATACTGCCAACCAGCCAGAACGGGATAGTATGCCCCAATGAACCCAAAAGTCCCCCAATCATCGGCCCGACGATAAAGCCGACACCGAATGACGCGCCGATCAAACCGAGGTTAGCTGTCCGCTCTTTGTCGGATTTGGAAATATCGCTTAAATAGCTTTGTGCGGTTGAAATGTTTCCTGCCGCCAAACCGTCGATGATCCTGCCTAAAAACAGCATCCAAATGGAATTGGCTAAGGCAAAAACAAACCAGCCGAGCGAGGTGCTTAAAATGCTGATGACTAAAACCGGCTTGCGCCCGATCTTATCCGAAATTGCGCCGAGCAGGGGGGCGCTGAAGAATGAAAAAAATGCGAAAGTCGCGAAAAGCAGGGTAATTGTTATATCGCTGGCGCCGAAAGACTGGGCATAAAAAGGCAGAATCGGGATAACGATCCCGAGCCCTAAAACATCGATAAAAACGGTTAAAACAATAATTAATTTCCTTTGATCCATATCGTTTTCGCTCCCCCTTCTTCCGCCTGCCGGCTGCAATCGGCAAAATCAACGTCAAAATATAATAGAGATAAACATCCAGCTAATAATACCCGTCAGCCGTTTTGAGAAGTTTTACCAAAAAAAGGCATGGATAATGCCAACCAGCATCCATATTTGCCGATCCTAATATAGCACATAAATTGCTCAACATTAATCTTTTTCAGGAGCACCCAAAGCTTAATAATAATAACGATCGGCATAATTATCCAGCCAATCAAACTTGGCTGTACAAGGGCAAATAATAAAAATCCAAGGGCATAACCGACCAGCTAAAGCAAAAACCCCAATCCAGAGCCTTCAATCAGAAATTGTCTATTTTTTTTGCTTTGCATATGATTTTTAATATATTAATTATACCAAATTAGGTGGACATAATATATGAAAAAAAATATTTGCGTGCAATAAATATCTAAAATATGATGATTTATACATAAAATTAATTAATGAAGAAAAAAATTTCTTTTACGTATTATAAGGTAGAGACAATATAGGATTGTTCCATTAAAGCCAAGAAATGATTATACAG
>Ga0105093_10000568_pt1 | contig 14109 bp, 18 predicted proteins | sample PPLLak3March2015_2_FD_79111 | JGI IMG/M metagenome (GOLD analysis project Ga0105093, IMG submission 79111) | Freshwater sediment microbial communities from Prairie Pothole Lake near Jamestown, North Dakota, USA - PPLs Lake P8 Core (3) Depth... | ecosystem: Environmental > Aquatic > Freshwater >... | reverse complement strand
TCGAAAATGGGCACGTTGGATTCCAAGCCGTGCAGGACCAATACATTTTTCTGGGACAAGTCGTCTGCGGGTGCAGGATGGTCAGCTGTTTTAGCGTGGGGTTCGGGCGGTATGCCGGATGCGGCCTCGGCTGGAGGTATGGCGGCGAGCCCCATCCCTGCAATCAAGGCAAGAACGAAAAAGGCTTGTAATGCCCTTAACCGCATAGGCGGCCTTTCCGGTAAAATCCATGATATCACAGTAGATGACGGTTCTTGAATTCCTATATTTAGTCGATTTGTCTGAATAATGGCAAGTCAAATCACGCTTGCCCGCCACACAATAACGCATTGAGGGTCCTGGAGGTAAACCGAAAAAGTCGAAAGGTTTTGACCGCGGCGATGAATTCAATCTTTTAGGATTTTCGTATTTTTGATGGTGTTGTTCATGTCATCGCAAACAAAGCGCTCTCCATAAGAGTGCGGGCGTTCTGCTATTCGAGAGGAAGCCGGGCGGGTCGGGCTTTATGCGGAACCGCTTCTATGCTTCAATTCTGACGGGTCTTCCGGGATAGGCCCGGGCGATCATCCGGGCCGCTTCTTCCTTGTCGCAGCAGCCGTATTCATCGCTCGTTCCCCAGATGACGATGGCGCCGTCCTCCTCGAAGCGGGAAAAAGCACCTCCCAAGGGCTCGACCCGCGCATGAATAAAGCCAAGATCTTTCAGCTCAGCCTGGGTGTTGCGCAGGATTTCGCGGTGCCAGCCGTCCCCCGAGCGCAGGCAGACCGTGCCGGCGAAGCCGCCGCCGTTGAGCACGACCAGCAGGATCTTGCCGCGGTAGCCCTCGGGCAGCTCGACTTCGGCCACCCACCGCGAGCTGTCCGCTCCATGCGCCAGAAGGCCGCTCAGCGCGATCGCCCGGCGCGACAGGCGCCGGGCTTCGCCTATCCTCCCGGCCGCGTGCAGCCGAACGGCATGGGATTGATGCGCGCCGATCATCGCGGTCACTTGGACCGGATCGAACGTGCCCCGGCCGTCGCGTAAAAAATGCACGGCGGCCTCAAGCCGCATCTTGAAAAGAAGCCGGGTGACGTCGATTTTGCGCTTGCCGATCGGTTCAGGTCTGGGTTTCATGCTGAGATAGTTGCGACCTTAGCATAATGATCGATCGGGTTCATGCGAAATCCGAGGGACCGGCGGCGGCGGTCGACCTGGTTGACGCACCTGCGGCCTTGGGGTAAGGTCTTGGCCGATTGGCACTCGGGGAGGCGCGCGGTGAAAGTAGTCAGCATTCAACTGGAGATGGCCGACAAACCGAAATCGCAAAATGTGGAACACACGCTGTCCATGATCGATCGGGTGCACGAGGCCGACCTCATTCTTCTGCCGGAGATTTGGACCTGCGGCTTCTTCTGCTTCGACCGTTACGCGGCCGACAGCGAGCCGCTGGACGGGCCGACCGTGGCCGCCTTCCGGCAGAAGGCGCGGGAGCGAGGTTGCCATCTTGTCATGGGCAGCCTGGTGGAACGAGACGGCGACGGCCTGTTTAACACGACCGTCTTCATCGGCCCCGACGGCGAAATCATCGCCCGCTACCGCAAGATCCACCTGTTCGGGTACCAGTCGGATGAAACCAAACTCCTGACACCCGGCAGGGAGGTCGTCGTGGCCGACACGCCCTGGGGCCGGACCGGGTTTTCCACCTGCTACGACTTGCGCTTTCCCGAGCTGTTCCGGCGCATGGTGGACGACGGTGCGGAAATCTTTCTCATCCCCTCCGCATGGCCGTCGGCGCGCATCGAGGCCTGGCGGCTCTTCAACCGCGCCCGGGCGCATGAAAACCTCGCCTTTCTGGTCTCCTGCAACTGCGCCGGCGAAAATGCCGGCCAGCATTACGGCGGCCACAGCATGGTCGTGGATCCCTGGGGGAGGGTGCTGGCCGAAGGCGGCGACGAAGGAGGCATCGTCACGGCCGAAATCGATACGCATGAAGCCGCCCGAGCGCGCGCCGAGTTTCCGGCCCTGGCCGACCGGGTCTTTCGCTGAAGCGCATCGATTGCGGATACCGGGTGCGCGATGCTGGCTAAAAACCTTTTTTTCGCAACCTCCGCGGAAGTTGATTTTAAAATCCCCCTGGCCCCCTTTGTCAAAGGGGGAAAAAGAAGGATGATCCTTATAGCCCTTCAGTCTTCAGTCTGAACGCCTGAGTCGTTACAACAAATGAAACCTGAAGAAACCCCGCTCGCAAAAGCGCGCCGTGAAACTGCGGCCGGTGTTTTATATGCCGGCGGCGCATTTCTGATCTGGGGCCTGAGCCCGATCTACTGGAAGGCCATGCAGCAGGTTCCGGCCCTGGAGATCGTCACCCATCGCGTGGTGTGGTCGTTTCTCTTCCTGGTGGCGCTCACGCTGGTTCAGCGCCGCTGGGGCGAGTTCAAGCACGTATTGAAAACCCCGCGCACCCTGCTGATCCTTGCGCTGACCACGCTGCTGGTGAGTTGCAACTGGCTGCTTTACATTTGGGCCGTCAACGCCGGCTACATGCTGCAGGCCAGCCTCGGTTATTACATCAACCCTCTGGTAAATGTGCTGCTCGGCATGGTGTTCCTGAAGGAGCGCTTGCGGCGGCCCCAGGCGCTGGCCGTGATGCTGGCCTGTGCGGCCGTCATCTTCCGAACGGTTTCCCACGGCGAGTTGCCCTGGATTGCGTTGACGCTCGGGTTGACGTTCGGGCTTTACGGGTTGATCCGCAAGGTTGCCCCGGTGAGCTCTCTCGTCGGCCTCACCATCGAAACCTTGCTGTTGACAATCCCCGGCATCGTCTATCTGGTCTTCCTCGAAGCCCAGGCGACCGGGGCCTTGTTTCGCGCCAGTCGGCCGCTGGATCTTCTGCTGATCGGCACCGGCGTGTTCACGGCGGTCCCGCTGCTGTTCTTCAACCTTGGCGCCCGGCGGATCAATCTCTCCACGGTCGGCCTCATGCAGTACATCGCACCGAGCGGCATGTTTTTGCTGGCCGTCCTCGTCTACGGGGAGCCTTTCAGCGCGGTCCAGCTATGGACGTTCGTGCTGATCTGGGCGGCCCTGGCGATCTATTCCATCGACTCCGTGCGCACGTACCGGCGCGCGGGTTAATCCGATTGCTTTTTTCGGTCGGCTCGTGCGATGTTGAAACCCATCGACTTCAAAATCCATTACTCCCCTTTGCCGAAGGCCGAGAGCCGGCTCCAATCGATGCGGGTCGGCGGAGTCAAATGCCGTCGGCTGCCGGGTAGAACCCCATGAGCATGCGGGATCCGAGCAGTGAATTGGAACAGCGCCTCTGGAGGCTGCAGCCCGGGGATCATCTGTGCTGCCTGTATGCTTCCGAGGAAGAGCACCGGGCCCTGCTGTCGCCCTTCCTGCGGCAGGGGTTGGAGCGTCATGAAAAGGTGATTTACATCGTCGACGACCATACGGCCGGACAGATCCTGGCGTACCTGAGCGCGGACGGGGTGGAGGTCAACCCATACCTGCAGCGGGGCCAACTGACGGTCCTGAGCAGCGACCAAGCTTACATGCAGGCCGGGAGGTTCGAGCCCGAGCGCATGATGGCCCTGCTGCGCTCGGAAACGGACCGCGCCGTCGGGGAACGCTACAATGCCCTGCGGGTCACCGGGGAAATGAGCTGGGCCTTGAATGGCGGGCCCGGTTCTGAACGCATCGTCGAGTATGAGGCCAAACTGAACACCTTTTTCCCGGGCAGCCGATGCATCGCCATCTGCCAATACGACCGCCGCCGGTTCGATCCGCGCCTGCTGCTGGATGTCTTGGAGACCCACCCCCTGGCGGTGGTCGGGGCCGAGGTGTACGACAACTTCTACTACATGCCGCCTGAAGACTTCTTCGGTGCCCATCCGGTGGCCGCCAAGCTGGACAGTTGGCTGAGTCATCTGAAAGATCGCAAACGGTCCGAAACCCAGATTCGGACCCTGACCCGCAAACTGATGAAGACCCAGGAGGACGAACGGCGGATGATCTCCCGCGAGCTGCACGATCGGGTGGGTCAGGACCTGTCCGGCATCAAGATGGCGCTGGAGACGCTTTTCGATTTGCAGCCGTCCGGGGAAATCGGAATTCGAGCGAAAGTTTCGCAGTTGGCGAAGCTCCTGGACCGGGCCATCTCCACCGTCCGGGACCTGGCCTATGAGCTGCGGCCGCCGGGCCTCGACGAGATGGGTCTCGTGCAGGCCTTGTCCATGTTCTGCGACGATTTCTCCGAGAAGACCCTCATCCGAACCGACTTTCATTCGGCGGGCATCGAAAAGCTGAAGCTGGATTTCAACACGCGGATCAATCTCTACCGGATGATCCAGGAGGGGTTGAACAACATCCACAAACACGCGGAGGCGACCCGGGCGGCCGTCAAGCTGACCGCCGTTCATCCCCACATTATCCTGCGCATCGAAGACAACGGGAAGGGGTTTGACGTTGCCAAGCGCGCGCGCGAAATCGACTCCGAAAAACGGATGGGGCTTCGCAGCCTGCAGGAACGCACCGATTTGTTGGGCGGGGTCATGATCGTCGCATCCAAACCCGGGCAAGGCACCAAGATCTTGATCAAGCTGCCTTACGCGGGGTGAGACGATGGCGAACAAGAAAACCATATTGATCGTGGACGACCACACCCTGTTCCGGGAGGGCTTGAAAGCCATTATCGGCCGCAACCCGGCCTACGAAGTCGTCGGTGAAGCGGGGCGGGGCGACCTGGCGGTGCAGATGGCCCGATCGCTCAAGCCGGACCTGATGCTGGTGGACATTTCGCTGCCGGACCAGAGCGGCATCGAGATGACGCTGCAGGTGCGGAAAAGCCAGCCCAAAACCACCGTCATGATGGTGACGATGCATTCCAAAGTGGACTACATCGTGAACGCCTTCAAGGCCGGTGCCACCGGGTATGTAACCAAGGATTCAGCCCCGGAACGGCTGTTGCAGGCCATCGATGTCGTGCTGAAAGGCGAATATTTCCTGGACTCGGCGGTTTCCCAGAAAGTGGTCCAGCGGCTGGCCGGGATCGAGGCGGACTCCCGATCGCTGACGGATGCCGGCTACGATACCCTCACCGCCCGCGAGCAGGAAATTTTTGCGCTTCTGGCCGAAGGGCACTCCCTGAAAGATATCGGCGAACGGTTGTTCATCAGCCCCAAGACCGTCGAAAACCACCGCACCCACATCATGAGCAAACTCGGTGTCCGCAGCAGCCTCGAGCTGATCCGCTACGCGGCCAAAGTCGGCATCATCGATCTCGATCTCTGGAAAGACTGATCGAGTCCTTGTCCCTGGTTGCTCCGCTTTGCCCGTCCCCTGCAGGAAAAAATCCCGCTCCTCAGTATTTTCCTCATCGAAATGAGGTCTTCTCTCTATAGACAACCATATTAAATTATTGGATAAGCAGCCAGAGCCGCAAGGGGGATGCATGGGGGAAGACTTCTGCGACCTGGTTCAATTGATCCGAAGCCTTCAGCGGCTTGAAGGCCATCCGGATTGTTTCGGGACTGCCGATCATTTCTGCGGGCGGACCGAATGCGCCTGGCGTGAATACTGTCTGAAACCGGATGAGGCGCTGCTGGCGGGGCCCGCTGACGATTCAGCGAAAATCGGCAGCTAGTGCACCGAGGCCTCGGTTTATAATTTGCCGGAAGAGAAGGCTCCCGCTGCAGGAGGGCGCAGACATGGAGAAGCGAGCAAACCGGCGGCATAGCATCGATGCATCCCTCGTCTGCAGCCACTTGAGCACGGTGCTTTGCGGCGAAGCGGTTGACGGGCGGATGAAGAACTGCTGTACCAACGGATTGAATGCCGAGCTGAGAGCGCGCTTCAAGGCGGGGACGATCCTGGTGGTCAGGACCACCGGCGGGTCGCGCGGGTACTCCAAGGACGAAGGATTCCGCTCACTGGCGCTGGCGGAAGTCAAATGGTCGCTGCCCAGATCGCGGGAAGGGGGTACCTGCTACTCCACCGGTCTGAAGTACCTGATGATTTAGGATGGCGGAGGCGCGCCCGACCGAGGCCCCCGCCAAACGATTACCCAGCAGAGCGACAACCTGCGGGTGCTGGACGATGAGGGCCATCGCGTGTTCCGCGAATTTCATGCTCTGCCAACTCGGTCAAATGATTTATCACGAACCGTAATGCGATGGTTGGCGGCGATCCGCCAGAAAGGAGGGCTTTATGCGCGAGACCCACGATGATGTGATTCGTGAAAAACAACTGCCGAGGGTCGGCCAGTCGGTGCGCAGCAGGAAATATCGGACCCTGTGGCGGGTCATGGAGAAAAAAGAGGTCTGGCTCAACACCAGCGACGATCCCGAGACCGGAGATTGCCGCACGATGCCCGCTGTCTATCTTTGCTACTGGCGCGTCCAGGAAGGCAAACCGCCCGGATTCGGCAAGATGCTGGGTTATGCCTACTCCCTGCACGACAACACCTTCGACGCGAACTGGGAGATCATCAACTGAAACGATGAGGAGGCGACCATGTTCAAGCACATCCTACTGCCGACCGACGGCTCGGAATTGTCCACCGCGGCGATTCAGCAGGGGATTCGTTTAGCCAAGAGCATCGGCGCGGAGGTGACGGCCCTTTGCGTGATGCCGCAGCAGCACCCGTTCTACTACGAAACGGAGATTCCGTTGGAGGCGCTGGAGCAGGCCGCCCAGCGCTACCGGGAGCAGGCCGGCATGTTTCTGGCCGCGGTCGAAAAAGCGGCCAAAGAGGCGGGAGTCCCTTGCGGCAGCGTTTATGAAGTCCAGGATTCCCCCTACGAGGCCATTATCCGGACGGCCGAGAAGAAAGGCTGCGACCTCATCATGATGGCCTCTCACGGCCGGCGAGGCGTCAAGGCGTTGCTGATCGGCAGTGAAACACAGAAAGTTCTGACGCACTCCAAGATCCCCGTTTTGGTTTACCGGTGAGGAGGGCGCTGTCGCCTAACCCGCACGAAATCTATCGGTTGCAGCGGTAAATGTCCGGACGGGAGTGGGGCAGGAAGTAGCGCATGGGGTGGTCGCGGACCGCTGCGAGCAGTTCGCCGTCCAACGTGGCGAGCAGAAGGCCCTCTTGGCCGGTGGCGTCCGCTGCAATCAGCCGCCCATCGGGGCCGACCGCCAGGGCCGCTCCGGGGAACGTCAAACCGGCGCCGTTGGCGCCGGTTTGATTGCACGCCACGACAAAGACTCCGTTGTCGAACGCCCGCGCCGGAAGATGCCGCAGCCAGGAGTCGATCTTTTCCGCGGGCGTGCCGCGCGGGGAGGCATGCGGCATGAAGATCACATCGGCGCCGCCCAGCGCCATGCGCGTCGAAAGCCCGGGGAAGTGGGCGTCGTAGCAAAGCTGGATGCCGAAGCGGACCCCTCCGGCTTCAAAAATCGGAACGCTCTGCCCGCCGGCGAAGGCGGCTTTTTCAGGCGGAGCGATGTGCAGTTTGCGGTAAACACCGTGCCATCCCTCCGGGCCTGCAATCACATGGCTGGCGAAGAGGTCGCCCTTCTCGCCGTTTTCCGCTGCGCCTGCCAGGATGACCATCTGATGCCGTCTGGCCAGCCGGCACAGATGCTCGCCGATTCGCCCCGGCAGCGGCTCAGCCTGCTCACGGATGACGGAATCGACGCCGTAGCCCGTGATGTTCATTTCCGGGAAACAGACGATGGCGGCATCTTCTTTGCGCGCGGCGGCCACCCAAGCGTCCATGCGATCCAGATTCTCTGGGACTTGCCCCCTTGGAGAATGGAAGACAACAGCGGCGATGCGGATGGAATGCATACGAAAAGTTTAAGGTTTAAAGTTTAAGGTTTAAAGTGCAAACAGTTACATTCTCCACTCTTTAAACCTTCAACATTAAACGTTCAACCTTCTAAACATCAAACTGCGCCCTGATCTTGAACACCTTGGTGGCAGGTAGATTGAGAATCTCCGTGATGCCGGTTTCAGCGCGGATCATTCTCAGGCTCTCTTCGATTTCCTGCATGGACGGCGCAATGAAGGTGAACCACACGTTGAAGGCGTTGTCCCGGAGGTAGTTGTGAGTGACGCCGGGATGGCGGTTTACGGTTTCGGTGAAGTGCGCGAGCTTTTCCGGCGGGACGCTGGCGGCGCACAGGGTGCTCACATAGCCCAGCTTGCCGGGCACGAAATTGCCTCCGATGCGCCGGATGATCCCGGATTGCTTCAACCGCAGCACCCGCTCGATCACCTCCTGCTCGGTCAGCCCAACTTCCTGGGCGATCGCAAGATAAGGGCGGGAGGCAATCGGAAAGTCGGATTGGATCCGGTTTAAAATGGCGCGGTCCGCTTCGTCCAGAAGAATGTCGTTGTCTGCCATGGGTGCGTGCGCTATTCCTTGAACAGGCCTTCCAGGATGCGGACATGCACCGTGCGGCTGCGCGGCCCGTCGAACTCGCAGAAAAAAATGCCCTGCCAGGCGCCGAGGACCAGATGGCCGTTTTCGATGGCGATCGTCTGGGAGGCTCCCACCAGCGTCGATTTGACATGGGCCGGCGAGTTGCCCTCCAGGTGACGGTAGTCCGCCTTCCAGGGCACCATCTGATTCAACACCATCAAGAGGTCCGTGCGCACGCTCGGGTCGGCGTTCTCGTTGATGGTGACGCCGGCGGTGGTGTGCGGCACGTAAACCAAGCACAGCCCGTGCTTCACGCCGCTTTCCGCCACCCGCTGCCCGACTGGCACAGTGATGTCGACCAGTTCGGTTTGAGAGCGTGTTTTGACTGTCAACACCATGCCGTTCCCCCTCGCGTGGAGTCGATCTGACCTTCAAACAAAAAAGCCCTGCCGCATCGGCAGGGCTTTTTGGCAACCATAAACGTTACATCGCGGGCATCAGACGCAACCGGTCGGTTTGGGAAGGCCGGCCATTTTGCAGGCTCCCTTGCCGGGTCCGGAGGGAAACAGCTCGTAGATGTGCTTCAGCTTGAAACCGGTGACTTTGGAGAGAACCCGCACCATGGGGGCGATACCGTTCTTCTCGTAGTAATCGCGGAGAACCTCGATGAGTTTCTTGTGCTCGTCATTCAGTTCCTCGATGCCTTCCTGATGCTTCACCCACTGGACCCATTCCGGGCCCCAGTTGGAGTAAGAATCGATGAAACCGTCTTCGTCTACCGTGAAGCTCTTTCCCATCCATTCGACTGTCGGCATGTATTCATCCTCCTTTACGTGTTTTGATTTATGGTTAGGCGGTTGGCCTGCATCCATGTTTTTGAATGTTGATTTGTAATGGATGCCGGCGGATATGTCAATACGAAAAATAGCCCTGTGGGATAGCCACCATCGACGAAGTGGACTTCAACCGGCCCAAGCGGGCGGATGACAGGGCAGAGTTTCGGGTTAATACTCGCGCGGGGTTTGGTTGAGCTGCTCCAGGGTGAAGACCGGCCCGTCCTTGCAAACGAACTCCTTGCCGATATTGCAGCGGCCGCACATGCCGATCCCGCATTTCATGCGGTTCTCCAGCGACATGATGATCTTGTCGTGGGGATAGCCCAGCTTGTCCAGCACCGGCTGGGTGAACTTGATCATGATCGGCGGGCCGCAAACGATGGCGTAGGTATCGTTGCCGGCGGGCGGCGCCTTCTTCTCGGTGATGGCCGGGACAAAGCCCACGTTGTATTTCCAGTTGGGGTCGTTGGTGGCGTCCACGGTGATATGCATGTGGATGTCGTCGCGCCGCTCCCACGCCGCCAGCTCTTCGCGGTACAGGAGCATGCCGGGGCCGCGCGCGCCGTAGATGACATGAATATCCCTGAATTTCTTGCGGTTTTCAGGGTTCAGCATGTAGACGATGGAGGAACGCAGGGTGGTGAAGGCGAAGCCGCCGCCGATGATCACGACGTTTTTGCCCTCCATTTTTTCCCAGGGGTACCAGTTGCCCATGGGACCGCGGATCCCCATGATGTCGCCGGGCTTCATGGCGTGCAGGAAGGCGGACACCAAGCCGACCTTGTTCACCGTGAACTTGACGAACCCTTTTTCGGTGGGCGATGAGGCGATCCCGATGGGGATCTCGCCCTTGCCGGTCACCGAGAGTTCGGCGAACTGGCCGGCCTTGTAAGCGAACCGCTGTTCGTCCGCGGGGTTCAAGAAAACGAACTTGAAGGTCTTGAGGTTTTTGTCCTCGGTTTCGACGGTGATGTCGTCAATGCGAACGGGATATGGCAAATAGGGATTTTGCACGTCGGTCCTCCCTCGTTATTCAATCGCGCAGGCTTCGCCGGATGCGGCGAAGCCATTCATCATCAGTGCCACTCGGCGGATGTCGATGTTGACCGGGCACAGGCGCACGCAGCGGCCGCAGCCCACGCACTGGATCCCCCGGTCGTACTTGTCGACGAAATACTTCAGCTTGTGCATGAAGCGCTGGCGCACCCGATGCAGCTTGGTGCCGCGGGGGTTGTGGCCGGTGCCGTGCATGGTGAAGAGCGGGTACATGCAGCTGTCCCAGTTTTTCATCCGCACTCCGGATGTGCCGCGGGTTTCGTCCTGGATGTCGAAGCACCAGCAGGTCGGGCAGGAGTAGGTGCAGGTGCCGCAGTTGATGCAGGCGAAGGACACATCCTCCCAGAAGCTGGCGTTGTACAGATCGTTGTTGGGCAGAGACCTCAAGTTGTCGGTCGGTACGAAAGAGGCGATCTTACTTTCGGCTGTCTGGCGCATGGACGCGATGGTCTGATCGGAGTCCTGGGCGGCGGCGGTCTTCCAGCCTCCGGCGGCGAGGAACCGGGCGCCTTTCTCCGTCAGGACCTTCGCCAGGTAGTGGTCCCCGGCGTCGGCCAGCAGCACATCCAGCCCTTCCTCGTGGTAAGGGCCGCAGCCGGCGGTGGTGCAGAAGCAGGAGCTGCAGGGCGCTTCGCAGCCGAGCCCGACCCAGGTGGTGGACTCGTAGGCCCTGAGCCAGTAGGGGTCCTGGTAGTCCGGCGTGTCGAAATTCAGTCGCACCAGGACGAAGGCCTTGGCGTCGCACGGCCGGATGCCGATCACGGCCTTGGGAGAATAGTCCTTGGCGGCTTCGCGCATCTGGTGGTGATCGTCGCGGCCTTCGTCCAGCGAGTAGTCGAACATCACCTCGGACTGGGGATAGACGATGGCTTTGGGGGAAAGCCGCGTGTTCAGGCAGCTCAGGTCCGGTTGGGCGCCGTTCGTCAGCGGCTTGAAGCTGTGAAATTCTTTCTCCTTCACCGGGCCGAACAGGCGGTAGGCCGTGGCCGCCTGGTTCAGGCCGGACGCCCACTGGCTCTTGTCGATCTTGATGATTTTCATTGGCGATGCCTCTGCGTCAAATGAGATGGGTCACTTGATGAAATCGTTCGGGTCGCTCGGTCGATAGACGTCGAGCGGCGGCCGCACGTCCGGGCTCAGACCGGCTTCCCAGCCGAAGAGATCCAGACAGTCCTTCTCCAGTTTCTTGGTGAACACGCGCATGTTGATGCCCACGGGGCAGGAGCGCTCGCAGGCGCCGCAGTCCGTGCAGCGGCCGGCGCAGTGATAGGCCCGCAGGAAATGGAAGGTGCGCACGTCGCTCGCGTCCTGGCCCTTGCCGACCCACTGCGGCCGGGATTCGTCCACGAAGCAGGTCGGGCAGTAGCACAGCGGGCAAGCATTGCGGCAGGCGTAGCAGCGCACACAGGGGGCGAGCAGGTCCTCGAAGTACTTCCAGCGCTGATCGGCGCTCATGGCATCGATCGCGCGCACATCGGCGTAGCGGTCGACCCCCTGCTGCTCTTCGACCGGCTCGGCCACCAGTTCGTCGTGGATGACCGGGTTGCGGTGGATGCACAGCGAGCAGTTGTGCTGCAGCACGTCTTTTTTCTCGAAGGTCTGGCTGAAGCCATTGCCCGTGGCGGTGATTTCGGTTTCGGTTTCGATGACCTCGGTGATCTCTCCGGGGCACTTCAGCGCGATCCTGCGCTTGTCCACCATGCCTTTGCAGGGCACGCCGATCACCACCAGCTGCTCACGCTTGATCTTGTTTTCGATGATGTGGGTCACGATGTTGCGCGAGTCGCAGCCCTTGGCCACGATCCCGATCTTCTCTTTGCGGTCGGTCAGGTAATTGGCCAGGTTGATGCCGCAGTGGCTGTCCCACACCAGCTTGGGGACCTCGGCCGGGGTCTTGGCGAAATGCGGCTCGTTCATCATCGGGATCGTCCCCTTGCGGAAGCCGATGACCATGTCCACGGCGCCGGAGGCGAGCAGACGCCCGGCGATTTCCCTGATTTTTTCGGCATAGCTCAGCATGTCAGGCAACCTCAGCCAGTTTCTTGGTGAAATCGGAATTCGGACCCAAGGCCCGGATGGCGTTTGTGACCTGGGTGACCACCTCGACGAATTTGGTGGATTCGGCCGACGAGATCCAGGAGAATTGCAGGCGGCCGGGTTCGATCCCCATGTGCTCCATGAGATTCTTGAACAGCGCGAATTTGCGGCGGGCGTAGTAATTACCTTCCAGGTAATGGCATTCTCCGGGATGTCACCCCGAGACCCAGACGCCGTCGGCCCCCTCGCGCAGCGCGGCCAGGAAGAATTTCGGGTCCATGCGGCCGGTGCAGGGGATCCGGATCACCCGGATGTTGGGCGGGTACTCCATGCGGCTGACGCCGGCCAGATCGGCGGCGCCGTAGCTGCACCAGTTGCAGAGGAAGGCTGCGATTTTGGGTTCCCAATCAGTCATCATTTTCTCCTTCGTTGTCACACCGCTTCGCTCAGGCTGAAGATCTGGGCGAAAAGCTGGTCGTTGTCGAAGCCCTTCAAATGGATCGCCCCGGAGCGGCAGGAGGCGACGCACAGGCCGCAGCCCTTGCACAGGACGGGGTTGACCTGGGCCTTGCCGGCGAACATGCCCTTCTCGGTCCAGGACGGAGCCGAGTAGGGGCAGACCGAGATGCACACCCCGCATTGGCTGCACATGCGTGGGTCGACCTCGGCCACCGTGCCGCTGGTGAAGATTTTCTTGCGCGCCAGCAGGGTCACGGCGCGGGAGGCCGCCGCCTGGCCCTGGGCGATGGCCTCGTCGATCGGTTTCGGATAATGCGCCAGGCCGCAGAGGAAGACGCCGTCGGTCGCGAACTCCACGGGCCCCAGTTTGGCGTGGCGTTCAACAAAGAACCCGTCCTCGTTCAGCGGCACCTTGAAGAAATTGGCCAGTTTTTCGTCCCGGTTGGGGATGACAGCCGTGGCCAGGGTGATCAGATCGGTTTCGATTTCGACCGCCCGGCCGATGATGGGATCGGTCGTCGTCACGAGCAGTTTCCCGTTCGCCGCTTTGACAACGGGCTTCTGCTCCAGGGTGTAGCGGATGAAGATGACTCCCAGCGTCCGGGCCTTCTTGTACAGAAGCTCGCGTTCGCCGTAGGTGCGCATGTCCCGGTACAGCACGAACACGTTCGTGTCCGGGTTCATTTCCTTGAGGTGGATGGCGTTGTCCACCGAGTGGGTGCAGCACACGCGCGAGCAGTAGGGACGCTGCGGTTCGCGCGATCCCACGCACTGGATGAAGACCGCGCTGTTCAGCGTCTTGAGCGCGGGATCCCCCGCCATGATCTTGCGATCGAGTTCGAGGCTGGTCACGATGCGCGGGTCGCTGCCATAGGCATATTCCTGCGGGGTATAGGCCGATCCGCCGGTGGCGATGATGGCCACCCCGTGCTCCAGAACCTGCTCCGCACCATCGCTCGAGAGCGTGCTCTTGAAACTGCCCACGAAACCGTCCACCTTGGTCAGGGCGGCCTTGACGTGCACCTGGATTTTCGGGTCTTTTTCGATCTCGGCCGTCATCTCGGCCAGCTTCTTCTGGACATCCTCGCCCTTGGCGGTGCGGAAAAGGTTATGGGCCTGCCCCCCGAGCCGATCGCTTTTTTCGACGATATGGGTTTCATAGCCCTGGCGCGCCAGGCTGCGGGCCGCCGCCATGCCGGAGAGACCCCCGCCGATCACCAGGGCGGTCGGGTTGATGTCCAGCTCCGCCTCTTTGAGGGGCTGGATGAGGGCCGCCTTGGAAACCGCCATGCGGACCAGGTCCTTGGCCTTCTTGGTGGCGAGATCCGGGTTGTTGCGGTGCACCCACGAATCGTGGTTGCGGA
>Ga0105093_10000566_pt1 | contig 14137 bp, 8 predicted proteins | sample PPLLak3March2015_2_FD_79111 | JGI IMG/M metagenome (GOLD analysis project Ga0105093, IMG submission 79111) | Freshwater sediment microbial communities from Prairie Pothole Lake near Jamestown, North Dakota, USA - PPLs Lake P8 Core (3) Depth... | ecosystem: Environmental > Aquatic > Freshwater >... | reverse complement strand
CCGGCCAGGCGGCGGACCACCCGCTGGCTCGTCCAGCGACGAATGCTGAAATGGGCATAGCCTACCGCGGCAGCCAGCAGAATCGACAGCATCAGCCGGATGGTGGGATAGTCGGCCAGATAAATCCAGAACGGCAGCTTGAGCGACAACCCGTCCCAGTACCCCCCGTGAATCGTGACAGCCAGGAAAAGCGCCAGCAGGCCGCCGAAAAGAATTCCGTCCAACCACAGCGTCATCCGGCGCCACTCGGATAAGAACCGCTGCAGACGCGGCACGACCTCGCTCTCCAACATGTGCGCCGTCTGCTCCAGCATGCCGATGATGCGGTAGGCGCGCTGCACCCCCACCTGCTCGATGCGCTGAAAAATGGTCCGGAGGTTGGCGTCCCGCCTGCTTTCATATCGAGCCCGGGTGGCGGTGTCCGCGATGGGAACGGCCAGCTCCGGGATGTAGATGGCGTAGCAGCTGCCGGCCGTCAGCCCGGACTGGGCCAGCGCCCGCTGCCATGAGGCGAAAACCTCATCGCTGTTGTCACCGGCAACCGTGGCGTCGATCTGGTTGAGCACATAAATGAACTTGTTGGAATCGGGCCGGCCGATGGCCCGCCGGACCAAGTGCTCCAGCGTGTCGCGCATGGACCCCGACTCGGGATGCCGGGCATCGAAAAAGACCAGCACGAGGTCGGAGAGGTCGATGATGTGATCCGTAATGCGGAGGGTTGACGTCCGCTGGGCGTCCGCGTCGAAGCCGGGAGAATCGATCAAAATTTTACCGCGCAGTTTTTCGCTGGGGCAGGTTTTGAGCTGGAGGTAGGCGTCAATGCGCCGGCCTTCCCCGTGCGCCACCTCGTCGATCGCCCGGCTCACCCGAAAGAATGGAAAGCGCGGGTCGGCGTCCAGGGCCAAACCCGGCAGCACGCGCACGCGCCGCTCGTCCGTGAAGCAGATCACCGTGAACTTGTCGTCCACCGCCTGATTGCCGGTAGCCTGCAGGGAGTATCCGAGCAAATGATTGACGAAGCTCGACTTGCCCGAGGAATACACCCCCAGCACGGAAATCAACGGCCACCAAGACGTCCGGTTGGCATGCGACTCCTCGCGGCTGAAGAAACCGAGGCGACGGCTGATCCGGTCCAACTCCCGGAAGCTGTCGACCACGCTTTCCAGAATCGGATTTTCCTGCTTCAAGCGCCGCTTCAGATCGCGCAGTCTCTGGCTGACCCGCTGCTCCGTCGCCATCCGAACGTATCCTCTTCCACATGGAGATAAGTGCTGCGGTGCGGACTTTCCGCCCGGCCGGACCGGAACGCCCCCCTATTTCAGTTTGATCCCGTAACCCGAGAAGATGTCCGGCAGCAAGGCCGCCATCCATTGCTCCGGCTGCGCATGACTCTATCTAGTACCCATTATTGAAGATCCACGCAACTGCTTTTTACTTTCGACACGGTGCGCGGCCGGGATTGATTGCCGCCGACCGACAGGGGAGACCATGGGCGATTCGTGAGCTTAACCATCTATCCTGCGAACGAATCCAATATAGCGGAGTGTTCCTCGGTGAATCTACCCCCAAATAGACCGATTAAATAAATAAGCAATATAACGTATCATTCGTGTGGTTTATCCGACATATCACCAGCAGTGATCCCCCTTGATATTTCTATAAAAGAATACGTTATGGCTAAAATACTTATACCACCTAACCATACGGGAAAAAGTCCTATATCTGGGAGGTTGGCCTATGAAAATGAGGTTGTTTGTTTATTTAAGCCTTTAAACAATTATGCTAAATTAAAAATAATTGTTCGACCTTTGCAGATCTGGAAATTCAACTTTTATCTTTAATAGCAGCCTGGAGTTCCCCTCTTCAGCAAGTCTTCAATTTCGGCATCACCTTCAGATCTTATTGGGAAAACCAATAAAAAGGAGGTGTGCAGATGAGAGGATACAACCGCAAGTTTCCCGCTATTAGGCCTCTAAAGGAGCAGCATGTCCTTTAGGGGCCTTCCTGTTTGCTGTTCTATCTGCCGCTATTCATTGAGCAGATTAATGAGAGGAGGGATGACAAATGTTTAAGAAAATGATGATCCTAATGTTGAGCACGTTTTTGACAGTAGGCATCATATTGTTCGCATTGCCTCTACAAGCTCAACCAACTACCTTCTGCAACTCAGGGAACTCTGGGCACATACAGGATGAAAGTGTATTGGTATCGCCAATTACTTTTTACGGATGGGGAATGGATTTTACGGTAAGTGATTTCCATTCAACTTGGGTGCATGTTTCAGTTCCTCTTCCCTATACCAACATGCAGGGTGTAAAGTGGGTGCGACCCGAAGTACAGGTAATCGGTACTGCTGGTAGGGTCAGTGAGGTGCACGTCTATAGTGGCGGGGCAGAATTGCAAAGGTTTAATGTGAATTGGGTAGGACCCAATACTAATTATTTCATTAAACTCTTCCTTGATGACGTCGACAGAATCTTCGGGCCCATATCGCTTTCTCTGAAATGCGAAACTGGTGATGATAGTACGCGATTTGTTATTAAGAAAGTTTGTGCGAGATGGGTAGATAAGTAAATGGCGAAGCACCGACCTGCGCAACAAGAGCATCAGCCCGCTCAGCAACAAATCCAATTAGGCCATCGATCAAAAAACCGGCAGGGGATGTTCAATCCTGCCATTTTCTTTTTAACATATCATGAAAAAGCTGTCAGGCTTCAAAGTTGTTGTGACAGGTAATCGAAATGACCGGTTTTAGGCAGAACCGGTCGTTCTTGCGCTTTGGGATAGGATGGTGTTACGACATATCACTGACTGAAGTGCCAATTTGATGATATCGCCCTTGTACTCCGGCCCATTTTCGTTTGATTTTTTGAGCTCGCTACCTCATCCTGGATTTGCCAAACCTTCTGCCGCAGGAGGTTGATCATGGCGAACCCAGCGTGACAGCCACTATCATGAATGACAGCGACCAGATGAACACGGGAGAGGTTATGGATGATTTTTCCATTCAGTTGGAAAACAAAGTCAAAGAGCGCACCATCCAACTTCAGAATGCTATGGTTGACCTGGAGAAGAAAGTCGCCGACTGCAAGAACATCCAAACCGAACTTAACAAGCTTTCACGAGTGTTTCGAGATGCGGCGGATGCGATTCTCATCGAAGATATGACCGGGACCATCATCGAGATGAACCGGGAGGCAGAACAGTCCTACGGCTGGAGCCGAGAAGAGTTGATCGGCAAGTCCATCAAGACCCTCCTTCTGCCAGAACGTTATAGGTATTGGTGGCATTTGCGGAAACAATGCTTGAGCGGCCATGAGGTTCGTAACTGGGAAGGGTTTCGGGTGGACAAATATGGTCGGGTGTTTCCCACCCTGGTGACAGCATTCCCCTTGATGGACGAAAACGGCAGAATTGAATCCGTGGCAACCATCACCAAGGATATTTCCAATCTAAAGAAATTGGAGTCCGAATTGCGGGATTCCCAGCGTCGCCTGAAGGAGCTTTCACGAAAGAGCTTTGAAGCCCTGGAGGCCGACCGCAGAACGGTTTCGCGGGAATTGCACGACAGCATCGGGGGGAATCTCGCTGCTATAAAGGTTGCCTTGGAATCCATCGCTAAGAAGATACTTGAAAGGCCAGACGACGCGGCGATTCCTCTTGAAAGAACTATTTTGCATCTAGCGGAAACAATCAAAGAGTGCAAGCGAATCTCCGCCAGTCTGCGGCCGGAGATTATCGACGACAGAGGACTCCTGGCCACCATCGATTGGCACACGCACCAGTTCAGCCAGTATTACAGCCACATACGAATCGTACAACAGATCGATGTGGATGAACAGAAGGTCCCCGGGCCGCTAAAAATTGTGATTTACCGTGTGATCCAGGAAGCGTTGAACAATGCAGCCATGCACAGCAAGGGGGATGCAATTTATATCCGATTGAGAAAAACCGACAATTTTCTTGAAGCGGAGGTGGAGGACAACGGTCGTGGCTTTGATTTCAACGAAGTTTACATTCGAGGGGACGGTATGAGCGGCTACGGCTTAAAGAGCATGCGAGAGCGGGTTGAAATAATGGGTGGCTCATTTTCCTTGCACTCCTTGCCTGGAATAGGTACGTGTATTCGTATCGGGTTCGAGATTGGCGAAGGTTAATCCAATGTAGGTATGTATTGACAATAAAACCTGCTCGGTGACCATAATGGAAATCGGGGACGAAATGGAAACCAAGAAAAAAATCATAATTGTCGAAGACAATGATCTTTACCGCGAAGCCCTGAAGGATCTGGTAAACGCCCAGGAGACGTTAGAGGTAGTGGCTGAGACTGATAGCGGCGGAGAAGCATTGAAGATTATCAAACAATTTCCTGCGGATTTGGTCCTTTTAGACCTTCGACTTCCAGAGATAAGCGGCTATGAAATCCTTCCTGAACTGTCAAAAAGCACGCATGCAAAAATACTGGTGCTGAGCATTCTTGAATCGGATCACAGTATAAAAACGGCTTTCGAGGCAGGGGCTGACGGATACTGCTTCAAGGACGCAAGCAGTCAAGAAATATTGGATGCAATTACGAATGTCTTGGCTGGGGTCCGGTATCTATCTCAAAAGACTTTGAGCTATCCTGGAGAGCGGCGGTCCGAGCAACGTCAGCCATGCGAGTACAAAATCGTTTGGAGCTATTTCAATAAAGACAAGTCGGTTTCTGCAAGGGTACTTAATTTCAGCCGAGGGGGGTGCTATTTCGAAAGCCCCCAACAACTTAAACCAGGCACAACGGTTTCGATCCGTCTTGACAGGTCTGTTATCGGGCCTCATGGCGGCAGCACCTCCGAATCCGCACGATCGAATGCGGTTGCGGAAATAAAATGGTGTGACAAACGGGATAATCAATACGGTGTTGGAGCCAGATATCATTTTCAAGGCTAATCGATTGGGTTTCTGGGAATCCAGCCTCTGCTCAGTGGGTTTTTCTCAAGTGCTTCCGGACCGGCCGCATCGGGGCGTACGCGAGGTAGGGGATGATCACATCGTTCTTGCTTCCGCCAATGCCGTCGTAAGTAACCGAGACCACCGGAACTCCCGTGACGCGTTCGATGCAGTGCGCCATGGCCTCGGTGACAAGCGCCGGGCAGCAGAAGGCAGGGCTGGCCTGGACGAAAAGGGATAAGTCCGGATAATACTTCAATGTGTAGTAGATCTTCAGCAGGTTATCCATCGACTCGCCGGTGTGCTCCAGCCGGATCCCGAAAGCGCGCAGAATGCGTTCCGGAGGCTCGTCGTAGACGGGTTCGGGTTCGTTCAAGAGCGGCTCCAGGGGTCGGCGATACTTTTTCTCCAGCCGGCTGACCGCTGCGATCAAGGCACCCGTGGTCAGGGCCTCCATGTAATAGCCCTCGATGAACCACTTCCGCATGTACGGCCAGGCGACCATCTTGACATAGGAACTGTAAGGGAGGGTCACGACTTCTCCGCCGTGGCGCTCGATGAAGCGAATCAGGCCCTGGTTGAGGACGTCGTTGTCCCGGGCATACAGGTCCCCGAAAATGGCGACCTTCGGCCTTGAAGCGCAGCCGGGCCCCTTGCCGCCGATGGCGCCGGTCGGCACCGCAGCGAGGAGGTCGGCAACCTTCCGAACGGCATCTTCCTTGGGTCCGAGCCCCCGGAAAGCGGCATCCAGCAGTTCCATCCCCGCTTCGATAGCGGCATCCGTGGCTCCTCTTACCGTTTCGATCGGCCTGATCCTGCACCCGATCTTCCGGATCAGCCCACCCAGCATGAAGGCCAGATAGGTGTTAACCGGCAGCCGCATCGATATCTCGGCAAAGGACAAGGACCCCATGTAAATGTGCGAATTTTCAAAACCACCACCGTACTCTGCCAGCAGGTTCCGGGCGAAATGCGGATACATCCTCAGGTTGCAGGCAATGGAGCCGGGCGCCATCCAGAGCAGACAGCGCGACGGGTCGAGGCCCTGCGCCGAAACGGTGTCGATAAAATTTTGGACCACGATATTCACCGGGATGCACTGGCCGCTGTTACGCCTCAGGCTCCGACGGATGGCCTCCGGCGTGTCGATCAGCAGACGCGCGTCAACCCCTTCCCGTTTCAAGCTGGCCGCCACCAGCCGAAACGACAGACCGTCCCAGTCGGGCAGGAAGAGCGTCTTTCCGCTGACGGCCGATGTCGAACGGAGACATAGGCCTTGGGAATACGCGGGCTGCGGCCGCCGCCGGGAGATGAAGTGGTTTCGAAAAGACCGCACGGCCGCTTCGATGCGGGTTTCATATCCGACGCTCGAGCGGTGTTCATCCAACTGCAGGATGAGGTATGGTTTGCGGTGGGCGTCCATGATGGACTTGAAAAATTCGATCACGAAAGAATCCGGCGAGCATCGGAACGCCGTGATCAGGACCGGGTAGGCACCTTCGATACCCGCCGCGGTCTCCGCGGCGTGCAGAATCTCGGCGGCGAAATGCCAGTGAATTTCCTTGAACAGCGGCTGGAGCGCCTCGGCCGTCGGGCGCTCCTCAGGCAGCATGTCCTGGAAAAACGCCTTGACCCCAAGAGCCCCGAATATGTCCGGTATGCCTTTGTTCATCCGCCGGGAAAGAATCGTGTATGGCCGCCCCAGCAGGATCACGTGGATGTCACGTCCGCCGGCGGTGGCCTGCTGGTAGCGCTTCTTTAACCGTTTGAGGGCGGAGGCCTTAAATTCGCATGCGCGGTGATAGGCGCGGTAAACGTCGCTCATGCCGATGTGGTTGAGCCCGATCGAGCGGAGCATCCGGAAGAGCTGCAGCTGCGAATGCAGCGATCCATAGAGGTAGTGGACCAGCGGGGTGAGCACCCGCCGGGCATCTTCGGGTGCGGGTGCGCAGGCATGGACGGACAGAACCGGCGCATATTGGGTGTAGTAGCAGTACTGCCGCCGGAGGGCCTTCTCACCCGTTCGGCGCTCGAGGTAATACGGCAGAAAGATGTAGTCGGCCCGTGGCAGGAGAAAGTTGACGTCGGCGTGCAGCGCCGCCATCGGGGCGCAGAACTCGGCGCCGGCTTTACCGGCCGGAACGGGATCCCGCATGCGTTCGCTGGTGATGGTGGGGACCGACAGTGCGGCAAAGAAGACCTGCCAGAACTCCAGGTCGTCCGCCAGGTGCAGCGTCGATGGCAGCCCCAGGGTGGGTCCTGAAAGGCCCGGCCGAAGCTCCGGGAGCACGAACGCTTTCTTGCGCTCCTTGAGCAGGCTGAACCCGGACCGGTTGCGGTCCACCCGTGATGAGCCGTCATAGTCCCGGCCGCACAAAAACCCGCTGGCCACGCGCTCGCCGCCGAGGTCGGCTACGGTGATCTTGCAGTGATTGGCGCACAGCGGGCAAAGTTCGACCCGGGTGGGAATGGTCTTCCGCCACAGGGTGAGCCCCCTGAAACGCGTGGCGCGGACTCCCGCGTCGGCCAACTCCAGCGCCGCACCGATGGCGCCGGTCAAGTGGCAGAAGCGCGAAACGTGGATGGGCCTGCCGAGGCGCTGCTCCATAGCGGCCACCAACGCCCGGTTCTTGGCGGTCGCCCCCTGGAAACAGATCACGCCGCCAATGTGCTTCTCGGCGGCCACCTTGCTGAGATAGTTCTCCGCAATGCTGTGCAGCACGGTGGCCAGGATCTCGTTGGGTGAATAGCCTTCGGAAATAAGATGGTTGATGTCCCGCTCCATGAACACGGTGCAGCGGTCGCTGGCCATGGGGGCGGGAGAGTTCATGGCGCGGCCGGCGTATTCGGCCAGCGGGCAGTCCAGCTTCTGGGCCTGCTCATCGATAAAGCTCCCCGTCCCGGCCGCACAGACCGTGTTCATGACGCAGAAGTTCACGCGGCCGTCCTTCAGGGTGGTGAACTTCGAATCCTGGCCGCCGATTTCGATGATGGTGTCCACATCGGGCCTGAGTTCGCGGGCCGCCCGGGCATGGGCCGTGATCTCGTCCAGCACCAAGTCCGCCCCAACGACCAGGCCGGCCATTTTTCGGCCGGCCCCGGTGACGGCCGCACCGGAGATCTCCAAACGAACGGATCGCCGACCGGCGGCGTCTTCAACTGCCGCCAGCAGGCTCTGAACGGCGCCGATGGGCTTGCCGGCCGTGCGGGTGTAGAATCCGGCCGCGACCGCGCCGCTGGCCGTCACCAAGGCCGCCTTGGTGCTGGTGGAACCGACGTCGATCCCGAGCAGGCACCCCCCGGCGCCGGCGCCGCCCCACTCCGGGAAGATCTCGACCTCCACCGGGTTTCCCCGACTCTCTTCAGCGCGCGTGAAAAGATACGCATCGCTGCCGCTGAAATCCGGATAGCTCGATTGCTTCAGTTCAAGCGGGGCAAAGGCGAAGACTTTCCGGCGGGCTTCGGGTTGAACGATGCCATCCACGGATCGAAACGGTACACCGGCGTCGGCGTCGTCCAGCAGGCACAAGGCGGCGCCGGCGGCGCCGCTCGGGACCGCTTCGAGGATCAGTTTGGTGCCCAAGAGGCGGTTGAGATGTTCGGCCACCGCCCGGTTGCGGGAAACGCCGCCGCTGAAAACGATGGGCGCACGAACGGGCTCATTGCGGACAAGGGCATCGAGGATGTGCCGGGCGACGCCGTGGCACAAGCCATCGCAGATCTGAGCCAACGAAAAGCCTTCCTGCTGGGCGTGAGCCAGGTCGGTCTTGGCGAAGACGGCGCAGCGGGTGGCAATTTTCGGCGGATCCCCGGTGCTGCGAAGCGCCATCGCGGCGAGCTCACCGGCATCGGAGAGATTCAGCCGCCGGGCCTGCTGGTCGAGGAAGCCGCCGGTTCCGGCGGCGCAGGTGGTGTTGGTTTGGTATCGGGTGTAGCGCCCGGCGTCGTCGAACTGCACAAGCCCGAAGCGCTCCCCGCCAACGTGCAGGATGGACCCGATGTCGGCTTGATATTCCCGGCAGCCGGTGATGAGGGAGACCAGGCTGTCGTAGCGACCATGCGCGCGGATGGCGCCGGGGACGGCGCCTGTGACCGCAACCCGCACACCGCCCAACAGATCCAGGTTCGCGAGCAGGCGCGACACGGTCCCAGCCGCATCCCCGCGGTGGAAGGCATAGACATGCTCGACCACCTTCCGGTCCGGGCCGATAACGGCCAGAGACACCGCCACCGACCCGACGTCGATGCCGACGATCATAGGATGCATGGCGATTCGCACCTTGGTCAGAGAGGCCCGAAACCGGGCTGAAAGGCATACGCGCGGGCAGAGGGGGTTCCGGCGTGCTTGCCGGAACGGAGAGCCGTTTTAGCCCGGCAAAGCCATGAAACGCGACGTGTTTACGATTTCTTTCTACACCCGTCCGACGGCAGGAGTCAACGGATTATGCCGGCTCTATGCCTCCCGCAGGGCTTCGACGATGTTCATCCGCGCCGCCCGGAAGGCCGGCAGCAGCCCGCCGGCCAGCCCCATGATCAGCGCGAATCCCAGCCCTTCCATCACGATGTCCGCACTCAGCTGAAACCGGAACGCCAGTTCGGCAAACGTCTGAAAGTTGGTGGTGGACACGGTAAAAAACTGCAGGAAGCAGGCAAGAAGGAGCCCCGCGAGCCCGCCGACAAAGCCCAGCAGCAGGGACTCCGCCAGGAAGGCCGTCAGGATCGCCGACCGTTGAAAGCCGACCGCCCGCAGCGTGCCGATCTCCGCCGTGCGGTTGGCCACCGCGGCATACATCGTGATCATGGCGCCGACCACGGCGCCGATCGAGAAGATGATGGTCAGGGCGGTGCCGAGGATCCGCAGAAACGTCGCGGTCATCTCGGACTGCTCACGGTAGTAGTCCACCTCGCGCTTGAGATCCAAGGTCAGGCGGGGGTCGCCTTCGATCCGCCGCTTGACGGCCGCCAGCTGGTCCGGATCCCGCAGCCGGAAGATGACCGAGGAGTATGCCTGCCGGCGGAAGGCCTGCAAGAGCTGATCCGCGTCGCCCCAGATCTCGGAGCTGAAGCCGGTGTTGCCGGCATCGAAAATCCCGACCACTTTCCATTCGTTTTTGGCGAACGAAAGGCTGTCGTTCAGCCCCCCGCTCTGGAATCGGCGGGCGATGCTTTCTCCTACCGCGATTTCCGCGGCCCCGGGCCGCGGCATCCGGCCGGCCACCATCTTCAGCTGGGGGCGCAGCGCCAGGGAGGCGCCCGAGATCCCGCGGATGGTGACGTTGGAGGTGCCGCCCGAGCCCCGCTTGCGCAGGTTGATCAGCACGACCACTTCCTTCGCGACCAGCGGCTGCCACTGGGCGTCGGCGGCGATTTCGGGCTGGGTTTCGACGATGGCCGCCTCGGCGCGCGAGATCCCGCTTTGCACCTCGGAGTTGGAAGATTTGCGGATGGCGATGGCGTTCTGGAAGGAACCGGAATCGACGAGAGTGGTTTCGATGCCCTCGGCCAGCATGATGATCGCCGCGAACGCGAACACCACCAGCGCCATGCCGCCCGCCGTGAGCAGGGTCGTCAGCCGTCGGGCCAGGAGGTTACGGAAGCTGTATGCTAAAAGCAGTTTCATGGCAATAGCAAGGATTCGAGGGTTCCAGGGTTCGAGGGTTCAAGTGAAACAATCCCCTTCACCCCAGAAATCGCATTTGCCAGGCAAAAATCTCGTCTACCTCTAACCGATCGTTGTTCCATCCATTTCACTCGGCCCCTTGACCCCTCGACTCCTTGAACCCTTTATTTATCCTGCCCGTCCCAGCGCTTCCACAATCGGCACCGTCACCACCCGCCGGATGGGGAATACCGCGGCGATCAGGGCGACGGCGGCCACCGTCAGGACATCGTAGCAAAGGGTCGCCGTGCTAATATCGAGCACCGGGAAGACGTTGCTCACGTATCGGGCTAGAATCCGCAGGGCGGGAAACGTTGCCGCGATTCCGAGCGCGCCGCCTGCAGCGCAAATCACCGCGGATTCTCCCAGAATCAAGCTGCTCAGCCGGCCGGCGCCGTAACCGAGGGTCTTGAAGACGGCAAACTCGTGCATGCGCTCGCGCACCGACATGATCATCGTGTTGGCCGTCACGGCCATGATGATCCCGATGATCAGGAAGGAAACCAGCCGGATGGCCACCAGGATGGCCTCGCTCATCGAGACGAACCCCATCTGGAACGCCCGCTCCGTTTCGGTCAGGGTTTCGGCGAGCGAGTTCTGGAAGACCGCATCGATCGACCCGGACACCGCTGCGGCGGCATGCGGATCGGCGATTTCGATGATGAAGATGCCGGCCTGGTTGGCCCGGCGCTGGGCCGCGGCCTTGAGGCGCTCGTTGAGATAGTCCCAGTGGAAAAACAGCTGGTTTTCGTCCACCGTGCGCTCGCGGCCGCTGTAAATCCCCCGGACCGTCATCGGCCAGTCACCGCGGAAGATCGTACCCTGCAAATTGATGCTGTCGCCGACCTTCCACCCGAAACGCCGGGCGAGCCCGCGGCCGACCACGCAGCCCTTGCGGTCTTTGCCGAACGCATCCTTCTGATCCTCCGGCAGGATGAATTCCGGGTAGAGGTCGAGAAAGGGCTTGCCCTCGACGGCGAAGTTCGCGAAAAAATTCTTGCGGTCGATGTAGACACCGCCGAACCAGGTCATGTGCGAGACTGCCTTGACGCCGTCGACGGCCCGGATTTTCTCCATGTAGGCGATCGGCAGGAAGAACGTGAGCGATATGGCGTTGCGGATGATGAGGCGATTGGCGGCCGCCGCGGACACGCCGGCATACCAGGCATCCACCACGGTGCGCAGCAGCCCGAAGGCGAGCACGGCCACCGCCACCCCGAAGACCGTCAGCAGGGCGCGCAGCTTGTGCCGGAACGCGTTACGGAACAACAGCTTCCACATCATTAGCGAGAATGCCCTTGTCGAGGTGTTTGATGGTGGAGGCCCGCCGGGCGGCCCGCGGGTCGTGGGTCACCATGATGATGGTCTTGCCCAGGTCCCGGCTCAGCCGCTCCAGGAGAACCAGCACGTCCTCCGCCGAGACCCGGTCCAGATCACCCGTCGGTTCATCGGCCGCCAGCAGGGTCGGATCGGTCACCAGGGCGCGGGCGATGGCCACCCGCTGCTGCTGCCCGCCGGAGAGCTGGCGCGGGTAGTGGTCCAGGCGGTCCTCGAGATTGACCAGCCGCAGCACCGTGTGGGCATGCTCGCGGCGCTGCCGGCGGGACAAATCGGTCAGCACGAGCGGCAGTTCGACGTTTTCAAAGGCCGTCAGCACCGGAATGAGGTTGTAAAACTGGAAGATGAACCCGACATGGGTCGCGCGCCAGGCGGCCAGCTGGGTTTCGGACAGATCGCTGATGTCGATGCCCCCCACGCGAATCGTTCCGGAGTCGGCCCGATCCAGGCCCGCGATGAGGTTGAGCAGCGTGCTCTTGCCCGATCCCGAAGGCCCCATGAGGGCCATGAATTCGGACTCGGCGATGGTCAGGGAAATGTCCTCCAAAACCGGGATGAGCTGGTTCCCCCGGCGGTAGGATTTGCTGAGACCACGGATGTCAACGATGACCGGACGCTCGGTGCTCATCAATCACTGTTTGGGAACCGCAACGCGGGTCCCATCCGATAATTTCTCAACCGGAGCCGCGGCGATGAGGCTGCCGACGGGAGGTCCCTCACGCAACTCGACCATCTCCGCCAGACGCCGGCCGAGCTGCACCCCAGCCTCCCGGACCTGCTCGCCCTGGATCAGGAACACCACCGCCCGCCCACCGCGCGTGCCGACGGCGGCCGCTGGAACCGCCCGCACCGGCGCCTGTTCGTCGGCGCCGACCGGCCGCGACAGGAACGCCACCTTGGCGCTCATTTCCGGCAGGACCCGCGGATCGGCTTCAAGAAAGGAGACCTTGACCGTGATCGACGCCTTGCTGCGGTCGGCGGTTGGCAGGATCATGTGCACCCGGCCGGGAAAACGCGTCTCCGCAAATGCGTCCAGCCGGATCTCGCAGGGCTGCCCCGGCCGGACCTGGGCGATGTTCGACTCTGAAACGTCCACCTCGACCCGCAGCGAGTCCATGTCGGCGATGGTAACCACGGCGGCTTTGGCCTCGGCCGTGGCGGCGAGCGGGGTGACGATATCGCCGATATCGGCGTTCTTGGTGAGAACCACGGCGTCGAAGGGCGCGCGGATGTTGGTGTAGTCGAGCAGCACCTCCGCCTCTTCCAGCGCCGCCTGGGCGGCACGTCCGGCGGCGGCCAGGGCCTCCACGGACGCCCTGGCAGTCTTGTAGCGGGCCTCGGCCGTATCGAAGGCCGACCGCGCGATGGTTCCCTTGACTGCCAGGGTCTTCTTGCGATCGTAATCCAGGCCGGCATTTTCGAGTTCGGCGCGGGCCTGCTCCAGGTTGTAACGGGCGACGGTAACGTTCTGAAGCGCGCGTTCGCGCGCGGCCGCTGCGTCGCGGCTCTCCAGGCGAGCGATGATCTGGCCCGCTGTCACGCGGCTGCCCTCCTCGACGCCGAGATGGATCAGCCGGCCGGTTACCTGGGACGCCACCGCCGACTTGCGGTCGGCCACCACATACCCGCTCGCATTCAACAGCGTCAGGCCCTGGGATGGATAGACGTCCTGGACAACCGCCGGCTGGACTTTCACGGCGGGGGTGAGCCAGCCCGCGCGGTAAAGCGCAGCGAGCGCGCCGGCCAGCGCCACGATCAAAACCCCCCACACCAGCCGCTTTCGCTTGCGGCCTATCGGCTGCAATGCGCTTCTCTCGATGCGAAGTTTTTCCAGTTCCAGCTCGGGCATGCCTGTCTGCTCACACCAGGATTCGTCAACCTATCGGTTCAAGGGGTTCAACGGTTCACGGTTCAGCGGTTGGAGAGAGAAGAAAATGCCTAAAATGCATAGCGTGCCTAAAGTTAATGGAAACTGTCATTTTTTACCTTCAACCTTAAACCATGAACCTTGGCTTTTTATAGCACACGCTCCTGAAAATGCATATGCGCCGTTTTAGTCAATGCGTTTGTGGAAGCGTCTGACCGCAAACGTGAAAACCAGGCCGCCGAGCCCCGCCAGCTCCAGGAACTGCGGCCAGAGGATGGCGAAGCCGGTGCCTTTCAGAAAGACGCCGCGGATGATCACCAGAAAGTGGCTCAGGGGGTTGAGGT
>Ga0105093_10000562_pt1 | contig 14190 bp, 12 predicted proteins | sample PPLLak3March2015_2_FD_79111 | JGI IMG/M metagenome (GOLD analysis project Ga0105093, IMG submission 79111) | Freshwater sediment microbial communities from Prairie Pothole Lake near Jamestown, North Dakota, USA - PPLs Lake P8 Core (3) Depth... | ecosystem: Environmental > Aquatic > Freshwater >... | reverse complement strand
TCAAGACCAAGGACATCAAGTTCTTGGTCATCGACGAAGCCGACCGGCTGCTCGATCTCGGCTTCGAAAAGGACATGCGCTTCATTCTCCGCAAGCTGCCGCACTACGAGAAGCGTCAATCCATGCTCTTTTCGGCGACCCTTTCATACCGCGTGCTGGAGCTGACGTATGAGTTCATGAACCTGCCCGAATTCATTTCCGTGATACCGGACAAGGTGACTGTTGCGGGAATCGAGCAGACTCTGTTCCACGTGGGAAGCGACCGAAAGTTTCAGCTTCTGCTGGGCCTTCTCCAGCGCGAGGAGTTCACGCGGATGCTGATCTTCGTCAACATGAAGGTTGCCGTCGAGCGGCTGACCCGAAGGCTGAAGGCCAACGGGTTTCCAGCCGAGGGGATCACGGGCGACCTCCCGCAGCAGAAGCGCTTCAAGCTCATGGAACGCTTCAAGAACGGGCAGATCAAAATCTTGTTGGCCACCGACGTGGCCTCGCGCGGCATCCACGTGGAGGATATCAGCCATGTGGTCAATTACGATATCCCTCAGGATGCCGAAAATTACGTCCACCGCATCGGCCGCACCGCTCGGGCGGGCAAGACCGGCAAGGCCATTTCGCTGGCGTGCGAAGACTATGTTCTTCATCTGGAACCGGTGGAGGCGATGCTGGGTTACAAGATCCCGGTGGTCTGGCCCGAGGAAGACTGGTATGGAGAGGACCGCTCCCGGCCGGAAGATAACTTACAAGCCGAGAGACGCGAGCGCAAAGACAGCCGCCGCGGACGGAGCCGCGGGCGCGAACGCGAGCCGAGAAGGGCCGGCCCGGATGCGGCCTCGACCCCGCCGAGGGTCAAGCGGGTTCCGGGCGCCTTCTTTGGTTTTGGCCCCGAGCCGGAAGAAACCGACCCCGAAGAATCTGCCGCTGCGGCCGTTGAATCCGAGGTCGAAATCCCTGCGGAAGAATCCGCTGAACCAGCGGCCGCCATGGCCGATGAAACCGAAAAAGTCGAAAAACCTAAAAAACGCCGGCGGCGGCGGCGCAAAAAACGAACGGTAGCTGCTGAATCCGCCGAACCCGCAGCCGAACCCATACCATCCCAAACGCCCGTTGAACCATCCGACGCCGATGATCCAGTTGTTCCCCCGGCCTAGCTTCCACCCGGCTTCGCACCGGTCGGTTTGAACGTCGACCTACGAAACGGCCGGCCGCAGGGCGGTCATTGACTCAATCGGCCGAATTCCTTAGATTGACGCTCATGGGACATGTCTTCGACTTCCATGAGGCCGTTGCGTACGAAAAGTGGATGAAAAAGCCGGAGAATGAAGTGGCTTTTGAGCTGGAAATCCAGCTTCTGCGCGACATGCTTCAGCCTCGGCCGGGCGAGTCGATCCTCGACATCGGATGCGGTGCCGGTCTATGCCTGCCGGCCTTTTTGGACATGGGCTTGAAGGTGACGGGCATTGACCCGTCGACCTACATGCTGGATATTGCGCTGAGCAAAGTCGGCAACCGCGCGGACCTTTATCGGGGGTTCGCCGAAGATCTGCCTTTTGGCGACAATTCTTTCAACCACGCCTGCCTCTTCACCACCCTCGAGTTTGTGGCCGATGCCAATAAAGCCCTTGCGGAAGCCTGTCGGGTCGCCAAGGACCGTCTTTTCATCGGCGTGCTGAACCGCTATGCCATCAAGGGGGTCGAGCGACGGGTGCGCGGCATGTTCACGCCTTCGATTTACAACCACGCTCGGTTCTTCAGCGTCTGGCAACTGAAACACATGCTTTACGATCTGGTGGGGCACGTGCCGATCTCCTGGCGAACCGTATGCCAGCTCCCGCTGCCTTCCGGAAAGTTTGCGACCAGCTTCGAGCAGTCGTTTCTCCAACGCTGTCCCTTCGGCGCGTTTGCCGGGGTGGTGGTCGTCCTGATTCCGCAGTTCCGGACGCGGCCGCTCACGGTCCGCTATCAACCCAGCCACGCGCCGGGTGAAGTGCCGGGATGAAAAAAATCTTCATTTTGAGAAAGACTGTTCTTGACGCTTCTATGTCTGAGGACGAGCGATGATGGAAGCACTTCTTTTTGAAAAGCTCGACGACCACAAGGTGAGGTGTGCGCTCTGCAACCACCGCTGCGTCATCCTTGACGGCGCGCGCGGCATCTGCCATGTGCGTGAAAACAGGGGCGGTGTCCTGCACACGCTGGTCTACGGGCGCTTGATCGCACAGCACATCGATCCCATTGAAAAAAAACCGCTATACCATTTCCTGCCGGGCAGCCTTTCATACTCCATCGCCACCGTAGGATGTAACTTCCGCTGCCGGTTCTGCCAGAACGCCAATATCGCCCAACTACCCACCGATCACGGCGGAGCCATCGTCGGCGACGCGGTTAACCCTGAGCAGGTCGTGACAGCCGCCGAAAAAGCCGGCTGCCGCAGCATATCCTACACCTACACCGAGCCCACCGTCTTTTTTGAGTTCGCCCTGGAAACCGCGCAGATAGCCCGCTCCAGGGGCCTCCGCAACGTGTTCGTCACCAACGGCTACATGACGTCCGAAGCGCTGGATATGATCGCCCCGGTCCTGGACGCGGCAAACGTCGATTTGAAAGCTTTCACCCGAAGCTATTACAAGGATCTTTGCGGCGCGAAGCTGGAACCTGTTCAGGAGACACTCCGGAACATGAAATCCAGGGGCGTGTTCGTGGAGGTCACGACCTTGATCGTGCCGGGTCTGAACGATGACCCCCAAGAGTTGAGGAGCCTGGCGGAATTCCTGGTACAGGACCTGGGCCCAGGCACCCCTTGGCACATCAGCCGGTTCCATCCCACCTACCAGCTGACGGATCGGCAGCCCACTCCGGTTCAAACCCTGCGTGCGGCTCGGGAGATCGGCCTGGCAGCCGGGCTGAAGTACGTCTACACCGGCAACGTGCCCGGCGATGTCGGTGAGAATACATTCTGCCCGGCCTGCGGCGCGGCAGCCATCGAGCGCCGGGGGTTTCAAATTCAGAAATTTCGATTGAGGGATGGATGCTGCATTAAGTGCGGGGAAATGATTGAGGGGGTGTGGGGATAAAGAACTCAAAGCTGAAAGCTCGGAGGAGCAAAAGAAATCAGCTTCTATCCGTTTTTATTTTTTGCACCGCCAGCAGCGAAATAACGCCCATGGCAGCGCCTGCGAAAAAGGGGATGCGATAGTCGATCACCCAAAGCATCCCGCCGATCGCGGGCAGAAACACGGCCGCCAGATGGTTGATGGTAAAGCCGACAGCCATGCTCGGAGCGATGTCCTGGGGATCTCCCACTTTTTGAAAATAGGTCCGGATAGCGATGGCGAACGTGAAAAAAATCTGATCTAAAATATAGATGAAGGCCACCAGCAGCTTGGAATCCGTGCAGGCATAAGCGCTGAAAATGAAGATGACGCTTGCGTACTCCAGGGACAACACCTTGCGCTCGCCGAACCGGATGATGCTCTTGCCTACGAGGGGGCTCAAAAAATAATTGATGCTGTTGTTGATAACGAAGAGAATCGTCACCTCTTGAACCGAATAGTTGAATTTCTGCACCAGAAGCAGCACGGAGAACGCAATAAAGATCTGGCGCCGGGCGCCAGCCATGAACGTGAGAAAATAAAAAAGCCAATAGCGTTTCCTCAGGATCATCTGTTTGCGCTGGGGCAGCGCCTGAGGGTCCGTAGGATCGCGGCTGAAGGCCCATAATCCGGCGGATGCAATCAATCCGCCGACGATGAGATAGACCTGACTGAAGCTTAGAAACGCCATCATCGCCCATATCAGGAGTCCGATGACGATGCTGGTGGCAGCCGCCAGGCTGGTGAGCCTCCCGAATACCCAGGGTGACTCGTGCTTTTTGAAATATTGAAGAGTCAGAGACATATTGGTGGTTTCGTAATAATGAAACCCGAAGCTGCTGGCGAGCGTGGTCAGAGCGATTCCCAGGTAAGAAGGGAAGAACCCGGTTGCAGCCAGGCCGACGCCCAATACGAGAATCGAAACGGCGGAGAGCCGATGCTCGGGGATGAAGCGGATGACGAAGATCGCCAGCAACGCCAAGAACCCCGGAATTTCACGAACGGACTGGATCATCCCCACATGGTTGCCGCCCAGATTGGCGATGTCGACGGCAAAGTTGTTGAAAAGAGTGGTCCAGGTCTGAAGGCCGACCGTCGAACTGATGGTCAGCACGACGAGATAGATGAACATCGGGTTTCGTTTTATGGACTCGGTTTCAATCATGGCGATTCAGCGAGGCAGTGGTTGGGTTGGATCCAATTCAGCTCTGAACGATCGTGTTCAAACCTGTAAACAACAATTAAAATAAATTATTTAAGATTGTTATGGATTAGCTCAGCCGCGATTCGAATTAATGGTTCAAATTTTTGAACCGCCACTATTATTAAAAAATACTATTAAAAACAATACCTTTTTTACCGGCGGCGATTTTGAGCGTTTATAATCATGAACTTGAAAAGCCTGAAAAGAAGGAATGCATGCGTTTCGGGATCTATCCGCGCTGTGTGTCGATAGTATTTAACATAATGATATAATAGTTTTTATTTAAATTATTCTAATTAAAAACCACGGGGCCGAAATATTGGCAAACATATTGCATAATACCTTATCAAAGCCTAATAATTTCTTCATCTGTTCTCCTCCTTAACGGCTAATTGGACGGTCCAATTAGCCGTTAAAATTTCCAGCCTTTCGCAACCATCCCGCCAGCGGCTGGTCGGCTATCCAAATTTTTCTTTTTGTGCTCCGCGCAGCATCGCTTCGTGTGCCAAGACCGGATTTTTTTGATATAGGAGATGATATGATCATCGACTTCCACACCCACCTGTTCCCCGAGTCCATATGTTCCAGCAGGAACGCCTGCTGTGATTCGGAGCCGGCGTTCGAAACGCTATACCGCTCACCCAAATCCCGGCTGGTGAGTGCGCCGGAACTGCTGGCAGCCATGGACGAAAACGGCGTCGACAAATCGGTGGTCTTCGGCTTCCCCTGGCAGAACGCCGAGCTTTTCAGGCGGCACAACGACTTTATCATGGATACGGTGCAGCGGCACCCGGACCGGTTGATCGGCTTCGGATGCTTCGACCCGAGCAACGGCGAAGCGGCGCAAGAGGCGGAGCGTTGCCTGGACGGCGGACTGGCGGGCATCGGCGAGCTGGCCTTCTACCGATCCGGGATTGAAAACGAAAACCTCAATCAATTGGCGCCCATCATGGACCTCTGCCGTGAACGCGGACGGCCGGTCCTGATCCACACCAACGAGCCGGTCGGACACGATTACCCCGGCAAGACCCCGAACACCCTCGCTCAAATCTACCGGATGGTGGAGCGCTTTCCGGCCAACGCCATCGTTCTCGCCCATTGGGGCGGCGGCCTGTTTTTTTTCAGGCTTCTCAAAAAGGACGTCAAGCATAAGCTACGGAACGTATACTTCGACACCGCGGCGTCCCCTTTCCTCTATGACGCCGCAATCTACCGCATTGCCATTCAACTGGCAGGTATCGACAAAATCCTGTTCGGCAGCGATTTTCCCTTAATCCCACCGGCCCGATATTTTAAGGAACTTCAGGCCGCGGGGCTTTCGTATGCCGAGCGGCAGCAACTGTGCGGAACGAACGCCAGCCGGCTGCTCGACCTTGGTTGACCTATTTTATTCGCTGCCGGCGGTGAATCAGATACGGGCGACAAGGCTTGCGGACATCGGCCGCAACCGCGCGAAACAGAGGCCCATCCTTGGATCGATTTTCCGTTGCTGTGGTTCGCTTTCAGGAAGACGCCGGCTCGGTGCGGCAGGCGGTTCATTCGTGCAGCGGGCTTCTTCGGTTGCCGGCGCGTGCAAGGGTTTTCATCAAGCCCAACATCGTCTTTTGGACCCGAGCCGTCACCTTCCCGAAGTGGGGGGTCATCACCACCACGCGCGTCGTCGAGGACATGATCATCCTGCTGAAAGAGTGCGGCATCGACGATATCACCATCGGTGAAGGCACGGTCACCATGTCCCCCGGGGACACGCATACCCCGGCGCATGCGTTCGAAAACCTTGGTTACGGTCTGCTAAAGCGCCGATACGGAATAAGGTGCATCAATGTCTTCGAGCGTACTTTTGTGCCCGTGGACTTCGGGGACGGGTTCAAGCTGAATTTCAATGTGGATGCTGTTGAGAGCGATTTTATCGTCAATTTGCCGGTGATGAAATGCCACAATCAGACCATTGTCAGCCTCGGCATCAAGAACCTCAAGGGACTGATCGACATCACCTCCCGCAAGCGCTGTCACAGCATGCAGCCCGGTCGGGATCTGCATGCCTGGGTATCGCGCCTGGCCGATCGCATGCCGCCCATGTTTACCCTGATCGACGGCATCTATACCAATGAGCGCGGGCCCGGGTTCGACGGGAGGATGCGGCGTTCGAACATCCTGGTCGCCTCGGCTGACAGCCTGTCGGCGGATCTGGTCGGGGCGAAACTGCTTGGGCATGACCCCGTCTATGTACCCCATCTGGCCTATGCGGCTGCTCACCGTGAACGACCGGCCGATCTTTCCGACATCGACATTCTGGGAGAAACAATCGAGAGCATGGCGCGCTACCATGAATACGATTTCCAATATGCGACAACCGCCGAAGGCTGTCTGCCGGTGCCCATGGCCAGGGAAGGACTGAAAGGACTATTTTATCGCAAATACGACCTGTCCATGTGCACCTACTGCTCCGGAGTTAACGGGATCATGCTCTCTGCCATCCGCCAGGCATGGAGGGGAAGCCCATGGGATGGAGTGGAGGTATTGACCGGTAAAACCATGCAGCCGACCCCCGGGATGCGCAAGACCATCCTCGTGGGCAAGTGCATGTACCAGGCTCACAAGGACCATCCGGCTATTCGTGAGATGATCGCGGTGAAAGGCTGCCCTCCCAAGCCGAAGGATCTTCTGAGAGCCTTGCGTAAAGCCGGAATTGAAGCCGATCCAGGATGGTTTGAAAAAATGGATGAACTGCCGGGTCTCTTCACGGCCCGCTACGCCGACCGGCCGGAGTTCGAGGAAGCTCACTTCCGCGCGGGGGAATGAGTGAATTCAATGGATTCCGGATTCCGCCGGAATGGCATAAAACAGTTTTTTTAGTCTTTTTGCGAATTCATCAAATTGGCTTTTATCCAGTATCGAGAATCCCGCATCCAGCATCCCTCTTTTCCTATCCCGCATCGTTTCTTCTATACCCGAATCGCCCTAAGGCGCTGCAGGGTCGGCTCGATTTGGTGGCGATGTTCCGGCGGCACCATCATCACGCTCATCGGACGGTTGGCGATCAGCCCGTTTACGCTGCAGTGCAGGCTCCCGGAGGCGTATGCCGTACGCTTTTCATCATCCGCCAGCACGTCCAGCACATCCAGCAGATTCCCGCTGCATCCGTCGGCATCCACATGCTCGACCGTCTGGAGAAACAGGGTATTCACCGCCACGAGTGCTTCGTCCATATCGGCATATCCGTTCTCCGAACAGGGCGTTCGGGAGATCAAGCATCGGCAGTTAAAGGGCCGCAAGGCATAAATGGAGCACAACTCCTCTGCCAGCAATGGGCATGTTGAACGGCTCGCTTCCTCGGGTTCCTCCGGGAAATCGCCGTCGGCGGCGCACAACTCGGCCAGGGCATTGGTGGTGGTGGTTGGCCGAAACCGCTGGATAACAGCGGACGCGCGGATGCGTTGAAAAAGCTTCTGGCGCTCGCCGGGTGGCAGGGTTTCGCAGATCTTATAGGCTTCCAGTGTGGTCAAGGTGACGTGGGTGGTGCAGCATTCGTGGCAGTGCATCTTGCAGGCGCTGGATTGCGTGCGAACAACCTCGTCATAAACCGCGTAGATCCGGTCGAGGGCCTTGAGTTTGCGTTCGATTTCCATCAAGCTGCCTCTGTTCTGAGGAGTTCAATTGAGTGCGCAGGGCATGGAAGCCCTTCCGTCCGAGCTACCAGAAGGCGTTACCAAGATCAAGCGTTCCAAAGCGCGCAGGACGTCCTCGGGCGCCGTTGCCGCCAAACAATCCTCGGCGGCACAGTTAGCGACTTCGACCTCAAAACACGGCACGCACCCGAGCGGCGGCTGCACGATTTCGACCGCGCTCCCCAGGGGCCGCCAGCGAGTCGGGTCGGTTGGTCCGAAAATAACGACGCTCGGCAGGCCGGCCCAGGCCGCCAGGTGGCTTGCGCCAGAATCGTTGCCGACATACGCCGCGGCGGAGCGAAACAGGTTTAACAGATGGAGGCTGTCCGCAGGTCGGCGGACGATCGCGCTCTGGCGTTCGAGCTCGGCAAGGAGATCCTGCTCCGCCGGGCCGATCACGAACTCGGGATTCAGGTGGCAGGCTTTGATTCGGGCGGCCAACTCTATAAAACCGGATAGCGGCCATCGTTTCCGCGGACTGCCGGCGCCAGGGTGCAATAGAATAGTCTTCGAACCAGGACACCGGGTGACCACAAGAGGCGGCCGGTCGGTCGGCGACACCGCCGTCTGCATCGCTTCGACGGCAGCTTCCGGAATCCAGCCGTATTCCCGGATGCACCTCACCGCATGCTCGGAAACATGCAACCGCCGTTCAGTCGGCGGTCGCGGAGGAACCTTTCCGATGCGGGCGTCGGTAATGTGCTGAAGCGAAGATGCAAGGATCTCGGACTTCGAGAAGACCAGGATGTGCGAGAATGAAGCGAGTGCCTGCCGAGCCTCGGCTGCCGGCGTTCCCGTGAAAAGCGAAGCAACCCAGGCGGCTTCGATCGGAAACCAGGCATCGACCAGCCGCTCGGCCGCAGCCAGCTTTCCGAGATGGCTCTGGCAGAGCATGGCCACTGGTCGAAAATTACGGCGAAGTACCGCGATGATCGGAAAGATACAGACGAGATCGCCCAGCGCTCCCTGGTGCACGATCAGCATCGAATACGGCGATGTCATGCGCTAGCTGCGTGCCCGACGCGCCGGGGTCGTTTCATCGATAGCGCCTGCGGCGCTCGGCTTCTTGGGCTCGACATGATTGCGCTCGATGGGAACCGGCTCGGCGTGCCAGATGTCCTGGTTGTATTCAAGAATGGTGCGATCCGACGAAAACTTGGCGATTCGCGCCACGTTGAGGATCGATTTTTTCGTCCATTCCTCCGTGTCGCAATAGAGAGCGTCGACCTGCATCTGAGCCTGGTGATAGGCATCGAAGTCGGCCAGGACCATGTAACGGTCTTCGTACAGGAGCAGATCGACCAACGGTTGGAAAAGGCCCGGATTGTCCGGGCTGAAGAAGCCCTCCCGGATGAGGTCGATGGCCTGCTTCAACGCCGGGTTGCCATGATAGTAATTCAGGGGACGGTAGCCGGAGCGCAAGGAGACGACTTCTTCGGCGGTCAGCCCAAAAATAAAAATATTCTCGCGGCCGACCTCTTCCATGATCTCGATGTTGGCGCCGTCCAGCGTCCCCACGGTCAGGGCGCCGTTCAGCGCAAATTTCATGTTGCTGGTGCCGGAGGCCTCATAGCCGGCCGTGGAGATCTGTTCGGAAACGTCCGCGCCGGGGTAGATGATTTCCGCCAGACTGACCCGGTAGTTCGGGAGGAAAACCACCTTCAAGCTCTGGTTGGTGGCCGTGTCCCGGTTGATCATGTCCGACACGTGGCAGATCAGGCGGATGATCATCTTGGCGGTGTGGTAGGCGGGCGCCGCCTTGCCGCCGAAGAAAAAGGTGCGCGGATGGATGCGAAAACCCGGCTCCTCCTTCAGCCGCAACCAGAGATAAACCGCGTGCAGGATGTTCAGCATCTGACGCTTGTATTCATGGATGCGTTTGACCTGGACGTCGAAAATGGATTCGGGATCCAGCCGTTCACCGGTCAACTTAAAGACCAAATCGGCCAGCCGCTTCTTGTTGCCGCGCTTGATCTCGCGCCATTCGCGGCGGCATTCGGTGTCTTCCGTAAAGGCTTCGATTTTGCGCAGTTGACACAGATCGCGCGCCCAGTCGGCACCGATGTACTGGCTGATGAGATCGGCCAGCCCCGGATTGGCTGCCAGCAGCCAGCGGCGCGGGGTGATGCCGTTGGTCTTGTTGTTAAAGCGGCCGGGGTACATCTCATCGAAGTCCTTGAGTTCCCGCTCGCACAGCAGACGGCTGTGCAGTTGGGCCACTCCGTTGACGGAGTGCGAACCGACAATGGCCAGATGGGCCATGCGCACTCGTTTTTCCGGTCCCTCCTCGATCAGGGACATTTTCCCCTTGCGGTCGCCGTCGTGCATGAAACGAATGGAAACGTCCCGCAAAAATCGGCGGTTGATTTCAAAAATGATCTCAAGATGCCGAGGCAGGAGGCGTTCAAACAAGGGAACCGGCCATTTTTCCATGGCTTCGGCCAGCAGCGTGTGGTTGGTGTAAGCGCAGGTGCGGGTGGTAAGGTCCCAGGCCTTTTCCCAGCTCATTCCGTAGCTGTCTAGAAAAAGCCGCATCAACTCGGCGACCGCCAGCGACGGGTGCGTGTCGTTCATCTGGATGGCAACCTTATCGGGAAAGGCGTCAAAGGTTTCGTGATTGACCAAGTAGCGCCGGATGATGTCCTTGATCGAACAGGACACAAAAAAATACTGCTGCTTCAACCGCAGTTCGCGTCCTTCATAAAACTCATCGCTGGGGTAAAGCACTTTGGAGATGTTTTCGGAAATATTTTTTTCCTCAACCGCCTTGAGGTAGTCCCCGTGCTGGAAATAATTCAAATCAAATTCTTTGGAGGCCCGGGCCGACCAGAGCCGCAGGGTGTTCACCGTATTGTTGCCGTAGCCGGCAATCGGAACGTCGCGTGGGATGCCCACCACGTCGCTGGTATCCACCCACTCGCTCTTCATCGTCCCGTCCGGCAGCCGGGTCTGCTTAACCCGACCGTAGAAATGAACCGTAAAGATGACCTCCGGATGGGGAATCTCCCAGGGAGTGCCGTAGCGCAGCCAGTTCTCAGGCAGCTCCACCTGCTGCAGGTTGCGGATCTCCTGGTCAAAGATTCCGAATTCGTAACGGATGCCGTAGCCCATCGCCGGGATTTCCAGCGTTGCCAGCGAATCCAGGAAGCAGGCGGCCAGACGTCCCAAGCCCCCGTTGCCCAAGCCCATGTCCGGCTCTTCGCCGGATAGCTCCTCTACGTCGATAGATAGCTCCTCCATGGCCCGGCGGGTTTCGTCGTACATGCCCAGGTTGATCAAATTGCTGGTGAGAACGCGGCCCATGAGGTATTCGGCCGACAGGTAATAAACGCGTTTGACGTCCCCCGTGTAATACTTCTGCTGGGTCTTGATCCAGCGCTCGATGAGCCGGTCGCGCGCAGCCAGCGCCAGTGAGAGATACAGGTCACGGTTGGTTGCCGTGTATTGATCCTTGCTCAAGGAATACTGAAGGTGGCTGGCAAAAGAGAGCTGGATGCTTTGGGCGTCCAGTCCCTTCCGGAAGGTCCCCCACTGCTGAAAGAGCTTGCTTTTCTTCATAAAGATCTCCTTGCGGGGCGGAAGCAGCTAAGAAAGGCTCCCGATCAGGATGATAACCCAGCAGAACCGTGGAAGGCGAAAAGTTCTTGATTCTAAAAGCTTAACATGGAGACAGCAGCTAGTCAAACCAAGGATACCCCCCGTTCCGCAAGCGCTGCGGGAAGCCCTCAAACGGGCGGTTGGCATCTTTCAAAAGAGAAAGCGGAACGATCGAACCGTGTTACGGATTTTTCAACACCCTCAGTGCGTTCTCGAGCTCTTCGGTTAGCCGATCACTGTGCTCCGCAGCGCTGCGAATCCATCGGGCCGCCGCCTCCGCTCCAGCCTCGCAGGCGTCATCGGCCATACTGCGATAGGTCATGGCGTGCTCGCGGCTGTGCCGGATGCTGTGCTGCAGACGGATGATCAGTCGTTCGCTGGGAGAAAGAGAAAGCCCAGCCGCGTGATCGTTCTCATGATGGGGCGAAGGCTCTTTTTCACCGTTATGATGGTGATGTTCATGATGACTGTGTCCCGAATTCTCCCGGCACATCGCAATTCCTCCCTTTAGCAGAAGACGTGCACTCCAAAACCATTATTCTTTCTATATTCTTTCTTTTATTCTATGGACTGCCGTAGTGCAATTAAATTTCAACCTGAAGCTCGCAGACGTCCACAACGCCATATTGATCGATCGCCTTTCGAATGATAATGTACACAATAAAATAGAGACCAGCAGGGGATCATGAAGCGAATAAAATTAGCACGAATGGACTGCGAACGGGTCGGTCGTGAAATCGGCGATTTTGTGATCGGGCAGGTTCAACTCACACGAACGACCGGTTGTGTGGTGGGGCTTTCCGGTGGAGTGGATTCGAGTACCACGGCGGCATTGATCAAGCGAGCCTTCGAGCGGCATGCGGGTGCTAAATACGAGTTGGTGGGCTACATCCTGCCTTCCCATTTAAACAAGCAGGACGACATCAAGGACGCAGAGGGAGTGGCCCAATTCCTCGGCATCCGCTGGGAGACTCACAGCATCGAGGGACCGGTTGAGGCGCTACGGGCCACCAACCCCGAGGCGTTTGACTCCGTCTTCCATAAGGGCAACATGATCTCGCGCGTACGCGCGAACGTGCTCTCCACCAAAGCGGCCACCGAGAACAAGATTGTCGCCGGCACCGGCAACAAGGACGAAGATTTCGGGATCGGCTACTATACTCTTTTCGGCGACGGGGCGGTTCACCTCAGCCCGATCGGTGGTCTCCCCAAGCGCCTCGTGCGCGAGATGGCTGGCTATTTGGGATTGGCCGATCATATTGTCAACCGATTGCCCACCGCGGGCCTCGAACCCGGACAAAGCGACTATAAAGACCTCGGGTACAACTACGACATCGTGGAGTTGGTATCAGAGGGTTATGCACAGGGCTTCACGTCGGCTGAACTCGGCCGCCACGAACAGATCGTAACGGTCGTCGAAAACCAGTTGGCGCATTACCGGAGGGTCTTCGGGGCTCCCAAGTTCACCCGTTTGCAGCAGGTAGTAGAAGATGTGTTGCGGCGTCACGAAATCGCCAAAGGGAAAATGAAAATCATCCATCCCCCCTCGCCTAAAATTTCGCTTACTTCCGAATAAGAAGCGGTTAGCTGGGAGCTATGTTCTCAGACACCTGAGCTTGGCGAGATCCTCGGCATATCCGTAAAGGTGGAGTCCCTTACTCTCCACGATCATTTCACCGTCCTTCACGCCGATTTCAGCGGCCATGTACTCTTTTAGGTTTTGAATGGCAGCCAGGTTGGCCGGGAACCCGTTCCACAGATCCCAGGAGCGGAAATAGATCACGAAGTGTAGAAAGCCGTCCTGGATCCGGGTGTCGATGGATCTCAGGCAGGGCGGATCCAGAAGTGTAATGTCGGAAGGGTGGGCCACCTGCAGCACCATCTGGTTGTTGCGGTGGCCGAATTTCTTATAGGTTTCGATCACCCACTCGATTTGGTTCAGGTAGAGGTCGCCGTTCTCTTCAAAAAGAACTTTTCCGTCCTCCTCCCGCCGATCGATGATCTCCCGGTTATCCTCCCGCCGCCATTTTAATTTATCGCCGGTGATCGGGACCCGTGTCAAGCGCTCGCCATATGTGTAGGATTCTCCGGGCTCTTTTCTCCCGGACATGAGGTATTCGATATAGGCCCGGCTGTATCCGGGTCCGCCATAGATATAGTCATGCTCAACCGGGCTGGGAATACCGCAGCCCGGCGGGATGTCGGGGATGAGCGGTTGGGTGCCGGGATACTTCACATGCCCGGTGAAAAAATCGTATTCGAGGCGCGTCTGCCCGGCATAGGACCCGCGGTCGATCACGAAGCGCCGGCCGTGGTCCAAAATGTCGTGAACGGCTTGGAACCACAGATCGGGCAGGTCCCGTGCATGAATTAGATGGAGGATCATCTATATGTCCAGCATCGATACTTCCAGGGCGTTGTTCTGAATGAAATCCCGGCGGGGCTCAACTTCCTCACCCATGAGAATGGTAAATATCTCATCGGCGTCCACAAAATCTTCCACCTTGACTTGCAGAAGGGTGCGCTTCTCCGGGTTCATGGTGGTTTCCCATAGTTGTTCCGGATTCATTTCTCCAAGGCCTTTGTAGCGCTGGATGGACAGCCCCTTCCTGCCTTCTTTGATCAGATGGTC
>Ga0105093_10000561_pt1 | contig 14212 bp, 13 predicted proteins | sample PPLLak3March2015_2_FD_79111 | JGI IMG/M metagenome (GOLD analysis project Ga0105093, IMG submission 79111) | Freshwater sediment microbial communities from Prairie Pothole Lake near Jamestown, North Dakota, USA - PPLs Lake P8 Core (3) Depth... | ecosystem: Environmental > Aquatic > Freshwater >... | reverse complement strand
GAAGCGGGAACTGAGAAAGGAGCGCGAAAAAGCGCCGTGGTGGAAGGAGTGGCTTGTGCGGCCGAATCGCCTTGTTCCCGCCCTGGCCACAGCTTGTGTCGTCCTGATCACCTTTGGGTGGTTTGGGGTGAACCTGATCCAGAGTCCTGACACGGATCAGGATGCCCTGGGTCCAAGCGTCGAAAACCAAGTGGTTCTGAAGGACCTCGAAGTTATTAAGAACATTGAATTCCTGGAGGAAATGGACACGCTTCAGGAGCTGGTAACCGTGCTGGATCGTAACGAATCGATCTGAAAGGCATCATTGACCTTCAGGAGAGTCATGATGAAGAAGGAGTCCTTTACAACATTTTCCAGCCAACGAACTTCGATCATCGTGCTTATTGCAGCCGTGGTGTTGATTTTTGCGGACCTTTCCTGGGGCAAACCGCCAGTTTCCTATTTGCCTTATCCAGTACAAGGTTACAGCAATCAAGCCCCCCCTCATGGCGTTGAGGTGAGCCGCAGGCAGCAGGGATCTCCCCAGATGGACGAGGACATGAAAAGAAACTGGAAAACCTATCAGGGATTGACCCCGGAGGACAAAAACCGCTTGAGGGACAAGTCCCAGAAGTGGCAGTCCCTGCCCCCGGAAGAGCGGCAGGAGATGCGCCGAAGAATGGACAGGTACAGGGAGCTCCCTCCCCAGGATCAGGAGCGCTATCAAAAACGCTACCAGCAGTGGCAATCCCTGCCCCCGGAGGACCGGAACAGAATCCGCGACCGGCTGCGAAACTGGGACAGCCTCTCCCCCCAGGAACAGGAAGACGTCCGTCAAAGATTTCAAAAACGCTGAGAACTTACCTGGATTCCTTTCTCCTTCCGTTTGGCCCGACAACCTCATCGATCTTCCCGAATTCCTTTTTCAGGGCGTGACGATAGAAACAATTTCGTGGTTGCAATAACTCTGTCAAGCGAATATTCTTTATCTCTAACGAGTTAAGTGGGGTCTAGGCGTTCAGTGGACCACTGACCGGATGGATACCACGCGACTTGCATCGCACCCACCACCGAAGCCTATCCTCCACTCATGGACTTATCTTGAAACTTCACAATCACTTGCCCTTAAATACAGGAGGTCTCAGATGACAACTGGCAGCCCTGGTAAACCACGTGCAGTGAAAACGCTTGTCCCTTTGCGCAACACCAACGTCCCTGTTTATTTTGGAACCAGAGTCGCACAAGCTCTACGCGAAGTTACAGTTGATATGAACCTATATAAGGGTGTTCGTCTTGGTCAACTATTAGAGGCGGTTTACCTCCAAAGCAAAAAAGATGGTGCTAGGCACGGTGGAATATGCATGGAAGAAGGGCGAACATCCAAAACGTGGGGAGTTCAGCCCGGATTTCTTTATCAGGAAGGGCAACACCGTCTACGTGGTGGAGGTGAAGGAGGACGCCGAGATTGCCGATCCATCGCCGGAGAACCAGAAGAAGTTCGAGTACGCCCGCGACCATTTCGATCGCCTTAACAAGTGGCTGAAACGCGACGGCGTCGCGGTCGAATACCAACTGAATTTCCTAACGCCGAAGGATTTCAACAAGTTCTTCATTAAACTGCGGAAGGACGAGGCCAAGGGGTTCCGGTCAGAATTGGACGTTGTGCTCGCTCAGCAACCGACCCCAAACGGAAAGAAGGGCGTATGACAACCGGCTCAAGTGGACAGCTTATGGCCGCCGCTGATTTGCGTCGTTCGGCTAATGGGTTCGGTAGGTTATGAAGATTCGCTTTTACATTGACCCAGAGACCGGCATGCCCCATATTCATAGGCATGGAGTACACGAGGATGAGGCCGAGGATGTGTTGTCAAATCCTGGTGAAGATAGACCGGGAAAAGAGGGTTCGAGGATCGCCATCGGGCAGACTTTGGGCGGGCGTTATCTACGCGTGATCTATGTGCCTGACCCAGATCCCGAGAGCGTTTTTGTTATAACCGCCTACGAGTTGCGGGGAAAACCTTTGACCGCCTACCGAAGGCGACGCCGAAGGAGAAAAGGATGATGAAAGCAAACAAGTTTCCGCCCGGTTGGGATGAAGAGCGTGTGCGAAGAGTGCTCAAGCACTACGAAGCCCAGTCAGAGGAAGAGGCCATGGCAGAAGATGAGGCTGCTTACGAGGACTCTTCTCAGACATTCATGGAAATCCCTAATACGCTCGTCCCCAAAGTACGCGAGCTAATCGCCAAGCACACAAGATAGGGAAGGCCGAGCCATGCCACGGGGCGCTGATCTCTGTGTTAGCTGAAGGAGAAGAGGGCATCAGGTCTGCAAGGCTAATAACCCAGAAAGAAGCTTTTCGAATCGTGAAAAGGTCATGAATCCAATGAATCGCCGTTCCTTTTTGAAGAAATCCGCCTGCGTGACGGGCGCCGCTCTTCTGAGCTCAGGACCATTGTCCGTTCTGGCTCAGACCAAACCGCAGGGATCTCCCACCCCTGAGTTGAAGCCCGATCTCGTTGCCGTAAAGAGCAAAGATCTCTTTGTCGGCACGCAGAAGGCGATTCAGGAGCTCGGAGGAATCGAAGCGTTCGTGAAGAGAGGAGACAGGGTGGGGATCCTGGTGAACTCTCCTTTCAAGAACATCGGGGCTTCGGTCAACCCGGATGTGGTGCTGGCGGTGCTTGAGAATGGCCTTGCGGGGGGCGCCAAGGAGATCCGCTACCTGAAGGACCCTTACCGGGGATATTGGGAAAGGTCTGCAAGGAGCGGCGAACTCGAAACTGTGATCAAGAGTTTGAATTACGAGAGTGGAGACCATGTGAAGGTGGAGATCCCGGACGGCGTTGCATTGAAGGAGGCCCGAGTCACCAAGGACCTCTTTGAATGCGACGTATTCATCAACATTTCAATCAGCAAGCATCATGAGGGTGTCCATTACTCAGGGGCTCTCAAGAACATGATGGGCCTCTGCCCTTTTTCCACCAACAGCTACTTTCATTGGGGCACCTTGAGGCTGGGATGGTACGGCGACTTGGATCATCTTAATCAATGCATTGCCGATCTCAATCTCGTCAAGAAGCCGGATCTCTGCATCTCCGATGCCACGACCTTCATCACGGAAAACGGGCCCTACGGCCCGGGCAAGCTGGGCAGCGCCGAAAGCGTTGTGGCCTCGACCAATCCCGTCAGCCTTGATGCCTTCTGCTGCCGGTTCCTGGGCCTTCAACCTCAGGATGTTCTGATGATCCAAAAGGCCTCCCGCCATGGCCTGGGCAACATGAACCTCAGTCGCTTGAGAATCAAATCCCTTTCGGTTTGAGCCCATGGAATCTGGACTGCCCAACAACAAAAGAGTGATCTTCCCCGTGGTGCTTTGCGTTCTGATCTCTTGGTTCATCGCCTCCTTTTCAGCCGTGAACTCGCAGGGAGAGGAACCCCGGTCTCAGGAGCCGATGGTGCGCCTGCTGCCTTTAGAATCGGATCTCAAGGGATGGAAGCTCGACGGAGAGCCCCAGACCGCTGAAGGGATGGCGTTGTTCGAGCTGATCAACGGCGGGGCAGATGAATACGTGAAACAAGGGTTCAGACGAGCGCTCCTGGCGACTTACCGAAACAACGAGGGGAAACGCATCAACGTGGATATCTATGAAATGCTTTCCCCGGAGAGCGCCAGGAGTGTTTACCGCAGGAAGGCAGGAGACAGAGGAACCATGGTCCCTGTGGGAGAAGAAGCGGCCATGGAAGACTACTACCTGAACTTCCGAAAAGGATCTTTCCAGGTCACGTTATCCGGATATGACACCCGGAAAGAGACCTTGGAGTGGCTTCTTCTCATGGGTCGTCTGGTCGATGAGAGAATCCGCGCTTTCCCCTAGCATATCCAGTCCCCCTCACACCACCCAAGGCTCAAACAGGCCATGGTTGCGGCCGGAGCCCTGCATTGGGTGCTCAGCACATCATCGCGTTGATTCCTTTTGGATGGGATCCCTCTTCGGAATCGAATTGGTAGCGGCTTCCTTTGAAGACAGCCAGGCAAGCCTTGACCACCTCTGGTTCAAAGAACCGTCCCTTGCCTCTCACGATTTCGGTGAGAGCCTTGTCTATGCCCAGAGCCGCTCTGTACGGTCTGTGAAACGCCATGGCCTCAACGACATCGGCGACGGCAATGATCTTGGCTTCCAGGAGAATCTCCTTACCAGAAAGCCCCCGAGGATAACCCGAACCGTCCATTTTTTCGTGATGCTGATAAATTATTTCTGCAACAGGCCAGGGGAACTCGATGGGCCGCAGGATGTCGTACCCGACCTTTGGGTGGGTTTTGATGAGCGCGAATTCTATGTCGCTGAGTTGTCCGGGTTTGCTGAGGATCTCGGAAGGGACTCGTATTTTACCGATGTCATGGATATGGGCCGCCATTTCAAGCCCCTTGACTTGTTCTGCCCCAAGATCCATCGTCCTCGCCATGCTGCAGGCGAGGTGGGCGACCCTCTCCTGATGACCCGCGGTATAGGGGTCCCTTTTCTCGATCGTCAGGGCCATGGCGTGGATCACCCCGTCCAGCGTTCTTCGAAGTTTTCCCAGGGTATTCTGAAGATTTTCCGTCCGTTCCGCCACCATCACCTCCAGCATGCTGCGATAGGTGCGGCTGACCGACTCAAGCTCCCGGCGGTGCAAGGCGTTCGTGACACTGATGAGAACCCTGTTCTGCTCCAGAGGTTTGACAATGTAGTCGTAAGCTCCTATCTCGAATGCGGTCTTGGCGATCGAAGGCTCGTCCGCCCCTGTCACCATCACCGCCGCCAAATCCGTGTTCCTGCCTCTCAGATCCCGGAGCAAATCGAGGCCGGATTCGCCCGGCATATTGATGTCGCAGAGGATGACGTCGAACTCCTCTTCTTCAAAACGGCTCCTTGCCTCCACTGCGTCTGCCGCCAAGACGCAATCGTAGTTCCTGGTGCCGAGGTAACGCATCAAGAGCTTTCGGATGGGCTCTTCGTCGTCTACGATCAGGATCTTTTGCATGGCTCACCTCAGTGACGGGTTGCTCCAAAGCTCGGTTCCTCTCTCCGATACGTGCCTTCATCCAAAACATCGCGAATGGTTCTCGCGATCTCGTGCGTGATCAGAGGCTTCGTGACAACGGCACGGATCCCGTGCCTTGTCTCCCTGCCTTCGGTCAGGGTGCTGCTGTATCCTGTGCAGATGATAATGGGAATATCCTGTCTGATCCGGGTCAGCTCTACGGCCAGCTGCTCTCCGGTCATTTTGGGCATGGTCAGATCCGTGATGACCAGGTCGAATTCTCCCGAGCCCTCTCGGAAGAGATCCAGGGCTTCCACACTGCTGGTGGTTGACATGACGGAATATCCCAGCCTCTCGAGCATCCTTTTGGCCATGGTCACGATCGACGGTTCATCGTCGACAAAAAGAATGCGCTCGTTCCCTCTGGCCACGACCATCTCCACAGCGCGCTCGCAATCCGCATCTCCCGTGCAGCAGGGAAGAAAGACTTTGAAGGTCGTTCCCTTCCCCACTTCGCTGTAGACCGTGATGGCCCCGCCGCAACTTCGAACGATCCCGTGAACGACGGCCAAGCCCATGCCCGTGCCCTCGCCGCGTTTCTTGGTTGTAAAAAAGGGATCAAAAATCCGATCCAGGATGGAAGGCGCAATGCCGTGTCCCGTATCCGTGACCCCAAGGAGAAGATAATCCCCGGGCGCAACCTCCGGGTGTCTTGAGGCAAAGACCGAATCCAAGGCGACCTTCGTCAAAGTGACCTCCAGAACACCGCCTTTTCCGCTCATGGCGTGGGCTGCGTTCGTGCAGAGGTTGATCAGGATCTGGTGGATCTGGGTGGGGTCGGCCAACACATTCGCCTCGGTCTTCTCGATGCGCTGCCTTATTTCAATGGTTGCAGGGATAGAGGCACGCAAGAGCTTCATCACCTCCTTGATGATGGGCACGGGGTCGAGAGGCTTCAGCTCCTTTTGGGTCTGGCGGCTGAAGGTCAGGATCTGACTGACCAGATCCCGCGCACGCCGGCCAGCCCTCACGACCTCCTGCAGATCCCGATCGGCTTGAGAGCCCTTGGGCACGTCGCCCTGGGCGAGCTGGGTATAGCCCAGGACAGAGGTGAGGATGTTGTTGAAGTCATGGGCGATTCCGCCCGCAAGGGTGCCGATCGCTTCCATCTTCTGGGCCTGAAGAAGTTGAGCCTCGAGCCTTTTTTGAATCGAGATGTCTCTCACGAAATTGAGCGTTGCGGGTTTCCCTTCCCAGTAAATGTCCACCGCGTTCGTTTGGACCCAGGTCTCTTTTCCGCTCCGGGCCAGGATCCTCAAGGAATAAGGCCCTGGCGCTGCTTCCGGATCAAAACTGCCCATTCCCGCATCATAGAGGAAGGATCGGTCGTCCGGATGGATCAGCTGGCTGTAGGGTATTCCCGCCAAGCCCTCCTCATCGTACTCAAACAACTCCATGGCCCTGGGGTTGGCAAATTCAATGAAACCGTCTTGGACGATGAAGATGCCGTCATTGGCGTTGTTCACCAGGAGCCGGTACTTCTCCTCCGAGACGCGAAGCGCTTCATTGGCGAGTTTGCGCTCGGTAATGTCCCTGACGATCCCACGAAACCCGGTGGGCTTGCCCTCGGTATCGCTGACAAGAGAGACGGACGCCTCCACAAACTTCCTTGTTCCGTTCTGGCTGATGATCTCCCAATCAAAGCCCTTGGCCGGTTGTTTCGTTCGGTAAACCGTATTGAAAGCTCTGTACAGCTTCCTGGCGTTTTCTTCGTTCGTGTATTGCCGGTCGTTCATGCCGAGCAGTTCCCTCTTGGGGTATCCAAGAAGTCTTTCCGCGGCCTCATTGAAAAACGTGAAGTTCCCGGCAAGGTCCACCTCATAGTACGCCTCTTCGATGGTCTCAAGGATGGTTCTGTATTTCTCCTCGCTCTCCTTGAGCTGGGCCTCGGCTCGTTCCCGATCGGCGATTTCTTTCCTCAGACCCTCGATCGCCTCCACCAATTCCCAGGTCCTTTTGTTCACCTGCTTTTCCAGCTCCCGATTGCTCGCGTCCACCTTTTCCCTTTCTCGCTGCAGCAACTGAGCCTGAAAGAAATCCCTGCGGGCGGAGAGCTCAATCGAGTAGCAGGCGAGCATCCCGAGGATGTTCCCTCCGAGAAAGAAAAAGTTATTGTTCACGATGATCGGGAACGGGGTTTCGCTCAACCATATGGCGGCGATCTCATAGCCGATGACGATGGTGAACCCCGCGATGGTGGCATAGACAAACCTGAGCTTGAAGAACGTGTACCCGAACATGAACACGAGGATCAAGCCCGCGTAGTAGGCGTACCGTCCCGGGGAAGGCGCGATCAGGATCATCCCGATGATCCCGACACCGGCCGAAAGCACCACGGCGCCTATGGCCGGCTGCATGTACCGCTCGAATTGCTTTGAGAAGCTGAAAAAGTAAACGGCAAAGGCCAACGGGCAAAAGCCTGCATACCGGATCAGCCACAGCCAGTGCTTTTGTTCCGGGACCAACAGCGCATCCAGGATTCCAAAAGTCGCGTAGAAGGCGATCGCCAGAAGGATGGCGACCCTGACGTGTCTGAGCGACTTTCGGTAATACTCCTCTTGAAAAGCCTTTTCGACGCCCTTTTCAAAGGAAAGGGTGATCACGCTGTGCTGAAAATCTGGAGGTAAAGCAAGAGTGGAAGCGATCATTCCGTCCCCCTGTTCTAGAGATAGGTGGGGCTTCCCGGCGTTTCTTTGACCAATTTCTTTATGACCACGAGCGTCATGTCGTCCATCTGTTCCGCTTGAAAATTGGAGACTTCCTCGAAAATCTTGTCCAGAAGCCGGCCCGGAGGTAAGTCCGCATACTGGTTCAAGGCCTCTTCGAGTCGCGACTGCCCGAAAAGGGCGCCCTCCCGGTTCATCGCCTCGGTCACTCCGTCCGTGAACAGCACAATGATGTCGCCTTCATCAAGCTCGATCTGTCTTTCCGTCAGTTCGGCGGAGATGTCATCCGAGAGGCCCAGCCACGTGCCTTCCGTGGGAATCACCTCTGTTCTGTTCAACGCCGCTCTGTAAAGGATCACATCCTGGTGCTTTCCCGCCATGGCCAGGGAGGACCCCTCCAGACGCAGAGCGCTCACCGTCATGTAGTGGTCTGAACCCAACCTGGACACGTTCTCCCTGATGACCTTGTTGACCGATTCCAGCACCTGAGCGGGACGGGCATCAGGGGCCCTTTTGATGACGGAAAGCATGCTGGTCTGGGCCATCATCATCACCAGTCCCGAGTCGAACCCGTGACCGGACACATCGCCCACCGTCACCCACGCCCGATCTCCATCGATCTCGATGATGTCGTAGTAATCGCCGCCCACTTCCTTGGCGGGAGCCATCTTGGCGACGACCTCGAAACCGTTCATCCTTTTCCCGGTGCCGGGCAAGAGGGACGTCTGCATTCTCTTAGCAAGTTCCACTTCGCTCCACAGGGCATCTCTCGCTTTCTTGAGTTCGGCAAGCAGGAAGAATTCCTGTTTCACCAACTTTTGTCTCACATAGGTGATGATCACGGCCATGGTGGCGGTAGAGCTGAGAAAGAAAAGGTTGTTGACCAGGATTCTCCCCTCATAGGGACGTCCCGCCCACGCATTCAGGCTCACATAAAGAAGGATCACCACCACGCTGTTGATTCCCGAATGAATCACCCCCCATGGCAGGAGCAGGTTCACCCCAATGATGACCAGGTTGAGTCCGGCATAGTAGTTTGAATCAAAGCCGCCCAAATACACCGTCATCAGGGAGATGGTGCTCCCCACAAAAAGGGTGACCAGATAGCCGTGGATGTAGGAGAGCCTCCCCGGCTTTGAGGAGCGCAGAACAAGATACTGGGCGATGGCGATGCTGGCACAGACCAGACGCCAGCCTCCGAAAGTTGATTGGAGATGCTGAGGCACGGCGAAGTAGTCGAGGATCGAAAAGACAGGAACGAGGACAAAGACCAGAATCACGACGGTCTTCGACCACTCATGAATGATTTTGTTCAGATAGGTCGAAAAGTCGCCCGCATCGAAATCGAAGGTTGTCTCAGGACGAAGACTCATGGTTTCCTCGGACAGAGTGTTTGACGCCTTCCCACTACGGACAATGATCCGTTCCCAAAAACCCCTAAACGCCGGCCCCTGAGAGCATTCGGGACACCCCTTGCCGGCCTGTGTCCTTCCGCTTTTGAAGAAGAACCACGGGCCGGGGCGTTTTCTATTTTTTCACGTGAAGAAACATCTGGCTCCTTGTATCCTCAAATAAAACCCTTGCCTGCCTCACGGTTTTATCAGGCACAAGGCGAAGGAACTCTTCCTCGCTCCTGTAATACAACACCCAGTCCAGCCAATACTCCATGTAGCAGCGACTGGGATTGGAAATATGAAAATTCCCGATCAGCAAGTCACCGTCCTTATCCAGTAGCTGACAGAGCTTAGCCAGAATGCCCACAGCCACAGGAGGGGTGAGGTAGTCAAAAAGGCCCATGGAATAAATGAAGTCGAACTGTCCCCACTTCTCCACCAAGGTGGAACCTTTGAGCATGGTGCGTACCGATTCGTTCAGGTAGGTCACATGGATCGTGGTGTTCCATGCCTTCTCCAGTTTGGCGATGAGACCGGCTGCTTCATCAAGGGCGGACTGATCCTGGTCCAGAAGAGTGAAATGGTATTTTTCACACTCCTCAGGGGAGACCAGAATATCCTTTAATTCATAGGACGGCCCGCATGCGACAGACAGGATTTTCATTCTCTTCCCGTTTGGGGATCGGTCCGCTTGGGCTTTTCTTAGGGTTTGCGTGATCAACCTTCGCCGGTTGCGTACCGCCTGAGCAGCCGGATGCTCCACGGGGTGCTTGTGCATGAGCTTTGAGAAGGTCGAATCCCCCTCATAGCGGTTCAGGTAAAGCATCTTCATCATGATATAGTCCCCGGCGTACCCTCTCGGCTTCAGGTTGGTTCGGCGCATGAAGGGGGAGCACAGGATGACGTTCCAGAGCAATCTTCTGAAGAAGTAGCCGTGACACTCGTGCTCTTCTCGCGTAAAGCCGGAAACCATGCGATCGAGTTCACCGAGCTTTTCGTCAAGGAACCCCATGAATTTGCGGCCTTCCGTCTCGATGAGGACTTTCTGGATATGATCCCTGGCTTCCGGAGGCTCTTTGGCGTACTCTCGATCCAGGTCGTCAAAAAAGCTTCGATAGACGTTGAGATCGTATGAGAGATTGGCCGTGTAATCCTTGAAGGACGGCTTGATTTTGCTTTTGTAGTCCAGAACCAGAGGGAGGTTGGAAAAGGAATCCCTGAGACTGATCAGCTTTTTTTCGGCGAACAGGGTTTCCAGGTTGTAGACATCCCCAAGAAAATCGAGGCTGGCATCATAACCGTCCGTCTGGGGGTTCCCTCTCAGACGGCAGGGGCCCAATTGGAACTCTGTGCCGTTGAACCGAATCTGAAAATTGCAGAACTTGGAGCCGTCATCAAAGCGGTCACCGTTCAAGAACCGGACCAGCACGGTGTGTTTGGACCCAAAAGCGGCCAGGATGGGGATCTTGTCAGCCTCTGTGACGAGGTAAGCGTCTGCGTTGTGTTCTGCGAGGTTCATCAGCGTGCCATCCCTTTGATTTCCACTCTTTGATCGGTGGTTTCGAATATCCTGAGTGCGGAGAAGTTCACTTCCTGCCATCTCAGGGACTTCTCGTACATGACGGTGATCTTGTTTTTGCCCTTCTTGGCCCGTTCCAGCACCTTGATGATGGGCGTGATCGTGGAGGAGTTCATGTAGGCCAGTTTGCAGAAATCGAGGATCACCCTTTTCCCTGCGTCGGTGCTTCTCTTGATGATGTCGAGAAGGATCGGGCTGATGAATTTGCCGGGTTCCCGATCGATACTCTTGCCCGACCACGTGAGCTTGATGGAATCCTCGTTTTCCGTCACCTTGATCTCCAGGGAATTGTTGGTGAATGTTCTTGTCTCTCCCATAATTACCTCCAGAGCCCTTTTTCGATACCCGCTACGGCGGATACGTTCAGCGCGTTGTCTTCCGCTACAAAGAAGTCAATGATGGACTTTCCTTCATAGGCGATTCTGACCAGACCCAGCCCGCTTTCACTGTCGGTGATCGGACGTCGTGCCACCTCTTTGAGCTTTTCGAGGTAGGCTTGGAACGGATCTTGAAATCCTCTGATCCACTGAATCGTCTTATCGAGTCGCCGCAGGTGTGGCGCTGCACTGGGACTGGTGGGATGAGTGACTTCAACGATGACGTTTTTTTCAACAATGTTGAGGTTGAAGGTGAGTCCGTTCTCCGGGTCTTCAAAACAGCCGTACTTCATGCCGTTTTCCACCAGCTCGCTGCTGACCATCGTGACCGCATCAATGAGCTCTTTTGAAAGTCCCTGATTTTTCAGAAAAGCGCGAGTTCTTCTTCTCACTTCCTCTATCTGATCCCAGTGCGGACCGAGGGTCATATCGATCGCTTTTCTTGAAGCCGTCGCACCGGGGCCTGCTTTTCCCTGTGGAGTCGGACCTTCCCGATCATCGAACTTTCCGGCGCCTTTTGAGCCTTTCCTCGTTCTGGCGTAGGATCGTTCTCTACCATTTCTTTCATCAACCTTTTGATAAACGCCCATCAAGGTCTCCTCTTCCTAGTCTCATGCAAACGGACACTGCCCACCGGGCGTGGAGATGAGACTAAAAGTGTTTTCCTGCACCTTGTGACCACAGAAATAGGCACCGGTCGTCAAGCGGCATGAGCAACTCCGAAATCGAGTGGTTCTTGAATGTATTTCATAATTCATCTTTTGTAATACACTACCGTAAAATCGTGACCTCATGGCTTGGTCCCTCATGCTCCCTTCCCCTACATCAGGTAAGGAGCCAGCCTCTGGATGTTCTTCTCGTTCGGGTCGCTGAAGTTGGCCCCGACCTGGATCTCTTCTCCCGTATCCCGCATGTGGCGGGAAACGCAATCGAAACAAATCTCTTTCCGGCTTTGGGGTACCTGAAAGCACACCCTGAAGTGAGGCAACTCCCCCTTGGAGGTGAACCGGATTTCACTTCCTTTGGCGTAAGTCACCAGGACCCCGCCTCTGGAAATATCCAGGATGACCCCCGGATAAGTCTCAGCCTTTGATCCTGTTCCGAGAATCGTCGTGGCGGGCAGGGTGATCTTTTTCCTGGGGAACCGGCGCCGCTCTCCACCCAGTTCCGGGCCCAGGAAAAACCCTTCTTTTTGGAGGAAGTCTGTGATCACTTTGTCCAAGAGGGAGGCCACGGTGCGCCTTTCCTTTTTGGCGGCCCGTCTAAGCGCTTCCCGTATTTTGCTGTTCATTCGCATGCTGTAAACGGCATCTTTTTCCACTGCGTGAAGTTCCTTCCATAAAGCCGATGGGGTTGTGGACTCGCCTTGCGAGGCAACCCCGCTGCCTCCGCGTCTTGCGTCGCCGGTGGGTTCAGTGACCGACTCCCGGATGCTTTGGCTGTTTCCGGACGCGGAGGGAAATGCATTGTAATACAATCGATAGACGCTGCATCACTTCAGAGCAAACCTCGTGCCAAACAGGCCCTGTCAGGGAATTCCGCTCAAATCCAGGGCCTTGCGGCGCGTGCGTCTTTTGTCGAGGATGCCGGTGAGAAATTGCTTACCACTTCTCTGTGAAAAGGAATTCCAGGTTTTGGCAAGTTTTTACATACTTTTCTCTGGAGAGGCTCTCTCCGCCTCTCAGAGAAGGGTTGAGGTGAGAAAGTCAAGGTTGAGCTTTTTGAGAAGACGCACCATGTTGTTGAGTTGAACCTCCACCGTGCCTTCGTAGATCTCCACGATACGGTTGTCGCGGTATCTCCTCTCCACGTCCTGCTCGAGAAAATATCCGTAGCCGCCGAAGACGCTGATGGCTTCGTCGATGACCTGCTTGGCCGTCTGAGGCACGTGGTGTTTCACCATGGAGGTGAAAAGAGGGATGGAGCCGGCTGTGGTCTCGTTCTTGTGGTCGCACAACCAGGCTCCGTAATAGGTGAGCCACTTGAGGGACTGAATCTGGCTCCACATTCTCGCAAGCTTGTGGCCTACGGCCTGAAAGTCGATGATCGGTTTCTGGAATTGAGTCCTTTCCCTCGCGTGTTTCAGGGCTTTCAAGAAAGCGCCCTCTGCATTGCCAAGGGCCTGGGCGCCTATTTCAATCCGGCTCTCGTCCAGAAAATCCAGCACGTTCAGGAGACCGCGGCCCCTTTCCCCGAGCATGTTCTCTTTCCGGATCTTGAGGTTGTGGAAGACCAGCTCTGTACTGGAGGTCATCCTGAGCCCCATCTTGTTGGGGATTTCGCTGATCTCGATGCTGCCCTGGAGCCAGGACCGGGGATCTTTTTCGACAATGACCGTGCTCATCCCCTTCCCCGGTGCCGCATGGGCATCATCCTGGACAAGAACAACAAAAAAATCCGCATATGAACCGTTGGTGGTGAAGACCTTGGTGCCGTTGATCACAAACCCGTCTTTTTCTTCAACCAGAGTCGTCTCCATCCTGGTGAGGTCGCTGCCGTGGTCCGGCTCCGTCATGGCAATGGCTGAAATCCAGTCGCCTCTGACCAGGGGCCCCAGAAATTTTTCCTGCTGCTCGGGACTTCCAACCACCTTGATGACCTTGGAAGGAACGTAACCCAAATGGAGGGCCATTCCGATCCCGGAATCCGCCTTGCAGAATTCCTCGATGACCAGCACATTCTCCGTCACGCCCATCCCGCCGCCGCCGATCCTTTCCGGATAATCGAGACCGATGAAACCCAGTTGAGCGGCTTTCTTGAACAGCTCACGGGGGTAGCGGTGGTTCAGCTCATGCTCCTGCGCTACCTCAGGAAGAAATTCCCTGGCCGCAAATTCCGCCGCCGCCTTCTTGATGTCCCGCTGCTGCTTGGTCAAAGAAAAATCCATGAAATGAAACCTCCTCGATTTAAGCCGATGGCCCTATCATCGAACATTTAACATTGATCCTTTAGCGGTCAGAACTTGGAACCGCCGGCCTCGCAAAAAGCCGTCACCCCGGTGAAAACCGGGGTCCAGAGAATTCGCAATGCATCTAAAACACTGGATTCCGGCTTTCGCCGGAATGACGGAAAAAGCTGTTTCCCGATTTTTTACGAATGCATCACAATTGAAAGGGTATTCTTCAATGCTCAATG
>Ga0105093_10000559_pt1 | contig 14237 bp, 9 predicted proteins | sample PPLLak3March2015_2_FD_79111 | JGI IMG/M metagenome (GOLD analysis project Ga0105093, IMG submission 79111) | Freshwater sediment microbial communities from Prairie Pothole Lake near Jamestown, North Dakota, USA - PPLs Lake P8 Core (3) Depth... | ecosystem: Environmental > Aquatic > Freshwater >... | reverse complement strand
GCCATGGGGTTCGTCAGGTCGCCGCGAGCGCCGTCACGGCAACGGTCCTGGTGAAGTATGAGCCCGGCCGTTCCGCCGCCGACATCGGCGCCGAGGTCCGGAAGGTGCTGGCCGAAGCGACGCTTGAGCCCTTATCGGCCTGCGCCGCGGCAGGGGTTCGAAAGAGCCGGGTGGAGCAGAAGACCCGTCAGCCATGGCACACCATGGAGGGGGGCGCCGTGCTGCGGCATTTCGACGCATCGGCCCTCGAAGGCCTGAGCGGTGCCGTCGTCAGCGAACGAAAGGCCTTTCATGGAAGCAACACCCTTCCGGGGATGGCCTCCCGAAGCCTGCCGACGATCTGGAAGTCCCAGATCACATGCTTGCCGGTGGCGTTGACTGGAATTGCCGCGCTGATCTCGATTCTGACGGGCGGCCTGGCTGAGGGGGCGCTGGCGCTGCTGATCGCCGGGCTCAATGCCGCCGTCGGCACCCTTTCCGAAGCCCGCTCCGAGCGCATCCTCGACACCGTGCGCGAAGCCGTGAACCTGCGGGCCCAGGTAGTCCGCGACGGCCGGGCGGAGGAGATCGCCTTCGATGAGGTGGTGCCGGGCGACCTGCTGGAGCTGCAGCCCGGCGTGCGTATTGCGGCGGATGCCCGCCTGGTGCAGGCGGAGCATTTGAGCTTGGACGAGGCGGCCCTGACCGGCGAAAGCATTCCGGTGCAGAAATTCACCGCGCTGATTGAGGAGCCGGTCGTTTCCATCAGTCAGCATGCGAACATGGTCTTCCGCGGCACCTTGGTCGTGGAAGGCAGCGGCCGGGCCGTGGTGGTGGCTACGGGCGGCGATACCGTGCTCGGCCGGTTGCAGGGATTCCTGGGGGTGGTGTTCCCGCCCGAGGCCCTGATCGCCCGGGACATGCGGATGCTCTTGCGGCAATTCGTGCGGCTGGGGCTCGGGGCGGCGGGGGTGTTCGCCCTGCTGGGACTCTGGCGCGGAGTGGGCCTGCTCAATATTCTGCGGGGCGGGCTGGCGCTGGTGGCAGGCGCCGTTCCCGCCGGGCTATCCACCCTGACGCTCAGCGCCTTTGCCCTGGGCCACCGCGAGCTGCGGCAGCGCCGCGTCCTGGTGCGGCGGCTGCGCGCGCTCGGCAACCTAGCTTCGACTCAGGTGGTTTGTTTCGACAAGACGGGGACGCTCACCTACAACCGCATGACCGTAACCGAACTCGCCGCCGGACGGCGGTCGGTGCGGATCGCCTTGAAATCAGGCTCCGCCTCCGAGGGGCTGCCCGGATTCATGGACGACCCCGACATCGCCTGGCTGATCTCGCTGGCTACCCTATGCAACGAAGCCTTCATGGTCCACGAAGGCGCCCAGTCGCTGGAAGGCTCCTCCACAGAAGCGGCGCTGATCCGCCTGGCGGAGAGCGCCGGCATCAACAGCACGAGTTTCAGGGGCGATCACCCCATCCTGGATATCCTGCACCGCAGCGAGAAGCATCCGTTCATGGTGACGATTCACCGCTGGAGCCAGGACAGGGAGTTGGCGGCGATGAAGGGCAGCCCCCACGAGGTGCTGGAGCGCTGCCGTTTCGTCTGGAAGGACGGCAAGCGCCGTCCGCTCAACGCGGCAGAGCGCTCGCGCATCGAGGCCGAGAACTTCCGGATGTCGGGCGCCGGCCTGCGCGCGCTGGGTCTGGCCTTTCAGTGGGACCCGCAGCAGGACGTGGAGGCCTTCTCCGCGGAGAGCGGTCGGCTGACCTGGTGCGGGCTCATCGGCCTGGCGGATCCAGTGCGCCCGGGCGCGCGCCAAGTGGTGCAGGGCCTCCACCGGGCAGGCATCCGCACGGTGGTCATCACCGGCGACCAGAGCCTGACCGCGCATCACATCGGCGAGGAGCTGGGGCTGGCCGGCGGCGAGCCGCTGCGCATTCTCGACGCCATGGATCTGAGCAACAGCAGCCTCGAGAGCCTGCGCAGCGTCGTCACCCGCGCCCACGTTTTCGCGCGCCTCAGCCCGACCCAGAAGCTTCAGATCATCCAGGCCTACCAAAGCGCGGGCATGAGCGTGGTGATGGTCGGGGACGGGTTCAACGACATCCTGGCCCTCAAGGTCGCGGACGTGGGCATCGCCATGGGCCGCGAAGGCGCGGAACTGGCACGCCGCGCGGCCGATCTGGTGCTGGAGGACGACGATCTGGAAAACGTGCTGCGCGCGGTGGCCGGCGGCCGCGCGTTTTACGGCAACGTGCGCCGCAGCCTGCTCTACGTGCTGGCTTCAACGCACATGGACGTGGCGGGCGACGTTCTGATCCGCAGCGGCGTCGGGGGGCAGGGAATGAGCCCTTTGCAAAGCGTCTGGAGCAACCTGGCCTGCCTGGCGCTGGCCCTCGAGCCGTCATCCGGGGACGGCCGGGATCCCGCGCCGATCGCCGACGCACTTATCACTCCTCAGGATATGCGCGCGGCCGTGGCAGATTCCCTGAGGGTCATGGCCGCAACCGGAATCACGGCCGGCTATGGCCTGGCCGTCGCCGGGAACGGCCAGCCGGCCGACCGTCTGTTGTGGCGCAGCGCCTCCATCAACCAGCTGCTCCATGCCTTCGCCTGCCGCGACGCCCACGGCGCCTCATCCCGCACCTCCCACTGGCTGCTTCCGGCCGTGTTCTGGGCCGTCGCCGGCGGTCACCTCCTTGCTACCCTGCTCTCGGGAGGGCCGGGCCGCGGGCTGGCCAACGCCCTGGCACTGGGAGTGAGCGCCTGGCTGTCCCGCCTTCTGGTCCAACCGCAGGCATCCGCAACCCCATTGCCGAAATAACTTCTCCAGCGATTTCTACGGGAGCCCCGCCATTCATCCTATTTTAACCAATTTCTATCGGTGTCTTAACGGACCCCGGATAACACCAGCTTGACGTTTAACCCACTCTATAGATGATTGCATGCGAGGAGACGAAATGAAGCCATCGATGAAGCAGATCGCCCTGAGGATGAATATCCGCAAGCGGATCGCTTTGATCGCTCACGACAACCGCAAATTCGATCTGCTCGAGTGGGCGCGATACAATGCCGGCACCCTTGCACAGCACGAACTTTATGCGACCGGCACCACCGGCCGGCTGCTGGCAAGCGAGCTGGGGTTGGAGGTGGCCCGTTTTCTGAGCGGGCCGCTCGGCGGTGACCAGCAGGTAGGGGCCGGGGTCGCCGAGGGGCGGATCGATTTTGTCATTTTCTTTTGGGACCCTTTAGAACCCCAGCCCCACGACGTCGACGTCAAGGCGCTCCTGCGGATCGCGGTCGTCCACAACGTGCCGATCGCCTGCAACCGCGCGACGGCCGACTTCGTGCTGTCCAGCCCGCTGATGGAGACCGAGTACCTCCGGCAGGTCTGGGATTACGGCACACCCCGGGAAGTGCACTGACGCTTGCGCCGTTGTTGACTGGGCGGATATCGGGAGGGAGGCTGAGAGGCGGAGGCATGGAGCACGCGGTTTTCATCGGGTTTCTGGCGCTGGCGGCCTGGCTGTTCGCTCTGCTGGAGATCCAGATCGAGGGCCGGCACGGCTGGGCGCAGAATCTGCCGACCTGGCGTGTTGACAACAAATGGATCCGGGCCTTGTACAAGAAGCCGCTCACCGGCTACCATCTTTATGCCCAGGGCTTCATCCTGCTCATGGCGCACAGTCCCTTCGGCCTCAACCTGGTGCCATGGAAATGGAGTTATGAGCTCCGCATCCTGGCCTTCATCGTCCTTTTCTGGCTTCTGGAGGACTTCCTATGGTTCATCTGCAACCGCGATTACGGTCTCAAGGAGTTCACCGCGGAGCAGATCAGCTGGCACCGCGACGTCTGGTGGTGGATCGCTCCGCGAGAGTACTGGCTGGGGCTCCCGCTCGGCGCGGTCCTATACCTGGCCGGATTAGATTGAAGACGACTTCGTAAGAAGAGGGTTGGGAATTATCAGGGAGAGCACTTTTTCGGCGGCGGCGAAGGCCGCGCGCGGGCGGGCCAGCCGGCGGGCGTTGGCCTTCAGGCGCCTCAGCCGCTTGGCATCTTCGAGCAGGACGCCGACTTTATGCGCCAGGGTCGCCGCGGGGCCGATCTTGATGGCGGCTCCATTTTCCAGAAGGTAGTCGGAATTGCGGCTCTCCTGACCGGGGATGGGGTTGACGATAGCTAAAACGCTGCCGCGCGCCAGGACTTCCGCCGAGGTCAACCCGCCCGGCTTGGAGATGACCACGTCGGCGACCGCCATGAGCTCGTCGATGGCGGTAGTGAACCCCAATACGGTGGCGCGGTGCCGTGGGGGCAGGGGGTGCTGGGCGAGTTTCCGACGCAGGTCTTCGTTCCGGCCGCAGACGACGACGATCTCGATCGGAAGCTCGATCGTCAGGGTCGCATCGAAGAGCTGTTCGATCGGACCGACGCCGAACCCGCCGGAGAGCAGCAGAACGATCGGGCGGTCCCCGCGGAGGCTCTGGGCGGCGAGGCATTCGGAACGCGGCTTGCGTCGACAGAAGACCGGATGGACGGGAATTCCCGTCACCGAGACGCGCTCGGCCGGCACGCCCCAGGACGTGAGGTAGACGGCGCTCTCGACGGTGGCGGCAAAGTAATGCTCGCAGGGCTCCTGAACCCACAGCCGATGGGTCATGAAATCGGTCGTGACGGTCACCTGAGGCACGGCGATCTTCCCGGAAGATCGCAGCGAGCCGATGATCTCCGCCGGCAGGAAATGGGTGTTCACCACCAGGTCCCAGGTCTCGGATTTCAGCAGCCGGAGAAACGGCTGCATGTTGAGCTTCTCCAGAGCGACCCGTAGGCGGTCGCGTTCGAATTCGCCCTCCTTGTCCCTGGGGCGATCGAGCAGATCGTAGACGTAGCCGAGAAAGTGCGGGGCGCGCATGGCCACATCGAGATACCCTTTGCCGTAAATGCGCCGAAAGGCCTTGTTGGCCAAAGTGAGAACGTCGATGTTGCGGATCGAGGCGGCCGGCGCGCACTCCCGCAGCGCCAGTTCCATGGCTTCGGCCGCCCGCAGATGGCCTCCGCCGACGGAAGCGGAAAGAATCAGGATTCGCGCTGACTCACCATTGGTCATCGGCGTCACAGTGAAGGCGTCACCAGCGGCGCGGCGCCCAGCAATAGTCCGCAGCCGGCGATGATCGCTCCGCAGGCCCGGTTGATCAGCGCCAAGTGCCGGGGCGGGAGCATGTGCCCGATCAGGGAGGATGCGCCGACCAGTATCGGCGACCAGAGCAGCGAGCCCAGGAAGAGCCCCAGCGCGAAAAGCGGAATGTCCACGAAGCCCATCCGCAGCCTGCCGCCGGCAACGGTTGAAAGCGCGGCGCTGATGACCAGGATGGGAAGCGGGTTCGAGAGCATCAGGGTTGCCGTCGATAAGAAGGCGTCCACCGAACTCCGGACGGGGCCTGAGACAGAGGGGGCGACGGTCGATGAAGTGTAAAGCCGAAGGCCCGCCACTACCAGCACCGCCCCGCCCAAAAGCTGAAACCAGAATCTTTCAGAGTCCAGAAGGCTTCCGACCAGGTGCATGCCGAACCCGGCCATCATCCCGTAGAATCCGTCGATCAGCGCCGCTCCCAAAATCGAGAAAAATCCCGCCAAGCGGCCGGCGATCACCGTGCGCTGGAGGCATAGAACGCCCACCGGCCCCAGCGGTGCGCACAAGATAAACCCCACGGCGATTCCTTTCAAGCAGAAAGCGATCTCCATCTGTCTTCTCCAGGAGGTCGATCGAAAATTCACCGTCCGCTTTGCCACAGGGGAGAAAAACCGCTCCTAGCGCGACACGACGAATTTCCTATTTCTAACAGGCGCTGGTTCGGGGAGGGTTAGTTTTGGATGAGGGTATTGTTTGTCCTTCCTGCGGGAGGCGCTGCCTCTTTTTCCTCACACCGCGCAGCGTTTACTCATTTTTAGCAATTTTCTAATGCCCGCCTAAAGCGAGGCGTCTACCATTTAGGCGTATGAGCTGCAACGACTGCAGCGCAGCCACCGGGAGGGATTATGGAAGACGCATTCTTCGCAGATAAAATTTTTTCAGTGGTCCCGAAAACGACACCCAAGCCGCACCGCAACGTTCTATCCATCATGGCCGGTCCGCTGGAGCACCTGCTGGGTCTGAAGCAATGCGAGGCCGTTTACGATCAGCTGAAATCCGAAGCCGATCCGCATGCTTTCATGCACGGGGTTCTGCGCTGCCTGAACGTGCGCCCGCAATTCAAATCCGGAGATCTTGAGAACATTCCCAGAAAAGGTCCGCTGGTGGTCGTCGGCAACCATCCCTTTGGCGGCATCGAAGGCATCATCTTGGCGGACATCCTCCTGAGCTGCCGACCGGACGTGAAAATCGTGGCGAATTCGATTCTGAATCGGATTCCGCAGCTGCGCGCCCTGACGATCCCCGTCGACCCGTTCAACCGCAGCGGGTCGGTCCGCACCAATATGGGGCGCATGCGCGAGGCCCTGCACTGGCTCAAGAGCGGCGGCTTGCTGCTCGTATTCCCGGCCGGAGAAGTATCCCATCTAAAGATCTCCCCGCTCGAGGTGGCCGACCCGACTTGGAGCCCCACGATCGGCCGGCTCATTCGCCACACCCACGCGCCGGTTCTGCCGGTGTTTTTCCGGGGACATAACGGCGCCTGCTTCCAGGCGGCCGGGCTCATCCATCCGCGGCTGCGCACGGCGCTGCTGGCCCGGCAGCTGATGGCGATGCGGGGTCGTACGGTTCCGCTGGGCATCGGCCAAACGATACCGTTCCGCTGGCTGAAGCGGTATGCCGACGACGCGGAGCTGATGGCCTACCTGCGCTGGCGAACCTATCTTCTGGGTCTTCCGGCCCGAGAGGAGACCCGGCGGTTCACGCCTCCAGCCATCGCCGGATTCCGCAAACCCAAGCCCCTGGCGGCCGCGCAAGACCCGACGCTGCTCCGCCGGGAAGTTGAGCGGCTGCCGGTCGATCAATGTCTCGTCCGCAGCGGGGGCCAGTCGGTGTGGCAGGCGACCGCCGAGCAAATTCCCGGGCTGCTGCCGGAGATCGGCCGCCTGCGGGAGCTCGCCTTCCGTGCGGCCAACGAGGGTACGGGCAAATCCCATGATCTCGACCGCTTCGACGACCATTACCTGCACCTCTTCATTTGGAACGAGGAATCTGCCGAGCTGGTTGGCGCCTACCGCGTCGGCGCGACCGACCGCATCCTTGAGCGCCACGGCCGGGGAGGCCTTTACTCGAGCACGCTGTTTGACAGCCGGATGGAGTTTTTCCGCCGGCTCGGCCCAGCCCTGGAGCTGGGCCGCGCGTTCGTGCGCCCCGAATACCAGCGATCCTATTCACCGCTGCTGCTGCTTTGGAAAGGGATCGGGGGCTTCATCGCCCGCCACCCGCGCTACCGCATGCTGTTCGGGTCGGTCAGCATCAGCCGCGACTACAGCGATCTGTCCCGCCACCTGATCGCCACGACCCTGCTGCAGCACAGCCAGGCCAAAGATCTCGCCCTGATGGTCAAACCCCGGCATCCGGCCAACCTCAAACCGCTGCGGGTTCCCGGATGCGGTCACCGCCCGCCGGCGATCAGCTTCCAGGATGTCAAGGAAATGAGCTCGGTGATCGCCGACGTCGAGTTCAAGCAGCGCGACGTTCCCGTTCTGCTGCGCCATTACCTGAATCTGGGCGGGCAGCTGCTGGCGTTCAGCATCGACCGCAGCTTCGGCCGCGTGATGGACGGACTGATCGTGGTGGACTTGATGCAGACCGACCGGAAAACCCTGCAGCGGTACATGGGTGTCGGCGGCGCCGCCGCCTTTCTCGCGTATCACGGCTCGGCGTCTGCGTCCGATAGCGCTGCTGAATGCGAAGCGGGTTGATCCGCATGGAGAAGTAAAAGGATCCAGGTCCAACAGAGAAGTGATCAGATCTTTGCACCCCAACCCGCTCAACGCCGGATAGGAAGACAACCATGCAAGCAGACCTGCACGTGCACTCACGGCATTCCACTCGGCCGTCCCAGTGGTTTCTGCAGAAAATCGGCTGCCCGGAGAGTTTCACCGAGCCGCTGCACCTCTATCATATCGCCCGGCGCCGGGGCATGACGCTCGTCACGATCACGGACCACAACAAAATCGACGGCGCTCTCGAGATTGCGCACCTGCCGGGGGCCTTCGTCAGCGAAGAGGTCACGTCCTATTTCCCGGAAGACGGCTGCAAAGTCCATGTGCTTGCCTACCACATCACCGAGGCGCAGCACACCGACATCCAGAAGCTGCGGGCGAGCGTATACGATCTCGTCGGCTATCTGCAGCAGGCGCGCATCACGTGCGCCGTCGCCCATCCGTTCTACGCCGTGAACGACAAGCTGACTCCGGAGCATTTCGAGAAACTGCTGCTGCTCTTTCGCATCTTCGAGCTGAACGGCGACAGCGATCCCGGCAGCAACCACTGCCTGGCGGACGTGCTTGGCCGTCTGACGCCCGCGGACCTGGAGCGGCTGGCGGACAAGCACGGCCTGGCGCCCATCTGGCCGGAGCCCTGGATCAAGCACTTTGTCGGCGGGTCCGACGACCACAGCTCCCTCAGCATCAGCCGCAACTACACCCGCGTGCCCGGCGCCGGGTCGGCGGCCGATTTCCTGGACGGCGTCGCGGCCGGGCGAGCCGAAATCGTCGAGCGGCCCTCGTCCCCTCAGACCCTCGCCCATAACCTTTACAGCATCGCCTACCAGTTCTACCGGCAAAAACTGGATCTGGGGCAGCAGGTCCCGCAGGAGTTCCTGCTGCGCTATGTCGATCGCAGCCTGCGCTGCACGGGCGAGGAGGACGGCGGCCTGCTCTCGCGCCTGCACTTCCTGTGGCAGTACCGGCGTCTGCGCAAAATCAAGGGCAGCATCCCCGGTCCGCTGGTGGACCTGCTCAAGCGGGAGTCCACCCGGCTGATCGCAGAAGAGCCGGACCTCTTCGAGCTGCCCCGCGAGGGGGAGCGGATTTCCCAGCGCCTGGAAGACCGATGGTTCCAATTCATCAACAAGATGTCCAGCCGCATCCTGCAGGGGTTCGCCAACCACCTGATCGATCATTTTTCGGGAGCCAATCTCTTCAGCATCTTTCATACCATCGGCTCCGCCGGAGGCTTCTGCACCCTGCTGGCGCCTTATTTCGTCGGCTTTGCCCATCACAGCGCGCAGCGCAGGCTCGCCCATGCGGTCATGGCGCATCTGCGTCCGGCCGACGCATCCGGAAGGAACGACACCCCCTGCGCCATATTTGCCGACCGGCTCGAAGAGGCCCGGGATTCGGCCCTTTTCGCGATCGACGCCGCGCGCCGCGCAACAGCTACCATTATCACCTGCGAAGCCGCGGACGGCCCCGGTGTGCATTGCTTTGCACCGATCGGGACCTATGAGTTCGGCGACCTGCCCGGCCACCGCCTCGTCTACCCGCCGGTGCTGGACATGCTCGATTACTGCTTCAGGCACGATGTCTGCCGCCTGCATCTGGCCAGCGCCGGCCCGACCGGCTTGGCCGGCCTCTTGATCGCGCGCTTCCTGAAACTTCCCGTCGAGGCCACCTACCACGATGCCGTGGGGCGTCTGGCCCAGGCCTTGACCCGGGACGGGTTCATCGAAGACCTCAGCTGGAAATACCTGGCCTGGTTCTACAACCAGGTGGACGCCGTCTATGTTCCGTCGCGGGATGTCCAGCGCGATCTCGAGCAAAAAGGCGTGGCGCCGGACAGGCTGAGGCTTTTCACGCGATCGGCCCCAGGAGTCCGGGCAGCCGGTTATCGCCCGACGACGATGCCCCAGGCCGTCTAGCGGAGAAAACATCCAGTCCTAACCGTGAATTAACGTGGTGGGGATAGACTCCGGCCCATACAAAAGGAGGCGCCTGTGCGAACTATCGTCGCCAGTATCTCGCGTTGGGACATCGCATGGCTGACGGCGATCTTCAGCCTGCAAGGCCAACGACTGTTAGATTCAGCTCTGCCGAAGATTTCCCGGACAGCCGACGGCTTCTGTTACCCGCTGCTGGCATTGGTTTTGTTGGCCGCGGATCCGGCGACCGGTCGGTGGTTTCTGATGGCGGCGGTCGTGGCGTTCATGCTAGAGCTGCCGGCCTACAAGCTTATCAAACGCTTGGTGAAACGCGACCGGCCCTACGAAACCCTCCCTGGAGTCAAAGGCCGCGTCAAGCCGGGCGATCAGTTCAGCTTTCCCTCCGGCCATACCGCCGCCGCGGTCCTGATGGCCACCCTGCTGGGCAACGCCTACCCGCACCTCTTTCCGATCACCATTGCGTGGGCGCTGGCCGTCGGTTTATCGCGCATTTATCTGGGGGTCCATTACCCGACCGATGTCGTCGCGGGCATGCTGCTCGGCGGCCTCAGCGCCCTGGCCGGGATCGCGGCTGCCAGCTGAGGTGGGGTTGGAGATTCTCTACGGAGTCCAGGGCACCGGCAACGGCCACATCAGCCGCTCGCGTGAAATCGTCCGCCATCTGAAAGCCGACGGCCATCGCGTGCGGGTGATCGTCAGCGGAAGAGATCCTGCGCTGCTTTGGGACATGGAGGCGTTTGAACCCTTCGTCACCCGGGAGGGTCTGACCTTTGCCACCCGGCGCGGACGGTTGCAATACCTCAAGACCGCCGGCCGCCTGAATCTTTTCCGATTTTACGCCGACATCCGCAGCTTCGATGCCCGCGGCGTCGATGTGGTGATCACCGATTTCGAACCGGTCTGCGCGCGCATCGCACAGCGACACCGGCTTCCCAGCATCGGCATCGGCCATCAATACGCCTTTCGCTACAGGATCCCCATCTCCGGCTTCGACCCCGCCGCGATGTATGTCATCCGCCGCTTCGCTCCCGCCGACCACTGCCTGGGTCTGCATTGGCACCATTTCGATCAGCCGATTCTGCCACCGGTCGTCCCCAACCACATGCCTTCCGGACCCGCGCCGCTCGCCGAGAAGGTCCTCGTCTATCTGCCCTTTGAAGAAATAGAGGACATCCGCCGGTTGCTGATGCCTTTCCATGCGCACCAGTTCTTTATCTACCACCAGATCGCGGCGGCCAGCGACGAAGGCCATCTCCGGCTTCGGACCTATTCGCGTCACGGGTTCCTGAAAGATCTGGCCGAAAGCAGCGCGGTCATCACCAACGCCGGGTTCGAGCTGGCGAGCGAGGCCCTCCATTTCGGCAAAAAGGTCCTGGTCAAACCGCTGGCCCGCCAGATGGAGCAGTTGTCCAATGCCAAGGCGCTGGTACAGCTGGGGCTGGGAACCGCCATGAAACGGCTGGACCAAGACGAGGTGGGGAAGTTTCTGGCCAGCCCGCAGGTCGCGCAGGCGCGATACCCTGACGTCGCCCGGATGATCGCGGATTGGATCGGGGCCGGCGACTGGAAGGATATCGAGGGGATTTCCCGCCAGGCATGGCAACAGACCGCCTTCAATCAAATCCCCCCGACCACTCCCATGCCCGCTAATCCGTCTCGATCCTGACGATTCCTGCGCCTCCGTCAATGGTCACCCGCGCCCCTGCGGGAATGAGCCGGGTGGCGCGGCGCACCCCGACGATCGAGGGGACGCCCAGCTCTCGGGCCACAATGGAGCAGTGGTTGAGCAGGCCGCCCTCCTCCATGACGATGCCCCCGATCATGCTGAAGATCGGCGTCCAGCCCGGATCGGTGTGGCGGGCCACGACCACATCGCCCCGCCGGATTCCGGCCGCGGCGGGCTCCTCCACGATGACCGCGCGGCCGGTGACCCGCCCCGGGCTGGTCCCGATGCCGCGCAGTACGGTGCCTCCGGCGCTGAAATCATATTCGGGCCGGCCGTCCACCCAGAAGACGCCGGGGTCGAACGGGGTCTGAAATCGGCGCCGCCGCTGAGCCGACAGGGATGCGGCTTCCTGGGCGGTCAGGCCGCCGGAGACCAGCGCCTCGATCTCCGGCAGTTTCAGAAAAAAGACGGACTCGCCCAGACCGCACGCCCGGCCGATATGGAGCAGGTCCTGTCGAATCCGGAAAAGTGCTTCATCCAGAAGGAAGCGCAGGTCCTCCCGCAGGTCCAGGAAGCGCCGGGTCAGGCCGGCCAGCTGTGTAAGGACCAGCCTGAAGATGCCGGCGGGCCGCTCCGCCCGCGGGGCTTGGGCGGCCTGCGGGTCCGGCTGCACGCCGTGGGGGTGGCGCACGAGCGACTGCAGGATGCCCACCACTTCATCGGGGGCCTCGGCCCAGCGCCCGATCAGCAATGTACGGTGCCGGGACCGGCACCCGTGGCGCCGCAGGAAGGCATCGAGCTCCGTCTGAAGATCGGCCGGCAGGGATAAGGCCAATCGGGCGGCGGGCTCCGACAGGAAGCGCGCTTTCAGGTTCGGGTCCGCGGCGACACGCAGCGCCGTTTCGCGGAACCAGCGCTCGATGCCGATGGTGACGTTGTCGGCGCCGCGGCTGAGCATCCCCAGGAAAGCGGCGCCGTCCATTCCCAACCGCTCCACCGCCAGCCAGCGCAGCAGCCATGTGAAGAGGGTTGCATGGAAGTAAGGCCATTGGTTGTTTGCCTGGATCAGGGCCAGCGACTCCAGGTCTGCCTTCAGCTGCTCCAGCCGGCCGCCGGCCGTGGGCGCCCCGCCGCCGTCGGCCGGCCGCAGACGCGCCCTCAGCCGCTGGGTGGCCGGCCGGGCGCTCCGCAGGCAGACCCACGGGATCACTCCGGGCTCCTTCAGCGGCAAACGGATGATTCCAAGGCAGAGGCGGACCAGCGTCCAGGCCGGCGGCGGCGGGATGCCGGACAGGCAAGTGTCGGCCGGAAGCAGGCCGGCCAGATCCCGCAACCGCAGCGCCTGCGGAATGTGGGCGATGACGTGGCGGATGCCGTCGCAATTGACATACAGGTAGCCGTTGATGACGGCGAGAGCCGGCTGAACCGCAGCGATTCCGACCAGGCGGCTGATGCGCGACAGATCGAAGCGCGGCGCGTGCCGCAGCATCACGTCGGCCATGAAGGGTTCCAGCCGGTCGGCCCAGAGGTCGTCGGCAATCTTCCGGGTCCATGTGCCCTTCGGCGGCAGCGCGTCGGCCGGCGCCAGGGTCGTGATCGGCCGGACCTGGAGCAGCCAGAGCGCCCGGCCATGATCCACCGCCCACTCGATGTCGAGCGCCTTTTCGCCGTAGGATTCCTCCAGACGCCTGAGGAGCCCGGCGATCTTCATCCAGGGGGTCTTGCGTGAAATCCGCCGGAAGGCCGGCGCCTCGCCTTCGATCGACAGCCGGCCGTCGCGCTGGACATAGGCCCGGCAGGGCGATCGACGTCCGCTGACCAGGCCTTCGGCATGCCCCTTGACGGCCTCGATGACCATTTCGTCGCGCTCGGGGTGCAGCGGATTGCGGCTGAAGGCCACACCGGCGACCGCCGGGTTCACCATGCGCTGGATGATGACGGCCAGCAGCGGGGGTTCGGTGTCGCAGCCCTGGACGTTCAATGCCTGGAGGTAGCTGCGCACGGTGTCGGAGCTGCCGCTTTGCCAGCACTCCTCGACGCGGCGCAGAACTTCGGGCTCGCCGTCCACCTCCAGAAAACTGCGATATTGGCCGGCAAAGCTCTGGCCAGCCAGGTCCTCGCGCGTGGCCGAGGAGCGGATGGAAACTCCCAGAGGTGCGCTCAGCCGGCGGGCGGCGCTGGTAGCCTCATCCCGCAAGCCGGCCGGCCAGCTTCCGGTGGCGAGGAAATGGGCATGCGCCTTGGTTGCTATCGCCACGGCCTCCGGCACGGCGAAACCCGACCGGGCCGCCCGGGCCAGGGCGGCGAATTTGCGCCCGACCACCTGCGGGTCCAGTGCCTGAGGGTCCTCGATGCCGACGATGTGAGCCATCCGACCTCCGGTCATCATTCCTGCAGCAATCAGGCGAGTTGGGTTCGGCGCAGCGAGGCTTCAAACGCCGGGGCTGCGCGCATTCAGATTACAGTACGAATTATATGGAAAATTACATCAGTCTTCTTCACGCCTGTTCCGCGCAGGTTAGGAGTGGGTTAGATATTGATTGAGGTAACGAAAGGGTCGCCATTTTCTCATGGAGGCCTCATCAACTCGTAACGTTCCGGGAGTACTCAAATCTGATGACTTCGTAAAAAACCCAATTTCGGCGTTGCGCTTCATCCCGCAGTCGCTGCGGCGTACTGTAAGTACGCCTCACTCCGCGGAATTCGCGCGCCTTGAACTTGGGCTTTTTACAAAGTCATC
>Ga0105093_10000557_pt1 | contig 14254 bp, 13 predicted proteins | sample PPLLak3March2015_2_FD_79111 | JGI IMG/M metagenome (GOLD analysis project Ga0105093, IMG submission 79111) | Freshwater sediment microbial communities from Prairie Pothole Lake near Jamestown, North Dakota, USA - PPLs Lake P8 Core (3) Depth... | ecosystem: Environmental > Aquatic > Freshwater >... | reverse complement strand
GAAGACAAGCTCCGCGTGTTCGAGCCCTATTACTCCAAGAAGGAGAAGGGCACGGGACTCGGTCTCGCCATTGTGGCCAGCATTGTGGCGGATCATCAGGGCTTCATCCGCGTGCGCGACAATTCGCCACGGGGAACGGTGTTCATCATCGAGCTGCCGGGTTGAGATCGGTTTCTTGTTTCTGGTTTCCAGTTTTTGGGTTCTCCTTCGCAGGTTCGGGAGCTCGAATCTTGGGTTTGGGCAGGTGTTTTTCAGGGTGCCTTGCCGGCCTGCGGCTGCGACGGAGGTTGAGGGAGGGTAAAGAGGATGGCCAGTGGAAATGAAATCTAAGATCCTTGTGGTGGATGATGAAGTCAGCATCCTCCAGTCCCTCAAAGGGATTCTGGACGATGAGGGATATCGGGTGAGCCTCGCTCGGACGGGCGAAGAAGCGCTGGAGGAGGTGCGAAAGGACGTCCCGGACCTCGTGCTGCTGGATGTCTGGCTTCCGGGAATAGACGGCTTGACTGCGCTTGGGGAACTGCGCCAGACCCATCCTCAGCTCCCGGTCATCATCATCTCGGGGCACGGCAATATCGAGACCGCCGTCAAGGCCACCAAGCTCGGGGCTTTTGACTTCGTGGAGAAGCCACTCTCCCTGGAGCGCATTCTGGTCTCCATTCAGAATGGGCTGGAATTCACCCGGCTTCAGGAAGACAATCGCATATGGCGCCAGAAGGCTTCCAGCAAGGTCCGGATTTCCGGAAAGAGCCAGGTCATCGAGGCCCTTCGCGAGCAGGTCCAGCTGGCCGCCCCCACCAATGCCACCGTGCTCATTACCGGTGAGAACGGGACGGGAAAAGAGCTTGTAGCCCGGATGCTCCACGACCTGAGCCGCAGAAGTCATCGCCCCATGATCGAGGTGAACTGTGCCGCCATTCCAGAGGAGCTCATCGAAAGCGAGCTCTTCGGCCACGAAAAGGGCGCTTTCACGGGGGCCCACGAACGGAGAAAGGGTCGATTCGACCTGGCCAACGGCGGAACCCTCTTTCTGGATGAAATCGGAGACATGAGTCTCAAGACGCAGGCAAAAGTCTTGCGCATCCTCCAGGAGCAGGTTTTCGAGCGCGTGGGGGGCGCGCGTCCCATCCAGGTGGACGTGAGGATCGTCTCGGCCACGAACAAAGACCTTCAGAAGGCCATCGAGTCCGGTCAATTCCGCCAGTACCTCTACTACAGGCTGAATGTCATCCCGCTCAACGTCCCGCCGCTGCGCGAGCGTCTCCAGGATATCCCGCTGCTGGTTCAGGACTTCGTGACCGAAATGGCTTATCAGACGGGAATGGGCAGGAAGGAGATCGACCGGCAGGTCATAGAGCTCATGCAGCAATACCATTGGCCGGGCAACGTTCGCGAGCTCAGGAATTTCGTTGAACGACTCGTCATCATGACCCCTGGGCAAGCCATACGCCCTGAGAACCTGCCCAGGGACTTTCTGAGTCAGCTCAAAGAGCCGCCTGCCGACAACGACCCGTTTCGCTTCACCACTCTCCGTGAAGCCCGAAATGCCTTCGAACGCGAGTTCCTGATGCGGAAGCTCGAAGAGAATCAGTGGAATGTCTCCCTCACTGCCTCGCAGATCGGAGTGGAAAGAAGCCACCTCCACCGCAAGATGAAGGCCCTGGCTATCGTCGAGACTGAGGCAGCGCCTGCCGATGCATGAACCTCTCGGGATCAAATCCCGCAGGAACATGGGCCGATGCTCCAAGCCTCCGCCGGCACGGCCGGAAGTTGAACAGACTGCGAGCGGCTCGCTTCGCTGCCAGGCGATTGATTAAGGTCTGCGAATTGCCAATTTCCTTGTGGCTTTCCGCTCCCGTGCACGATTGAAAGCAGCTTGACACACCTGAGCATCGGTGGTACATGGGGAGACGCTCGTCGGGACGTGGCGCAGACTGGTTAGCGCGCTTGCTTGGGGTGCAAGAGGACGGAGGTTCAAATCCTCTCGTCCCGACCAGTGAATCGGACAAGAGACGGATAGGGACGAGATGAGGAAAAAGGGCCGCATGATCATGCGGCCCTTTCCTTTTTCAAGGGACTGAACAGTGCCTTTCAGCCTCAGTAAACGATCTCCTTGGCAGCCATGCCCACCTTCCGTCCCAGATCGTAGCAGGACTTGAGGGCCTCGACAGTGGGTGCGTATTGAATGCGCGCTCCGGGCTCGATCACGTTGAACTTCATGTCATGCAGCGCTTCGGTCATGATCTTGACCGCCTCACCGCTCCAGCCGTATGATCCGAAGGCAGCCCCCACCTTGTTGGCGGGCTTCAGACCCTTCATGTAGCAAATGATGTCGGCCATGGTCGGGAGAATGCCGTTGTTGAGGGTGGGGGATCCCAGAACCACCGCCTTGGAATCCAGAACCTCCATCATCACGTCGCTGCGATGGTTCACCTTCATATTGAAGAGTTTGACGCTGAGCCCCTCCTCCATCAATCCGTCGGCAACCGACTGCGCCATCGTCTCCGTGCTGTGCCACATGGTGTCGTAAACCACGACGGCCTTGTCCTTGGAGACCTGTTTGCTCCACTGGTCATAGGCAGCAAGGATCTTGTCCGGGTGGCTGCGCCAAATGAGCCCATGGTCGGGAGCGATCATGTCGATCTTGAGCCCGAGCTTCTGTACATTGGACAGCAGCTTTTGAACCAGCGGCGAGTACAGCAGCAGGATGTTTGCATAGTACTTGGCCGCATGAGGCAGCAGCTCGTTGATGTCCACCTGATCGTCGAAGCGCTCGCACGTGGCCCAGTGCTGCCCGAAACCATCGCTCGACATGAGCAGCTGATCCTCGGGCACATAGGTGACCATGCTGTCCGGCCAGTGAAGCATCCGAATCTCTATGAACTGAATGCTCTTCCTGCCGAGATTGATGGTCTGGCCACTGTCGACCACTTCGTAGGGCCAATCGGAACGATGATAGTGCTCCAGAAGCGCCTTCTTCCCCATGGAGGAGCAGATCACCTTCTCGGGCTGGATCATGTCGATCAGGATCGGGAGGGCCCCGGAATGGTCCATCTCGACGTGGTTGACGATGATGTAGTCGATCTTCTTCAGACTGGTGAGCTTCTGTACATTTCGGACCAGATCGTCCAGGAACGGCTTCTTCACGGTGTCCACCAGAGCGATCTTCTCGTCCATCATCAGGAAGGCATTGTAGGTGGTTCCCTTGGGAGTCGAGTAGCCGTGAAAATCGCGAATATCCCAGTCCAGAGCACCCACCCAGTAAATATCTTTTTTGATTTCAACAGGTTGCATGAATTATTCCCTCGCTGTCCGGTCGTTGCTCTACCAGTTCTCACCAAGCAATTCGAAGTATGCCCTGGGGTGTGCACAGGCGGGGCAGAGCTCAGGGACATCCTGCCCTTCGTGAAGGTAGCCGCAGTTGATGCAGCGCCACACCACAGGAGCGGGTCGTTTGAACACCCGGTCCCCCTGGATGTTGGCCGCCAGGTCCCGATATCGCTTCTCGTGCTGCTTCTCCGCCACCGAAACGGCGCGGAACACGTCGGCAATTTCAGAAAAACCCTCGCTTTCCGCAATCCGGGCGAATTCAGGGTACATCTGCGTATGTTCGTGGTTCTCCCCCTCGGCGGCAGCCTGCAGATTCTCCAGGGTCGTCCCGATCACCCCCGCCGGGAAAGCCGCCGTGACCGTGATCTCTCCACCTTCCAGGAACTTGAAGAAGCGCTTGGCGTGCTCTTTTTCCTGGTTTGCTGTCTCCTCGAAGATGGCAGCGATCTGGACGAATCCATCCTTTCTGGCCTGACCGGCAAAATAGTTGTATCGGTTGCGAGCCTGCGACTCGCCGGCAAAGGATGCCAAAAGGTTCCCTTCAGTCTTGCTTCCCTTCAAACTCGGCATGAAACCTCCTTCAGAATGAGTTTGCTTTCATTGACAGTTGGATGGGCCATCGGGGCCTCCAGTGGATTCCTGACACTCGGGGCAAATCCCCAGAAACTCCAGTCTCGCATCGAGGATTTCAAAACCACCCGCTTCGTCTATCAACTCCTCCAAAGGCGCAGACGACCTGAGATCAACATCTCTGAGTGTTCCACACCGAACACACCGGATATGGAAATGAGGCGCGGGTTTGTGGTCAAAACGCCTCTGAACACCCGAGAGGTCCAGGCGCTGAATGGCCCCCTGAGAAGCCAAAGCCTCCAGATTCCGATAGACCGTCCCCAGACTGATTCGAGGCAGCCGCCTCCTCACCCGCTCGTAGATCTCATCCGCCGTTGGATGTACATGGGACGCGCGCACAGCTTCCAGGATCAAGCGTCGCTGCACGGTCATGCGAGAAGCACGTTGTTGTGACAAGTGAATTTCCTCCATGCAATTGAGACTCATTACCATTAAGCTCAATCCCGTTATTGTCAAGCTTGACTTGTTCCACTATTTAGGCACTCTTCGCCGCGCGAATGGAGCATTGGGCACATCGCACCAGCACCACCGGCAGATGAGGAATCACGGGAGAACCTATGCAGCAGCACTGGGAGCTTGTTTCGGATCGCCGCCCGGCAGACGTGCATGATTTGCTGGAAATCCTGCTCACAAACAGATCCATGGAACGGGGACGCCTCAAGAGCGGGATGCATGACCTGGCCGGGTATGCAGCCATCAAAGGGATCGACGAGGCGGCCGCTCTCATGGCTCGGCATCTTGAGAGACGGAGCAAGGTTGTTCTCGTCTCCGACTACGACTGTGACGGAGTCACTTCCCTGGCCCAGATGTCCCTTTTTCTTCAGGAGATCGGTCACACCGACTTCCAGAGCGTCATCCCCCTTCGGGCTGAAGGCTACGGCATGCCCCAACGGGCCGTGAGGGAACACCCCGACGCCGCTCTCTTCGTCGCCATGGACTGCGGCACACGCGACGTGGATGCCATTTCCCTTGCGCGAGCCAAGGGGGCGGACTGCATTGTCCTCGACCATCATGAAGTGCCGGAAAACGGTTCGGCGCCGGCGACTGTCCTGGTGAATCCGAAGCAGCCGGGATGCCAGTCGCCTTTCAAGGAATTGTGCACCTCGGGGTTGACGCTGCTCTTCCTGACACGGCTGAGACGGGCACTCGCGGGGAAATTCCCGCGCCCCAAACTGGGAGGCCAGTACCTGCAACTGGCCGCTCTGGGCACCATCGCCGACATGGTGCCGCTCATCGAGGGAAACCGCATATTGGCGCAGCAAGGATTGGCCTCCCTCAACACCCGGGCCTCCGCACCTTTTCGCCGCCTGGTGGATGCCGCCGGACTGACGAGCCAGACGATCACCGCTCGGCATGTCGGGTACCAACTCGCCCCGCGGATCAATGTGGCCGGGAGGCTTGCAGATGCAAGCCTGGCCTATGACCTGCTCATGTGCCAGGCCGAAGACCGGGGTGCGAAGCTCGCATGGGAGCTCAACCGGCTGAACATCGAGAGGCAAAACCAGGAGAAGCGGATCATGGACCAGGTCCGCACCCGACTGGGCGAATTCCCGGCAGGGCGCCGCACGCTGGTGCTGGGGGATCCGCAATGGCCCTTGGGGCTCGTGGGCATCATCGCATCGAAAATCCAGCAGGAATTTCAATGGGGACCCGTGGTCGTTTTGTCCATCGACCCACAAACGGGAATCGCCAGAGGCTCAGCCCGCAGCATTCCAGGCCTGGATATGCACCGCGCCCTTTCCGGATGCGATGATCTGCTCATCAAATGGGGAGGCCATCAGATGGCGGCCGGTCTGACCCTGGAGTCACAGCACATCGACCCCTTTGCCGCCAGACTGGAAGAAATCGCCTCCACCCAGCCTGCCGTGCTCTTCCGAATCCGGAAATCCATTGACGTGTGCATCGCCCCGCCTATGGTGACCCCCGGGCTCGTGCAGGCTTTAAGGGAGCTCGAACCCCACGGTGCGGGCAATCCGACGCCAACCTTCCTGTTTCGGGACGTCCGGATCCGGGCGACCGGGGCTTTCGGGCAGCAGCGCAACCACCTTCGCGTCATCCTGGCGGATCGGATACCGGGTATCGTGTGGCGCGGAATCGAAAGACCCGACCTGGCCCAGTGGCGGAACGGCAATTCACGCGATGTCGTCTTCCAGATTTCCTGGGATGACTACCGGAATGAGCCCTTCTGCGACATCAAGGATGTGGGCAGGATGACCGCGTCATGAACGGATGAGCCGTTCACTCCCATCAGGCCGCTGTTTCGGCTCAGTCGGACATCTTCTGTCCCATGAGGGTTCGCAGGATATCCTCCTTTCCGATGATCCCGACGAGCTTCCCTTCTTCAACGACCGGAAGGGTATGGTACTTCTTCTCAACCATGAGGGTCGCGATTTCCTCCAGGGGCGTCTCGGGACCCACCGTGACCGGGTTCTCGGTCATCGCCTGGGACACGCGTATGGCGGCGATCTTCTCCACCTCCTTCTCAAAATCCCGCGGAGACTGCAACGGAATCATGCCACCGAGCAAGGCAAACACGGACGGAATCGGCATCCTTTTCTGCTGTGCAATGAGATCGCTTTGACAGATAATGCCCTGGAGGCGACCTCTCTGGTCCACGACAGGAAGCCCGTTGATGCGCTTCTCAAGGAGGATTTTGACGGTTTCGGCGATCCCCGCTTCGGGTGAAACCGTGATAACATCCCGGCACATGATGTCTTTGGCTTTCAGCATGAACGTCTCCCATGTCGTGAGCGATGAAGTCGGCTGTGCATGATGCGGCCCTACTCTGTTTCACTGGATTTCCGGGCGCCGCACAATTCCTTGCCGGGATCCGAGGGCGAGTCCCAGAACGTCTGAGAAACCACTCACTCCCCCATGACCGTGCAGCATACAGGAGCGCAGAGCCATCCTGAAGCCGCCTTGTCCGTTGAGAAAAGGAAAGTGTCCCTCCCGGAGCGACCTTATACTATTTTTTGGATCGCCCCGAAAGCTCTGAAAGAGCCTTCATCCCTCGACAGGAGAGCTCAGCATGGTGAGACGATTCCATGTCATCCAGGGAGGAAAGGACAAGGAAAAAGGACCTGGAGAAAGCGGCCCACGTCTCTTCCGCGCTCATTCCACAGGGAATTTTGCCAAGGGCGAGATGATTTACAGTGAAGTGACATTCAACTGGTACTGCATGGATCGAGCTCAACCCCATGTGGACTGCTCCATAGCCATTGCAGATCACACAGCCATGGGAGATCGTGAACGCAGACATCTCGAGCGGACCGTAGATCGTTACTTTTCAGAGATCGAAGTCGCAATGCTGCGCGAGTATCTTGGACTGCATTTCAGCCTGGGGCTGGATGTGGAGGAGGTCCCTCTCCCCATCAGGGAGCGGAGCTACCTGTTCGAAGAGGGAAGCTCCGTCATTTATGACTTCGTCGAACTGTCCGAGCGGAAAGGCTACGATCTTCCCTTCAAGGTGTGGGGCTATTACACTCTCGCCCACTCCCTGGCAGCTCCATCCATGCAGAGCGGCATGGAACTGCTGCGAAAGGCCTTCCAAGAGCTCAGGCTTTCCATGGCTTTTTCGGATGATCATCTGAGGATTGTTCTGAGCAAGATCTATCGTGAGGATGGGCTGTTTGTCAAAAGGCGCGAGCCCCCTGCTTGACTCCGCATCACGAGGAGGCGTTTTCGAAGCCCATGGATGTATGCATCATCCCGATGGACCGAATGGTTTGCAGCTGCTCCCTCATGGCCCGCGAAATCCGCTCCAGGACCCCGACCGCTTTTTCACCGAAGTTCCGGTCCACGAGGCGCGAACAGGCAACGATGTCTCCGGGATCACCCCGCTCAGCCAGTTGCTCCACCTGGGAACAGCTTTCCTTGAACCTCCGGAGCAATTCATACTCTTCCACGGGAATGAAAGACTCGATCTCGGCATAAGCAACTTCCAGGTGGCCCCGCAGATCGGTTTCAGGGTTCTTGACCAACTCCTCGATGATGGCTGTCTGGATGGCTTCCCTGGAGAAGGGGAGATCGGATTCGCTGCGAATAGGTGACTTCAGGCAATCGAGAGTGTTCAAATAGGATGTGATGATCTCTTGCCGCCTCTCGGGAGTCGAAGGCCGCTCCGATTCAGGGGCCTTGGCAAACGATGACAGCTCCCGCGGTTTGCGAGCAGTGACCTGCAACACTTTGCGAAAGAACACCCCAGGTTTGCGGTATTCCAACGTGCCCCCCCTCTGACCGTCAATGCCACGCTGTCGAACCCGTTTTGATGGACGCATGAATCCCTCAGCAATCCTCTATACTCTTCACTGAATCGCGGCTGGCGAATGTGCCAGTACTCTCCGTCAATTTTGTATACATAAACCTAATTTTCGATGGTTCGTATGTAAATAGGTGAAACACCCCATTTTTCGGTGCAGAACCGTACCTGTAGAGAGCACCTCGGCATTGAACGTGTCGCCGCAAAACTTCAGTTTTCGGGCGCAATTCTGGAATGACCGGGAGTGCCGTTTCGAATCGCTTTCGGTGGGTGGAAGAACCCCCACGGCAATGCCGTGACGGCCGATATCCGTCTCTCTGCCGGCTTGCCGGGAACTGCGGAACCTGCAATTGCTCGGATGCGAATCTGTGAAGAGAGGGAGCCGGGAAGGAGGAGGGAAACCCGGCCCCCTCAGGAGGAGGAAAGAGAGGGTCTTTCCGATTACATCATAACCTGCGCGTCAAGAGGGCCTCTCAAAAACCGAACTCGGCGAGCAAGGCGTCCACCTCGTCCTGCGAATGCACAGCCCCTTCGCTTCTGGCGTGCGCCGGTCCGTAAAGCTCGTCTTTCTTCTTGGCGGTTTCGCGCCTGACCTTGCCCCCGAAATAGCTCACCAGCTTCACCAGTTTGGACTCCATCTCCTTCTGCGAGGTCACAATCTTGGTGATGATCTGTCCCGTAAGATCCTGATAGCCCTGGGAGGTCAAAATGACGGCCAGATCCTGCTCAATCTGATCGAAGGAGCCCTTCAATTCCCTGACCAGCCTTGAATTCTCTCTCATGCGTTGATGGGCGCTGTCCCCCATGGGCTTCAGACGCGTAAAATGCTGCTCAAGCTGCCTCAACTTGGCCTGGTCGCCTTCCATGCGCTTTCGAATGGCTTCCACATGATCCATGGTTGTGTTGGCAGCGCTCTCTGTCAATTCCAGGATGTGCTCCAGGCGGTGCTCGGAATCGGGCAATTTTTCTTCAACCATCTCCCTCAACCCAGGATCGAGACTCTTTGCGAAGTTCCTGAGCGAGGTGTGGAGGTTTCTGGCCATGGAGCCGATCTCGTTAAACAGCCCCGTGTCTCCCTGAACGTTGGCGATGGTTTCGAGAGCAGACTGGGCTTCATCAAGATCCCCTTCAACCAGGCTGGACATGAAGGAATTGACCTCCTTCAGAACATCCTGCAAGAGCTCGTCGCCATCCGAAAGCTGCTGAGTCAACGGGTTTTCGGCATCGAAAGGACAGAGCAGGTACTCCACCTTCTCGAGGCTCTCCTTGGGCAATTCGATTCGAGCCGTGTTCTCGTCCGGCCCTTCGGTCGCGATGATTCCTCCCGAAAGCTGGCGAGCGCCCTGTCTCTCGGGAGCCGTCACCGCCGGAGGAGGCTCCACACGCTTTGGCGCTCGCTCAGGGGGAGGCGTAACAATCGACCCGGCGGGCTTCTTGGTCACGACGGAAGATTTCGTCGGTGGCGCTTCGCGGGGAGGAGAAGGTTGCTTCTGAGGCTTTTCGGCCTCGATGGTCTCCAGCGACCAGGACTTCTCAGGGCCCGCCTTTCCCTTGCCCGAAGATTCCGAGGAGTACGGAACCGAAATCTCCAGCGGCTCCACACCCAGGACCTCAAGACATTCCACCATGGCGGCGCGCAACCCCTCAGTGCTCGCATCCTCCATTCCCTTGCGCAACTCGCCCAGCGCATAGGACAGTGTCGTCAAATGCTCCGCGCCAGGAGACGGTGCGGAGCCGAACTTGTGGAGCATCTTGCCCAGTTGGGCCAATCCTTTGGAACCCAGCGAGCTCGAAAGGGAGTGAAACTCCCCAATGAACGTCAAAGCTTTGTCGATGGCTTGCTCCGTGGTGTATTCACCCTTTTCCAGAGCGGCCATCACCGCCTCGGCGCCTTTCACAATCTCAATGAGCCTCTGCAAGTCTGCCTTTTTCATGCTCAATCCTTATCCCAAAACCGGGCTTCTGCCGACTCCATGAAACCTGAATCCCGAACGAGCCGACCACCAAACAGTCCACCTCAGGCATAACGCATCAACGGTATCGGTCCGACAGATCATGCTATGCAAAAAAGACGGAAACTGACCTCACCTTTGTGGACGAAATTTTTGAGCTCAAAAACTCCAGGAACCCAAGACGCCATAGCCTGAACATTGAATGGCCGTGAACCCGGCCGAATCTGCACCAGAAGCGGCATTGACTTGATGAGACCATAAATCAGGTAGGTTTTCGTGGCAACCCAATAGTGAAGCCTGACAGGATAACCTCTTGCGCTGATCCGGAACCCTATGGCGAGGCCATGCCTCCGCCCGCCGAGCCTACCCCTGCCCATTGGACCCGGAGAGGCCAATGCGCTGGATGGCCCGGGGAGGAGTGTGCTATACGTCAAGCGTGGGCACTTCCAGGACATAGACATTCCATAAGGACGCATGCCATGGACATTGAGACAGACACAAGGATCGGTGTTGAAGAGGCCGCACATGCACTCGGCGTTTCCACCAAGACCATTCAAAGGTATCTCAAATCTGGATTATTGACCAAGATAAAAGCAAATCGTCGAACATATCTGCAGCAATCTGAAGTGACTGAGTTGGTGAAAAAGAAACGACATGGACAGCAAGGCAATCTGCTCAAGACGGAATTACAGACAACTGCGGGAGATATCGTGACTGTCAGTCGTGAGCGATATGAGGGGCTTCTCATTGAATTGGGCCAACTGCGGAAGGAACGCGAATATCTTATGGCGTCGGAGATCAAGCGGCAGGAGCTTGAAACAGCTCTGAAACGCGCAGAAGCCGAACTGGCTGAAGCCCGGAGACCTCTGCAGAAGAGTCGGGCAAGCCCTGATGTGCCGGGCAGGAATGCGTCCGAAGCGGATGATCAAAGCCGCGAGCGCGAGCTCAAGGGTCGCCCGCCGTCCACAAAGCCCTGGTGGCAGAAGTGAACCGTCTCTCACAGACCACCCTCGAAAGGCGCTCTCAGGAAAGTGTCGTCAAAGTACTGACATTCGCCTGGATTGACTGGTGGGGTATGATTATTTTGCAGGGAAGAGATCAGGATTCTGAGCCGCGATCACCCAATGGTCCTTCTCCCACTCTCTGTGAACACTACAGTTCTGGCACGCTCGTCAGCCAAAGGCTCACCCGGGTCGTAATGATGGAGTGGGTTCCATGGTCGCCTGAAATTGAAGACTCAGGACGGCCTGCCATCACCCGGGATGACGTTGACGGGCCCGCAGGGAATATCACATGCGTTGGTTCACCTCAATCAAGGAGGAACGTGTCATGATGTGGCTCATACTGACTCCCTTCCTGGTGCTGTGCTTGGCGGCCTTTGGACTGACCGTGGCTGAAGCGGTCGATTTCTTGCGAGCCAGGCGCTCCGGCTCAACCCATTCCCCTTTGACGCGCCCCTGGAGCTCTCACCATCCGCTTGGAAAAAAGTATTCGTTCTGTCCCGACCTGGCTGATGATGGGATGAGCTCAATCTGCGCAGGGGGATTGGGGTGCAACGACTGACAGACGGCCGCGGGCCATGCCATGGCACCTGAACCATGGGCCTGCAGCGTCTTCCATGGGGTCTGCAGCCTGCCCTAGGGCGATGGTGAAGTGGATTGATGTGAAGGACAAAGGCGGTAGACTTCGATTTCACGCCGCCCCTTCGGAGTCTGGATTCGATCCACGTAGGTGACATCGAAGCCGTCTTTGACCAGCTCATAGGTGGGGCGCCCAAGATAGACGGTGCCGGGGTCCGCCAGCGACTGAAGGCGGTAGGCCACGACGACGGGCTCACCCAGAACCGTATATTCCATGCGCTGTGGCGACCCCAGGTACCCCGCCACCACTTCCCCCGTATTGACTCCGATACGTATGGCAAATCGCTGGTCGGCGGGCAGGCTCGCCATGAGCTTGTCCAGCTGTTCCAGCATCTCCAGGGCGCACTGAACCGCACGCGAGGCGTGGTCATCGCACTGAAATGGCGCCCCGAAGATCGCCAGGAGCCCGTCTCCCAGGTACTTGTCCAGAGTCCCCTCCCACCGAAAGAGGACATCCGTCATGAGCGTGAAGTAGCGGGCGAGGAGATGGGCGATCTCTTCGGCGCCCAATCGCTCGCTGAGAAGTGTGAAGCCCTGGATGTCTGAGAAGAGTATGGTCGCGGTGAGCTTCTCCGTTCGCAGAACAAGCTCCTCCTGGTTTGAACAGTCCTGCGCAATGCGCTCGGCCACCCGCGGGGACATGAAACGCTCCAGGTTCTTGCGCCTCAGGACCTCGCGGTAGAGCTTCTCGTTGAGGGCCGCCTTCTCGATGCCCGAGGCGACCTGGTTGGCGATCACGGTCAGGATGATGAGCCCGTCTTCTGAGAACTGACCGTCTTGGGAACCCTCGAGGTATATGGCACCGAGCACCTCCCCCTCGTGCACCAAAGGCGCACAAAGAGCCGACTGCACGCCGCGTGACATCATGGTGTCGCTGGCCGAGAACTCCTCCCCCGTCAGGATCGACCGCCGGTTCAGAACCGCATGCGCCACCATGCTTCGGCTCCATGGAACATTCATCGCACTGCTCGCCATTTCCCGGTAACTGCCGTCAGGATTTCTCATGAGCAGCACCCCGGACCGAGCACGCACGCTCTGAAGGATCAGTTCCATCGCCGCCCGGAGAAAATCCTTCACGCTGGTGACGGTGATCAGCAGGTTGCTCAACCTCTGCAGAATGAGATAGTTCAGGTCCATCGTCTTGCAAAGGTCCAGGGGCCCCACGAGAAAGCTTTCGGGGTCCACGGTTTTCACCTGCTTGGACTGAAACACCAATACGTACTGGCCGATGACGATGCTGTCTCCATCGCCCAAGGGCACACGCCGGACGGGCCGCTCGTTCACGAAGACTCGGTTTTCAGATCCGAGGTCTTCAATGAAGAACGCCCCCCCGTCCTGAGCGATGCGCGCGTGTCGGCGCGAAACCGTGCGGTCGGGCAGATCGATGTCGTTGATGATGCCGCTGGCCGGGTGGTTCCGACCGAGAGTCACCACGTCCTTCTCGATCACGAACAGCTCCTCTTCATCGTTCTCACGCCTTACGAGCAATGCAGGCATCGGATATTGCCCCCTCCCGAAATCGAAAATCACGAATCATGGCGATGCACAGCCCTTCTCGCAGATGCCATCGCATTCACATCCCGGGTTTTGCCTTTCACTCTCCCGAGCTCCCTCGAGCCACTGCCGCCGCCCACGAAGCGGCAACGGCAGACCATTCCTTCGGGATCCTTCATTCCCCGACCCAGGCCAGCTGCTTCTCAAGTTGTGGAGATGCGCCTCCAGGTTGGTCCGAGTCACGAGGACCCCGAAGTCCGACGGAAGGGGCACCGGCAATGCCGTTGACTTAAAAGGTGGCACGGGCTAAGCGGAGCTTGCCCGTGGTGGAGAAGTCACGCATGGGCAAGCTTCGCTTAGCCCATGGCACCCTCCAGGCATGAACAATGAGCTTAAGTCAACAGGATTGGCAGCCCCCCCAGATCACGAACGTCCATCCAGCTCCATGCCACAGCCCTCCCAGCAACATGGTGATCATGATGTTCAGGGCCTTTCTCACCTCCCCCCGGCCGCTCCCCCCCAGAGGAATATAGAGGTAATTCTTCAAAAAACTCGATAGAGTGATGTGCCATCGCTTCCAAAAATCTATGATCGACGTCGCCTTGTAAGGAGAATTGGAATTGACGGGGAGATGGACGTTCAACATGAGTCCCAAGCCAATGGCCATATCGGAATATCCTGAAAAATCGAAATATAGCTGAAAAGTGTAACCCAAGGCTCCTGCCCATGCGTCAAAAAAAGTTGAAGCATTGGCATTATCGAAAAGGAGTCTGGCATATCGAGAAAGGTGATCTGCAATAATGACTTGGGTGCAGATCTTTTGGAAAAACGTCCCCAATGGGCTGCGAATCATGGACCAATGTGGATTTCCACGCGAGGAGCATCTGCTGGAATCCCATCGGGAGCGCGGTTTCATCATCCCGGAGGGATACAAGCCATTAGCCGGGGGT
>Ga0105093_10000553_pt1 | contig 14296 bp, 13 predicted proteins | sample PPLLak3March2015_2_FD_79111 | JGI IMG/M metagenome (GOLD analysis project Ga0105093, IMG submission 79111) | Freshwater sediment microbial communities from Prairie Pothole Lake near Jamestown, North Dakota, USA - PPLs Lake P8 Core (3) Depth... | ecosystem: Environmental > Aquatic > Freshwater >... | reverse complement strand
TTCCGGTTTTAGAAGCCATGGCCTGTGCGGTGCCGGTGATCGTCACGGCCGGAGGGGCAACTGACGATTTCTGCACTGCTGAGACAGGTTATCTGGTGCAATCCCGGCGAAAGAGCTTTGTTTCGAAAGACATCGACTTGGTCGGCGGCTCCGGGTGGGTTCTCGAGCCTGAGGCCCTTTCACTGGGAGAGCTTATGCGCCAGGTTTATGAGCATCCCGCTGAGGCAAATGAAAAGGCTGCTCGTGCCCTTGTGCGTGTCAGGACTGACTACACCTGGGAAAAAGTCGGCACGCAAGTCCTGGATCGCATCCGGTCCATTCTCTCGCGACCCATCAGGAGGGTGCAAATGAGTTATCTGAAGGCTGTATAGGCTTTTTTCGCAGATGTCCGCCGACATTCTTCCGGTCTGGTGAGGGGGGTGTCAATTTCTTGATGACCGGCAAATGAATCTTTTGAGGTATCTGTCATCAATTTGACTATTCTTCGGTCGTCCAACCTCTGGCCTGTTCCACGCCTCAGGGGCGCTGATCGACTCCCCGGTTTCGGCATCGCCCCTCCAACGACTGACGGGCGGGGCATCTTCCTGAGAACCTGTTTGGGAAGTCAGAAAGACTGCCGGCAACTGCTTGAACAGGGCGGGCATAAAGCCCGCCCCTACATCAAAACCATGAAGTTTTGCGCAGGGGCGAAGTTTGTCCCCGCACAATCGTGCGTTCCAGCGCATTCCCAAACAGGCTCTGAGTATCTGTCTTCCGAATTCCCCCCCCTGCAAGAGCTCTCCCGCATCACATCACTCTCTCATTGGCATGAGAATTGTTAATTGTGAGGGTGGAGACAGTGTCAAGAACGGAAGTCTCTCCGGCAGGGGCTCCTTTTCGATGCAGCGGGTGAGTCATCAAACGAGCATCCCTGGCCGGAACAATCAGACAATCAGGAGGCCAACTGGCATGCTGGCGAGACAATCATGCGACAGGGATCCATTCCGGGGTGGCAACAATGGATCCACCTCGATGGAGGAATGGTTGAGGCAGGGTGAGGCGGCGTTCTCAGAGGGGCGCCATGCAGAAGCAGAGAAATCCTTTCAGATGGCCGTTCAATGCAACCCGTTTCATCCAGGTCCTCACAGCAGGCTGGGTACGGCGTACTGGCACCAGGGCAAGACGGAGGATGCGCTCAACAGCCTCATGCGAGCCTTGGAATTAGATCCGGAACATCGGGATGCGGTCATGAACTGTGCGGAGGTCCTTCTCGCCTTTAAACGAAGGGAGGATGCCCGCCTCGTCCTGGATGCCTATGTTGCGAAGCATCCCGATGATGAAGACGCTGCGCGCAGGCTCAAAGATCTTCAAGTTCCGGATGAGTCTGAAAGCTTGAGCCATGCGGCCGAGTTCTTCAATGAGCAGGGAGAGGCTCAGTTCATGAAGGGCAAAACGGATCATGCCAGAGCCTGTTTCGAGATGGCGCTGGAGCATGACCCACATCATGCGACCGCTCTTTCCAATCTTGCAACCGTCATCTGTCAGCAGGGAGATGCTGAGGGCGCTCTCGAGATTCTTTACAGGGCCTTTGATGCGAGCCCTGATGACCCCGACATCCTTCACAATTGCTATGAGGTTTTGAAGACGGTGGGTGAGTGGGAGACGGCGGCATCGTTTCTCCAGGTCTACCTTCAGAGGGGATACGGACATCAAGAGGATTGGGATCAGTATGACCAGTTGATGCGACGCCTCGGCGCGGCCTCCTGGAGTCCCCAGGGCCTCTCGATGGAGGCAGCCATGATCCATTCTCAGATGGGGAAGTCCCTCTGCCTTGCCGGTGACATGGCCGGTGGGAAGGAAGCCTTCGAAAAGGCGCTGATGATCGCCCCGGGAGATCCTGTGATTTACCGGCAGGTCGCTGAAACGCTCGTGAACAGCGGGATGGTCGAAGAGGCCGTCGACATCTGTCGGGAGGGATTGAAACATGATCCCATGAGTGCTGAACTGTCCGAAATGCTCTCCGAGCTTCTGAGGCTCGGTGAATCCGAGCGGAATGCAAAGACAGAGTGCGAGAATGTGCCATCACCCGCAGCCGATGGCAATGAGCCTGTCCGGCCCCAGCCCCCGGCAGCGAATACGCCCATGGCGCTTCCCGTCTGATGAACCGGAACCCGCATACAACGGATCGCACCTCCAGTCCCCCTCCAGGGATATCGCCTCCACCCTCACAGGCGAAGACCGTGTCTCAACCACACGCTAAGGACAGCCTTGGCCCAGAGATGGCGGAATTTGCCCATTCAGCTCTAGCCTTCCCGGGAGAGGGGTGCTCCTGTCCTCTCGGGCCTTTCAGCCGTTGCATCGAGTCATCAAGATGACCCCAGGAAGAATCTCCATTTCCCTTTGCATGATCGTGAAGAACGAAGAGGAGTCTCTTCCCGATTGTCTCGCGAGTGCCGCACCCTATGTGGATGAGATTGTGGTGGTCGATACCGGCTCTACAGACCGAACCGTGGAGATCGCGGAATCCTTTGGGGCGCAGGTGCGTCATTTCGAGTGGGTGGATGATTTCGCTGCGGCAAGGAATGAGTCGCTCCGTCATGCCACAGGAGAGTGGGTGCTGCAGTTGGACGCCGACGAGCGCCTCAATCTGCTCGGGTGCCCCACAGGTCTTCGGGAGGCGGCGGCGGCTCCGGGCGTTGACGCCTATGTGGTGATGATCCGGTGCCATCATGGTGCGGAGAGCAGCGAAGCCTGCTACGGCGTCAATCACAACTACAGGTTTTTTCGCAGACTTCCCGGCATCCGATACGAGAAACCAGTCCACGAGTCCGTGGACCACTCCCTCAGAAGGTGCAGAGCGGCCACGGCGAACGCTGATTTTGTGATCGACCACTACGGCTACGATGTTGACGCCTCGGATTTGAATCGGAAGCTCGAGCGGAACCTCGCGATCCTCGAGCGCACTGCCGAAAAGGACCCTCATGACCCTTTCGTGCTTTATTACCTGGCCAACACTTATGAAGCTTTGGACAGAACAGGTGAAAGTCTTGATGTGCTGAAGCGAGGGTTGGAGCTGGAGGGTACTCCCGATATCCTGCAGGCGATGCTGCTCAACGCCATGAGCCGTTCTCATTTGTTTGCAGGAGACTACGGCAAGACAATAGAAACGTCAATAAGATCTCTGGATATTGAACCTAATCAGAACACGGCACGTTACTATCTCGGAGTTGCTTATTACAATCAGAGGATGTACGACTTGGCGATTCCTTGCCTTATCTCATGCTATGAATACTGTCGCCTTTCTGCTGGAAGAAAAACCACAGGGCTCCCACAAGAACATACACTGAGTGAGCTGGAACTTCTTAAGCTCTTGGCTGTTTGCCTGTTTCACAAGAAAGACTTCTCTAAGACAGTATACTTCTCACAATGTTTCCTGCAAAAGTATGATGAAGATCCAGATGTGCATCACATTATTGGATTATCTTATTATAATCAGCATCTATACTCTACTGCACTGTTTCATCTCAATAAGGCTTATGCTCTGGGTGATAAGGGAAATGAAATTCAATCCGTTCTGGCATGTTGCGCCTTGAAGGTCGGTGACATAGAAAAGTGTTTCGAGTGGCTGGTTGAGATGGGTGCAGAAACCTCCGAGTCAATTCAACACCTCTTCATCCTGCTTCAGCTCGTCGGAGAACAACCGAATATTGATTCGCAATTGGTGCGAGTGTTGATTCAGAAGAAAACAACACTCCGAAAAGGGACATTCCAACAGCTAGGAAGCCTCCTCTCGACCCTGGCAAGGAATGGGTCCCTCAATGCGGTCTCGGTCGTTCTTGAGAGCATCTGTCAGCGGACTGCGGAGGTCGAGTCTTTCATGGGAGGTCTCACTGAGTACTTCGTCGAACAGGATCGGTTGAGTGCATTCCATCCCGTCCTGGAGGCTCTGGTGGCCAGGTGCCCACGCACCACCCCTTTCCTGGATGCACTCGGCATTGTTTGCATCAAGATGGGCAATCCCTTCCGTGCCATTGAAGTATATGGGCATTTACACCATCTGAATCCTGACAGCATTGCGTACTCGAGGACGCTTGCGGGGCTGCATGTGTCTGTGGGCAATGAGGCACGGGCACTGCAGGTCATGAGTGATCATCGACGGGGAGGCGACCTGGCGGCTGCCGGTGGCCACCAGAGACCTCGATGCGGTGATGTTTGCATTGTCGCCGAGGACAAAGGGTTCGAACAATCATGAAGCCTCTCTCTCCCTCTCTCTCGGTCTGTATGATCGTCAAGAATGAAGGGCATCAGCTTGCAGAAGCTGTCGAGAATTTCTCCCGGTTCGCAGACGAGATCGTCATCGTTGATACCGGCTCGACCGACAACACCCGTGATGTTGCGCTTCAATGCACAGGTCGCGTCTACGACTTCTCCTGGTGCGATGATTTCTCGGCAGCCCGAAACCATTCGTTCGCTCAGGCACAGGGTGATTATCTGCTCTGGATGGATGCCGATGACCGTGTCGAGCCCGAGATGGCCAGGCAGATCGTGGAGCTGAAATCGATCTTCGACGGGCGAAATGCATTCTACTTCGTTTTGGAGGACATGGAGGCCAGTGGTCCTTCATGCGCGTTTTATCAGCTCCGATGTGTGCCGCGCAGAGAGGATGTGCGATTTTGCGGAAGAATTCATGAACAGTTGACCATCGGAGAGCTCTTTCCCCTGACGATAGGCATTGTCATTCGCCATCATGGCTATCTCCACAAAGAGATCCACCAGCAGAAGATCGAGCGCAACCTGAGGCTCCTTGAGAAAGAACGTGAGGATGGGAGGGATGATGCATTCATCCACTACTACCTGTCCCTCACGTGTGAGAGCTTGAAGCGGTACCGGGAAGCCATAGAGCACATGAAGCGTGCCCTGGCTTGCATCGAAAGACAGACCCGTGCAAGCTCCGGCCCCTATACAAGGCAAGTGAACATGAGCGCCATGATGGACATTCACTTTCATCTCGCTCGATTCCATCGCAAAGCCGATTCGGACCGGGCTGCACTGCGTCACGCCACGTTGGCACAGGCTCTCACCGGAGATGATGCCCGTTCGTTGTTCAATCTGGGTATGCTGTTCCAGGAATGCCACGAACCGCGAAAGGCGGTCCACTGTTTTGAGCGGTCCCTGAGGACCAAACCGGTCGTGAGCCTCTTTCCTTCGGCCCCCCTGCCATCTCGTGAAAAAATCCTCGCTCACATCGCTTTCAGCCATCTGCGGCTCAGGGAGCACGACGCCGCCATGACTCGACTCAGGGAAGCCTGGGAGCTCGCTGGGGATCAGGCCAGGGTCTGGGAGACCCTCGGCTTCCTTGCCCTCAATGCGCGTGAGTGGGCGATTGCGTTGCACGCCTATGAGAGCGCGTCGCGCTCGGGTGAGATCAGTGCAGTGGGCTACTATTTCCTGGGATTCCTTTTTCAGCAGCGAAAACTGATGGGTAAGGCTTTGGACGCATATAAGAAGGCGCTTGATCGGGATCCGACCCATGTAAAGTCACGTCTGGGCATTGTGAAGGTCTACTGTGAGATGGGGTTGAAGTCTGAGGCCGGGAAGTATGTCGAAGGATTACTGACGGATGGAATCGACGAAGCGGAAATATTTTCCATGCCTGGATGTCCTTCCATGGACGAGATGGACAGCCGAGAGGTCCTTCTATAACAGGATCTTGGGCTAAACCACCTCCAGATATCGATGGCTAGGGTGAATGCCGCATTCGGGCATGAGAATTGCTTATCCTTGTGGACTTGAAGTGAGATTGAAGACCCACGGTATCATTTGGGGGTGGAACATGGCTTCGCTGTCTCACGAGACGGCACGGAATATTACGGAGTATTGTTGAAGATGTGTGATCTGAAGTCATTCAAACCAGAACGCACCACGGTATTGGCATGATGCTCGAAACACGAAAATTCATGGAGGAACGATCATGGCTTTAAGAGTCAACACCAACATCGAGGCAATCAATGTTCATAACAACCTCTTGGTATCCAGCAACAAGGTTGCTGAGTCTCTGAAACGACTCTCTTCGGGCAAGCGCATCAATTCGGCGAAGGATGACGCTTCAGGGCTCGCCGTTGCGAACAACTTCAGGGCCAGGATTTCCTCCATGCGTGTGGCGAGCCAGAATGCCACGGAGGCCATCTCGATGCTCCAGGTGGCAGACGGCGCCTACTCGAAGATCACGGACATCCTGGTCCGGATGCGCGATCTGGCAACCCAGGCTGCCTCGCAGCAGACTGAACAGCGTGATAAGCTGGCTACGGAATTCATTGCGCTCCAGGACGAGATCGATCGGATCGCCGGGTCCACGAAGTACGGCTCCATGACGGTTACCAACGCTACTCAGAGCTATACTTTCCAGGTGGGGGCTGGCGGGGTGGATAATTCCAACGATGTCCTCGCCATCAGTTTCACCGCGGTCAGCACGGGAGCTCTGGGTGTCGGGAAGAGCGACGTCTCGATTGGGGGTATCGGTATCGATGCGGCAGCGAGTGCCCTGGCGAAGATAGACGCCGCCTTGTCGAGCATGAACACATACATGGCGAACGTCGGCGCATACCAGAACCGCCTCCAGTATACGGTAGAGAACCTGGCGATCAGCATCGAGAATTTCGCCTCTTCCGAGTCGGCCATCAGGGACGCCGATATGGCGCACGAAATGACACAGTTCACGAGGAACCAGATTCTGCAGCAAACCGGTATAGCCATGCTCTCCCAGGCCAATCAGGCGCCGCAGCAGTTGATGCAGCTCATAAACGGTTAGAGTCTTTCCGAATACATCGGTCCATCCCCGCAACCTGGGGGATGAAGAATGAGGGCGATCTCAACGGTCGCCCTTTCTATTCTTGAAGATACTGCCTCCCGGCAAATGCAGTTCAAAAAATACGTTCAGGTCGAATTGGAAGCGACCGATATACACCCCAGAGCAAGACCAACTGTAGGTATGGGTGAGCGATTGAGTTTGGTCTAGATTGGATGTGTGACATGGATGTCACGCAGAAAAAATTCATGGAGGAATGAAATGGCCCTTAGAGTCAATACCAACGTCGAGGCAATCAATGTCCACAACAACCTGACAATTACCAACAACCGAGTGGCCGATTCGCTCAAGCGCCTTTCATCGGGCAAGCGAATCAACTCAGCGAGGGACGATGCTTCAGGGCTCGCCGTCGCCAACAATTTCCGGGCTAAGATTTCGTCAATGAGGGTGGCCAGCCAGAACGCAGCCGAAGCCAATTCCATGCTTCAGGTGGCCGACGGTGCTTACTCGAAGATCACGGACATCCTGGTCCGGATGCGCGACCTGGCGACGCAGGCGGCTTCCGAGCAAACCGAACAGCGCGACAAGCTCCAGACGGAGTTCCAAGCGCTGCAGGATGAAATCGATCGGATCGCCGGGTCCACGAAGTACGGCTCCATGACCGTTACCAACGGTACTCAGAGCTACACCTTCCAGGTGGGAGCGGGCGGAGCCAGCAACAGCAATGATGTTATGGGTATCAGCTTCACCGCGGTCAGCACGGGAGCTCTCGGTGTCGGCAGCGCAGTCTCCATCGGCGGCACCGGCATTTCGGCGGCCACAGATGCCATGGCCAAGATTGATTCGGCCTTGTCCAGCATGAACACGTACATGGCCACCGTTGGTGCTTATCAGAATCGTTTGCAGTACACGATGGAGAACCTGGCCATCAGCATCGAGAACTTCTCGGCATCGGAATCGGCCATCAGGGATGCGGACATGGCTTACGAGATGACTCAGTTCACCCGAAACCAAATCCTGCAGCAGACCGGTATAGCCATGCTGTCTCAGGCGAACCAGGCGCCGCAGCAGATCATGCAGCTCATCGGCGGTTAGTGACCCACCCGTTCCTACAGTTGGAAGGCGGCCCTCGGGCCGCCTTTTTTTGTTATGAGGTCTCGTATTGGTGCATAATTTGCTTAACTGAAGCTGCGCTGGAGTGGCATTCCTTCAGAGACTGCAGGTCGATTGCCCTCAAGGGAGTCCGACCTTCAGACGATTCATAGATCGAGATGCATTGTAGGCTTCCAGCAGCAGGATAGGGGGCGTCATGGGAATATCGCTAAGTGGTTTGGGAAGTGGTTTTGACTGGCAGAGCGTGGTCGATCAGTTGCGTCAGGTGGAAAACCAGAAGATCACCTCTCTCAACACTCAGAAGACTCAGTATGACAGCAAGCTGAGTGCGTGGAAGAGCCTGTCAACGAAGCTCGACGCATTCAAAACGGCTGCCCAGGAATTGAAGGATCAGGACGACTTCGATCTTTTCAAGACCACTCTCACTTCTTCGTCATCGGTCTCGGTGGATTCCCTTCTATCGGTGACGGCAGGGAGCGGGGCTGCCAAGGGTCGTTATGACATCGTGGTCTCCAAGATGGCCAGAGCCGAGAAGCTTCAGTCGGCTGCCCTTTACGACGACACATCGACAGCGTTGAACAAAGTCGGGACCTTGACGATCAACGGCAAGGAACTGAGTCTCGACGGCACAGAATCGCTCTCGACGCTTCGTGACAGGATCAACGCTCTCGATGCAGGTGCGGTGGCGAGTGTCTTGCACGGTGCGGATGGCAAGTATCGACTGATACTGACGAGCGAGACCGAAGGGGCATCGGGGATAGATCTTGGGGACCTCTCCGGCGCCGACATGATCTTTTCAACAACCGCTCTGCAGGAGGGTGTGGACGCGGAATTCACGGTGGATGGCATTGCCATGAAGAGCTCAGGCAATACAGTCACCGATGCCATTCCAGGACTGACTTTGAGCATCAAAGGCGAGAGTTCCACAAGCACCATCTCGCTGAACGTGGATCGTGACAACGAGGCCGTGAAGGGAAAGATCCAGAAACTGGTCGATGCTTACAATGACCTTGCGAGCTTCTTTGGGCAGCAGACCTCATATGACTCAGCCAATAAGAAGACTGGTGGCCCTCTCTTTGGCGACACAACCCTGAAAAGCATCAAGAGCACGCTCCAAAGCATATGGACTCAGGCGCAATTGGGTGCCAAAGGCGTTTCCATGGGGAAAGACAATAAGCTGACGTTGGATGCCGATAAGCTGGCTTCTGCGCTCAATACCGATTTCAGCAATACTCTGAGTGCCTTCAACAGCGTCAGTGGAAACATTGAGGCGAGCATCAACAAATTCACTGATTATGTCAATGGTGGTGTGACCGTCCAACAGAACACGATCCAGACCGCCATGAAGAATCTGGACAAGAGAATCGCCACAACCCAGGAATTCATCGACCGAAAGATGGAAATGCTCACCAACCAGTTCATCAGTCTGGATGGAGCCCTTGCCCAAATGCAGAACACTTCTTCATGGCTTTCCAACCAGCTGAGCTCATTGGCAACATCGCAGAAGTAGTGCATAAACCCAAAGCATAGAGGATGAAGGAAATGATGAATCAGTCTATTGCATATGGTATGGCCGAGCCCGTGCCATATCCGAGCCCTCTGCAGTTAACGATCATGGGCTATGATGCAGTCATCAGGGATCTTAACATGGCCAAACGCTATCACCTTGAACGCGCTGCAGATGCCGCGTTCGAGCGCAACGACCATGCACAAAGGCTCATCACGGAACTGCTCCTGGGGTTGGATTATGAACAAGGCGGGGAAATAGCCGGCAATCTGAGCAAGCTTTATGATTTTGCGATCCGCCAGTTGGTGGGCATAGGCTTGGGAACAGATTCAAGGATCTACGATGATCTCATCAGTATCTTTGGGAATTTGAAGGAAGCCTGGATTAAGCTTGATGCTCAAATGTCGTAGTGGAGGAAGCTAAATGTCCTACGGTAATGCTCTCAAGTCTTATCAGAACACCAGTATTAAGACTGCTGATACTCTACAGCTTGTCATCCTCTGCTATGAAAGAGCTATCAAAGATCTCGAAATAGCAAAACAACTTCATGAAAATGATGCTCTTGAGGATGGATATAAGAGCATTCGGCATGCTCAGGATATTATAACTGAATTACTGCTCGGTCTAGACTATGATAGAGGAGGAGAAATTTCTACAAATTTGAGCAAGATCTATAATTTTATGTTACGTGAGCTGATGGGCATAAATAGTTCAAAAGATACTGTTGTTTATGGACATATAATCAGGATGCTGGCAGAATTAAAAGATGCATGGGAGCAAGTCCGCAAGTCGGCTCTTCAATTGCCCTCCGTTTCGATGGAGTCCGAGCTCAGAAACTGGCAGGCCATGGCCTAACGTTCCTCAGTCCAGCATTCTTTCGATTAGGGGGGTAGGTTTTTCAATGATGCAGCATTGCACATCTGGACCGGATGATTCTTGGGTTGCGTGAGAAGTGAGCCTGATCAAAATGAATCATGAACAGCATGGGGAGGTGCTCCAACTGCTTTCAGAGGTGACCCAGATCGTGCAGCGGATTGCCGATTGTGGGGAAGCGACCTGCATTGGGATGGATGGATTGATAGGCGACATGGATGCCCGCGTGACCGCTGTGAGAAGAATCCTGTCTTGGCCGGGTGAGACCGAACGACGAGCCCCGTTCGTGTTTGCGGACCAGGAGAGGAAAAACAACCTCACTGGGCGCGTCATCCATGACAAGATGCAAGAGCTGCAATCCGCACTTGACCTGTCCATGAAGGTGCTTAAGGAGCGCCTGATGGAAATCGAAAGGCAGTTGAAGGCAGCTCGTCAGTCCAGAAGAGCTTTGAAAGCTTACAACAATAACACTTGAAAATGGTTTTGAGTCTGAACCGGTCTGAACCCTTCTTCTCTTCCCAAGGTCCTTCCAACCCATTTCTCATTGAGCCGCTTCCCACGTTTTGCTTCAGCGTCGGATAGAACCTGGTTCCTCCTTTCCGCCCCATCATTGATCTTTTTGACTCAAGTCCAGGAATCACGCGGCCGATTCCATGAATGTACGAGTTCTTCAATCTCTCAACAAAGGGGTTTGGCATGGAAGCGAAGTTACGGGAAATACAGCCATTGACGGCGGAGTCGTGGGTCCGCCAAAACCATGACTTGACTGAGTCTCCGCTCATTCAGCCGCCCGTCAAACCCGATGCGAATCAGAACGCCAAGGGCTTCAGCAATGGGAAGAAGGCACAAGACGGAAATATGGCTCAGGAAGACCCGGGCAAAACCAGAAAGCTGATGGAGGAAGTCCAGGACTATCTGGATAACCTCAACATCCAGCTATCTTTTGACGTCCACGAGAAGACCGGCGAGATGGTCGTCCAAGTGTTGGATCGCGAAACGGGAGATCTTATTCGCCAGCTTCCGCCAGAGAACCTGCTCGATCTAAAAGACAAGCTCAATGAACTGCGCGGGGTATTGTTCCACCAGCGAGCGTGATGATTTGGCTTGAGCATCCTCTCTATTGCGGATGCGGGTCTGACCCCACGTTGAATCACATGGTCGGGATTTGCGGATAATCCGAAAACGGACCATCAGTCCTCGATCCTCGAACCCTTCGCTCCGTAGAGCCTTGCCAGCATAAGCTTCAGACTGTCCTGCCAGGCTGGAGGTCTGATTCCCAACGTCCCTTCAAATTTCTGACAATCCAGGGCTGAGTACAGAGGCCGTTTTGCCGCGGTGGGATAATCCTTCGTGGGAATCGGGACAACTCGAGACGTGGTGAGTGCTTCATAATTACGGCCTTCCCGGATGATCAGCTCAGCAAGGCTGTGCCAGGTCGTGATGCCCCCGCCGCAGAAGTGATAGGTCCCCCAGGGTGCGGGCATTCGCCTTTCTGTGCGAGCCAGCAAGGCACAGATCGCTTCGGCCAGATCTTGAGTCCATGTGGGGCAGCCATATTGATCAGATACGACTCTGAGCTCGGGCTTGATCCGGCCGTGACTCAATATGGTCTTGACGAAATTCTTTCCATGGATCCCATAGAGCCACGAGGTGCGAAGAATGTAGTGCTGAACAATGGAGGACCGGACCTGCTTCTCACCCTCAAGCTTGCTCATGCCATAAACGCCCAGCGGAGTGGCTTCGTCATCCTCCCGGTAGGGCCACCGTGCATTTCCGTCAAACACATAATCGGTTGAGATGTGGATCAGAGGGATCTGCATACCGCTGCACGCACGGGCCACGTGAAGGGCTCCGTCACGGTTTACCGCATAGGCCAGGTCAGAATCCGATTCCGCCTGATCGACATTGGTGTAGGCCGCACAGTTGATCACGATGTCAGGAGTCAATCCGATGAGTGTGGAGGTGATCTGGTCCTGTTGACGGATGTCTACGTCGGGAAGGTCGAGCCCGATCACTTCGTGCCTTGCTATTTCCAGTGTCAGACACAGATCTCTTGCCAACATTCCAAGACTGCCGATGACCGCTGTTTTCACGTTGTCGTCCTCGCAACTCGCATCGCTGTGGGCCTCATCGGCCTTTGGAAAACCGACAGGAGGCCGCGGTTTCTGCAACTTTAAATCCAGTCCGGATGCACCGTCATCATCGGCCGGTTTCTTGCAAAATGAAATTGCTTCCGGGTGACCCCTGTGCACCTTGAACCAGCATTCTCCTATTCGCTCACGCCTCAGACATCGTCGTGGTTGGACGATGCGTCTGACGGCAGTTTACAGAGAAATTGCATCAGGAATCAACCTTTGCATGCAGCCCAGCGAGGGTCGTTGTTTGGCAGAGAATTCCTTTGCAATGATTCTAGGATCTTATCCGACCAACCAGGTATTTTGACTTCGATGATCAGGCCTTGCTTTGCTTGGATGCTGCTCTTTCCGATGGTGCTCAACATGGCGGCTTGCAGCCATGTGAGCACTCCGACGTTTCGCGATGTCAGATGTGAACCTCCTAGGGTGGTTGCTTGGGCGCCCCTCGTGGGCTATTCGCACAGGACCGTTGGATTTTTGAAGTTCGGTGCTCCTCCGCATGCAGCCGGTGCCGTCGATTGGCTGACCAGAATCTACATCGAAGAGCTCATGCGAGAGGGACCCTTCAGCACGGTGAAGCCGATCGAGGCCCGTGTCTCTTCCGGTGAGGATGCCATTCGGTTGGGCCGGACCGAACAGTGCGACCTCGTCCTCATGCCCAGTGTCGTGTCACTGATAGAAAGCTCGGGCGCGATGCCCACTGAGCTCCAGGTGAATGTCGAGCTGGTTGATGTTGCCACGTCCAGACTCCTCATCCGGATTGGACAAAAGGCCGCTTCCGAGCCGGGACAGGACGTTGATCTGGTGTGGAATATCATAGAAGGTCAAAGGGCTCTGCGAACTCAGCAACTGGCTCGAATTCTGGCTTCACAGCATGCGAGGCTTCTGACTTCGGCGGCAGTTGCGGCTCCGTTCCTCGGGGGTAAATAAGTCTCAAGCACGTCCCTGACGGCACCGAACTATCGGATGCCTCCCGCAGTGGGGCAGGATAGGGAATGCTGTCCAAGCGTACCGTCGTCTGTGCGTTAGAATTGGATTCGCCATTGGATACCCTGGTTAAAATAGTTGTTGCTGATGATGATGATCTTTGTAGCGGCTTAATTAAAGACTCCATTGAGATGAAGAATGTTGAAATATTTCTGACTTCTGATGGTTTGGAAGCATTAAAAATCATTCAACATAATAGTGCAGATGTGTTGATTACAGATCTCAATATGCCGAAAATGGATGGACTCACACTGATTAACCATGCACGGCAGATGAATTCAAATATTGTCTCGATAATTATAACGGGTTTTGGAAGTCTTGAGACCGCGATTGAAGCTATCCGGCAAGGAGCATATGATTATGTTCAGAAACCTTTTTCAGTTGAACGCATTGCCGTAGTCGCAAGAAATGCTGTTGAAAAGACGAGGATACTCAAGGAAAAGAGCAAGCTCCTGAGAGAGCTTGAGAATGCCTATAAGAACCTAAAATGCCTGGAAACCCAGTCGCAGGCGATGGAGGACAGCGACTCGACAAAGCTCGGAAGCACGACCCAGGAAGACGGCTACTATGTGCTTTCTCAGCCTGCCCTCCCTCTGTTCTGCTATGACTCGCCACCGCAATCATCCGCCCAAATGCTCAATCAGCTCGAAAGGTTGAACGAGCTGAAACGTGAGGGTGTCATCGCGGACAGTGAGTTCACTGCGCTGAAACAACTCATCATCAGGCAATTGAGGCCCGCTGCTTCATGAAGATCTTGATTGTTGAGGATGATGCCATACTGAGCGAGTTGCTCAGAGAATATTTGCAGCAATTGGACCATGAAAAGGTGCAGGTCTGTTCCTCTGGTTCTGAGGCTGTGGCATGGTTCAATGGTGGCCCTTCCGAGTCTCTTGACTG
>Ga0105093_10000551_pt1 | contig 14326 bp, 15 predicted proteins | sample PPLLak3March2015_2_FD_79111 | JGI IMG/M metagenome (GOLD analysis project Ga0105093, IMG submission 79111) | Freshwater sediment microbial communities from Prairie Pothole Lake near Jamestown, North Dakota, USA - PPLs Lake P8 Core (3) Depth... | ecosystem: Environmental > Aquatic > Freshwater >... | reverse complement strand
CCTTTGCCGATCGGAGTCATTAAATCCATGATGCGGGTGGTGTACTCGTCGGGATTCACTTCCAGCTTAAAAGGATCATCCGGATACAGCGGAGTTAGATTGTCGAAGAGCGTTTTGGTTTTGGCGATTTCAGGGGATTCGAAGTTGATGGCTTCGATTTTCAGAAGTGCGAAGTATCGCTCGTTGTCCTTGGGCGGCCGCACCTGGCCCGAAATGGTGTCGCCGGTTCGCAGGTCGAAACGCTTGATCTGCGAAGGGGAAACGTAAATGTCATCGGGACCGGGCAGATAATTGTAACTGTGGGAGCGGAGGAATCCGTAGCCTTCATTGAGGATTTCAAGCACTCCTTCGGCGAAAATCATACCTTCCTGTTTGGCGGAGGTAGCTTCCATCACCTTGAAAATCAGCTCCTGCTTTCGCAGCCCGGACACGCCGGGAATATCGAGAGCTTCGGCTATTTCCAGAAGTTCGGCGATGGTTTTATTTTTCAGGTCGGCTGGCGCCATGTTCATAGTACTATCCCTTATATAAGATTATTTTATTTTCGAAATTGGTGCAATTAGCGGATTTAACAATTATTCCAATATTTCCACCGGGGCATCTCCCCAGAGCTTTTCGAGGGCATAGAATTCGCGGGTCGACCGGAGAAAAACGTGGACTACGACATCAACATAATCCAGCAGAATCCAACTGCCCCCACGGTTTCCTTCCCGGTGCCAGGGCTTAAGTCCCTTTTCCAACAACCCGTCAAAAACGCCATCAGCAATGGCCTGGACATGCCGGTCGACATCTCCCGTAGCCAGAACGAAATAGTCGCAAATCGAAGAGATATTTTTTAATTTCAGGATTTTGACGTCGTAACCGTTCTTGGAGAGAGCGAGATTACCCGCCGTTCGTGCGATTACCAGTGGTGTGAGTTTCAATGCCTTTCGTTAATTCTCCTCGTTCTGCAACCGTTCCAATATTGCCGTTCCAAAATCCTGACCGACAACCAAAGTGGCAGTTATACTCTTATAATTATTTTCAATCGGTTCAAATTCTATGTTACCCGCATCCAGACCGAGCTGCCGGGCCAGAATTTCTGCCGCCGTTAAATCGTCCTGGCGGGATATCACAAAGCTTTGTGCTATATCGTAAGAATTAAAATCGGCTACGTCAACTATTTTTACATCCAGCGGGAGTTTTATCAATGACGGGAGTGCCCGCGTCACTTTGCTGGCGGCGCCATCTGTCCCGCAGCCGTTCAGCACCTGAAGCCTGACAATATGCTCCGGCGTCTCTATCGTCTGCGAGAAGCCCCTGGTTATCCTGATCGCGAAGCTGGCTCCGTAAATTATAACCAGAGCAAACAACGCCACGATGGCGAATTCCAGCAAACGAGAATTTTTCTTGGTCTTGGCAGTCCGCCGCACCGAGGGGCGGTTACTGCGCGATTTTTTAAAAAACATTGGCTGGGCCGGTCAGTGAACGAGTTCCGATATGTTCCCTTCCCGTTAAGTTCTCTTAATACCTCCAGGGGTAATAATAAGAGCCGAACGGGTAGTAATAGTTTCCATAATATGTGTTAAATCCGGCCGTAATCCGGAAGTTTTCGGAAGGATGAAAATCGAGAGTGGCACCCGGCAGAAAAACGGCGTTGGTTTGCTGCATTTTGTCAAACAGCGCCCCGGGATTATGAGCTATTCCAAGCTGCAGGCCCAGCGACAGGCTGCCGCTGAATTCATAGAGCAGATTTCCGGTATAAACCCCGACGCTTCCGGAAGTCCCTCCGCCGGAAAAGTAATTAAAGGAATAGGAATGGCCCCAATGGAGTTTTGATAAGTCAATAAGTGAGAATGGCTTAGAGGCCGGCTCCAGACCCAGATGGTCTTTCTTTATGGTATTTAAGGCGGCTTCTTCAGCCATTTGGGCAAATCCCGAGGAAAATGCCAGGATTGCCAGTAAGATCGTTAAAATTGCCACTTTTTTCATAATTATACCGCCATTGATCCGCATAAATTAAAGTTATCCATATTTTATGGCCATGTCAACTGATTTCCGATTCAAGATTATGCCATAAAAGACGTTGTGCCGGCATTCCCTTGCTTTTATAGTATATCGGAAAAACTCCGGTTTTGACTTAACTCTATAATATAATACAGTCGAGGGGCGGGTTTCGTTTACTCGAATTTTATTTCAAGGCATCCTCGAGGGCCTTTAGCTGCTCGGCCGAGTTTATCCCGGCCACTTCCAGGGGGTTATTCGCTTTGGAGACAGCGCAAAGCTTTCCCCGGGCTTGGAGGATTTTAATGGTATCGGTCAGGTAGTATTCGGCCTGGGCGTTTTTATTATCGATTTCATCTAACGCGGCAAAGAGGTCTTTGCGGTCGAAGCAAAAAGTCCCGCTGTTTACTTCAGAAATATCCTTCACTTCCGGCGAGGCGTCTTTCTCTTCGATAATGTCAAGTAGGATGTCGCCCTTATCTTTTCGGATAATGCGGCCGTAGCCGGTCGGGTCGTCAAATACCGCCGACAGACAGGTAGCCGAGGCTCCGGCTTTTTCGTGGGTTTCGAAAAGACGCTCCATAGTTTTAGTGGAGAGGAAAGGGACATCTCCGGCCGCCACCAGGATGGTGCCCTCGAAGTTTCTCAGATTTTCACGGGCCATCATGACGGCATGGCCGGTTCCGAGCTGCTCCCGTTGCCAGACGAATTCTACTTTGAAGTCGGCCAGTTCCTTTTCTACCAGTTCCCCCTTATGGCCGATGACGACTATAATCTTATCCAGCGACAGGACCCGGATGCTTTCAAGCAGGTGCCTGATAAGCGGCTTGCCGTTTATCCGATGAAGGACCTTGGGGAGGTCCGATTTCATACGTTTCCCTTTTCCGGCCGCAAGTATCACGGCCGCTCTTTTTGATTTCATCTATTATCCCTGGGAAGATTAAACGATCTTATTTTTACGATCGACTTTTACGATTTTCGGTTTGAAGGTCGAGTACTCATCGGCATCCATCTGTCCATAGCAGATAATGATAACCACGTCTCCGATTTTGCCCTTATGAGCCGCCGCTCCGTTAAGGATAATATCTCCCGATCCGGCCCGGCCCTCAATGGCGTAAGTTTCCAGGCGGTTGCCGTTGGTAACATTGACCACGTGGACCTTCTCGTAAGGCACAATTCCGGCGGCTTTCATCAGGTCGACATCAATGGTCAGTGAACCTTCGTAATCGAGATTGGCGTCCGTGACAACGGCCCGATGGATTTTCGATTTACAAACCTCTATATTCATACTTCATCACCAGTCCCTATTAACACCGGAAGAATATAATAGTTTCCTGCAGTTTGGCAAGCCGGTATTTATTTTTTGGGATATTTGATTTTCGGGAAAAAGCTGTCTAATTTTCCGACATTTCCCGTTTCAGGTCCTCTATAGGCGCCACCGGAGTGGGGTCAATGCCATTCAGAATGGCCAGGTAAAAGGAGGCGAAATCTCCGAGCTGGATAAGGGAGAAGATTCGTCCCAGGAGGAAATCCCCCTGAGAATAGACGTTAACCATTTCGATGCCCTTCTCCTGCAGCTGACGGGAGATGATTTGCATACGTTTGGCGACCCGGCTGTGGTCTTGGCTGTCTCTCAAGATTATGCCGATCAGATTGTTACGGATATGCTCGATTTTTTCGAATCCGACGATTTCATTATGGTTGAATTCCGGGAAATAATTATGGAAAGCAATGGTCTTGGCATTTTCACAAATCTGGCTTTTCCATCTATATGCGATCGCATCGAATAGGTCTTGACCGGAATAAACCAAGGGGATATTCGAATACAGTTTCAGAGCCAGTTGTTTGGCCGGGTTTTGTTCGGTGGCGGTTTCGCGGACATAATGACCACGATAAGCCTTTAATCCTTTGGCGATTTCCACGAATTGATTGTCGTCGAATTTGGCGAGGTTTAAATCGCGCATTAAGTACATCAGGGGGATAACCGAATAACCCAGCGCCGCGCGGGGCTGCAGGCCCGGCGGCATTTTGATAGTCGGAATCGAATGTCCGGCCGCAAATTCCCCCAGCTTGCCTCCGGCCGTGATACAGATGGTTTTGGCTTTTCTCTGTATGGCATCCTCGGAGGCGGCGAGGACCTCCTCGGTATTCCCGGAATAAGACGACAGAATCACCAGGCTGTGTTCGTCGACATATTCGGGCAGACGGTAATTGCGGCAGGTGATAAAAGGTATTTTAAGGCTGTACCTGAGGTACGAAGAAACAATATCCCCGGCCGTGGCGCTGCCTCCCATACCGGCCAGAACGATGGATTTTATATTTTTAAATCTCGAGATATCGAAATCGAAATCATTTCCTATCACCGCTCCCTTTTCAAGTTGTTCCGGGAAGTTGAAAATGGCGATGTACATGTTTGACGGATCAAGCGCCGCGTAAATATCGAGATTATCGAGCTGTGACATTTCAATCCAATCCCATGTTGAATTCCAAAAGTCTTCCTTCGATTTCTCTGGAACTTTTCATTCTTAATACTTCATCGGCAAGACGCCGGACTTCCGGCATGGAGAATTTGGGAATCGTGGAAGCGGCATTATGGAGTTTGGCCGGATTCATCGACAGTTCCGATACTCCCATACCGACCAGCAGGGGTATCGCGAGTATATCTCCGGAAATCTCTCCGCACACCGTGACCGGGATATTATGACGTTCGGCTGCTTCAACCGTGAATTTTATGAGCCGCAGCACCGCCGGGTGCATCTGGTTGAACAGCTTTATCAATTTCCTGTTATCACGGTCGGCAGCCAGAGTGTACTGGGTAAGATCGTTGGAACCGACAGAAAAGAAATCGACCCGGTCGGCCAGGGAGTCGGCGACAACGGCCGCGGAGGGAACCTCTATCATAATGCCGGTCTTAATGTTTTCATCGAATTTGATACGGGACCTTTTCAATTCCGCTTTGCATTTCCTTATTATTGTTATAGCGCGGCGCAATTCCGAAAGATCGGAAATCATCGGCAGCAGGATCTTAACGTTTCCCCGGGTCGAGGCCCTCAAGATGGCCCTCAATTGATCCCTGAAAATTTTGGGCATATCGAGGGTGGCTCTGATACCCCGCCATCCCAGCGCGGGGTTGCTTTCCCGGTTATTTTCGTTTTCATCGAGAAATTTGTCGGACCCGAGATCGTAAGTTCTTATCACCACGTGCTGCGGATAGTACTGTTCGGCGACCCCGTCATAAACGTTGAATTGACTTTCCTCGGTGGGGAATTCGCCGTGCTGAAGATATAAAAATTCAGTGCGGTACAAACCGACTCCGATATGCCGTCCCGCCAAAGTTTTATCTAGCGGGCCGGGAAGAGTGATATTGACGGCGACACTGACTTCTTGTTTGTCTTTCGTCTTCAGGGGGAAAAGGGGGAGCTTTTTCAACTTTGTTATCGGCAGCAGGCGAAAATCGCTTTCCTTGCCGCGGAGCTTATTCCATTCGGCATCGGAAGGATTGACCGTGATTATGCCTTTGTCACCGTTCACGATAACGCGGTCGCCGGAATTTATCTTCAAATGCGCCTGATTGACTCCCACCACGGCCGGGATTAGCAGCGATCTGGCCACCAGAGCCATATGCGAGTTGGGAGAGCCTCCGGTCGTTATTACGGCTCTGGCATCCTGTTCGTACAGGGTCAATAAATCGCCCGGATTGAATCTCTTCCCGACAAAGACACAATCCCTGATTGCCGGAAATATGGTCTTTCCATGCTGCCCGGATAAATTATCGATGATTTTATTGGCGACGGCCTCGATGTCGTACACCATCTGCCTCATGTACGGGTCTTTGGATATCCGCAACGGGACCATCGATTTTTCAACCAGCATGGAGTAAATATATTCGGCACTTTTCAGGCTTTCGGCGATTTCGGCCTTTACTTTGTCAAGGAAATCGACGTCGGATGCGATTAGCAGCTGCGAATCGAAAATCCTGGCAACCGGTCCGGCAAGTTTCTGTCCGGCCTTTCTTTGATATTTTTGTAGATCCTGAGTAGTCTGTTCCACGGCGCGATCAAGGCGGTCGATTTCGCGGTCTATGTCGTCCTTTTCGATATTCCGTTCGACAATTGACTGCTCGCCGGAATAAACCACGCGGGCTTCACCGAAGGCAATCCCCGATGATGCGGGAATTCCCTTAAGGATAATGGTCTCAGCTTTTTCGCTCATATTGAAATACTGCTCGCCTCGGATAAAAGATAGCGAATGTTTTCAATTGGTGGCAACCAATTATTACAGGTTTTTTAAATCGCCGAATCCCGAGGAAACCAGCTCCACCAGAGTCTTCAAGGCGGCGTCCTGGTCCTCGCCATTGACATATATTATCAATTCCGACCCGGCCTCGGCCGCCAGCATCATGACTCCCATGATCGATTTTCCGTTAACCTTGAGACCGTTCTTTTCAATGAAAACCTCGGATTTGTATTTGGAGGCGTGACTGACGAACATCGCTGCCGGACGGGCGTGCATTCCAAGACGATTTACTACTGTTACCGATGCCTGTATCATACGTGCGTTTAATTCAGAATATATCTTTTGCCCGACAATTCCTTCAATACCCCTTTTAGTTCCAGGGCCAGCAGAATCGGCATCAAATCCGTTACCGGGGCGGCCAGATCCTGCGCCAGCTTGTCGATATGAATAGGCTTGTCGTCAAAAAGGTCAATTAAATTCTTTTCCGTAGGCGTCAATTCTATTTCATTTCGAGCCTTTTCGGCTTTCAATTCCGATTTCAGTCTCGGGAGAGCCTCGAATATATCCTCAACCGAAGTCACCAGTGTCGCGCCCTCTTTCAGGAGGCGATTCGTCCCGCGGCTGGTTGTCGAACGGGGCGAGCCGGGAACCGCGAATACCTCGCGATTTTGCGACAGGGCGTGATTGGCGGTCGATAACGCTCCGGATTGCTCGGCCGCTTCGATTACCACTACACCCTGCGACAATCCCGAAATAATACGATTCCGACGCGGGAAATTCGGCCCGATCGGAGTGGTTTCCGGAAGAAATTCCGAAATAATACAGCCGGATTGCACGATATCCGCCGCCAGTGCCCGGTTTTCGGGAGGATATATAATGTCGAGCGATGAGCCCCAAACAGCGATGGTCCGCCCGCCGGCTTCCAATGCTCCGCGATGAGCGGCAGTATCTATTCCGCGCGCCATTCCGGAGATAACGGTTACGCCCGCGGCAGCCAAACCCTGCGCCAGGCTGCGAGCGAAAACCATCCCGCTTTCGGAGGCTTTACGCGACCCCACAATGGCAATCGCCATATAGTCCTTTTCGATAAAAGTCCCTTTATAGAAAAGATAAGCCGGACGACCATGGATGTTCTTCAATGGCAGGGGATAAGTCGAATCGTTATAAAGGAAATAATCCCAGCCAAGTTTTTCGATTTTTGCGCACAGTTCGGCAGCTTCGTCGCGGGTTCGGGCTTTCATAATACAATCGGATATTTTGGTGCTGATTCCCGCGACTTGGCATAACTCCTGATTCGAAGCATTAAGTATACTTGCGGCCGACCCGAAATGATCCATCAAATCGAAAAACCGTTTCGGGCCGATGCTGTCAATCAAGGTCAGGGCCAGGATATCTTCAAGCTGATTCAAGCGCTTTTTGACGGTCGAGTTCATGTTCAATTCGGTTCAATAATTCTTTCGTGCCATAGCCGGAAACACCGGAGAATAAAATATAATCCTCCGAGAATTTCTCGGTACATATTTTTATTTGCTCGTCGTCGAACAGGTCGATTTTATTAAGGACAATTATTGACGGTCGCTTTAATAGTGTGCCGTCGAATTCCAACAGCTCTTTTTTAAGGGTTGCCAGCGTTTCCGCAATTTTCATTTCCGAAATATCAATGAGATAGACAATGACCCTGGTCCGCTGGATATGTTTCAGAAACTGAATGCCGAGTCCCTTGCCGTGCGAAGCACCTTCGATAATCCCCGGAATATCCGCCATCACGAACGATTTGAAATCGCGCAGTTTGACGATTCCGAGATTGGGAATTTTGGTGGTAAAGGGATAGTCGGCAATCTTCGGTCTTGCTTCCGACAACCGGGACAGCATGGTGGATTTTCCGGCATTGGGCAGGCCGACCAGCCCGACATCGGCCAGAAGTTTTAATTCCAGCGATAAACGAAATTGCTCACCCGGACGGCCGGGGTCGGTTCGCCGGGGAGTTTGATTGGTGGGAGTCTTGAAATGAGTATTGCCGCGCCCGCCGATACCTCCGCGAGCGATTAGCGACGTTTTGCCGGGAGTATCAAGGTCGGCCACGATGTTTTCATTTTCCAAATTCTTAACGATTGTTCCGACCGGGACTTTTATGTAAATCGATTCTCCCGATTTGCCGGATTTTAGCGAGCCCTGGCCGGGTCGGCCGTTGGGGGCCAGATATCTTTTTTTGTACCTGAAATCAAGCAGGGTGCTCAGTTCGGGATCGGCGATGAATACGATATCTCCTCCGCGGCCGCCATCGCCGCCGTCCGGCCCTCCTTTGGGGATATATTTTTCCCGGCGGAAAGAGAGACAACCTGGCCCGCCGTCGCCCCCCTTTACTTCAATTTCAACATAATCGATAAACAATTTTCAAGCCTTTTCAACCCGGTCAGAGGTTTGGTATAATCCAAAAATATAACCAAAAGAGAGATATATAACCAGATTAAATCAAAAACGGTGAGTCACTTTTTGACGTATTCGGTCAGGCGCTGTTTGAATACCGTTCGGTCTATGTCTTTTTCCATCCGTCCGGATATCGCAATGGAAATCTGGCCGGTTTCTTCGGAGACGATTACCGCTACGGCATCGGAATGTTCCGTGATGCCGATGCCGGCCTTGTGGCGCATGCCGAACAGCTTGCGGTAACGAGGGGTCTGGGTCAGCGGCAGGGTGCAGGCGGCAGCGGCGATTTTTTCGCCGGATATGATTACGGCACCGTCATGAAGCGGAGTGTACGGGGTAAAGAGCGTCGTCAGCATTTCGGCCGATAGCTGAGCGTTGACCACCTTGCCGGTTTCGATGTAGTTGCGTAAACCGGTACTCCGTTCGATAATTATCAACCCGCCATAGCGAAGTTCGGCCAGCCTGATAGCGGCGCGGGATATTTCTTCCAGCGATTTCCATTCTTCCACCCGGAACAATGCCTGTAAAATCCGGGAATGTCCCATCTGGGCCAGGATCGATCGGAGTTCCGGCTGAAAAACGATTACAAGGATAATGATGCCTACCGTGGCCAGATTGGAAAAGAGCCAGGAAAGCCCCTCGAGACGAAACCAGTATGCCACGAAAGCTGTAAGGAATATCAGGACTAAACCGGTAACCATCTGGGCGGCGCGGGTTCCGCGAATCAGACTGAGCAGTTGATACAAAATAAACGATACGACCAGAACATCGATTAAATCGATTAACCGGAAAGAGAGGAAGTCTATTCTGAACAGCTCCATTTAATTGGCCTCTTTGATAGACAGATAGACCTTCAAGGCCTCGGACGTTTCAGCGACGTCATGGACTCTGATAATATCGGCGCCGTTTTGAATACCGACAATGGCCGCCGCCAGCGATCCGCCGATTCGGTCCTCCGGAAGAGCGTCACTTCCTGTTATGGTTTTAATGAACGACTTGCGCGATGCCCCGACCATAATCGGGCATCCGAAGGTCTTAAACTGCCCAAGGTGCTTGAATATTACCAGGTTGTCGACCAGCCGTTTGCCGAATCCGATTCCGGGATCGATAATGATTCGTTCTTTCGAAACGCCGTAATTCAGGCAGAAATGCAGCCGTTCCGAAAAGAACTGCATGATTTCATGAACACAGTCTCTATAGGACGGACTTTGCTGCATGGTTTTCGGAGTCCCCAGCATGTGCATCAAGACAATCGGAACATTTCGATCGCAGATCAGGTCGATCATTTTCGGGTCATGGCGTAAGGCGGAAATATCGTTTATGATATCGGCTCCGGCATCGAGCGCCTGCCGGGCTACTTCGGCTTTCATGGTATCGACCGAAATCGGTATTTGCGAAAAAGAACGAATGTCCCGGATCATGGGCACCACTCGCTGGATTTCGGTCTTCAATTCAACCGGATCGGAACCGGGACGGGAAGATTCCCCGCCGATATCAATTATATCGGCGCCATTGTCGATCATGTCGCGGACCTTGAATAACGCCCGGTCGGGATCGAGATAACGACCGCCATCGGAAAAAGAATCGGGAGTAATATTAAGAACCCCCATAATGTTGGGGCGGCTAAAATCCAGGAAGCGGTCGTTCCCGAGATGAAGCTTGTCGGTTTTTATATCGGTTCCGTTCAGCATATGATTCTCTTAAAATTATACTGCCGGCACCAATATAGAAACAAGGAATGTTCGGTGCAACCTAAAATAATTCCAGGGAAAATAGGCGGTTTATTGCTTGATAAGGGCGATGGCTTCGGCACGAGTCGCCTGGTTGCGGAGGATTCCGCGGACCGCCGAGGTAACCGTTTTCGAACCCGGCTTTTTGACTCCGATCATAGTCAGGCAGAGATGCTCAGCTTCTATGACCACCAGAATTCCCTTGGGATTCAGGGTATCGAGAATGGTATCGGCGATTTCGGAAGTGAGCCTTTCCTGGACAGTAGGGCGATGAGCGAAGGTTTCCACAATTTCGACCAGATTCGAAAAGCCGGTGATTTTATTCCGCTGCGGAATATAGGCAATGCTGGCGTGCCCGAAAAAGGGGAGAAGGTGATGTTCGCAAAGGGAGTAAAAGGCAATATCCCTTATTATTATCAGTTCATCCTTATTGGGAGTCGTATACTTTTTAAGGGTCTTTTCAGGACGGGCTTTGATGTTGCCGATGAATTCCTTGTAGAATTCGTAGACTCTCTCGGGAGTTCGAACGAGCCCCTCGCGGGACAGGTCATCGCCGATCCCCTCGAGGATCATTCGAACCCCCTCGACAATCTTCTTCTTGTCCATTTATTTCTCGACAGGCGCGGGATCTATTAAGTCGACTTTTTTTCCATCGTCGCTATCGCTGATGATGCGGTCGATATCGAACCCGTCGATTACTTCCTTCTCGAGCAACGCCATCGCGAGCTTATTCAAACCGGAACGATTTTCGGATAGAATTCTGGTCGCGGTAGCCTCTGCCTTTTCCACGATCGCGCGGACTTCCTGGTCGATAATTTGCGCAGTCGCTTCGGAAAAGTCGCGGTGTTGCGATAATTCTTTTCCGAGGAAAACCTGTTCTTCCCGCTTGCCATACGCGAGAGGGCCCAGCTTTTCCGACATACCCCAGCGACATACCATTTTCTGCGCGATATCGGTGGCTTTCTTGATATCGTTGGCGCCGCCGGTCGAAAGCTGGCCGAATACAAGCTTCTCGGCGACTCGTCCGCCCATGGAATAAACCAGCCAGGTTTCCAGCTTGGTTTTGGACTGGGTGTGACGTTCATCAACCGGGAGATAATGCGTTACCCCCAGCGCCATACCGCGCGGGATGATGGTAACCTTATGCACCGGGTCGGCTTCGGGGAGGAATTTCGCCACCAGGGCGTGTCCCGCTTCATGGAACGCGATCATTTTCTTTTCTTCTTCCGGGATAACCAGCGATCTCCGCGCCGTTCCCATCATGACCTTATCCTTGGCCTCTTCGAAGTCTCCCATGGTCACAGAGTCGGCATTACTTCTTGCCGCCAAAAGAGCCGCTTCGTTGACCAGGTTGGCCAGATCGGCTCCGGACAGCCCTGGAGTTCCGCGGGCCAGGATTTCCAGTTCGACATCAGCGTCAAGTTTGATTTTGCGGGTATGCACCCGAAGAATTCCGGCCCGTCCCCGAACATCCGGCGAATCGACTACGATTTGGCGGTCGAATCGTCCCGGACGAAGTAAAGCCGGGTCGAGAATATCGGGACGGTTGGTGGCCGCAATCAGGATGACCCCCTCGTTGGATTCGAAACCATCCATTTCGACCAGGAGCTGATTCAGGGTCTGCTCCCGTTCGTCGTGTCCTCCGCCCAATCCGGCGCCGCGATGGCGTCCGACAGCGTCGATTTCATCAATAAAGATAATGCAAGGGGCATTCTTTTTCCCCTGCTCGAATAAATCGCGGACACGGCTGGCCCCGACGCCGACAAACATTTCCACGAAATCGGAACCGGACATGGAAAAGAACGGCACTCCGGCCTCGCCGGCTACGGCACGAGCTAAAAGAGTCTTGCCGCTCCCCGGAGGACCTAACAACAGGGCCCCTTTGGGGATCTTTCCGCCGAGTTTCTGGAATTTGGCCGGGTCTTTCAAAAATTCGATAACTTCCTGCAATTCTACCTTGGCCTCGTCGACACCGGCAACATCATCGAAAGTAACCTTGGGGCGTTCATCGGTAAGCAATTTGGCGCGGCTCTTGCCGAATGAAAACAGACCGCGCGGTCCGCCGCCTCCCTGCATCTGGCGCAGGAAAAAGAGCCAGAGTAAAATCAGAAACAGCCAGGGGGCGATTGAAATCAATATCGAAATATAGCTCGGTCCTTCGGTTTCGGCGCTGATAACCACGCCGGCCTCTTCCAGACGATTGACCAGCCTGAAGTTATTATCGCTGAAAGGAATCCGCGCTTTGAATTTAACGAATTTCCCGGTCGTATTACCGGTCGGCAGAACCGTTTCCTGTTTCAGACGTCCTTCGATATTCTTATCGATGAAGGTGACTGACGCGACATTGTCGTTCGCTACCTGGTGCAGGAATTCGGTGTAAGAAATTTCGGCGAAGTCCTGGCTCGAAGAGGAATAAATACTGTAGGCGAATACGAAGGCGAGAATAATCACGACCCAGAAACCAAGCGATTTGACCGGTCCTTTCCAGCTGAATTGATCCTTGCCTTCGTTTTCTTTGCGTTTTTTCGGGTCCTCGTCTTTCTTTGGAGGGAGTGACGAAAACTTATCTTCTTCGTTATTATAAGCCATTAAAGCAAATTCTCCTGTCTTTCCATCAATATAAGGAATAATCGACAAATCTACTGAATATTTATACTACTCAATCCTCATTTAATACTCGACCTATAAATGGAAGGTTCCGGTATTTCTGGTCTTTATCGAGGCCGAAACCGATGACAAAGTGGTTTTCGGCGTCGAATCCCCGGTATTTTATATCTACCGCAATCTCCCGGCATTTCGTTTTATCCAACAGTGTAACAATTTCAATCGAGGCCGGTTCCTGGCGCCTGATAAGATTCATTATCTTATTCGCGGTATTTCCCGAATCGACTACTCCTTCGACTACGAGAACGTGCCTTCCGCGGAATGATATTTCCGGCTCATCGCCCAGTTTTACGGTACTGTCGCGGTGGAGTCCGCCATTGTAACTGGAGGCATTTATAAATTCCAGTTCCACCGGAATCGATATGTGCCTGATTAAATCTGCAATAAAGACAATACATCCCTTCAGGACGCCGACCAGTACCGGGTTTTTCCCGGCATAGTCTTTGGATATCTCCTGTCCCAGTTCGGCGATTCTTTCGGCAAGGATATCCTGAGCGAAAAGCAGGGCGAATTCCTTACCTGCGGCGGGCTTTGGCGGCATAGGCAATTTCAAGTACCTTCCTTGTCTTTTCGGTTACCTTAAATCTGTTATCGATCTCTATTCCTGCCAAGCATACAATTCCCGTGCCATCGGCAATCACCGGAATCTCATCTCGAAGATATCCCGGTATCTTACGGTCAGTCAGGAAATCCCCCACCTTTTTTTGTCCCTTCATACCATACGGGCGAAAGCGATCCCCCTTTTGAATGCCCCTCAGGACCACCGGGGGAATCAAGGTATCTGCTGAAACCAGTAAGCCTGGCGCTTTATGGCGCTCTAATATAATCCGGAGAGTTTTATTTTTCATTTTAATATCCAGGGTCGAATGTAACTCCGGGATGACAACTTTTCCGGGAATCGACAGGGTCCGTTCCCTGATTTCCATTGCCCCTCTGGATAAGACCATCTCCCTGTTCGCTCTATGTGCCCGAATTCCGTATCCAAGATCGGATGCCTTCAATACTCCCTCGGCTACTTCACCGATTCTTGCGATTGTATCGAAATTTCCAATTCCCTCGATTTCCGCGGACCTTTCAAGCAGCATTCTGGACATGATTCTTCTTAAGGGCAGATCATAAGAGAGGAAACGATCCAAATCAACAACTATTTTTCCTCCGGGAGTAACGCTATAGGTTTTCTTCAGAACCTTGCGCGCCGCTTCGTTTAAGAAACGATCCTGTTCGTGCATTATTTCGGCAAAGACCAAAAGAGAACGGCGGTATTTGTTCCCGAATTCCCTCTCGAT
>Ga0105093_10000548_pt1 | contig 14346 bp, 13 predicted proteins | sample PPLLak3March2015_2_FD_79111 | JGI IMG/M metagenome (GOLD analysis project Ga0105093, IMG submission 79111) | Freshwater sediment microbial communities from Prairie Pothole Lake near Jamestown, North Dakota, USA - PPLs Lake P8 Core (3) Depth... | ecosystem: Environmental > Aquatic > Freshwater >... | reverse complement strand
TGGGAGCATTCTACACCAGAAATGTGGCGAAGATTGCGAGAAATTCCATCCCCCATTCTCGGCGGGGAGCGAATCCTGTTTTCATGTATAATTCCCTTCATGAGCGAAATCTTCCAGAAAATTCTCAAGCTCATCGAACAGAACCAAACCCGGATTTCCGCTCATGGGTACGATGAAATAGCTGACGACAATATCCTCGTTCGTGATGTACTGGCAAGTGTTCCAAGAGCGATCGTTGTTGAAGAGTACCCTGATTATGCCAAGGGTCCCTGTGTGCTGGTACTGCAATATGATGGCCAAAACAGGCCGATCCATGTACTCTGGGGTATCCCTAAAAATGCGACCTTTCCTGCTGTATTGGTCACAGCTTACAGACCCGATCCAGCCCGCTGGTCGGATGATTTTTCAAGGAGGAAGAAATGACCAAAAAACGAACTACCAAGTTGATCCATTCAGGCGAGTATGTTGCTGAAGTGGATGTGGAATTGGTTTACACAACTGATGACTGGTCCCCTTATTTATCCGTAGCTGACGCGATGAAACTCGATGATGTTCGCGAGGCGCTTCGACAAAAAGATTTCGAAACCGCAACGAAATTAGCCCGCGTGTACAAACTCTCCCCCCTGGCTGTGTAGAAACCACATCTCAAAATTTCCTAGCCCGATGCCGCTGTGCATCGGGTTATTTTTTTAGGGAGCCATCCGGCCGGACGATCAGGGCGATGGTCTTGCGGCGGGAGCGGACGAGGCGGTCGATGGGAATGGGCATTTGGGCAAAAGCTAAAAGACGCACTGTGGACAATCCACGATGCATCTTTTCGATTTTCTGGTAAAACGGCAGTATATTAAGCCTTTCGCATTCGAATCCCACGCGGCGTGACGACCGTCACATTCCCTGCGAGATCCCCCAATTTGTATGAGGCGAGGATCTTGGCAAGCAGTTCAGTGATGGGCCGAATCCCATCTTCATCTGGGCGGATAAGCAAAACGCCAGCGTGTTTGCCTGGGGGATATATGCGAATATCCGCAAAGCCTTTATCGGCAGTAACGAGAAACCGGTTTTCTTCCTGGATGGCTTTCCAGAGGGGAGCGTCTTTCCATCCACCCATTTGCTGGTTAGTCACACTGACCGCGTCGTAACCGTGTTCGCGTAATAATTGTACAGCCGCACGCGGTAAATCTTCATCGACTTTGATGGCAACTGCCATGCTGATTTACCCTGCCAGCGGCAAAAGGATATCCTGACGAACCATATCCGCCGCGTAAGCCAACGCGGCGCGTACTGTCTCACGATTGAGTTGCGGATACTCGTTGATAATCTCGTCAATGGTCATCCCATCCGCAATGCTGCCAACGATGACCGCCACGGGTACGCGCGTCCCTTTGATGCACGGTTCGCCGTGGTGGATCTCGGGATCGATGACGATGTAATCCTGCCAATTAATTCGGGACATAGCGAATACTCCTTGCAATGTTGGAATTTTAGCACAAAACCAATGGTCAAAACGCGGAGACGCGAATTATCGTTATCAGGAATGCGCGCTGTAGACTGGCAACAATTTGCCTTATAATGCCCATGACGATTGAGAATTCGACCGGACTGTTTAATGCAGATAGGAGGAATCTATGCTTCACCGGGTGGAAAATAAGTTTTTTGTTATTGCTTATATTGGCTGGATGCAGCGCGCAAACAACTACACAAGTTCCAACGACAACAATCCCAGCACCAACGCCAACAGTGGAAACCCTGGATATTTCCATCGTGGCGGGGATGGGGATGGACGGGCAGGATGCGGAAGTTAATGAATCCACCATATCGCCAACAGTAGAGCAGATGTATTCAAGCGGGGCACAGTGCCGGCAGACATCCAACAAGGAATTGCTGATTTATCAATGGCGGTTAGCGGTCAGATCACCGGTGCAACTGAAGCGGTAGCGTTGTGGAACGAGCAATACGGGGATAATGCCCGGATCCAGATTTACGGCAAAAATAGCCAGGGAATTATCTGGGCAATAAATCCGGACGGCAGTTTTAAAGAATATCCGGTGCAGGTGGCAGACGATCCGGAAAAAGTATTTAAGTTTGTTAACGGTCAGCAATTCGGGTTGATTCCCGGATCGGAAAAGGCAACGGTGGTTTGGTCCGGGGAGAAACTGATTGTAGTGAGAAATGAAATTAGTTTAGCCAGCGGCGGCAAAGCCTATTTGGAATATTTTGATATTTGGACGAGAGAATGGAAGTTAAACCCGAATACGTTAGCGGCCCAGCTGCCGGCTGACCAGCAGAATTTAGTGCCATTCCAGAACGCAGACGGGCAATGGTTGGCAGGAGCATCAGCAGGCGCTGAGCCAACATTCCAGTGGAATGCAGAGACCAATTCATGGGTTAAGATTGAGCAATTTGACTGGGACGCGGCGGCAGTGCAGATGGAGAATTATGGCAATGCAATTGGCGGGGAATGTATTATGCCGGCAGAAGATTTGGCTGCAAATTGGCATGAAGTAATATTAATTTTTGAAAACCAGCCATTAATTCCTGAAGGTAATAAAACTTTTGCAATGGCAAGAACTTTGGACAAAGACGGCAACTGGATTGAGGTGAAAGTGCTGCTGCAGGAAGAGGAAAACGGGGTGAATAAGAATCGGTTTGCAATTGTTTTTCTATACGGTCTTAATGGAGATTTTGATACTGGAAACAGTTATACAAAGAGTCCGACAATATTACCAGACGAAGAATTGCAAGAATTAATTCATCCTGAGCAAAGGATGTATAAGTTTTTTGTGCTTGGCGCTGATGAAGCATCAAAACAGGCTTTGCGGGACCAAGGGGTAACAAGCGGAGGGCAGATAGTCGTGGAGATTCAATCAGCGGCAGTAAATGGCGGAATGCGGCCTTTGACTGGTAAATAAGAATTGGCTACACTGAAAGGGTGAAATATTGGTTAGTCGCTATTGTATTTTTTTTCATGGCTTTAGTGTTAAGCCAGTCAAAGGTGCTGGCCCAGATTAATGTCCGCTATCCTGAAGGCGACAGCGACTGCGCCGCTGGTTATGAATGCTACACCACCAAGCAGAATTTGTGGGTGCCGAGCGATTGTGTTTTGACTTCTGGTTATTGTTCGCAAAGATGGATTTCACCTTTGGCAGAAAGAATTTGCGTTAACCAGCCGGGGATCTGCCGCTACAGTTTATCAGTGATCGGCAAGTACTGCGGGGTGACGTCGGTGCCAGATTATTGTACTGGCGAAAACTGGATCAGGAGCGGGTCGTGCTGTCGGCAGGTGGCTGAGCCGCCGCCACCACTACCGCCGACTTGCGTTTGCGATGGGTGGGTTAACGGGGCGTGCAATCAGGGGATTTGCGTTGGCACAAACCAGCGCTACCAGAGCCAAAATTGCGTCCCTGCTTGGTGCGAGTTGGAAGAAAGATGTGTGGCTGACGCGGCTTGCGGCTGTTCGCAAGTGTGCAATGCGCCGCTTTGCGGCCAGGATGACGGCTGCGGCGGAACGTGCCCGAGTACGGATGCCGGGATTCCGGCGACACCGTTTGCCCGGACGCCGGCTCTAAATGCCACAGTTAATGTCATCAGTGAGACTGATAAGATTCAGTTGTCCTGGCCGGTAATTCCCCAGGCGGAAAAATACATGTTTCGGACCTGGCCGTCGCCAACCAGCACGATTTGTACTACCTTGCCCAGTGTGTGTATTATGATGACGACCTGGTTTGATTATCCGACTGACTGGTCAGCGTTTAGTTTTGTGCCGCTTTACCCCGGATATGATTTTCAACTGCGGGCGCTGAATTCGTCCTGCGGCACTCAAGCGAGCGCTTGGGAGGAGACACAGTTTTTTGTTAATGGCCAGATTAGCGGGACGGTTGAACTGGACGATGCTGGTGCGACACCTTTCAGCTCCACAATAAACTAAAAAATGAGCGTACCTTCGTAATGCGGGATTAGGTACTTTTATCTATTCATCTCCTCTTCAAACTCTTATACAATGAAACCGGATAGATCTAATTCGATATACGGGTTCCGCTGTTTTCAACCGGAAGATCGTTACAACCACAAAGGACACTGCGCTCACGAAGGGGAGACGCACAAGAATCTGTTCTTTTTTCCTCCTTTGTGTCCTTGGTGCCCTTCGTGGTGAGACCCTTCCCGCTATCCGCCGCCACAAGGAGCACCCAGCCTGGGCAAGAGGCTGGCTCGAATCGAGGTGTCATGACATACTGGAGACAACCGTTGGACCGCGAGCGCGTCCGGATCCCGATCGGCATCGTGCATGTCATCGAGGAACGCTGCAAGGGATGCGGGTTCTGCGTGGAGTTCTGCCCCAAGCACCTGCTGGTCATTTCGGAGCGCACCAACTCCAAGGGCTACCATCCCCCTGAAATGACCGTTGACCTGGAATGCGTCAACTGCGGCCTGTGCGCCCTGCTCTGCCCGGATTTCGCCATCTATGTGGATGATGGCGGGCGGCGCGCCCCGGAAAGGATCATCCCGGTCAACCGGAAGGAGGCCCAGCCATGAACGCAGGCCGCGGCTTGTTGACCGGCGCCCATTTCATGCTCGGCGACCACGCCTGCGCCGAAGGGGCCATCCTGGCTGGCTGCCGGTTCTTCGCTGGTTATCCGATCACCCCCGCCACCGAAATCGCTGAACGGATGTCGCTCCGTCTGCCGCAGGTCGGTGGCGTTTATATTCAAATGGAGGATGAACTGGCCTCCATGAACGCCATCCTGGGCGGTTCGTGGGCGGGGGTCAAATCCATGACCGCCACCAGCGGTCCCGGCTTCTCCCTGATGATGGAAAACCTGGGGCTGGGCATCATGCTCGAAACGCCTTGCGTGCTGGTCAACGTCCAGCGCGGCGGACCCTCGACCGGCCTGCCCACCCTGGTCGGCCAGCAGGATATGATGCAGGCCCGCTGGGGTTCCCATGGGGATTACGAGATCATCGCCCTCTGCCCGACTTCCCCGCAGGAATTCTTCGATCTGACCATACGGGCTTTCAACCTGGCCGAGAAATACCGAACGCCGGTGCTGGTCATGGCGGATGCCGAGGTCGGCCACATGACCGAGAAGGTGGTCATCCCGCCGCCGGAGGAGATCGGGATCGTCAACCGGCCGCAGGTGCGCCGGGGAGATGTGGAGCCTGACCATTTCCGAATCTACCGAGATAACGCCGGGAACGACAATGGCTATGTTTCGCCGATGACGAAAGCCGGCGAAGGTTATCGCATCCACGTCACCGGCCTGACCCATGACGAGCGCGGCTACCCGGCCATGAACGCTGCCGCCCAGGAATGGGTTGTCACCCGGCTCATCGAAAAGATCCGCAAGCACCGCGACGATATTATCCAGGTCGAAGAGAAATTTATGGATGATGCCGAAGTGGTGGTTGTCTCGTACGGCATCTCGGCCCGGACTTCCCTGTGGCCGATCGAACAAGCCCGCCAGGAGGGCATCCGGGTGGGATACCTGCGGCTCATCACCGTCTGGCCGTTCCCTGAGGCGCGCATCCGGCAACTGGCCAAGGGCTTGAGGGCCTTCGTGGTGCCGGAGATCAACATGGGACAGATGATCCTGGAAGTGGAACGCTGCGCAGCCGGGCAAGCCCAGGTGCTGGGGGTCAACATCCCAGGCGGGGATGTGCTGGAGCCGCACAAGGTTTTGAATGCCATCCGGCGGGCTGCCGGGCGGGAGGTGCGGGAGGAAGCGCATGTCCGCAAGGTAACGGGTGGATCGGCGGAGGAGTGAGCCATGCCTGAAGAAGAGATGCATCGCAGTGAACGCTTGATCATGCTGGGGTATGAATCCCCGGATGAAAGCGACTGGATCACCGGCCAGCACCCGATGGACAGCCTGCTGCGGGGCGAACGGCTGCCGCATATCTGGTGCCAGGGCTGCGGCCTGGGGACTGCCCTGACGACCTTCATCGGCGCCCTGCAGTGGCTGGAAAAGAAGCAGGGCTGGAACCTGGATAAAGTAGCGGTGGTCTCCGGGATCGGCTGCACGGGTCGCATCGCCGGTTATGTGCGACTGGATTCATTCCACACTACTCATGGAAGGGCGCTGCCCTTTGCCACCGGTCTCAAGCTGGCCAATCCTGAACTGAAAGTGGTGGTCGTATCCGGCGATGGCGATATCGCCGGCATCGGCGGCAACCATCTCATCCATGCCGCCCGGCGCAACCTGGATATCACCGTGATCTGTGTCAACAACTTCAACTACGGCATGACCGGCGGGCAGGTTGGGCCGACTACGCCGCACGAAGCCCGGGCGGTGACCAGCCAGTACGGCAACTTCGAGTACCCGTTCAACCTGCCCTACCTGGCGGCGGCCAGCGGCGCCTCGTTCGTGGCCCGTTGGACGGTACTGCATGCCCGCCAACTGGAATGGACGCTGCGCGAGGCGCTGGTGCATCCCGGTTTCAGCTTCGTGGAGGTGATCGCGCCTTGTTCCACCGCCTATGCGCGTTGGAACCCGGAAGGGCGCGGCCTCGACCCGGAGAAACTCGGGCGACGCGGCCTGGAGATCATGAAGTACTACCAGAAAGTCGGTAAAACAATGAATGGCGCCCATCCCAAGGATGCCGATGTGAAGGTCAATGAAAAGGGCGAGATCGTCGAGATCATCGAAGGTAAATTCCTGGATGAGCCCAAGCCCAGCCTGAAAGGAGCCATGGATCAGCGTAACGAACAAGCCGGGAAGCTCTGGCTGGCCGAAAAAGAGGCGCTTGACCGGCGGGTGAAGGTTGCAGTGCGTATGGATCGCATTCCCCGCACCGAGGTGCAACTGGGCGGCTTCGGTGGCCAGGGCATCCTCAGCGCCGGGCGGATCATCGGGCAGGCAGCCGCCATCTACGATGGCCTGGAAGCCTGTTTCACCCAGAGCTACGGCCCCGAGGCGCGCGGCGGTGCAGCCGGTTCCCAGGTGATGATCGCCAGCGATCCCATCCACCACCCCCACCTGATACAGCCAACCAGCATGATCATGATGTCGCAGGGCGCTTATGCCAAATACATCCCGACCCTGGCGCCCGGCGGTCTGTTGTTAATCGATGATAGCTTGGTGACCCTGCCTGCCGATCATCGCACCGACATCACCACCCGCGGCGTTCCGGCCACCCGCATCGCTGAAGAAGCCGGCAGCAACCGGGCTGCCAACACGGTCATGCTCGGTTTGTGGGCAGCCATGACCGGCATCGTCAGCCGGGAAGCCATGCGCCAGGCCATTGCTGAGTCAGTGCCGGGCCGGGCTGTGGAATTGAACATGAAGGTTTTCGAGATCGGCTATGAACAGGGTCTGGCACTGACAGGCAAAAAATGAGAGGATTATCGATGGCAAAAGGCGTACTCATCATCGGCGGCAGCCCGGCAGGCCTGCAATCTGCCCTGAATCTGGCAGATGCGGGCATCCCCGTGCACCTGGTTGAGCCAACTCCGTTCCTGGGGAATGAAGGGATGGTCATGCCCCGCCACCTGGCCAATAGCCGCTTGCTGGAGATCACCCGCCATCCACACGTGACCCTGTGGACCAGCACCCATATCAACCACATGGAAGGGAAGGCCAGTAGTTTCCACGTCGAGTTGCGCCGCCATCCCCGTTATGTGGACCTGAGCCGCTGTACAGCCTGCGGGAAGTGTGTGGAAGTTTGCCCTGTGACGGTCCCCGGCACGGATCACAAAGCCATTTACCTGGATGGCCAGCCTGGCTGCATGGCGATCGATAAGCTGGGCAAGCCACCCTGCGCCAATACCTGTCCCGGCGGCATCCATGTCCAGGGCTATGTGGCCTTGATCGCCCAGGGACGCTTCCAGGAAGCCATCAACCTGGTCCGCGAAGCCATCCCCTTCCCGGGGATTTGCGGGCGGGTTTGCACCCATCCCTGTGAGTTCAACTGCCGCCGGGCGGAGATCGACAAGCCAGTCGCTGTCCGCCTGCTCAAGCGTTTTGTCACTGATTGGGAATTGACCAAGAAAAAGACCCGCCGTAAACCAAAGATCGAAGCACCTGCCCCGAATGTACCGAAGGTGGCCGTGGTCGGAGCCGGGCCGGGCGGGATGGCCGTTGCCGAACGCCTGGCGCGCCTGGGCTACCGGGTGACGGTTTTCGAGAAACTGCCGGTCATCGGCGGCATGATGGCCGTTGGCATCCCGGAGTATCGCCTGCCCAGGGATGTGATCGCCCGGGAGTACAGACACATCAAAAATCTGGGTGTAGAACTTCGCCTCAACACGGCCATCGGCCCGAATGGGAAATACACCCTGGATAACCTGTTTGCAGATGGTTACCAGGCAGTCTGCCTGGCGGTCGGTGCCCACCGCAGCCAGGATCTGCGAATCCCAGGTGAAGAACTTCCGGGCGTAGTTCACGGCATCGACTTGCTGCGGGCGATCAACCTGTCCCGGCGGGTCAAGGATCCGCAATATAAGTCCATGCTGCAACAGGTGCTCCATAAAGGAGCAGCGACCCGCGTGGCCGTGCTGGGTGGCGGCAACACGGCCATGGATGTCTCCCGTTCGCTGCGGCGATTGGGTGTGAAGGATGTGCGCATACTCTACCGCCGAACGCGGGCCGAAATGCCGGCCATGCCCGAGGAGATCGAGGATGCCGAGCATGAGGGTGTGGTTATCGAATACCTGGTTTCGCCGGTGCGCGTGCTGGGCAATGAGAAGACCGGTGTCCGGGGGCTGGAATGCATCCGCATGAAGCTGGGCGAACCGGATGCCAGCGGACGGCGCAGACCGGTTCCGATCGCTGGCAGTGAATTCGTCATCAAGCTCGACCGGGTGGTGCTGGCCATCGGTCAGGCCCCCGACCTGGAGTTCCTCGGACCCGGTCACCAGATCGCCATTACCCGCAGCGAACGCATCAACGTGGCAGATGTCAGCTTCATGACCAACCGGCCGGGAGTCTTTGCGGTCGGGGATGCTGTCACCACCGACAAGATGGTGGTTATCGAAGCGATCGGGATGGGCAAACAGGCCGCGGCAGCCATCGATGCTTACCTGAAGGGTCAACTGCCCCGGGAATTGGTGGTGGATGCCCGTGAAGTGCCCATTGCCCGGCGAGTCTTGGCAGAGTCAGAATTGACACCCGTCCCCCGCATTGCGGTGCCAACCATTCCCTTGGAGCAACGCGTCAGCAGTTTTGATGAGATCGAGCTGGGCTTTACGGCTGAACAGGCCATCGCCGAAGCCCGGCGCTGCCTGGCTTGTGGGCCTTGCAGCGAATGCCAGGCCTGCGTGCAGGTTTGTGAGACGGGGGCGATCGTACACGATCAGCATGAAACCTACCATGAGTTGGATGTGGGTGCGGTCCTCTATGCCGATCAACAGAAGGATAATGGGTGGGGTGTAGAACCAGGCATCTATCACCTTCCCCCGCAGGATGAGTTGGCCGCTTCCGCAATTTCGGCGCATGTGCTGGGCAGTATGAAGGAGCGGCTGGCCCTCCCGGTTATTACCAGTTCTGGATTGCTGGAAGGCACTGGCCGGATGGGAGTTTTCATCTGCCAGTGCGGTGACCAGATTGCCGGGGTGGTGGATACGAATGTTGTGCGTGGGCAGGCTGGCAGCCTGCCAGATGTGGTCTACGCGGATGTTCTGCCCTTCGCCTGTTCGCCGGAGGCTGCCGGGCGGATCGGGCAAACCATCCGGGAACATGGTTTGAACCGTGTCATTTTGGCAGCCTGTTCCTGCTGTGCGGTGGATCAGATCTGCTTCAGCTGCACCTACCAGCGGATGCGCTGCAAATATAACCTACAGGGATTGGATTGTGCCACTCCCGTTCACTTCGAGTTCGTCAACATCCGTGAACAGTGTGCCTGGGTGCATGCCGACGATCCGCAGGCGGCCACGGCCAAAGCAACTGTGTTGGTTTCAGCTGCCGTTGCCGCGGCGCGCGCCGGAAAGGCCAATTGGGTGGGTAGTCGCAAGGTGGAGCGTTCGGTGTTGATCGTCGGCAGTGGGTTGGCTGCTTCCCCCTGCAAGCGCATGCTCGAACGGCAGGGGATACCAGCTTTCCGCTTCCGGGGGCTTCCGGAGCACATCGAAAGGACGGGCGGGCAATACCGGGCGATCAGGGGTGATCAGGTATTGTCAGCATCTGCGCTCGTGCTGGCGCCAAAGGATACAAGGGAAATGGAACGCATCTCATCAGCCCTGGGTCGCGAGCCGGGCTGGGATACCTTGGAAACTCACCTGCCGGGCATCTTCGCCTGCAGCCCTGAATTGGATGGTGAGTTGATCGGCGCGGCAGCAGTTGCACGTGTGTCTGCCTGGCTGGGACGGTTGGAGCGCCATGCCCCGTTTTCCGCCTATGTGGATCCCGAACGCTGCCGGGCATGCTCTACCTGCATCAGTATCTGCGAGTTCGACGCGCCATCACTGAAGGAGATTGCGAAAGATCGTTTCGCTTCCTGGATCGACCCGGCCATCTGCACCGGCTGCGGGACTTGTGCGGCGCACTGCCCATCGGGTGCAATCACCAGCAGCTATATGAGCGATGTTCAGTTACATGCCATGTTGAAGGCCATGCTATCTGGAGGCCCGTTCGATACGCAAATCCTGGTCACCGAGGCGGCATCATGACTGGACCGAAAGTGATCGTCTTCACTTGCAATTGGAATGCCTACAATGGCCTGGAAACGGCCGGCGCGCAACACAGCCGGTATTCCCCATCGGTCTACCCGCTCAAGGTGATGTGCCTGGGACAGATCAGCCCAGGCATCATCCTCAAGGCTTTCGAGAACGGCGCAGATGGTGTGTTGCTGCTGGGCTGTCCGTTGGATGAATGTCACTTCGAATTCGGCAACCGCCGGGCTGAGGAGGTCTTCCAGGAGGCCAGGAAACTGGCTAACCTGCTCGGTTACCGCAATGAACAACTGCAATTGGATTGGCTCGCTGCAGGTGATGGGCAGGGGTTTGTTGAAAAGATCGAACACTTCCTGGCTGGGTTGTATGAGGGACAGCGCCAACCATGAAACCAGTGCTGGAATTCGTTGACACCCATAAACTATGGTATTGCCTGGATTGCGGCAAGTGCGGCGCGGCCTGCCCGATCAGCCGCCATGAGACCCGCACCTTCACGAGCCCGCGCACCCTGATCGAGAAAGCCGTCCACTGCGGAATGGATGAGGTGATGGATGAGCCGCTCTTTTGGTCCTGCCTCACCTGTTACCGTTGCAGCCAGGTTTGCCCATCGGATGTTCACTTTTCGGAATTTATGCGTTCGGCCCGCAGCCTGGCGCGAGGCCACGACCGTTCCGGGGATTGCACCCACGGCGGGATGATCCAGACCTGGGGCCGGATGATGACCAACCCGGATATGCGCCAGAACCGCCTTTCCTGGGTCACCAGTGACCTGAAGTTCTCGGAGGATTCCGATACACTCTATTTTGTTGGCTGTATGCCGTATTACGATCCGCTCTTCCGCAAACTGGGCGTGGAAGGGGTGGAGATCGCCCAGGCGGCGGTGCGCATCCTGAACCACCTGGGCATCAAGCCCCAGATCCTGGCTGACGAACGCTGCTGCGGACATGACCAACTCTGGGAAGGCGACCTGGATACCTTCCGCGCCCTGGCCGGGTTGAACATCACTCAATTGAAAGCCAGCGGCGCCAAACGGATCGTGACTACCTGCCCGGAGTGCGCCCGGACCCTGAAAATGGATTACCCGGAATATGTTGGGGATCATGGCCTCGAAGTGATCCACCTGGCGCAACTGCTGGCTGATGCAGGGCTGGACTTGCCGCCGCAAGCGGATGATGGCCTTGTCACCTACCAGGATCCCTGCCGCCTGGGGCGCCACCTGGGCGTCTATGATGCCCCCCGCCAGGTGCTGTTCGATATTGGGCTGGAACTGGTTGAGATGCCCCACCATGCTGCCACCAGCCTGTGCTGTGGTACGAGCTGCTGGAGCGCCTGCGGTCAGGTTTCCAAGAGCATCCAGGTCGAGCGCCTGGAGGAGGCCAGGGCCACCGGGGCGGAAACCCTGGTCACGGCATGCATCAAGTGCCAGATCCATTTCAAGTGCGCCCAGAACGATCCGCTTCTGGGAGAGCGGGTCGGCATCAAGATCCAGGACCTGACCACCCTGGTCGCCGGGCGGCTGTTCGGGGATACAAAGCGCAATCCAAAACAGGAGGTGCCTGTTGTCAGTCGATAACTTGCGTATTGGTGTCTTTGTGTGTGACTGCGGCTCGAATATTGCGGGTGCCGTGGATACCGAATCCGTGCGGGCATATGCAGAAAGCCTGCCGGGGGTTGTGGCAGCCATCCGCAATAAATACACCTGTGCCGATCCCGGTCAGCAGGAGATCCAGCGTGCCATCCGCGAACACAACCTGAACCGGGTGGTGGTGGCTTCCTGCTCTCCGGCTTCCTACGAGCCGATCTTCCGCAAGTGCATCCAGGGCGCGGGCCTGAATCCATACCTGCTCGAAATGGCCAACATCCGCGAGCACTGCTCTTGGGTTACGCCAGGTGACCGGCAAGCGGCCACAACCAAGGCCAGGGGCATCGTGCAGGTGGCTGTGGCACGCGCTGCCTGGCTCTACCCGCAGGATGAGGAGCAGATTGCCGTCACGGACGCGGCCCTGGTGGTCGGCGGCGGGGTGGCGGGCATCCAGGCTGCCCTCGACCTGGCCGATGCCGGTCACAAGGTCTACCTGGTGGAGCGCAAGCCCTCCATTGGCGGCATTATGGCCCAGCTCGATAAGGTCTACCCGGATATCGAATGTAGTATATGAATACTCGGGCCGAAAATGATGGATGTCGGTCGACATCCCAACATCGAGCTGCTGGCCTATACCGAGGTGGAAGATGTTTCCGGTTACGTGGGCAATTTCAAGGTCCGGGTGCGCAAGAAGGCCCGCTATGTAGATGAAACCCAGTGCACCTCCTGTGGGGATTGCAGCGCCGTCTGCCCGGTGGTCGTACCGGATGAGTTCCAGATCGGGTTGGGCAGCCGCCATGCGATCCACATCCCGTTCCCCCAGGCGGTGCCGGCAGCCTACATCGTCAATGCGGATGAATGCCTGGGACAGAACCCGATCGCCTGCGGCAAGTGCATCGAAGCCTGCGAGAAGAAGTGCATCGACTTCGATATGCAGGATCAGATTCTTAACCTCGAGGTGGGAACGATCATCGTTGCTACCGGAATGGAAGTATATGACCCGACTGCCCTGGATGAGTACGGCTACACCCGTTACCCGAACGTGGTCACCAGCATGGAGTTCGAACACCTGGTTTCGACCGGCGGGCCGCTGGAGGGACACCTGGGCCGTCCCGGTGACCTGGCCCAGCCCAGGCGCATCGGCTTCATCCAGTGCGTCGGCTCGCGCTCCAATGACCCGCAGCAGGGCAGCCCTTATTGCTCCAACATCTGCTGCATGAACACCATCAAGGCGACCCAGTATCTCAAGGACAACTATCCCGATATCGAGAGCACCGTCTTTTACATGGACCTGCGCGCCTTTGGCAAGGGTTTCGAAGAACTGCTCATGCGCAGCAAGAGCAACGGCGTGCGCTATGTGCGCGGCCTGCCGGGCGAGGTGCGCCAGGATCCAACTTCAGGTAACCTGTGGGTGACCGTGGAAAACACCACCGGCAACCGCCTGGAGACCCACGAGCTCGATATGCTTGTGCTGGCGGTGGGGGCGAAACCGGCGCTCCACACTGAGTCGCTCCGCCAGATGGTCAGCCTCTCGAAATCACCGAGCGGCTTCCTCAAGGAGGCGCATGCCAAGCTGCGCCCGGTGGACACCCCCACCAAGGGAGTCTTCATTGCCGGCTGTGCCGAAAGCCCCAAGGATGTGCGCGAGAGCGTCACCCAGGCCAGCGCGGCGGCCTCGCATGCAGCCATCCTGCTCAACAAGAGCAAGCTGACCGTGGAGGCCATCACGGCTGTAGTGGATAATGACCTGTGTAAGATGTGCGGCCAGTGCGCGGCGGTCTGCCCGTTCAGCGCCATCACTTGGGAGAAGAAACAGGTTGCCCGCATTGCCAGCGCGGCCTGCTCCGGGTGCGGCACTTGCGCGGCCGAATGCAAGTACGGTGCCATTGCCATGCGCCACTTCTCCGACCAGGCCATCTACGCCCAGATGGATGCCATCCTGGATGAAAATCCCCTGGGCAAGATTGTCACCTTTGCCTGCAACTGGTGCTCGTATGCCGGTGCGGATACAGCCGGGGTTGGCCGCATGGCCTACCCGCCGAATGCGCGCATCATCCGCACCATGTGCTCGGGGCGGGTCGACCCGGAGTTCGTCTGGTATGCCTTCCGCAAAGGCGCCCCGGTCGTGCTGGTGTCCGGCTGCCATTACGTGGACTGCCATTAC
>Ga0105093_10000547_pt1 | contig 14359 bp, 13 predicted proteins | sample PPLLak3March2015_2_FD_79111 | JGI IMG/M metagenome (GOLD analysis project Ga0105093, IMG submission 79111) | Freshwater sediment microbial communities from Prairie Pothole Lake near Jamestown, North Dakota, USA - PPLs Lake P8 Core (3) Depth... | ecosystem: Environmental > Aquatic > Freshwater >... | reverse complement strand
TCCACCGAAGTAGATGACGATCAATGTCCCCAATGAAGATGCGAAATCCACAAAGGGCTGGAAGGTGGCCATCAGGCGCAGGGCCCTCAGCAGGGAGCGGCGGTAGTTATCGATCCCCTCATGGACGCGGCGGGCCTCATCTTCTTCGCGGGTGAAGGCCTTGATCTCACGGATGCCGGACAGGTTGTCATTCAGCAGGGCGTTCAGGTTGCCGAGTTCTTTCTGGCGCTGGCGGAAGGCTGGGCGAACGTACTTGGCATAGACGCGCAGGGAGCCTACCACCAGCGGGATGGGGATGGTGCTGAGCAGGGCCAGTTTCCAGTTCAGCACGAACAGGACGGTGGTTACACCGATCAGGGTGATGACGTTGACCACCACATCCGGTATGGCATGGGCGATGAGCTGCTCGAACAGGTCGGTATCGTTGACCACGTTGGACATCAACTGGCCAACCTGTTTATCCTCGTAGAAGCGCAGCGACAGGCGCTGCATGTGTTCGTAGATGTACTTGCGCACATCCGCCACCACGCCCCAGCCGGCCACATGGGCCACATAGGAGCGGACGAACTGCAGCCCGGCGCGGGCGATGAAGACGATCATCACGATCATGGTCAGTTTCGTGATGTAATCCATCGACTCCAGGGCGGTAGCCGGGTCGGTGACCCTGGCAACCAGCAGTTTGATGACCCAGGGGATCAGCAGTTGCACGCCGACCAAGGCCAGCATGCTGATGGCGGTGACGATCAGGGAAGGGGTGTACTTGCGGGCGTAGGAAAAGATGAGTTGAAATGGTTTCATGGAGTGTCCTCGGAAGTTATTTTACTCCCATCTGCAGCATGGTGCAGTAGCCCAAGTCTGTAGAGCGCTCGCCAACCATGCCGGGGGACAAATCCATAGATTTGTCATCCACGTTCTCAAGATGGCAGCCTCTGCACCTACACAGTTCAACTGGCCTTCGATATGAATTCAGACAAACCATATTTCTGATGATTAGTATTACGGCGCAAGGTTGATCGTCAGGCCGGAGTGCCGTCCACGAATAAAAACCACGAATGCTCGAATGGGCAGCGCAAATTTCGTGTATTCGTGAAAAACTTGTCCTGAGCGTGTCGAAGGATTTGTGGAAGGTTCGCTCACAATACAAACGCTACAAAAGACTTTGCGCTGTAATGTTAGGCTATGTTCTCTAACTTTATTGGTTGCGCTCTCCTGCGCAACCTAATTCCTGAAACCATTCTTTTACCCATGTTCGAACATTAGAGTTCCAGACTTATCCAACAACAAGCCTTGCCACGCAACGCAGGACATAGTAAACTACTGCCCATGCAAGCCAACCTATCCTTCCCCACCCTGATGCGGATGATGTCCATGATGGATATGTGCAACCGCGCCTGGGCAGCGGAGGATTAGCGTTCGCAGAACGCAATCGATCCATTCGGGCTGTCCAGCAATGCGGACGGCCTTTTTATTTGCGGTTTCAGAATTAATCACCACAAAGGTCACAAAGTACACAAAGTTCTTTTGTTTTTTCCCTTGGTGTTCTTCGTGCCCTTCGTGGAAAAAGAAGAACGGAGGCAAGAATGCCCGAACACATTCTCATCGCCATTGCCTGGCCTTACGCCAACGCCGAGATCCATGTCGGCAACATCACCGGCTCACATCTGCCGGGAGATATCGTCGCCCGCTACCATCGTCTCAAGGGCAACAAAGTTCTGATGGTCAGCGGCACCGATTCACACGGGACGCCCGTTACGCTGGCTGCAGATAAAGTCGGTAAACCAGTGGAGGAAGTTTACAAAGGCTACCATGATAACTTCCTCGACCTGTTCCAGCAGTTGGGCATCCAGTATGATTTGTTCACCACCACCAACACTGAGAACCACTTCAAGGTGGCACAGTCGATCTTCCTGGCCCTCAAGGATAACGGTTTCCTGTTCACCCGGAAATCGATGCAGTGGTATTCCCCCTCTGCCAAAAAATTCCTGCCCGACCGCTACGTGGAAGGCACTTGCTATATTTGCGGCACAGCCGGCGCTCGTTCGGACCAGTGCGATGCCTGCGGGAATGTGCTCGAGCCGGAGAAACTGATTGATCCGCACGCCAAGACCGGCGATGGCGCCCTCGAACTGCGCGAAACCGAGCATTTCTACCTCGATCTTTCCAAACTGGAGCCGGATGTGAAAAATTTCCTGCGCGAGCGTTCCGGGTACATGCGTGATACGGTTTTGGGCGAGTCGCTCCGCAAGATCGAAGCCGAGGGGTTGAAGCCGCGCCCGATCACGCGTGATCTGGATTGGGGCATCCCGGTGCCGGTCGAGGGCTGGGATGGCAAGTGCCTGTATGTCTGGTTCGAAGCGGTCATCGGCTACCTTTCGGCTGCGATCGAGTGGGCCAGGGTCAGCGGACAGCCGCAGGCCTGGAAGGATTGGTGGGTCAATCCGGCTGCGCGCGCCTTCTACTTCATCGGCAAGGATAATATCTTCTTCCACACCGCCATGTGGCCGGCCGAGCTGATGGGAGCAGGTAAGGATTTCCTGCGGATTTTTTCCGAAGAAGAAGGCCTGCTCACATTGCCATATGATGTCCCAGCCAACCAGTTCATGAACCTGGAGGGCCATAAGATCTCTGGCTCGCGCAATTGGGCGGTCTGGGGCCGGGATGCCCTGACACGCTACGACCCGGATGCCCTTCGTTATTACCTGACCGTCAACATGCCGGAAAACCATGACTCGGATTGGGATTGGGCTGAGTTCGTCGCCAAAAACAACGGCGAACTGGTGGCCACCTGGGGCAACCTGGCCAACCGGGTGCTTTCGTTTACCTACAAACACTGGGAAGAGCATGTGCCGGCCATCGATCCGGCTGCGCTGCGTTCCGCAGACCGCGACCTGCTGGTCGCCATCGAGGCCGGGTTCCAGTCTGTGGGCGGGTTGCTGGAAATGGTGAAGCTGCGCGCTGCCCTGCAGGAGGCCTTCCGCCTGGCGACGACCGTCAACCAGTACCTTGACCAGATGGCTCCCTGGCAGGCGGTCAAGATTGACAAAGATTCGGCTGCCCTGTCCATTTATACCGCCCTGAAAGCCATCGATTCGCTCAAGGTGCTCTTTGCCCCCTTCCTGCCGTTCACCAGCCAGAAATTGCACGGCTTCTTTGGCTACGAGACGCCGCTCTTTGGTGAACAATACACCGAGGAGATCAGCGACTCGCTTGGCACACACAAGGGTTTGCGTTACCGCGTAGGTGGAACTGGCAGTCCGACATACTGGAAGGCGAGTGAATTGAAACCGGGCACAAAACTCAACCAGCCTGCTCCGCTGTTCAAGAAACTGGATGAAAGTGTGGTGGAAGAAGAACGGGCAAGGCTGGGAATATAGATATTTGCTGGGGCGGACCTGAGTGTCAGACCTTATTTTTATGATCACCATCGCCCCCATCCAGCCTCCCCGCATTTGGCTGCTGTAGGAATATCACGGGCGTAAGATCGGCTATCGCATCGCACAGGAATTATTCCATGTGGCGCGCCAAAAGGGATATCAGCGCGTGCGTTTTCAAACGAATTATGTGCAGGTGGAGGCTTTGGCTTTTTACCGGAAATTGGGGTTTTGCGGTATCCCGGTTTACAGATCGGATGATGAGGATGTTCTGGCGATGGAGATGGTGCTGTAGAATTGGTGCGTCGCACCTGGTTTAACGGGATTCGTCATTTGTTCAGATTCTACCCTTTAATCGGGTTGATCCAATCTGGCAGGTGCGACGCACGCCTCGCGCTGGCACCTTGCCACCATTTTACCCGCACTTTTCAATCCCAGAACAGGTAATGGCGTAACTCCTTCTGGGTCTTTTCGGGTGGGACATAATCCAAAACAAAACCCCGATATTCTTCGGGCGTGCAAAAATTGATTTTGATGAGCTCCCGATCGACCAAAACACCATTTCGTTCCCCGATGAATTCGAGGTAATTCGAGTAAATCCACTGGTCGGGGTTTGTCACCAACCCAGATTCGAGCGGGTTGCGGTGGATGTAGCGGCAAAGATGCCAGAGATATTCGGTCCGATCCACGTAGATTGCCCGGAACGGTCCTTCGAATAGTGTTCCCGAATGTGCATGCCTGCTGTTGAAGGTTTTTGTGTACACATTGAAAACCGCCTGCATGAACCGGCTGACTTGAATCTCCCCATTCTGTCGCAACAAGAAATGGTAGTGATTGCACATCAGGCAATAGGCAATGATAGCAATATTGCAGCGCTGAGCCTGCTCTTTGATCAATTTCAGCAGGAATAGGTAATCTGCATCATCGCGGAAGATATCCATCCGGTGCGCGCCGCGGTTGTAGATATGGTAGTACTGATTGGGAAGGAAAGGAACATTTCTGCGAGCCATTTTTACCTGCAGGTGGTGCGTCGCACCTTTTTAAACGGTATTTTTCTATCGTGTTGATTTTATCCGTTTAATCGGGATTTGCTACGGGTCAGGTGCGACGCACTTCCTCACGAGCTAATCCACACCGTCCGGTCTTCGAACCCTGGGCGCTCGACCGGTTTGACTTCCCCGGCCGGATATCCGATGTACAGCAACGCGATCAGGTGCTGGTCTGGTTCCAATCCCAGGAATTCCTTCAGATGCGGGTTGCTGGCATCCTCGCCCGTTCGCCACTTGGCGGCCAGGCCTACGGCCTGTGCCGCGATCAGCAGGTTCTCCACCGCCGCGGCTGCAGCGCAGATGTTCTCGATCTCCAGCACCTTCGGCTCGGTTGGCTTATCCACGCCCACGGCGACGATCAGCGGGGCGCGCAATGGTTTGGCGCGTTCCTTATCCAGCGCGGATGCTGGGGCTGTGGGGAACTTTTCGGCGAACGATTGTGCCAGCACTTCGCCCATTTTCTCCAGCCCGGCGCCGGTCAATACGATAAACCGCCACGGGCGGACCTTGTAGTGGTTGGGGGCCTGCACAGCAGCAGATATCAGCTTCTCGATCAACTCACGCGGCACGGGGTCCGGTTTGAACTCACCGATCGATTGGCGGGTGTGAATGGCTTCGAATGCTTCCATGTTTTCCTCCATAGCCTAACAAAATACTAACTCTCTGTGTTTTGCTTACGCCTGTCTGGCCGCAGGAACAACAGGAATCCCACCAGCCTCAATCCTGCGCTGACAAAGAGCGCACCTCCCAGGCCAATGATACCTGCCAGGGCGGTTCCGATCATCGGGGCGATCATTGCGGATAGGTACTGCATCGATTGTGCCAACGATACGAAGGTGGCGCTGTATTCCGGCGGGACGGTCTTCATCAGTTCATCGAAGAAGACCAGGTCGAGACCGGCCTGGAACAACCCGGCGATCCCGGCAAATACAATGATCCATCCTACTTGCAGTGTGGTCGCTGCCAGCGCGGGGTAGAATGCGATGCCGAGGGTGGTGGCGAGCAGGACGAAGCGTCCGGAGCGTTTGCGGGAGACCCACGGCCACAGGAAGTACCCGCCCAGCATCACCAGCGTGAAGATCATGTTGATCGTCCCGATCTGCGAGTCGGTTGCACCCACTTGGCGCACGAGATAGAGCGGCATGATCGGCGCGCTCAATGCCAACGCTGAGAGATAGACAAATCGTTTGGATGAAAAGGAGAGAAAGGCTGGTTGGCTGCGCATCAGGGCCAGGTAGTTGCGCAGGCTTTCGCGCACGGAGCGGCTGGTGGACAATGGCGGGGGGAGTTGGTCGGGGAGGCTGATCCGGCTCGAGAAGTAAAAGCTGATCAAACCGCCAGCCGATAGCCCCAGGAACATGATCGCATAGTTCAGGGGAAAATCGACCAGGTTGATCACGCGCGTGACGATAAAGGTCCCGATCACGCTGGTCAGGCCGAAGATGGCCCAACGCCGGCTGAGCAGCGCGTAGCGTCCCTTCGGCCCTGCTACGGCGTTCATCACCACCGAGAAGGCCACGGCCAGGGCGGTCATTGGAAGGGTGGCCAGTGCATAGATCAAGAGAGTGGATGTCACCACGGAATCGCGGGGGATGAGCAGGGTCAGCAGGCCGGTGATGGCGTAACTGGCGATGACCATCAGGCGCGACGTGCTGAACCAGGGCACGATGTTGCGCCGCGTTTGCAGGAAGCGTCCCACCACGATGGCCAGCACCAGGCCGGTCACGCCTGGCAGGGAGGAGAGCAGGCCGACCTGGAAATTGCTGGCGCCCAGTCGGGTCAGGAAGACCGGCAGGAAGGGCGCGGCGATGTTCGAAATGCTGACGCCGATGGCGTCGATCTGAACATAACGGAAATTGCGTTTTTGGAGCTCAGGGGATATTTCCATTGTCATTGAGTGTACAGCGTGTTAAGGAAGTGACGGCGATTATAATCCTTATCATCCGCTTGGAACAAAACGGGTGTTGGAGCCGTCCTATACATATCTATCCAATTTCTCGAGGAGGAATAAATGAACGCGCTTACTTGCTTCAAGATCCTGTCAGCAGCTTTGTTGCTCTGTATCCCCCTGGCGGCCTGCGGACCATCCCAGCCGGATGCCCAATCCAGCCTGGCGCGGGTTTTATCCCCGACCGTTGCAGAAGCTGACTTTTATGCTTTGGTGGATGGGAACAATGCCTTCGCCCTCGATCTATACCAGGCGCTGCGGCCCTCCGATGGCAATTTGTTCTATTCGCCGTTCAGCATCTCCCTGGCCCTGGCGATGACCTATGGCGGGGCGCGTGGCGATACCGAAGTCCAGATGGCGGATGTGCTCCATTTTGACCTGTCCCCCGAAAGCTTGCATGCAGCTTTCAACCAGTTGGATCTCAACCTGGCGCAGAGCGGGGAGACGGAAGATAAAGATCAACAACCCATGCAGTTGAACATTGCCAATGCGGTTTGGGCGCAGGAGGATCATCCCTTCCTGCCCGAGTACCTGGATCTGCTGGCCCTGAACTATGGAGCCGGTATCCACCTGGCCGACTTCACCACCCAGGCCGAACCGACCCGCCAGGAGATCAACCGCTGGATCAGCGACCAGACCCATGACCGCATCCAGGATATCATCTCACCAGGTGTGCTGGATGCCCTGACACGCATGGTACTGGTCAACGCCATCTATTTCAAGGCTGACTGGCAAACCCAGTTCGATGCCAACGATACTCACCATGCACCTTTCTATCTCCTGGATGGCTCGGAAGTGCAGGTTGAGATGATGTCCAACGATGATATCTCCCTGCCTTATGTGGATGGCGATGGCTACCAGGCGGTGGAACTGCCCTATGTCGGCGGGATGGCTGCCATGGATATCATCCTGCCGGATGAAGGCCAGTTCGAAGCTTTCGATGCCACCCTGGATTGGGCTGCATTGGAATCCATCCTGGGCGAGATGCAGCCAACCCAACTGCGCCTGAACATGCCCAAGTTCACCTTCACCAGCCAGTTCAATCTTTCCCAACAGCTCGCCGCGATGGGGATGCCGGATGCCTTCGACCCGGACCGGGCCGATTTCTCTGGCATGGACGGGATGCGCGACCTGTATATCAGCAACGTGATCCACCAGGCATTCGTAGCGGTGGATGAGAAGGGTACCGAGGCAGCTGCTGCGACGGTGGTTATCATGACCTTGTCTGCCATGCCGATGGAGGGTATCGAACTGACCATCGACCGCCCGTTCTTCTTCCTGATCCGCGACCTAGCGAGCGAGCAGATCCTGTTCGCCGGGCGGGTGCTCAACCCGGTTGAATAACAGTAAAGTTCCGAAAAACAGGGTGCAGGCTGGCGCAAAACGCCGCTGCACCCTGTTTTCGGTTAATTTCCTTGCATTTATATATTGACAGCCGATATATCGTGTGGTAATATAGCGATTAACGATATATCGTAAGACGATCAATTGGCTGCCGATATAAGGAGTTTTTATGGCTGAAAACAGTATCACCAAATATCTCCCACTGACCGAAGCCACCTACTACATTTTGGTGGCGCTGGTTGAGCCGCTGCACGGTTATGGTGTGATGCAGAAGGTTGAGACGATTAGTGAAAGCACCGTCACGGTCGGTCCGGGAACGCTCTACGGCGCGTTCACCACCCTGGAAAAAGAGGGCTTGATCACCATGGTCAAGGAAGAAGAGCGGCGCAAATCCTATGCCCTGACAGGCAAGGGAAAGCAGGTGCTGGCGGAGCAGATCCGCCGCCTTCAAATCATGGCCCGTAACGGGCAGACGGTTCTACCGAAACTATAGAAAGCGAGACGTGAATGAACGAAACGATTACTAAAAAATCCAAATGGTTCTGGGCCTGGCAGGATGACAGGGAAGAGGCGTGGCTGGGTGAAATGTCCCGCCAGGGGTTGCACCTGCAGCACGCGGGCGCATTCGGTCAATACACCTTTGAGCAGGGTGAGCCGCGCGAATACGCTTACCGCCTGGACTTTGTGACCGAATCGAAGAAGAAGGATGATTATTATCAGATCTTTCGGGATGCCGGTTGGGAACATGTTGGCGAGTTGATGGGCTGGCAGTACTGGCGCAAGGAGATCTTGGATGGCAGGGTGCCGGAAATCTTCACCGATCATGCCTCGAAGATCCAGAAATACCAGCGCCTGCTCGGTTTCCTGGTGGTTTTCTATCCCATCTTTATCATCTTCCTGGCGAATTACAACAACCGGATCAGCTTGCAGGGCGGTGGCTTTTTCAGCACCCTCTACGAGATCCTCTTCTTCGTGTTTTTCGTGGTCATCATGCTGAATGTTTTCAGCATGCTCATGATCCTGCGGCGCATAACCATCCTGAAACGCAAGTAACGAAATTCTTGAGTTCAGAACAATTCTCTCTGGGACACGGATTCCACGGAAAGCACGGGGGATTCTGTGAAGTGACGGAATAAATCCGTACAATCCGCGAAATCCGTGTCCAAAGATCTTTTCCAGGTTTTATCCCGAATTGACGTTAATTCTTGCGAGCCAGCCTGGCAATTGTTCGATCAGCCTTTTCATCACCGTTCGCGTGTTCTCATGGAATAACTCGATATTCCCGTATGCCTCACCACCCCCGGCGCTGACCAGGTCCGTGACCCCGCGCAGGATCAGGCAGTGGATGCCGTTCTTTTTTGCCACCCAGGCGATCGCCCCGGACTCCCAGTCGGCGGCCACGGCTCTATATTTTTCCACCAGCATGGGAATGTCGCCTGGCAGGATATCGCGGTCAGCAGAAACCAACAGACCACGGATGACCGGCAACCGACCGTCGTTCGTCATCCGTCGTCCGTCGTTTTTCAACCAAGACAAATCCAACTCGGTTGCATAGTGGGCAATGGCTTCATCCGGATTAGACATCTGCTCGATAATATCGTAAACAACCGTTCGTTCCACCAGGATGATCGTCCCCCGCTCCACCCGGCCTTCGAACCCGCCGCAGGTGCCCAGGTTGACCAGCAGGTCCGGCTCGAAGTGATCGATTACGTATTGGGTTGTTGCCGCGGCCGAGATTTTTCCCCAACCGCCATGGAAAAGTGTCACGTGCCAGGTGTCAAGTGTCAAGTCGAAGGTTTCGCCGAGCGGCGTGGAGGTGATTTCGGATGGAGCCAGGATTTCCTTGATTGCCCGCCACTCTGCATTTGCAGATATCAATACAATGATATGGTTATCCATTTGCTGTCTGCAACTCACCGTGTTTCATCCTCCATCTTCCCTTCCAGGTAATCCAGAACGAACTGCAGGGCGGCTTGCGCGGAATATTCCTTGTTCTGCCGCCGGTCGCCATCCCAGGTGAAGGTACGCGCCCAGTCGCCGTCGTTTGCGGACAACCCGATCCAAGTGGCGCCGACAGGTTTATCGGGCAGGCCGCCGCCGGGTCCGGCGATGCCGCTCACGCTCAGGCCGATGTCCGCACCCAGGGCGGTGCGTACACCGCGCGCCATCTCGATCACCGTCTCACGGCTGACGGCGCCGTACTTTCGCAGCGTATCCCACGAAACATGGATCAGGGCAACCTTGGCCTCGTAGGCATAAGCCACCACGCCGCCGGTGAAATATTCGGATGAGCCGGGGATGTTCGTGATGCGGTCAGCGATCAGGCCGCCGGTGCAGGATTCAGCCACGGCCAGGCTCAAACCGCGTTTTCGTAACAGCTTCCCGATGTTGATTTCAATGGGTTCATTCATGACTTCAGGCTCCAATGGATGGAATTATAACGAAAAACTTCCTGCGCTGGGCGTGCAGGAAGTTTGGCTGAGGGTGGGTAAAACCTAGAAATTGAAATTGAACAGATCCGGATTCTGCAAGCCGAGGATGGCACCAAAGATCATGTTGACGAGGGTGGCCAGCAGCCCAAGGGAAGAAAGAACGATACCGATGATCGCCAGGGTTTTCTGGGATGATTTGATCCCCAGGATACCCAGGATGATGCCGACCACGGCCAGCGGGCCGCCGCAGATGGGAATGAACCATGAGCACAGGTTCAGGATTCCAAGTACCAATGCGGCGATGGCAAAGCCCTTCTTGTTGTCAGCAGGAGCGGGGGTTGCAAATTGTTCAGACATATCTCCTCCAGTGAAGAATGGTTTAAGCCTGTTATATCATAAAAACCTTCAGGCTTTTCCATGACAACACCATATCTTATGCTTGGGCGCGCTTGCCTGGGCGGGCATGTTAGAATTGCGGAAATGGAAATTTCGGAGCACCTGCAAGGCATCCTGGATACCCTGCCTGCCAAGCCCGGCTGCTATCTCATGAAGAACGCCGCGGGGACGATCATTTATGTCGGCAAGGCGATCAGCTTGAAGAATCGTGTCCGATCATATTTCCACGCGGATGCCAGCCACGATAACAAGACCCGCCGCCTGGTGCGCGAGGTCGCCGATATCGAATGGATCGTGATCGGGTCGGAACTCGAGGCCCTGATCCTCGAGATGAACCTGATCAAGAAACACCGGCCGCGCTTCAACGTCCGCATGAAGGACGACAAGCGCTACCCGTACATCAAGATCCATTGGGCCGAACCCTACCCGAAAGTGACCGTCACGCGCCAGATGACCGAGGATGGCTCCCGTTATTTCGGGCCGTATACCTCCGCCTGGGCCGTCTACCAGACCCTGGATGTGCTGCGGCGTCTCTTCCCCTACCTGACCTGCGACCGGGAGATCACCGGCCAGAACCAGCGCGCCTGCCTGTACTATGATATCAAGCTGTGCATCGGGCCTTGCATCGGAGCGGTCGACCAGGCTGGCTACCGCCAGATGATATCCGACCTGCAGGAGTTCCTGAACGGTCACGCCGAACCCATCCTGGGCCGCGTCCAGGCGGATATGCAAAAGGCTGCTGAAGAGTTGCAGTTCGAGCGGGCGGCGGCCCTGCGCGACCGCGTCAAGGCCATCCAGAGCATCGTGGAACGCCAGAAGGTGGTCTTCCCAGCGGATTACAAGGATTCGGATGTGCTGGCCCTGGCGCGCGCTGACAACGAGGCCTGCGTGCAGATCTTCTTCATCCGCGAGGGGAAGCTGATCGGGCGCGAGTACTTTGTGATGGAAGGCACCGAAGATGCCAACGATGCCGAGGTGATGGGGCAGTTCATCAAGCAGTTCTACGCCGAAGCGGCGACCCTGCCGCAGCAGGTGATGCTGCCGGAGGAGATCGAAGAAGCCCAGATCATCAGTCAATGGATGCGCTCAAGGCGCGGCGGTGAAAAAGTGGAGATCCTGGTGCCGCGCGAAGGCCAGCCGCAGGAACTGGTGCAGATGGCGGCCGAGAATGCCACCGAGACCCTGCAGGCCCTGCGGGCACAGTGGCAGGCGGATACCCATCGCCAGGAGCAGGCCCTGGCTGAAATCCAGGAAGCTCTGAAACTGCCCGAGCCGCCCAACCGGATCGAATGTTACGATATCTCCAACACGCAGGGGACGGCCATCGTCGGTTCGATGGTGGTCTTCACCCAGGGCGTTCCGGACAAGAAACTGTACCGCCGCTTCAACATCGAGAGCGTGGTCGGCGCGCCGGATGACTTTGCCAGCATGGAGGAGGTGCTGACCCGCCGCTTCCGCAGGTGGCAGTCGGCCCGGGAAACGGCGGACCAGCCTGGGTCCAAGCCGGATGCTTCGTTCACCTTCCTGCCAGACCTGTTGATCGTGGATGGCGGCAAGGGCCAACTGGGGCGGGCGGTATCCGTCCTGGAGAAGTTCGATCTGATGGGTAAAGTCCCGGTGGTCGGGCTGGCCAAGCAGGAAGAGGAAATCTTCGTGCCCAATAAATCCAAATCGTTATTATTGCCGCGCCATTCGCAGGGGCTGTACCTGTTCCAGCGCATCCGGGATGAAGCCCATCGTTTTGCGATCACCGCCCACCGCAAGCGCCGCTCGAAATTGGGCATGGCCTCGCAACTGGATTCCATCCCCGGGATCGGCCCGGCCAAACGCAAGGCGCTCTTGAAACATTTCGGTTCTGTGGATATGATCCGGGCAGCCACGCTCGATGAGTTGACTGCCATGCCCGGCATCAGTGAAGCCCTGGCAGAGAGTATCAAAGGGCATTTGGAATAAAAACCTTTGTGTCCTTCGTGACCTTTGTGGTTGATTCTTTATGAAGCAAATCTGGATCGTTGACGATGATGAAGAGATGATCCGCGCAGTGCAATTGATGTTAAAATTGCTGGACTGCGAGGTGACCTATTTCCTCAGCCCGCGCCAGGCAGCCAGGGAATTCCTGGCTGGCAGGCGGCCCGAGTTGTTGATCCTGGATATCAACATGCCCGAAGTGACCGGCATCGATGTGCTGGAATTCCTGCGGCGCAGGCCGGAGTTGGATGACCTGCCGATCGTGATGCTCTCCACCGAGGCCGCCGATATGCAGGTCGACCAGGCCCTGGCGTTGGGTGCGGATGCGTATGTCACCAAGCCGGTCAGCGTGGAGGAACTTGGAGCCGCCATGCAAAAGGCTTTCCAGGCGTGCGGCAAATGGAAGTTCCTCGGTTGAAAAGGATTCGGGGGTGTGGCGGGCGGGTTACACCCATCCATCACACCCCCAACCACACTGAACTGCGAAAGCTTTACAGTAATGAAATAAGGTAGAAGGAATTATGGCAAAAGGTTCGAATGGCAAGAGTGTAAAAAAGAGCGATCAAGCCTCCCGCGCAAGGCGGCAGGTGAGATGGGTCAGTATCATCTTCCTGGTCTTCACGCTCATCCTGATCCTTTCGATGGTGCTTTCCCTGATCAGGTAGCAGGCCGATTTACACGAACGGTGGTGGTATAATCCCGCCGCGCGGCGGAAGTGTCTGCACCGATTATCCCAACACGAAGGACACCAAGAGCACAAAGATGCAGGTTATCCCCCCTTTGTGAACTTAGTGTCCTTTGTAGTGAGAAAAGTAACTTTTCAATAACCAGGGGATGATGGGGGGAGTGCGGGCGGCGAAGCCGCCCGCACTCCCCCCACTCCTCCAAGTTATTGAGACGGTACTGAGAAAAGGTATTATGCTCGAAAAACTTGCTGGAATCGAAGAACGTTACGAAGAAGTCTCTCGCCTGCTGATGGAAGTCGGCAATGACTACCAACGCGCCGCCGAACTGAACAAGGAGCGCATCGACCTGGAGACGCTGGTCGATAAAGCGCGGCGTTACCGCCAATCCATCAAGCGGGTGGATGAGGCCCGGGCGATGCTCGAAAACGAGGGAGATGAAGAACTGCGCCTGCTGGCCGAAGCCGAGATCGCCGAACTGGAACCGATCATCGTGGAACTGGAAGAAGAAATCAAGGGCATGCTGGTTCCCAAGGATCCGCGCGATGAGAAGAACGTCATCGTCGAAATCCGGGCCGGGACGGGCGGGGAGGAAGCCTCCCTGTTCGCGGCCGACCTGTACCGCATGTACACCCGCTACGCAGAACGCCAGGGTTGGAAATCGGAGATCCTTTCGGCCAACGAGATCGGCATCGGCGGGTTCAAGGAAGTCATCTTCGAGATCAAGGGACGGGGGGCATTCTCCAAGCTCAAGTATGAGTCCGGCGTGCACCGCGTCCAGCGCGTGCCGGTGACCGAGACCTCGGGGCGCATCCATACCTCCACCTCCACGGTAGCGGTGCTGGCGGAGGTCGAGGAAGTGGATATCGAGATCCCCGAGTCGGATATCCACATCGATGTTTACAAATCGGCCGGGGCGGGCGGGCAGAACGTGCAGAAGAACTCAACTGCCATCCGCGTCACGCACCTGCCGACTGGCATGGTTGTGGCCTGTCAGGATGAGCGCTCGCAGTTGCAGAACAAGTTACGGGCACTCTCGATCCTGCGCGCCCGCCTGTACGAAATCGAAGAGGAGAAACGCCGTTCGGAGATCGAAGAGAACCGCCGTTCCCAGGTGGGCAGCGGGGAACGCTCGGAGAAGATCCGCACCTACAACTATCCCCAGAAC
>Ga0105093_10000543_pt1 | contig 14397 bp, 10 predicted proteins | sample PPLLak3March2015_2_FD_79111 | JGI IMG/M metagenome (GOLD analysis project Ga0105093, IMG submission 79111) | Freshwater sediment microbial communities from Prairie Pothole Lake near Jamestown, North Dakota, USA - PPLs Lake P8 Core (3) Depth... | ecosystem: Environmental > Aquatic > Freshwater >... | reverse complement strand
GACATTGGGCATCGTCGGCGAAAGCGGCTGCGGCAAGACGACCATGGGGATGGCGGTGCTGCGCCTCATCGAGCCCACCGCCGGGCGGGTGAGCTTCGAGGGCATCGACCTCACGACCCTGGTCGGCAGCCAGCTGACCGATCTGCGCAAGCGCATGCAGGTAATCTTCCAGGATCCATACTCCTCGCTCAACCCGCGCATGACCGTCCGGCACATCCTGGGCGACCCCATGCGGATTCACGGCCTGTATCCCGGCCGGCAGCGCAACGAGCGGGTCGCCTACCTCATGGAGAAAGTCGGGTTGACCCCCGAGCAGGGCAACCGCTACCCCCATCAGTTTTCAGGCGGGCAGCGCCAGCGCATCGGCATCGCCCGGGCCCTGGCCCTCGCGCCGCAGCTCATCATCGGGGACGAGCCCGTCTCGGCCCTGGACGTGAGTATCCGGGCCCAGATCATCAACCTGCTCATCGACCTGCAGGCGGAATTTTCCCTCTCCTACATCATCATCTCCCACGACCTGGCGGTCGTGGAGCATATCTGCGACCGCATCGCCGTGATGTATTTGGGGAAAATCGTGGAGCTGGCTTCTTTCAAAGACCTCTACGCGGCCCCGCGCCACCCTTACACCCAAGCCCTGATGTCCGCCGTACCCACGACGGATCCCCGGGCGCGCCCGCAACGCATCATCCTCTCCGGCGACGTTCCCAACCCCATCGACCCGCCTCAGGGCTGCCGCTTTCATCCCCGCTGTCCCCGCAAGTTCGGGCCATGCGCGGAAAGCGAGCCGCCGCTGAAAACAATAGCGGCTGGACACTCGGTGGCCTGTTTTCTCAATTCAATAAGATCTGCACCGGGCTCTTCGGCGGCAGCCGGCGATTCGGGCGGGCACAATGCCCCGCGCTGAACCCTTGAGTTCAAGGAGTTTGATGTTCGGGCCCAACTCGTTTATCATGACGACACATGGTCCTAACCATCGCCCGGCAGCTCAGGCGTCTGCTCTTGAAGGGTGTTAACATGACTGGAAAAATCAAATCGGTCTTGGTTCTTGGCCTGGGCAAGGTTGGGTCCATGGCCGCCGGCCTGCTTCAAGAAACCGGATTCGAAGTGACGGGCGCCGACATGAACGATGCTGCCGGCATGCCGTTTCCGGTCGAAAAATTCAATATCAAAGATTCCTTCGATGGCAAGATGCTCAGCAAATTCGATGCGGTCGTTTCCTGTCTTCCGTACAACTTCAATACCGACCTTGCCGCCGCCGCCCACGAACTCGGCATTCATTATTTCGACCTGACCGAAGACGTCAAAACGACCCAGGCGATTATCCAGATGAGCGATACCGCAAAGAGGGTGATGGCGCCCCAATGCGGGCTTGCGCCAGGTTTCATCGCGATTGTGGGAGCCGCCCTTGCGAAGGCGTTCGATCGGATCCGCAGCATAAAATTGCGGGTCGGAGCGCTTCCGCAGCATCCCACAGGGCTTCTGGGATACGCGTTCAACTGGTCGCCCGAAGGCGTGGTGAACGAATATCTGAATGATTGCGAAGTCATCGAGGACGGCATTCACAAGTGGGTGTCCCCCCTGGAGTGGCTGGAGACCATCGTCATCGGAGGCGTACAACTGGAGGCCTTTACGACATCCGGAGGGCTGGGCACGATGTGCGACACCTATATGGGGCGTGTTCAAAACCTGGATTACAAGACCATTCGTTACCCGGGGCATGCCACGCTGATGAACTTTTATTTTCATGAACTGCTGATGCGCGAAAATCGAACCCGGGCCGGCGAAATCCTGGTTCACGCCAAGCCACAAGTCAATGAAGACGTTGTTTATGTTCACGTCTCCGTGGAAGGATGGAAAGGGGGACTGCTTTCGCGTGAAGAATTTGTGAGGGCCTACTATCCGCTTGAGATCGCTGGACACAAATGGCGGGCCATCTCATGGACCACCGCCTCTTCCGTTTGTGCCGTGATCGAAATGGTCAGCAACGGAATTCTGCCGGGCAAGGGACTTTTGAAACAGGAGGAAATCCCGCTGTCTGAATTTTTAAAGACGAAGAACGGTCGTCGTTTTGTTTGCGAGCCGACGGAGCGCCCCTCGATCATGATGTGACCCACAATGTCTTCGACCTTCACCATCGGAAGTAACAGTTTAGTCGTTTTAAGGGACATAGGGGACATTCGTGCAGAGCGTGCATTAGAATACCGATCATTGAACGACGGGGTGCTTTTCGCGCTCCCACCCGCTGATGCCCTGCCGCAGATTGAAGATGCGCTTGAAGCCGTTGTCGATCAGGATCTTCGCGGCGACGGTGCTGCGGTTGCCGGTGGCGCAGTAGATCAGAAGGTTCTTGTCTTTGTGTCTCGCGATTTCCTGCCAGCGGGCCTGCAATTGCTGGAGCGGGATCAAGACGGAGTCCTTCAGGTGTCCGCGGCTGTATTCGCCCGGGGTGCGCACGTCCAGAACGAGCGGGGCGATGTTCCGGATCAGTTCGTCGGCCTCCTTCGGGGTGACTTCCTGGTAGTTCGCCTGCTGGTAGTCGACGACGGAAATGGACCCCTTGGCCGTTCCCAAAACGAAGGGGAACACGCCGGATTTTTCCATCTTGAAGTAAGGCGCTTCATCGAGGTTTCCGGGAAGCCTCTGCTGGATGGACAGATCGGGGATCGAAAGCACCGGCTCCGTCGTCGGGTCTACGAGTTTGAACTTGATGTAATCGCCCCGGTAAACGGTCAGGTTCACGCCCTGGAAGCCGTCCGTGACATTCAGCATCCTGAACCCGCCGACGATGTCGCCTGAGACCGGTGGGCCTTTCGGAACAACGTCAGCCAGCACAGGTGAAAGACCAAGTGAAACCAAAAACAGGGGCAGCATGAATATGGTGAAGAGAACCTTTCTCATTGTTTCTTCCGCCTGAATATCAATGCAGCGATTTATTCCCCCTCCCCTGACCCCTCCCGCAAGGGGAGGGGAAATAAAGAGGAAAGACAGGGGAGGCGATTTCGAGAAGAAAAAGCCACGCATGGCGTGGCTTCTCAACATGACCCCTCAAGGTGATAGATCCATCACCCCTTGACGGCCGCTTTCTTGTAAAGCGGCGAGATGTCGCGCAGGGTGGTCACCACGGTCTTGAGCGATTTCAGGAAACGGCTGACGTCCTCCGCGGTGTTGTCGATGCCAAAGGCGATCACGAGGGTCCCCTGGGCATCCTCGTGGCTCAGGCCGATCGACAGCAGCACGTGTGAGGCGCGCAGCGAGCCGGTGGCGCACGCCGAGCGGGTGGACACACCGAAGCCCTCGTCATCCAGCATGAGCATGACGCTCTCGCCCTCGACATACTTGATCGACGCCGAGACCAGGTGCGGCAGGCTGTGCACCGGGTGGGTGTTGATGAGGATTTCGTCCAGAACGGTCGGCAACTCGCGCAGGAATTTGTCCTTCAGCCCCTTCAGGTAGTCATAGCGCGTGTGGATGTCCCTTTGGGCGATTTCGGCGGCCGTGCCCATGCCGATGATACCGAGCAGGTTTTCAGTGCCGGCGCGCTTGTTGTTCTCCTGCACCCCGCCGTCGAAAATCGGAAAAATCTTCACCCCGCGCCGCACATAGAGTCCGCCGACGCCCGTCGGGCCATAAAACGTGTTGGATGCGAAGCTCACCAGGTCGGCCCCGATCGCCTTGACGTCGAAAGGCACGATGCCGACCGAGTCCACGGCGTCGATGTGGAAGATAATCTTCTTCTCCCGGGCGATCCGGGCAATCTCCTCCACGGGCTGGATCGTCCCGGTCTCGTTGTTGCTGTGCATGATGGAGGTCAGGATGGTGTGCTTCGTGTCGGCCTGGGCCACATCCTGCGGGCTGTCTCGGCCCTTGTCGTCCACCGACAGCGAGGTCACGGTGAAGCCGTCGGATTTGAGCCGGCGCAGGCTTCGGATCACGGCGTTGTGCTCGATGTTGGTGGTAACGATATGCTTGCCCTTGTCGCCGTTGGCCATGGCCACGCCTTTGACGGCATGGTTGTCGGACTCGGTGCCGCCTGAGGTGAAAACGACCTCTTTCGGGGAGTCGGCATTGATCAGTCCGGCCACCTGCTCGCGCGCTTTTTCCAGGGCGGCCGCGGCTTCCTCGCCGGCCCGGTGCTGGCTGGAGGGGTTGTGATAGTCGTGCTGGATCGCCGCGATCATCGCCTGCTTGACTTCCGGCAGCAGCGGGTTGGAGGAAATGTGATCCAAGTTGATGTACTTCATGTGCAAACCCCTTTCCCTTGTCATCAACCTCTATGAAGCGCAATCCGCCGCAGGCGGAAAATTGGGCTTCTTACGACGTCATCAGTGTTCTTCCTTGAGGTCGTGCTGACAGGCATCGCAAAACGTCACGCCGTCATCGATCTCGACATCGCAGTAGGGGCAGTAGCACTTGTCGCCGTGGGAGTGCTCATGCTCGTCCTTGCGCTTGAGTATGGGCCGCGTGATCCCCGCCTTGCGGTCTTCGTAGTCCTTGATGGCCATCTGCAGTGCATCCGCGCCCAGGTTGGAGCAATGCAGCTTGTTCTTCGGCAACCCCTCCAGGGCCTCGGCCACGTCCTTGTTGGTGATTTTCCGGGCCTCGGCCAAATTTTTGCCCTTGGCGATCTCGGTCAGCATGCTGGAAACGGCAATGGCCGAGCCGCACCCGAAGGTTTGGAACTTGATGTCGTCGATGCGCTCGTCCCGGATCCTGAGGTAGATCGTCATCATGTCTCCGCACAGGGGGTTGCCGACCTCGCCGACCCCGTCCGCGTCCTCGATCGTACCCACGTTTCGCGGGTTTCGGAAATGGTCCATCACTACCTTGTTGTACATCATGGTCTCGTCTCCTTTTCATAAGGCAACCGAATCAGCCACAACAGTAATCATTCGAGCCGATTCGTAAAGGCGAGGATGCCCGTCGGATGCGAGTCGTTGACGAGCACCGGAGCACCCCGGTTGATGGCGCTGCCTCCACGTGGACCGGGTCGGTTGGGTGTTCCGGAAAGCCGACTGGTTCTGCACTACTTCATTTTTACCTGGAATGCCAGTCCGCTGCAACCGAAATGCGCTGGTTGCCGTTCGGCGTCCGGTAGAGAAGGTTCTGGGTTCGGGAGGCGGATAGCGAAAGCTCTGACCGAAGCCCTGCTGGATTTCCTGAACCTTGAGCTACCGAACCCTTGACCTATGGAAGCTGACGGTTGTCCGCAAAACCGACCGCCCCGTCTCCGGCGGACCCTGAAGAGTGTTTGACACGCCGCGCGATGGAAAATAGAATGCCCCCATGACAGTCCTGCTTGAGAAATACATGCCGGTGAGCGTTTCCAGGGTATCGGCCGGGGGATCTGATCGGCCCGGAGGCTTCCGATGAGCGGCCACAGCACCACCCGATATGTGCTGCTCGGGGCACTGGGGCTCCTCGCCGCGGTCTTCCTGGCGCTGCTGGTCCTGACCCCGATCGAGATCCGGTCCGAAGCCGTCCGCACCTTCATCGAGACCAAGCTGTCCGACGCCCTCGGCGGCCGGTTCTCCTACGAGCGGCTGCGGATTTCCCTCTTCCCGCGACCCTGCGCGTCAGCCCTCGGTATTGCGTTCGCGAAAGGTCCAAACCTCGCCGTCACCGCCGCGGAGGTGACCGTCTGCCCGCAAATCCTGCCGCTTTTGAAGGGCGAGCTCCGCCCGGCCCGCATCCGGGCGCACGCGCCCGACATCCGCTTCAGCGGGCCGCTCATGCCCGCCGGAGCCGGGGCCTCCGAGGAGGCGATCGCCCCGCGGGTGGCCCAGGCGCTCGCGCTTCTGCCTGAAACCGACGTCGACATCATCGACGGGCGCATGACGCTGACCGATACTTCCGGCCAGGTGGTGACACTCCAGGCGGTTAAGGCCGATGTGAGGCGCCACGGGCAGGAACTGACCGCCCGGCTGCGCTGCGAGTCGAACCTCTGGAAACAGCTTTCCATGAAGGCGCAGATAATGGTCGACGAGCTGACCGGCGCGATCGAACTCGATGTGGCTGACTTCCAGCCCGCGGGAGTGCTCGCCGGCATGTTCCCGGACAGCGCGTTCAAGCTCCGGGAGGGCCGGGCCGACCTGTCCCTCGCGCTGAAGCCGCAGGGCGCCGGCCGGATCCGCGCCCGGCTCACCGCCCAGGTACCGAGCCTGAAGCTCTCCTATCACCACCGTGAAGCCGATCTGAGCATCGAGACGATCACGGCCGAACTGGACGCCGCACCCGGCCGGCTGGCCGTGTCGATCCCCAACCTCGTGACCCGGCGGCCACATGCCGCGGTTTCCCTCGACGTCGTCCATGACGATTCGGCTACCCCCCGCATCGTGATCGACCTCAAGGGGTCGGTGGATGACGTGGCAAACGTGCGCGAAGCCGCCCTCGTCTTTCTATCGGACGTCGCGGAGGCCCGGGACATCTTCGACGTGGTGCGCGGCGGCAGGATCCCGTCGATCACGGCGAGCAGCCGCGGGGAGAGTCTCGAAGAGCTCGGCCGCCTCGAGAACATCCTCATCCGGGGCCAGATGGAGCAGGGCCGCATTTTCATCCCGTTCGTGGAGCTCGACCTCGACGATGTCACCGGGGATGCCGTCATCGCCGGCGGCATCCTGGAGGGGAGCCGCCTGCGGGCCCATTACCGCGGGACGCAAGGCGAAAACGGAACCCTGCGGCTCGGGCTCGCGCTGTCCGATCCCGTCATCGAGCTCGACATCGCCATGCACGCGGACCTCGCGCCCCTGCCCGCGATCCTGGCGCGGGTGATCCCGGAGGGGTCTTTCCGGTCGGAGCTCAGGCGCATCGAGGCATTCAGCGGCACGGCCAACGGCCGCCTGCAGCTGAACGGGAGGCTCGACAACGTAGGCGTGCGGGTCGATGCCGCGGACATCGCCATCGAGGCGCGCTATCAACGGCTGCCGCTGCCGCTCACATTCACGGGCGGCCGCTTTCTCTATGACGGGCCGTCTATCGAGGTCCGCGACATGGACGTGCGCGTCATCAGCTCCACCCTTACCCGGGTGAGCTCCCGCCTGGGCCTCGACGCCGACCTGCCGCTCACGGCCTCTTCGCTGGCAGCGACGGTTGAGTTGGCGGACCTCCTGCGCCTGTTCGGCGATTATCCGCCGCTCGCGTCCCTGACCTCCCTGGAGGGCACGGCCGTCTTCCAGGGCTGGGAACTCGCCGGCAGCGCCGCCGACCCGCAGACCTGGGAGATACGGTCCAGCGGCAGCGTGCGCACGCTGAATTTGACATCAGAGCTGCTGCCGGGACCCGTGCGGGTGGACCAGGCGCCGTTCGTCTGGGAAGGGAGGAACATCCGCACACACGGGTGGACCCTCGCCAGCGGCGGATCCAGAATGGATGTGACGTCCGCCGGGCTCGATTGGACCGCAGCCCCGTTGCTCGATCTGGCCGCCAGCCGGGTGGACGCATCCGTCGAAGAGCTGCTCTGGTTTTTAAGTTCCCGGCCGGACCTAGCCGCGCACCTGGAGCCGTTCGCCCCCCTTTCGGGCACGGCTACACTGCGAGACGTCCAATCCCGCGTGGCATTCCCGCCGGGGACCGGCGCCCGCGTGGAGGCCAGCGCCAGCCTGAACAGCGCACAGATTACCTCCCGCCGGGTGCCCGAGCCCATGCGGCTCGACTCCGGCCGTCTGCGCTGGCAGGGATCGTCCCTCGAAGTGAACGACCTCAACCTTACTCTGGGCACATCCGGCGTACACCGGCTGTTTCTGGCTTTCGATTGGGGCGCCGGGGACCGCTTTGAGATCCGGACGGACACGGCCGTCATCGAGTGCGGCGAGGTTTATCCGTGGCTTGCCCTTCTGCCCGGCCTGAGGGGCCTGCGGGAGGATATTTCAGGCATCCAGGGAAACGTCGAAATCACCGGCTTCGGCCTCTCCGGCCGGATCAGCGACTCGGCAAACTGGAATCTGCACGCCGACTCCCGGCTGAACCACATGGTCTTCACCACCACATTTTTGGAGGAACCCATCCGGATCCGGCTCGGAAAGCTCAAGGCGGAAGAGACTGCAACAGGGGCATACGGCGGCACCGTCCTGCGCGTGGAAGATGTGCAGACGAGCACGGGGTCCAACCGGGTGATGGCGAGCGGGGAAATCCGGCTGGCGCCCGAGGACATCGCGCTCGATCTGACCCTGACGGCCGAATCGATCGACTGGAACGAGATTCAAACGCTGTCCGATCGCCTCTCCCGGCGCCGGCCGACCGAAAGCCGGGCGGTGAAAGGCCGCATCGGCCTGCACGCGGAGGCTTTCAAAATCGGCAGCTATGACTTCCATCCGCTGATGGCAGAGGCCGTGCTCACGCCCGGAGGCACGACGGTAGCGATCGAGCGGGCCGATGTGTGCGGCATCGTGCTGATCGGCCGGCTCACGTTCGCGAGCGGCCGGCTGAACGCCTTCATAGTCCCGGTGGCCGACAACACGCTGCTCGACACCACACTCACCTGCCTCTCCGAGGAGAAAGCCATGGCCTCGGGCCGCTTCAACCTCGACGGGGCGCTCCAGGTCAACGCGCCGCCGGCCGAGTTCCTGAAGGCGCTCACCGGCAACCTCGAGGTTATTTCCGAGGACGGCCGTTTTCTACGCTCCAACCTGTTCGCCAAGATCCTCGGCCTCATCAACATCACCGAAATCTATCGCGGCACGGTCCCCGACCTGACCGGCGAGGGGCTGGAATACAAGCGCATGAAACTCTCGGCCGAATTTCGCGACGGCAAGCTCATTGTCAACAGCTGGACCCTCAACGGCCCCAGCCTCTGGATGGGGGCACGCGGCGAGGTCGACCTGATCGACCACACGCTGCAACTCTTCATCCTGGTGTCACCGTTCAAGACCGTGGACCGCATCATCAACGCCATACCGGGACTGCGCTGGGTCCTCGGCGGCCGCCTGGTGGCGATCCCCATGGAAGCCCGGGGCGACCTGTCCGACCCCGAGGTCATCCCCCTGGCCCCGACAGCGGTGGCCCAGAGCATCCTGGATATGCTGGGGCGCACCATCCGGCTGCCGCTGCACATCGTTCAACCGTTGATCCCCGGGTTGGACGAAAGCATCGACATCGACGGCAGCTCCATCGTCCAAAGGAAATGAGCGCGGAAGGCAACCGCCGACGCAGCGCTTGACTTTTGCCATCCCCGTCTAACAATATTGTTCACGATCGTGGATCGAAAACCGCAACCTCAAGAGAGATCACATACGGAGGCAGTTATGGCATATACGTGCAAGACCTGCGGTGCCGTGGCCAAGGAACCCGGTCACCTCTGCAACCCCTGCGGCGACAAGACCAAGTGCACTTTTTGCGGAGCCCCGGCGGCAGACGCCAAGCATGTGTGCAAAGACAAGCTGGCGGCCATGAAATTCGTGTGCGACGGGTGCGGCCGGGTTGCGATGGAGAAGGAGCACCTCTGCAAACCGGCCCCGATTGGCAAATGACCCTGAGACCGGCGAACGGGCGGTTTCACGACCGCCCGTTCGGCACGCACCGATGACACCCCGCAGCCTTCAGTTCGAACAGGGCCCGATCCGGCCGCCCAACGAGGCCCAGAGCCTGCTGTTACGCTTCACGCGCAACTGCCCGTGGAACCAGTGCCTGTTCTGCCCCGTGTACAAAGGGAAAAAGTTTTCCCTGCGCACGGTCGCAGAGATCAAGACGGACATCGCAGCCGCCCGGGAGATCGCAGACGAGATCCGGGGCGTGTCGCAGCAGCTGGGCTGCAAGGGTGCGGTCACGGATGCGGTGATCGGGACCGTCCTGTCCAACCCCGCCCTTTCCAGCAGCTACCGCAGTGTCGCCGTCTGGATGTACTACCGGACCGGCGCCTGCTTTCTCCAGGACGCGGACAACCTCATCATGCGGACCGACGACATGGTCGAGGTGCTGACATTTCTGCGCCGCACCTTCCCGGAGATCAAGCGCGTGACCACCTATTCCCGCTCCCGCACGGTCACCCGCAAGCCTGCTGACGCGCTGAAACGGATCCGGGAAGCCGGTCTCGACCGGGTGCACATCGGGCTCGAGTCCGGCTCCGATGCGGTCCTGAAGTTGATGAAAAAGGGAGTGACCGGCGAGCAGCACGTGGAGGCCGGGCGCCGGCTCATCGAAGCGGGCATGGAGGTTTCCGAGTACGTCATGCCGGGGCTCGGCGGGCAGGCCCTGTGGCGCGAGCACGCCGTGGAGACCGCGAGCGTGCTCAACCGCATCAACCCGCATTTCATCCGGCTGCGCAGCTTGAGGGTCCCGGCGCGGGTGCCGCTGCACGCGCAGCTTGCGGACGGCAGCTTTCGCATGCAGACCGACGACATGCTGGCCGAGGAGATCCGGGTGTTCATCGAAAACCTGGACGGCATCACCAGCACCGTCGCGAGCGACCACATGATGAACCTGCTGGAGGATGTCTGCGGGAAGCTGCCGGAGGACAAGCCAAAAATGCTCGAGGCCGTGAAGGCCTACCAGTCCCTGCCGGAGCCGGACCGGTTGGTCTTCCGGGTGGGACGCCGGGGTGGCGCATTCCGCTCGGCCCGCGATCTCGCGGCGGACCCCGCAACCTGCCGCAAAATCCGATCCCTGATCGATGAGGTCCAACGCACGGAGGGCCAGGCAGGGATCGAACGGATGATCGCCGAAATGGTGGATCAATCCATTTAACAGTTTAGCACACCGCCGCTGGCTTCGTGCTAAACTGTTAAGCGGTTCGTCTGCTGGGGCGGGGCGGACGCAGCGGCCTCGATCAGTGCGGCAACGAGTTCGCGACAAAACGCCGGGATGTCCGCCACAACCCGTCCCCAGACGAGATGACCCTCTCGCAACGCGGGTGCATCCACCCATGTCCCTCCTGCGGGGACATAGAATTCGAGCTCTTCGACCCCTTCGGCAAGCAGGAAGGCGATTCGTTTTCCGGTAAGCCGCATACGAGGCCTCCTTTCAGGTTATCCCTTTTGAGAACTTCCGCTGAATCGCCTGGAAGAGCGGGCCCGTGAGGTCGGTGATCTCGGGGATCTTCAACCCGTAGCCCGAAAGCAGCATGAGCCCGGCAAACGCCAGCCCCACCAGGGCCGAGACCGCGAGGCTCCCGGTCAGACTCCCCGCATCGAGAACCGTGAGCAACAGCTCCCGGAACCCCGCCAGGAGCGCCGCCATCCCGACACCCAGCAGTCCCATCTTGAGGTAAAACCCGTAGACTCCTGCCTGCCCGGCGTTCCCGCTGCGCCGGCTCCAGAGGTGGTACAACACGGCGACCTGCAGGATCCCCGACAGCGACACCGCCGCGGCGATACCGCTGGTCCCCATCAGAGACAGCCCCAGAAAGTAGACCGGAAGGCTGGCCAGGACCGCGACGGTCCCGAACAGCGCGGGGACCAGGGTGTTGCGGGTGGCGTAGTAGCCTCTGACGACCACCGTGTAGGCTGCAAACGCAAACGCCCCGGCCAGGAACCACACGAGGACCTCGGCCGTGAGCGTTGTGGCGGAAGGGTCGAAACGCCCGCGCTGGAAGAGGATGCGCACGACCTCGCGGCTCAGTACCATGAGCATGGCCGCCACCGGGATGAGGAGCGCCAGGTAGCGCAGGGTGCGGTTCAGCAGCCGGTTCAGCTCGGGCAGGTTGTTCTCCGCCGCCAGGCGGGCCATGGTCGGGAAGGAGGCCGTGCCCACGGCCTGGCCGAAGAGCCCCACCAGGATGAGCATCACCCGCAGGCTGAAGTTCAGCACCGCAATGCCCCCGGCCGGCAGGTAGGAGCCAAAGCAGCGGAAAAGGAATTCCGTTGAAAAGGTCATGGTCAGGCCCAGCATGAGCGGCAGCGTGAGCCGGACGTATTCCTTCAGGTCGGGGTGCGCCCAACTCCAGGCGGGCCGAAACCGCAGCCCGAGCCGGCACGCCCCGGCGAGCTGCAGGGCGAAGTTGCCGAGGAAGGCCCCGACCAGCACCCCCCACGCGAACCCCTCCACCCCCAGCCAGGGCCTCAGCAGCAGGCCGCCGGCAATGATGCCCAGGTTGTAGATCAGCGGGGCCAGGGCCGGCAGGAAGAACCGCTCGCGCGCGAACTGGACCGCCATGAGCAATCCGCCGGCAAAAAACGCGATCTGGGCCGGCAGGATGATGCGGGTCATGCGCACGGCCGCCTCGAAAACGTCGGGCTCCTGCAAGCCCGGTGCGGCGAGCGACACCAGGACCGGCGCGAACACCATGGCGACAGCGGTCCCCGCCACGGCGCAGGCGCCGAAGAGGCACAGGATGATGGAGAAGGACCGCCAGGCCTCCTCCTCGCGCTGCCGGACCAGGTGGCGGGTGAAGATCGGGATGAAGGTCACGGAGAGGAAACCGCTGGCCAGAACGTGGTTGAGCACCTCCGGCAGGATGAACGCGATCTGGTAGGCATCCACCTCGTGCCCGGCGCCGCCCACGTAGGCGATGCTCATCTCGCGCACGAGGCCGATAACGCGGCTCAGGAACACCGAGCCCATCATGATCAGCGAGGCAATGCCGACGTTTTTGTATACGGATGAGGACATGGGCGTTACCGGCTCACGGCGCAAGGTTGACTACTTCGAAAAAAGCCATTCGAATCGATGGCTTTGTAAAGAGGCCAAGTTCAAGGAGCGTCCGCCGGAGGCGGACCGCAGCGACAATCCGCCGCAGGCGGAAAATTGGACTATTTACGAAGCCATCATCCTTAACTGATATTCCCCCCAACAATCAACCCCGATCTCGACTGGCCGGGAGCGGGCTGCTCCTTGACTTCACATGCCCGATTTCCTAATATGTGAAGCAGTTTTCACCGGATCGCACACCGGCAGTTTCACTTGGCAGGGTGTTCCCATGACCGACAGCAGCCGCCGCATCCCGCAGAAGATCACGGCCATCCTGGTTTACGGGCGCCTGCCGCTCGTGTTCGGTGGCATGCTGTGCGCGGTGGCCGTGATGTGGGACCGCAACCCCGCCCTCTACACGCTCGGGGTCATTCTGCTGCTGATCGCCATGACCTTCGACCTGGTCGACGGCTGGTTCGCCGCGCGCCACTATCCCCATCCCCAGATGGCCGAACTGGCCGACCGCATCCTGGACAAGCTCGTCTACTCGATCATTTTTCCGCTGGTCGCGGTCGGCGTCATGTGGCGGCTGCACTATGTCGTGTCGGACCCCAAGAAGACCGAGCTGCTGCACGCCATCCTGGTGCTGTTCCTGGCGGTGACGGTGCTGGTGCGGGACAACTTCGCCCACTTCATGCGCGGGGTGGCGCTGCGCTTCGAGCAGGAAATCGAATACCGCGAGTTTGCCCGGCTGCGGACGATCGTGGCGGCACCGGTCGGCGCCCTGCTCTACGCCTACGCCTTCTATATCCCGAACGGCTCCCCCTCCCTGCTGTACGACTGGGTGTCGGAGTTGGGCAACACGCCGCTGCGCACGATGTTCTTCATCGAGATCATCTTTTTCATCATCAACTTCGCCTCCATCGCAAGCCTCATCCGGAGGTACGGGACGCTCTGCCTGAATGAGTTATGCCTCGGCAACCAATCCCTGCGCCGCAGGATCCTGACCTTTTTCCCGAACGCCCTGACGGTGATGAACGCCATGATGGGGCTGTTGGCGGTCTTTTTCGCTTACCAGGACCGCATTCGCGAGGCGTCGCTGTTCCTGGTCGGGGCCGCCTTGTTCGACAAGCTGGACGGTGCGGTCGCCCGCCGGCTCGGCCTGACCGAACCCCTGCCCGGCGAGGTGCGCCAACCCCGCGCCGTGAACCTGGGGGGGCTGCTCGACGACATCTCCGATGCCGTCAGCTTCTGCATCGCCCCGGCCTGGATCTTCCACATCGTTTTGTCGAACTCTGCCGACCCGTTCGTCCAGAAGTTTCCCATTGGCTGGATCGCCCTCACCTATGCCCTGGCCGGCATCGGCCGCCTGGTCTATTTCACCCTGGACAAGGCCCCCATCCCCGGGTTCTTCAAAGGGATGCCGACCCCGGCGGCCGCCCTGCTCGTCATCGCACCGCTGATCCTTTTCAACCAGGTCCCGGACGACGCCCCGGACTGGGAACGGTTCTGGGCGGTTTTTTCCTTCGGAATGATCATCGCCTCCACCGTCGTCATGAACTGCTATCCGATCCGCTACATCCACATCGGACGCTTCATGAGTCGGCACCCCTGGATGGCCCGCAGCGGCCTCATCCTGCTGTTGTGTTCGGTGTTCACCCCCTTTTACGGGTATCTGTTTCTGGCCAGCATGCTCTTTTATGCGATCTCGCCGTTCATCACCGGGCGGATCGACCCGCAAGACGCCGCCCGCGAGACCCGCGCCAAACCCGCCGGTATTCCGTGACGCCGAAGGCAACCATGGCCAACACACTGAAAGCGCTGGGAATCTGTATGGGCGCT
>Ga0105093_10000541_pt1 | contig 14401 bp, 8 predicted proteins | sample PPLLak3March2015_2_FD_79111 | JGI IMG/M metagenome (GOLD analysis project Ga0105093, IMG submission 79111) | Freshwater sediment microbial communities from Prairie Pothole Lake near Jamestown, North Dakota, USA - PPLs Lake P8 Core (3) Depth... | ecosystem: Environmental > Aquatic > Freshwater >... | reverse complement strand
TCGTGCGCGCGAAGCTTTGCATCCGCTGCGGGGAATGCGCCCGTGCCTGCCCGGTGAATGCCGTCTACCTCGCACCGCACGGAGAGCCTTTCGTGTGCATCCACTGCGGCCGCTGCGTGTCCTTCTGCCCGCACGACTGCCTGGAGCACAACGAAATCGGAGGCAAGGCGGCCGTAGCCGGAGCGGACGGCGGAGGTCCAGCATGATGCGGGACCATTTCCGAGTCTTGCGCGTCGATCTGCATTCCGGGAAAGGCGAGATTCTGACGCTGGACGGCCGTGATCGTTACGTCGGCGGCAGCGGTTTGGCAGCCTGGCTGTTTTCCCAGTTCGGCCGAACGGATAAAAGCTGGGAGGATCCTGATCAGCCGCTCATTTTCGCCATCGGCCCGCTGACCGGTCTCTTCCCGCTCATGAGCAAGACGGTCTGCGCGTTCAAGTCACCCTACCATGACCAGTACGCCGAGAGCCACGGCGGCGGACGCTCAGCCCTGGCCCTGCGCTTTGCCGACCTCGACGCCCTGGTAATCACCGGCAGGGCGCGCACGTTGAGCTGTCTGTGCATCGGGTCGCGCCACATCGAGCTGAAGGATGTTCACTTCATGCGCGGCCTGGACATCCACGCCACCGGCAAGCTCTTCCGGCGCATGTTCCCCGGCGCCGGGCACCGCAGCATCCTGCGCATCGGACCGGCAGGCGAGACCCTTTCGGCCATGGCCGGGGTCATCGTCGACACCTATCGCCACTTCGGCCGCCTCGGCGCCGGCGCCGTCATGGGCGCCAAAAACCTCAAGGGCATCGCCATCCTGGGCGACGCTTCCTTTCCGTTGCCGGAAGGCAAGGACTACCCCGCGCTGTTCCAGGATGTCTATGGCCTGCTGACCGGCACCGAGATGATGCACAAGTATCATAACCTGGGAACGGCCGAGAACGTGGCGGTGCTGAACGCGATCCGGGCGCTGCCCTTCCGCAACCTGCAGCAGACCAGCGATCCGTCGGCCTTCGAGATCAGCGGGGAAAAGTTTGCCGAAAAGACCCTGCTGCGCAATGCGGCCTGCGCCGGCTGTCCGGTCGGCTGCATCCACATTGGGTTCGTGCGCGAAAAATTCATGGAGCCCAACCAGTATCTCTACCGCCAGGTGTCCTACGATCACGAACCGATTTTCGCTGTCGGCTGCATGCTCGCGGTGACCAACCCCTTCGCCGCACTGGACATCATGGAGGAGGCGGACAAAGTGGGGCTGGACGTCATGTCGGCGGGCGTCGCGCTCGCCTGGGCCACGGAGGCAAGCGAGAAAGGGATCCTTTCTGCGACCGAAACGATCGTGCCGCTGCGCTTCGGTGATGCGGCCGCCTATCAGCAGGCCATATGGCATCTGGCGCGCGGCGAAAACGAGTTCTATCGTCTGCTCGGCTCCGGCACCCTGCGGGCGGCCGAACGTTTCGGGGGAAGCGACTTCGCCTGCGTGTTGGGCCAGGAGATGGCGGGGTACGCCACCGGCGAAGTCTTCTTCGTCTCCCAGGCGCTGGGGCTCAGGCACTCGCACTTGGACGCCGGCGGGTATTCCTTCGATCAGAAGCACCCGGAAAAAGACGTGGCCAAAGCTGTCGCGTTTCTCGGAGAAGACGAGCGCAGCCGCTGTTTCCTGACGTCCATGGTGTCGTGCCTCTTCGCGCGCGCCGTCTATACCGAGTCGCGCCTGGCAGAGTGCCTTGCAGCCACGGGCTATGATGCTCTGGCGGAGACCATCGGACCGGTGTCACTGCGGATTCAGCGCGAGAGGTGGCGGCTGCGCGTAGCGACGGGCTATAACCCTGACCGGGTCGATATCCCGCGGCGGTTTTCCGAAGTCATGACCTGGAACGGCCCCATAGACTGGCGTTACCTTTCGGAGTTGAAAGCGGAATACGGTCGGCGGATTCGCACCTTCGCCGCTGAATCCGAGCCCGAGCAAGACAAACGCGCTTGACCCAAGGAGAGCCGCTCGTCCGAATAGACTATTTGCCTCCAAAACAGAGCAACAATCCGCTTGACATCAATCGTCAAATCGGCTTATGGTGTTTTTGCCTAATCCCGGGTTCATCGGGAACGGGGGACCCAATTTTTTGGGGCGTATCGCCATGCGGCGATGGGCAACCTTATCGGTCCTAGCCCTCGAGCTAACCTCGTAGGCGTCGATGAGGAAAACCTTCGGAATCGAGCGGGGGTCTTTCCTCCACCATTTCGATTCCGGAGGTCGAGCGCATGCCCATCACACCTTCCGCTGCAATTGCCCATCGCCATCTTCTTTTACAAAATCGGTCGAAACATCTCAGCATTCCTCTTTACCACATCCTGATTCTCGCATGGAGTGTGCTTGTCATCCTCTACGGTGAATCCGACCTCAGCCGACCACGCTCGGCGATCCATTCCGGCCATTTCCCGGTTGGCGATCGTTAACTGCTGGAGCCGAATCATGCCAGAAGACGTCTGGTGCATGATCTCCGCAGGGGTTTAAAAAGCTGGATTCACCGCAGGAGGGCATCATGTCAGTTTTAAAATCGAATGGTAGATGTTGGATCTTGATTTTCGGAATCATCGTATGCATTGCAGCCGGCGGCATCGGCACTCATGCATTCGCCGGCCAGGTCACTCTTGCCTGGGATGCCAACACGGAGCCTGATCTGGCCGGCTACAAGATCCATTATGGAGCGGCCAGCGGCAACTACACCGTGCACCTGGATGTCCGCAATGTCACCACCTACACCGGCACCGGTCTGACCGCCGGCCATACCTATTATTTTGCACCTACCGCTTATCACGACTGGGGTAACGAAAGCGGTTATTCCAATCAAGTGATCTATTCCGGCAGCGCCACGCCGGTGATCACCGCCGGGCCGCAGGCTGCTTCCAGTTCGGTGACCCTGCCGGCATCCACGACGGTGAGCGTCACGGCGAGCAATCCGGCCTCCGGCGCGCTGACCTATGCCTGGAGCAAGAAATCCGGGCCGGGAACAGCCACCTTCGCCAATGCCGCCGCCGCCAGCACGACGGTGGCCTTCTCTACAGCCGGCAGCTACACCCTGCAGGTTACTGTCTCCAACGGCCAATCGTCGGTCAGCGGCAGTGTCAACGTTAGCGTGCTATCCGGCGGCAGCAGCAGCAGTCAAGCCAAGGTCGTCAGCTTCACACTGGTGAATGCGACCACGGATCAGGATATCGGTCCGCTGGCGAATGGGGATGTGATCAATCTGGCGCTGACCGGGACCAAACTCAACATCCGGGCCAATGTGAGCGGCTCGGTCGGCAGTGTCCGGTTTGCGCTGGATGGGAACACGAATTTTCGAACCGAAAATGGCGCCCCTTATACCCTGGCGGGCGACAGCAGCGGCAACTACGCAGCTTGGACGCCAGCGCTGGGTAGCCATAGCCTGACGGCGACACCCTACGCAGCGTCCGGGGCCAGCGGGACGGCCGGCAGCCCTCTGTCCATCGGCTTTAGCGTTACCAACGCCGTAACCAGCAACCCGGCGCCGGTGATCACCGCCGGGCCGCAGGCTGCTTCCAGTTCGGTGACCTTGCCGGCATCCACGACGAGCACCGGTAGCGTTAGCCTTTTGGGACAGTCCGTCAGCACCACCAGCGGAAGCGTCAGCGAGGGTGCGGCCCTTGACAACATCTCCGACAGTGAAGCCGCTGCGATTCAGGATGGAGCAACAGGCTGGTCGATAGCGCTCTTCCGCCCCAGCACCGGGGAGTGGTTCCTCGATCTCAACGGCAATCGCCAGTGGGAGGGACAAGAGACAGACGGCCGCTATCAATTCGGTTCTGTTGGTGATTGGCCGGTTTCGGGCGATTGGAACCAGGACGTTTTCGCTGAAATCGGCGTCTTCCGCCCCAGCACCGGCGAATGGCTCCTGGACCTCAACGGCAACCACAGATGGGATGGCAACGGCACAGACGGCCGCTATCAATTCGGCCAATCCGGCGATCTGCCCGTCACCGGAGACTGGAATAACGACGGCATCACTGAAATCGGCGTCTTCCGCCCCAGCACCGGCGAATGGCTCCTGGACCTCAACGGCAACCGCAAATGGGACGGCAGCAGCCTCGACGGCCTCTATAAGTTCGGCAAATCCGGCGACCTGCCCGTAACGGGAGACTGGAACCACGACGGCGTCACGGAAATTGGCGTCTTCCGCCCCAGCACCGGCGAATGGCTCCTGGAACTCAACGGCAACGACAAGTGGGACGGCAGCAGCCTCGACGGCCTCTATAAGTTCGGCACCAACGGGGATCGGCCGGTAGCGGGGCCATGGTGACAGACGGCTCGACGGCATCCTTCGGATCTTCGATTTCTGTAACCGCTTGGCGAAGCCGTTTTAAATTGCCAGGTATTAAAATACGGGAGAGGAAATGATGCAAACGGTTACCGATTTGAAAATGCTGCTCCTGGAGATACTGGAATCCGCGTTCCAAGGCGGAGATGTGCACGCCACCCAGCAAATGGGCGTCAACGTTTCCAGCGCCATGAAACGCGAGGGCATGGTGATCATTCAAAATCAAAATGTCGAGGTGTATGCGCGCATCATGCCGTCGATGGTGAAGGCCCTCAAACTATGCGATGCCATGGAATCGAGTTCGCGCAGCCAAATTGAGATAACGCTGGATTCTCCACCCAAACAGCTGCCGTCGACGACGGAGGACGACCGCCCGAATCCGATTGAGGCCTGTTGCTCATGGTTTTTTGAAAATCAGATTTCCTGGCAGGACATGCAGGACCTGATGAGAGCGCGTTATCTGGAGTACGTCACCGGTCAGTTCAAGACCAAGACCGATGCGGCCAAGTGGCTCGGGGTCGGCAGCACCTACCTGTGCAAACTATCCAAGACGGTACCGCGTGCCGTTCGCCCCAATCCGCTATCGGAGAACCGGCTCTTGCCTTCATGAGTCGAAGTGGATTCACGGTCTCCTCCCGGCGAGGGGGCTCAGCAGCTCAAGAATCACCTCATTCCAGCCCCGGCTTCCCGGATAACGGGCCTTTTTGAGGCCAGCCACCTCCAGGCTTTCATAAGATCCGTCCGGGTGCGGAATGAGGATGGGAATATCAACGCTTTGCAGCATGGCTTCGTCGTTGGCGCTGTCCCCCAGGCCGATGGTGCAAAGCGGTGGACCCATGTTTCGGAGGATGACCGCCACCGCTCGTCGGACGGCAATGCCCTTGTCCTGCGCCGACCCCGTGAGGTGATAGAAACGCCCGCCGCGAGTGATCGTGAGTCCGCTCGCCTCGGCCAGGGCTTGCAGATCGAAAATTATAGAGTCATCGTCGACAAGAAAGGGCTCGGTAAATTCGCGTTGCTTGGCCCGGCCCGCCTGCGCCGGGGAAAGCCCGCTGAGTCGTTCAAGGTCCTCTACGCTCAGGTCTCCGAACCCCTGGATGTTTAAGCCCGGCGGCAACGCTTGGACCCATCTGCGGATTTCGGAGTAGGTTGCGCCGAGGCGGACCACCGTGTAGGGCGGCTGGCGGATGCCTCCTTGGACCTCCCAGTTCCGATAGTCGTCGGGGAAAAAAACGGCCGCTCCGTTTTCGACGATGAAGGGCTCCCGGATTCCCATCGTCGCTTGCAGATTCTCGATTTCAGGCCGGGTCTTGCTGCTGGTGAACACCAGCGGGATGCGCTGATCGCGGATGCGTTCCAGCGCCGGGCGGGCGGTTTCGAACGCATAGGTATCGTGATCCAGCAGGCTGCCGTCGAGGTCCGTGAAGACCGCGATGTTCTTGAATTCTCGAAGTTTTTCTATCGATTCATTCACGCGCGAGCGCCTCGCGGGCGCCTATGCCTTGCTGTCCGCTGCGACGGCCTCCAGCAGCATTTCGAAACAGGCATTTGGCGATGTCCGTCCCCATTTTGAGCAGCCCTTGATTCGGGTCTCCCAGGACGAGCGGCTGATGCTAAAGAACGGGGCCGTCCGGAATTCCGGACGGCCCCCGTTCTTTGCGAACCAACAGTTATTCGGCGGTCTTCTCCGGCTCCGGCGTTCGGTCCGACCCCGCCATTCTTGAAAGGTGTTCATAGCGCGTGTTCACCCACTCGCCGAGCATGGCGTGCAGCCGTTCGGCCTCTTGCGGGAAGGTCTTCTTGAGGGAGGCATAGCGGATCTCGCCTTCCAGGAACTGCCGCAGATTGCCGTCAGGCTTCTTGGAATCCAGGACGAAGGGATTCTTGCCCTCCTTCACCAGCTGCGGGTTGTAGCGGTACAGCGGCCAGTAGCCGGACTTCACCGCCAGGTCCTCTTCGGCCTGGGTCTTGCCCATGCCGACCAAAATCCCCTGGTTGATGCAGGGCGCATAGGCCAGAATCAGGGCCGGGCCGGGGTAGGCCTCGGCCTCGGTGAGGGCCTTCATCAGCTGGTTCTTATTGGCGCCCATGGCGACGCTGGCGACATAGACATAGACGTAGGACATCATCATCTGGCCCATGTCCTTCTTGGGGGTCTTCTTGCCCGAGGCGGCGAACTTGGCGACCGATCCGGTGGGGGTCGCCTTGGAAGACTGCCCGCCGGTGTTGGAGTAGACCTCGGTGTCGTAGACGATGACGTTGATGTCTTCGCCGGAGGCCATGATGTGGTCGATGCCGCCGAAGCCAATGTCGTAGGCGGCACCGTCCCCCAGAAAGACCCAGAACGACTTTTTGGTAAAGAGCTTCTCCATGCGCTGGATCTCGGCAAGCAATGGATGGCCGCCGTGCTTCGGCAGGAGGTCCTTCAGCTGGTCACCGAATTTGCGGGACTCCTGGGGATCCTGCATGTGGTCGAGCCAGCCCTGCAGCAATGCCTTGATCTCGGCGGCAACATCCCCGGCAGCGATTGCCTTCCAGGCCAGCTCGGCCAGCTGGCGGCGCTGCTGCAGCACGCCCAGGAACATGCCGTAGGTGAATTCGGCCGAGTCCTCGAACAACGAGTTGCCCCAGGTGGGCCCGTGGCCTTCTTTATTCGTGCAGTAGGGAACCGAAGGCGCCGAACCGCCCCAGATCGAGCTGCAGCCGGTCGCGTTGCCGATGATCATGCGTTCGCCGTAGAGCTGGGTGATGAGCTTGGCATACGGGGTCTCGCCGCAGCCGGCGCAAGCGCCTGAAAACTCGAGCAGCGGCTGGCAGAACTGGCTGCCTTTCACGGTGAAGCGGCCGACCAGGCTGTCGCGCACCGGCAGCTCCATGGCGTAGTCCCACAGCGGGATCTGCTTTTGGGCCTGGGTTTCCAAGGGCTTCATGACCAGGGCCTTTTTCTTGGCCGGGCAGATGTCGGCGCAGTTGCCGCACCCCATGCAGTCCAAGGTGTCGACCTGAATGCGGAAGGCGTAGTCCTTGAGCTCCTTGCCGACGGCCTTCTTAGCCTCGAAGCCGGCTGGCGCTTTCTTAAGTTCCTCCTCAGTCACCAGAAACGGTCGAATGCTGGCGTGCGGGCAGACCATGGCGCACTGGTTGCACTGGATGCAGTTGTCCATGATCCACTCCGGCACGCTGATGGCCACTCCGCGTTTCTCGTATTGGGTGGTGGCCACCGGGAAGATCCCGTCCGGCGTGAACTTGCTCACCGGCAGTTTGTCGCCCTGCTGGGCCAAGATCGGCCGCATGACGTTGCGGACCCAGTCCGGCTCGCTCTTGCCGGCCTGGCCCGCCTCGCCCGCCTGCGCCCAGGCTGCGGGGTACTGGATCTCCACCAGGTTGGCAACGGTGGCGTCCACGGCGGCGTGGTTCATGGCGACGATCTTTTCGCTCTTCTTCCCGAACAGCTTCTGAATCTCGGTCTTGAGGGCGGCGATGGCCTGGTCCACGGGCAGCACATTGGCCAGCTTGAAAAAGGCGGTCTGCATGATCATGTTGATGCGACCGCCCAAGCCGACCTGCTGGGCTATCTTGACGGCGTCGATGTTGTAGAACTTGAGCTTCTTGGCAGCGATGGTGCGCCGCATGTCCGCCGGCAGCCTTTCTTCCATCTCTGCGACCGTCCAGGGCGAATTGAGGACGAAGGTGCCGCCTTCCTTGATCCCTTCGAGCACGTCGTAGATTTCCACGTAGTTGTCTTTGTGGCAGGCGACGTAGTCGGCCGTGTCGATCAGGTAGGTGGACTGGATGGGCTTATGTCCGAAGCGCAGATGCGAGATGGTGATGCCGCCGGATTTCTTCGAATCATAGGCGAAATAGGCCTGGGCGAACATGTCGGTATTGTCGCCGATGATCTTGATGGCGCTCTTGTTGGCGCCCACCGTACCGTCGGCGCCCAGCCCCCAGAATTTGCACTGCACGGTGCCGCGGGGGGTCACGTCGAGGCTGTGCCCTACTTCGAGCGAAGTATGCGTGACGTCGTCGACGATGCCGACCGTGAAGTGGTTCTTCGATGCAGCGGCTTTCATATTGTCGTAAACGGCCTTCACCATGGCGGGGCTGAATTCCTTGGAACCCAGCCCGTAGCGGCCGGCGAGGATTTTCGGCATCTGCCCTTTTTCCATGTAGGCCGTGCATACATCCAGATAGAGCGGGTCACCGAGCGCGCCCGGCTCTTTGGTGCGGTCGAGCACCGTAAGCGTCTTGACGCTGGCGGGAACCGTTGCAAAAAGAAAATCCTTCACAAACGGCCGGTAGAGTCGGACCTTGATCAGCCCGACCTTTTCTCCCTGCCCGACCAGGTAGTTGACCGTCTCCTCGATGGTCTCGCAGGCCGACCCCATGGCGATGACCACACGCTCCGCCTGCGGGTCGCCGACGTAATCGAACGGCCGGTAGCGCCGGCCGGTCAGGTCGCTGACCTTCTGCATGGCCTGCTCGACGAACCCGGGCACTTTCAGGTAGTAGGGGTTCGCGGCCTCGCGGCCCTGAAAGTAGATATCGGGATTCTGGGCCGTCCCTCTCAGTTCCGGCCGCTCCGGGCTGGCCCCGCGCGCCCGGAACTTCGCCACGGCCTCGAAGTTGGTCAGTCGGGCCATGTCCTCGTAATCGATGAGGGCGATTTTCTGGATTTCGTGGGACGTGCGGAACCCGTCGAAAAAGTGCATAAATGGCAGGCTCGATTCGATGGCCGCCAAGTGGGCTACCAGCCCCAAATCCATCACTTCCTGAACCGAAGCCGAGGCGATCATCGCAAACCCGGTCTGGCGGGTGGCCATGACGTCCTGGTGGTCGCCGAAAATGGAGAGGGCATGCGCCGCGATGGCCCGCGCGGTGACGTGGAAGACTCCCGGCAGCAGCTCGCCCGAAATTTTGTACATATTGGGGATCATGAGGAGCAGGCCTTGGGAGGCTGTAAAGGTGGTGGTCAGCGCGCCGGCCGCGAGCGACCCGTGCACCGACGCGGCCGCGCCCGCTTCGGACTGCAGCTGACGGACGGTCATGGTCTGGCCGAAAATATTCTTGCGGCCGGAGGCCGCCCATTCATCTGCAATCTCGCCAATGGGCGACGACGGGGTAATGGGGTAGAGGGTCGCCACGTCGCTCATGGCATAAGCCACGTGCGCGGCGGCGGTGTTTCCGTCCATGGTTTTCATTTTCTGCTTCGCCATAATCGTCTCCTTGGGGTTATTTCAGAATCTGCTCGAAAAAGTCGTTACCTTTGTCATCGACGATGACAAAGGCTGGAAAATCCTTGACCGTAATCCGGTAAATCGCCTCCATACCCAGTTCCGGGTACTCGACGACCTCCATGCCGATAATGCACTCCTTGCCGAAGCGCGCTGCGGTGCCTCCGATGGAACCGAGATAGAATCCGCCGTGCGTCTTGCAGGAATCGGTCACCGGCCTCGTGCGGTTGCCCTTGGCCAGCATCACGAGCGATGCGCCCTGCGCCTGAAAGACCGGCACGTAGGCGTCCATCCGGCCGGCCGTTGTGGGTCCGAAGGACCCGGCGGCGTACCCCTTGGGCGTCTTGGACGGTCCGGCGTAGTAAATAATGTGGTTCTTGAAATAGTCCGGCAGCCTCTCACCGCGCTGCAGGCGTTCGTTGAGCTTGGCATGCGCAATGTCGCGGGCGACGATGATCGGTCCTGAGAGCAAAAGCGGGGTCGCCACGGGGTATTGGCTCAGCTGGGCACGGATCTCGGCCATAGGCCGGCTGAGGTCGACGGGTACCGCCTGGGACGCTTTCAGTTCGACCCGGGGCAGGTATTTGGACGGATCCGTCTCGAGCGCCTCGAGGAAGATTCCCTCACGCGTGATCTTGGCTTTGACATTGCGGTCGGCGCTGCAGCTGACTCCCAGGCCGATCGGGCAGGAAGCCCCGTGCCGCGGCAGACGGATCACCCGGGTCTCCAGGCAGAACCACTTGCCGCCGAACTGCGCTCCCAGACCGATTTCACGGCTGGCGTTGAGCAGTTCCGCTTCGAGCTCGAGATCTCGAAAGGCGTGGCCGCTCTCGCTGCCGCGCACGGGCAGACCGTCCAGGTATCCAGCCGAGGCCAGCTTCACGGTTTTCAGGTTCATTTCAGCGGAGGTCCCGCCGATGGCAAAGGCCAGGTGGTAGGGGGGGCAAGGCGCCGTGCCCAGGGTCTTCATCTTGCTCGTCATGAACGCGATAAGGGTCTGGGGAGTCAGGACGGCCTTGGTTTCCTGGAACAGCAAGGTCTTGTTGGCCGAGCCGCCACCCTTGGCAATAAAGAGAAAGCGGTATTGGTTGCCGCCGACCGCGTAGATCTCGATTTGGGCGGGCAGGTTGCACTTCGTGTTGACTTCCTCATACATGCTCAGGGGCGCGTTTTGAGAGTAGCGCAGGTTACCGCGGGTGTAGGCCTCGAAAACGCCCCTCGCCAGCGCCTCCTCATCGCGATCGCCGCTGAACACCCGCTGGCCTTTCTTGGCGATGATGATAGCCGTCCCGGTATCCTGGCACATGGGAAAGACCATTTCCGAGGCAATGACGGCGTTCTTGAGCAACTCAAGGGCCACGTAGCGGTCGTTGGCGGAACTCTCCGGGTCATCGAATATGCCGGCGAGCAGCTTCAGGTGGGACGGCCGGTACAGATGGGAAACGTCTGTGAAAGCCTGCTGCGCCAGCGCCGTCAACCCCTCCGGTGCCACCTTGAGGATCTCGCCGCCATCGAAAGAACCTGCGGAAACATGCTCGGCCGTGACCAATCGGTAATTCGTAAGCTCCTCGGCTAGCGGAAACATCTCCTGAAAGCTGAATTCGACCATGGGTGGGCATCCCTGCCATTTGGAATGGTTACAAAAAGATTTTATCGTTAACAAATAAAATGCGCGAGTGTCAAGAACAATTGCCAATAAACAAGGACTCTTGCATTTCGGTTGGCGATTCGCTATAGGTTCTTTCGATCTCGGTTTTTTTTGGCGCCTTACGGCTCGATCCGAGCCTCTCAGCGGCTCGCCGCCGCCGGATGCGCCGCTTTGAACCGCCGCAGTCTTGCATGCATCCACCTTATTTTGGCAAGGAGCCGGCATGGAACACGCTGCCCAATGGAACTGGAACACGTCCACCAAGGAAATCCCCCTATCCGCCTGGCAAGACCGCTTTGAATGGGTCGAGGAACCGCAGGCAAGTCCCGACGGCGAATCCGTGGCCGCCATCGTCAAGGTCGGAGATAGCGAGTTCAATGCCTGTGTCAACGGCGAGACCTGGCCGGAGGGCTTCGACAAGATGTGGTATCTGCGCTATTCGCCCGACGGCCGCCTCACGGCCATCGTTTCCAAGGACGGCGAGTGGACGGTCGCCATAGACGGCACCGCCTGGGAAAACCGTTTCGGGTATGTCTGGAACACCCTTTTCAGCGCAGACGGAAGTCACGTGGCCGTGGCTTTTCAGCAGGACATGGCCTATGGCATGGCGTGCGATGACAGCCCCTGGGAGCAGACCTTTCCCAACCTGACCAACCCCATGCTCAGCTTGAACGACGGCCAAACAGCGGCCGTCGTCCAGGTGGAGCCGCTCAGCGAGGCCGAGATCCACAAATACCAGCAGGGAATCTACTCGGCGGCCATCGGCGGAATTCCTTGGAAACAGCGCTTCGTGAACGTCTGGAAAACAGCTTTCAGCCCGGATGGAAAGTCCTTGGCCGCCGAGATCCGGCTCAATCTTTACGATTATACCATCGCCGTGGACGGGGTCCCGTGGGCCCAAACGTTCGGATGTATATGGGAGCCGGTGTTCAACCCCACGAGCGGAAAGGTGACCGCACCGGTGCGGACTCAGGGGAAGTGGACACTGGCGGAGGACGGCCGAGCGATCTGGGAGCGACGCTTCGTTCAGCTGTGGCACGTCCGGTTCTCGCCGGACGGCAAACGGATCGCCGCCATCGTCGCTCCGGAGTTCGGCCGCTGGACGGTCGCCGTCGACGGCGTTCCCTGGCAAACGACCGTCCGGGAAATGGTGACCGATGCGGTCTTCAGCCCGGACGGTAGCCGCATCGCCGCGGTCATCAAAGACCAGGGGCGCTGGAGCTTGGCCGCCGACGGGCGTATCTGGCAGAACACTTTCGACATGGTCTGGAAACCGGTTTTTTCGCCGAATGGCCGCCATCTGGCCGCCAGGGTCCAGCGCAACGGGAAATACACCATCGCCGTGGACGACCGCTCATGGTCGCAGGCATGCGATATGGCGTGGGATCCGGTCTTCAGCCCGGACGGCGACAAACTTCTGCTGCGGACGATCGAGGGGGGAACCTATTTCCGGCGGGTCCTGCCGGTCGCCGGCATCGCCGGATAGGAGGAGGCGCATGGACGAATTATACCGCTGGGCTGCCGGCCCGCTGGTCTGGGTGGCTTTCATCATCTTCATCGGCGGAAGCCTTTTCCGGTTGATCCACTTGCTCCTGCTGGTGCATCGCAAGGAAAAGTTTATCTATACTTACATGAGCCTCAAGTTCAGTCTGCGCTCGATCCTGCATTGGCTGACACCCTTCGGGACTGCCAACTGGCGCCTGCACCCCTGGCTCACGATCGTCACCTTCGCCTTTCACATCTGCCTGGTGCTGACGCCCATTTTCCTGTTGGCCCACATTGTCCTATGGGATGAAGCATGGAACATCAGCTGGTGGGCGTTGCCCGACGGGCTGGCGATAGTTATGACGTTGATCGTGATCGGCGGCTGCCTCTTTTTTTTCATCCGACGCCGCGTGACGCCGGAAGTCGCTTATGTGACCGCTGCCTCGGATTATGTGATTCTACTGCTGACGGCCGCGCCGTTCGTGACGGGCCTGATCGCCTACTTCCAATGGTTCGACGTCCGGCTTTTCACGCTGCTCCATGTCCTGACCGGGGAGGCGATGCTGATCGCCGTCCCTTTTACGCGGATCAGCCACATGCTCTTCGCGCCGCTGACCCGGGCGTATATGGGCAGTGAGTTTGGGGGGATTCGGCATGCCCGCGACTGGTAGCCAGGCAGGAACTCGGAGAAGCGAGCGATCAGGGGTTCAAATGATTTATGACACCAGCCCCCTTCACTTGGACCCTGGAATCCTTGCCCCCTGTATCCTATTGAGTCCAAAGCCTAATCCCTATGAGGATGGAATCCTATGACCACTGAGGCCAGTAAGCCAAAAGACAAAGCGATCGACGAAGGGTTGGAGCGCGGGGTGGCCGATCTGACCGAGGAAAAAATCCAAAAAGTGATCCAGCGGGTGATCGCCGGCGAGACCGGCGCGCGCCTCAAGGCGTACGTGGACACTTGCATCCACTGCGGGCTGTGTTCCGACGCCTGCCACTATTTCCTTTCCCGCGACCGCGATCCCCGTTACTCGCCGGTCGGCAAGGTGAAGCAGACCCTCTGGGAAATGCTGCGCAAAGGGGGCAAGGTCAGCCCCGAATTCATCAAGCAGGCGCGCGTCATCGCCTCCACCGAGTGCAACCTCTGCAAGCGCTGCGCCATGTACTGCCCATTCGGGATCGACGTGGCCTACCTGATGCTGGTGGTCCGGCGCATCTGCCACCTGCTGGGCGTCACCCCGCTCTACATCCAGGACACGGCCCACAGCCACGCCAGCACCTTGAACCAGATGTGGGTCAAAGACGACGAATGGATCGACACCCTGCAATGGCAGGAGGAAGAAGCCCAAGGAGAGATCTCCACCCTGCGGATCCCCCTTGAAAAAGAGGGGGCGGACATCATGTACTCGGTGATCGGTCCGGAGCCGAAGTTCCAGGCCCAGCTCATCTATCAGGCCGCCGTCATCATGAACGTGGCCGGAGTCAACTGGACGATGCCGGCCACTCCGGGCTGGGACAACAGCGACATGGCCATGTTCACCGGCGACAACGAGATCATGGGCCGCATCAAACGCGCGCACTTCGAAACCGCCGCCCGGCTGCGGGTCAAGCGCATCGTCATGGGCGAGTGCGGCCACGCCTTCCGCTCGGTCTACGACATGGGCAACCGCGCACTCGGATGGCGGATGCCGCCCGTGCCGGTGGTGCATGCCATC
>Ga0105093_10000539_pt1 | contig 14409 bp, 11 predicted proteins | sample PPLLak3March2015_2_FD_79111 | JGI IMG/M metagenome (GOLD analysis project Ga0105093, IMG submission 79111) | Freshwater sediment microbial communities from Prairie Pothole Lake near Jamestown, North Dakota, USA - PPLs Lake P8 Core (3) Depth... | ecosystem: Environmental > Aquatic > Freshwater >... | reverse complement strand
ATGACCGCTCCGCATTCGGTGTGACCCAAAACGACAATCAATTTCGCACCGGCTGCCGCGCAGGCAAACTCCAGGCTGCCGAGGATATCGTCGTTGACAAAATTCCCGGCGATCCGTGCACTGGGGTTATAGCGGCCTGGGTCTGTTTGGTTTGAGTCACGGCGGATTGGGCGGCCTGCGCCCGCATTGCCGACAGGGCCAGGCTTGAACCCGCAGCGACTGCGAACAAAGAACCTCCGGCATTTTTCAGAAATTTTCTGCGATCGTTGTCAATGGATTTTATTGCGTTCTCCTTTCTTCTTTAGGCTCGGGCTTCTCGGTCACCTGCGGACCGAGCAGGACGGCAATCGGCCGGGTCTGTGAGCTGGCGTCCAGGGCAATAATAAGTACCATGGTTAGCGGCACCGCCAGGAATACGCCGACGGTTCCCAGCACCCAGCCCCACAGCAGCAGTGAAAGAAACACCGCCAGCGTAGAGATGCCGAGTCCACGGCCCATTACTCTGGGTTCCAGGATGCTCCCGATTACCGTGTTGGTGGCAAGATAGCCCAGCGCGACCAACAACGTTGTCAGCAAATCGGTCTGCACCAGAGCCATCAAGACAGCCGGAACTGTCATTAGAAGGGCGCCGACGAAGGGGATGAAGTTCAGCAAGAAGGCCAAGATGGCCCAGAGGACGGCAAAGTCGATACCAAAAATCCGCAGCCAGGCCCAGATGCACAGCGCAGTGGCCAGACTGGTGATACTCTTGATCACCATATAGTGATTGATAGCGCTCGACACACGCTGAATTCGGGCCTCGCCCTCTTCAGTTAGATTAAATGTCTTCTTCAGCTTGGCCGAAAGACCAGGCGCCTCGAGCAGCATAAAGATGACGGCCAAGAGGACCAGCAGCCCGGTCCCGAAGGTGTCCCTCACGTTGGACAGGGCTACACGCACCAGACCGATAGCTAAGGCCGGATCGTAGATTTCTCTAAGGGCTTCTCGAGCATTGTCCACCCCGAGACCCTCCAGCCAGCCGCCCATCTGGTCGCTCAGCAGGACCAGTCGACTCTGGTAATCTGGCAAACCGTCCCTGAATCCCTCCAATTGTCCGGTAAACACCAATACCAAAAGACTTCCGGCCTCGAAAAGTGCTAAAATAATCACCGCGAGGGCAAGCCATTTCGGCACCCGTTTACGCCGCAACCATCTCAACGGAGGGGTGGCGATGATCGCGATGAACGCGGCCAGCAGCATGGGCCCCATGATGGATGCGGCCGCCTGCACAAAGAACACCGCAATGGCTATGGCCGCTGCGACGATCACGGCGCGCGAGATAGGGGAGAACCGGGTGAGGTCTTTCATCATTCAATCTCTGTTACGAGCGGGAAACGGGATGACTTTTGCTGGCTCAGCTGGGCCTGTTGAATTTGGTAAGGAGACAAAACCCCATTGGAGCTATTAAAGAAAGAAGCCCCTTCCGTCAACAGATTTCATTCAGAAAGCCTGACAGCCGTGTTTTCGGCTGGAAGGCGGATTCCCCGAAAAAGGAGCCAGAGGGATAAACCCAGCATTAGGTGGGTTGGGTGGAAAGAGATCGTGCCAAGCGATAAAGCAAAAATAATATATAATGATGCGGGCTGCTTGCCATTCGGCTCCTTTTGTCATATTAGTTTTACTGTCTCTGGCACAAAGCAAGCTTCCAGTCTGCGGCGACAAGCATGCCTAATGAGATATGCCGATTTAATGGATGAAGAGGACTTATGATGCGGAATTTTTTTCTGCTGTTGATGTGTTCGGCGCTCTTCCAGAGTTTGATATTGGCTGCAGCCTGCGCCGGGGAAAAGCGACAGGTGGGATTGGATGTACACGTTCTCGGGCATCATGCCTATGTTGCGGGAGGGGAGAACGGGTTATTCGTGATTGATATCCGCAGGCCAGCGGACCCAAAGCGCATAGCATCCGTTGACACGCCCGGTGAGGCGAAGGGGGTCTTCGCAGCCGGCAGCTTTGCCTATGTAGCGGCCGGCTCCGCTGGTCTTCAAATCGTCGGTATTCGCAACCCGGCCGATCCAGTGATTGTCGGATCGGTTGATACTCCGGGGGACGCACGCGATGTTTATGTCTTCAGCGATTATGCACTCGTGGCGGATGCGCAGTCAGGTCTTCAGATCATCAGCATCCGTGACCCAGAGCGTCCGCGAGTCGTGGCGGCAATCGACACGCCGGGTGAAGCGTGTCATGTCGATGTCGCCGCCAACCATGCCTATGTAGCGGACGGCAAGGGCGGACTTCAGATTATCAACATCCGCAGACCTGGCGAACCGAAAATTGTTGCTTCAATCAGTGCATCACGCGATGCGCGCTCGGTGCACGTCATATCCAACCATGCATATGTGGCGGGTTTTGCCGAGGGCATTTTTGCGATCGACATAAGAAACCCCAGCAGGCCGCAAGTCGTCGGATCTGTGAAAACAGCCGGTGAGGCTCAAAGCGTTTACCCCCTGTATAATCTTCTCATTGTTGCCGACGGCTCCCACGGCCTCCAACTCATCGATATCCGCAGCCCCGGATCTCTTCGCATCGTTGGTGCCTACGCTACGCCCGGAGAGACCCGCAGTGTATTTGGATTGGCGAGCCGCGTTTATGTTACCGGATTAGGCTTCGGACTGGGTGTCTTCGATGTCATCGACCGCTCAAGGCTCAATGCAAATGGGCACTTTCTGATCCAACCGGGTGAAGCGCACTTTTGATCGAAAAAGTGGACATACGTGCTCGTTTCTGGATCACAGCGCCAACCATGATTCAGATCGGTTAACCATTTGATATAACTGGTATCCGGGGCCGGAATCGAACCCACCCCGATTCACAGGGCACTGGTTTTATACCCTGCCTGACAAAGCCCTGACAAACTCCAGCATCTTTTCGTCTCTGGGTTTAGTGCTTTTCGGCAGCAAACAACGCTGCCTCCAACACTCTTCAGGGTAATACGGGTCCAACGGGTCGGAGTGGGTTAAGGGGTGATGGCCAACGGGGTGATTGGGGTTGATTGCAATGCGTTCGGTTCGGGTCATGGCAGCCTCCGTTTTTTCATATAAATAGAAAAAACGGAGACATATTGACCCTCTGACCATCAGCGGTCAATCGTCATTTGGTTACGTATATCGCCGAAGTCGCGTCTTTTGGTTTTGGGTATATTGCATTTGGAAATCTCCCAAAATTTGCAGTCCGTTGAATTGTCTGTGCGTAGCTTGATCATAGTTGAACTTGTTATTTTGTAGCGCAGCCGGAAATTCTCTAATTCCGGCAATCCTTGGAAGATACTCAGGTCAATGGCAGGAATACAACTTAGGGTACCTGAATGACTAAGACCGGAGCGGCCCAGATAGGGTTGTATGGGTTATCGGCATAAATGTTTTTGCGCGCTTTTAAAAAGGCGTATTCCAAAGACTGCTTCTCACCTTCCAGAAGTTGCCGGTAAAACGCTTCAGCATACTGGACCGCCATGTCGTCGTCGACATCCCACCGGAAACCCACGATCGCTGGGATATTTTTCCTGGCCATCGCAAAAACGAATCCGAGTTCCGAGCTGTGGCAGCTGCTGAGGAAAATAAACCGGGTGTTGGCCTCCCTCAACCAGGCGCTGAACTGGTCAACTTGTATGATATCGATCGTCCTACCGGCTCCGGGGAAAAAAACGTAGCCGTCTTGTGTCAAAGGGTCGAAATAGGAATGGCCTGCGTAGTGAACAACATGCCAACTTTGGTTTTCCTGTTCGAGCGCTTTCCGCAACAACTCTTTCATGGGTCTATTTTTGTTTTTCCAGGAAATCAGTTTGACTTCCCCGATATTAACACGGCCCACAGTTTGAAAGGGTCGCAAATATTTTTTTAGATTTCGACACTCTTTGACCACGTTCTCAAGTTTGCCTAGCTGTTTTGTAAATCCCTCAAACTGTATCAATCCTTCTGTCGGGGATTCGATAATCAGAACGTTGATGGGACGTCCGTTCATTTCAGCATCATGCTCGTGAAAGAGTGGATACTCGTATCCTGGACAATCTCGAATCGTCCGGTATATCGGTGCATGAAGCATCCAGTAATCTTCTCTACTCTGCAATTCGTGGGGGCCAAATATCGCCTCCAGGGCAACCGCATGTATTTTTTCCCCCACAATGAAACGAATACGGGTGTTCTGCAATCCACCGACCTCACCTATCAGCCTTTCGAATTTACGGTTAAATTCGTAGTTCTTCTGAAAGATATGCCGCATCAGCGCTTCGCCTAACTTTTGCAGTCTTTTCTGCCACTTTTCGCCGTCGGTTCGATCCACCTCCTTAGCGGCATTCATTGAAAGTTTGATTATCGCGCTCCCTTGAATCTTCAGCTGCTCCCTTTCAACACTGCGCGGGAAATTGACTCCTTTCAAATCTGCCTCCGCCCGGTTATTTTCCAAATCGATATAGATGTCGACATCAAGCCTTTTCGTTTCTTCCACCGTTTGGGCGGCCAATCCTTGTGGGACCTTTTTTATTAACGAATCCTCCCATCTGTCGAGCCCTATGAAAACCGCATCGCAATTTTGCAGCTGGCTAACCGCCTCTATAACCTCTGTGTCGGATTGAAATGTCAACAGAACGGTTGGGATTCGATTGGCGTTGGCGGCGATCCATTTTGAAAGCCCGAGTCCTCGCTTTTCTTCTTCTTGAATAGGCGTCTTCCCGTCCTTCGGCAGATGTTGATGGGTGACGACGAGGGCGTAGGCTTTGCTTTTAATTTTCTCTTTGGCCGTTTGCTCGTCGAAAACCAAGTCGATGCTGATGTCGATTAGCTCAGATTCAAGCGCCTCTTTGACACGGTTCATCTGATAGGAATCCGAAATGGCGATCAATATTTGTCGTCTCATGTCAAAGCCTCCTCTTTGGCCACCGGCAAGCGGATGTCGAATATTTCCTCGTATCCCTTGCCTTGACGTCTATCCATGGTGCCCTTGTGGTTGCTGACAAATTGCTCAATCACTTCGCTGCTCAGCGCCATCTGGGCCAAAGTCTTAACGACCCCTTCGGACGTCCGGTTCCTTTGCGCAGGTTCCGCCGGCGGCCGAGGCAAGAAACCCCTAATCTGGGTAACCACCCGGTCTTTAACGCAGGAGACATTAAACTGAATCTTTTCTTCCGGCGGAAGGTGCCTCAGTAAAAATGAAAGGATGCTGTCAAAGCAGAAGTTCAACTGAAAAAGGTCTCCTTTGAGATAGGGAAGCGGTTCGTCGAGTCGGAACACTATCTTTTCGGTCTCGGGTATAGGGAAAGTGGACTTAATGTGAGCGACGATTTCCGAGATGCTGTAGAGCACTCTGTTGTAAGGCAAAATTCCTTTGGCCTGATCGTATAGCACCAGTCGGTTGTAAGTTATTTCTATCTTCCTCAGCTGTCGCAGGGCCTTATCAAGTGTGTCTATCGCCGTTTGCTCCGTGCTCTGACCTTTCAACGACTGCAGCCAACCGAATGCCAGTGATAGCGGCGTTTGGGTTTGAACGGCGATTTCATGGTACATTTTTTTTAGATACTCCAGCTCTTCCACGCGCTTGTACAAAGACAGATCCTTGCAGATCATCACCTTGCCGCCGAACTCCTCAGGCAGCATGGAAGCCGAAAAAAGCACTGGAAAAACGCTACCGCTCTTCCGCTTCAGGTTAGCCTCCTTGCTCCTGATGATCGGGGAATTGGAGATGATTTCGACGACATCCGGTTCAACGATGATTTCCTGCAGCTTGATTTTCGCCATTTCATCCTCCGTGTATTCAAGCTGCCGGAGGGATTCGGGATTGGGATATTTGATATATCCCTGAGGGGTTGTCATGAACACAACATCGGAAGCCCGATTCAGCGTGGTTAAGAGGAAATGCCGAACCCATATCCGATCCAGAAGCGTTCTGACCTCGCCCAATAAGGTAAATAGCTCGTTGACCTCCTCGACGGAGAAAGCGTTTTGATTGGAATCTTCAATGTTGAGCAGCCATCGAACCGTGCCTCCGATCACGATCGGCAGACAAAACTCAGACATCATGCCGGGAACCGATGCAAGGTAGATATCCCGAAAGTTCAGGTCGTTCGGTTTGTCTTGTATCAAAACATGCTTCGCGGTTTTGTACACATAGCCTAAAACGCCGTCGGCCAACGGCTGCGTGAAGGCATCGCGCAGAGGGGTGGCCTTTCCCAGATTCCGCTGGTGCAACAGCCGGAATTGCTGTTCTTTTTCATCGATCATGTAAAGCGCAATGTGGTCCCACAGGTGCCCTCTGCCGAGCCCCTCCACGACCGCCCTCGCCACCTGATCGACGCTTTCGCATTTCTCTATGATTTCACGGTTCAGTCTCAGGCGAAAGTTTTCCGCGGTTTTTTCCTCAGACTGAATGGCCACCATCACAACCTTGTCGAGAGGCAAGTTGCCAAACAGCCGTGCATGGTTTTCTCCAAAGGCCTTTTTCTTTTTGCTCATCAGTGAAATCGAGGCCAGCAATTTCTTCTCGTGAACAACGAAATGAATCAGCGAGCTCTTGAAACCTTCTTGAAGTATCCACTGGTACTCCGGCAAATCCCTTAGAACCCGGTTTTGAGGCAGGTTCAATAACTCATCGTAATCCTCGATGACGTCCAGTTTTAAAGACCTAACGGCGCGCGCCCGCTGCTTAAGCCCTTCCCTCAGCGGCTTGGATATCTCCCACCACCGAACATAGGACTTCATTTGGCCGTTCGGGTACAGGAAAAAGAATTTTCTCAAGTGCGTCATGCTTTCACTGAAACGCGTGATGATGAAAAAATCGAAAGGCAAAATATCACTCACTTCCATTGAGGTGGCCGCTAACATTAGTGTCGTTTGATCGTTGAGCATGGGGTTGCCGGAAATTAATTCTCTAACCTGGAGGTTTTTCGACTCGATTTTTTTTATCGACTCTGCGCTGCTTGTGATGTAGTTATGGATATTCTCTACAGCCGTCTCAACGGTCAAATCCCGCAGAATGGCCAAGCTGCCAACGACCTTGCCGTGCAGGTCCCTTTCCGGCATCGCCGCGATCATCACTGGAAATTTCTTGCGGTCAGTCTGGCGACAGACGTCGATGGGGTATTCGTCGCTCATTCCGGCCCGCCGCCGCTGGAGATTTTCCATCACAGTTCTTAAAGTTCTCGAATCGGGAAGAATGCTTTTGACGTTCAAACCGGCGCAATTCTTGAGTCCCAGGAAGGTGAGGGCGGTTGGATTCATGTAGGTGAAATCCCCGTTCAATTTGAGCCGAATCACACCCAGAGGAAAATTCTCGTATATCTCTGTTTCCATTCGCACCGGTTCGGTGAGGTCGACGGCACAGAAATATCCTCCCCGGCCTTGTCTGGGGAAAACGATGGGGGCCAGTTCGACTCCGACGTCTTTTTTTTTACCCCTCTTCCTGATGAGCCTCATCCGGAGCAACCGGGACTCACCGGGCCCTGTATCCGTGAGCACATTACGGACCAGTGTTTGTCCCTCCAGATCCAGGAAAGACGTGAGCGGCTTTCCGACGGCGGATGCGGAGCCAAAAAGTCGGTCCATCTCGGGGTTCGTTGAAACGATTTTGCCCTTGGCATCAAACAGGCAAAACCCGCGCTGCCCGAATTTGACGATTTTTTCATAAACGCCAGCAGTCTCGGGCAAAATTGCCGCTATTAAGGGCATCAAGCCCAGCCGCACCGCCTGTAAGGCCTCCCAGGTCTGCACCTGATCAACCTGCCCGTCACGCTGAAGGGTTTCCTCGATGGCATCCTCCAGACAGGTAGTTTCCAGAAAAAGGTCCTCTGATGTAAAAAACACACTTCTCATTCGATGGATCACCGATTCCAAACCCTGGGATTCATGCTTCAACTTTTCTCCGGACATTCGCCGGATGAGTGCAGAGAAAAAGTCATTTTTCTGCTGCTGCTCCCTCAACAGCATGTTTATTTTAGCTTTTTTATCGGCTCCCCAGGATGCTTTCAAGCGATCCACAAGCGCGCCCTGAATTTCTTTTCGGAGCCGGCTCAACGACTTTACTGTTTTCGAGCTTTCCGTAGACTTTCTGGGTCTGTCTGCCATACCATGGCCTCCTTTTACCTGCCTCACCGCCGCCCGCCCGGTATAGCCGGTAGCGCTGCGTCACATGGAATTCTCAATCTGCATTCAGGCAACCGCATAGCTGTCGCCAGTCTCAGCGCTGTTTGCGAAGCACAAACTTTATTCCACTCTGTGCTACGACTTCTGCGCCCAACAGGCCAGCAATACCAACATTTCCTTTCCCGTCGATTTGAGCATGGACCTCTATTTCATCCAAAGCTAAGCCGCCGACTTCATGGGGAGAGGTCATGATGATCTTGTCCAGACCTTCCAGGAAGCTACGCATGTTGTTCTGGATAGTGCTGAGCGCGGTCTTGACCCCCCGTTCCCTGGCCGTCTCGACCACGTTGTGTAATCCCCTTCGGCTACCAGTGGTGGGCGCTTGGACTGGAACACCGGCTGTGAAAATATAGATGTATCCCTTTTCTTCAGGCATGTTCCCCTCCTTGCACATGTTTTACTCGCGTCGAACTGCTTCTTTTCCCCTGATAGATGTTATCCAACTGCCACCCAGTAAAGGATCCTGTGTATTCCTGTACGACCTCGCTCTATACAGGATTGTTGTGGTAGGCCTTGAGCATTGGCAACCACTGGTGCTCTCTTGCAAAGTCCAACTTGGAGTAGTGTTTCGAAAGCGGGGCACGCAATGGCTGCAAGTAAATAGAGACTCCTCCACAGTTTTCAAATTCGGCCCCGGCATGAGCGTTGGTGATGACAAAACGACCCGACCCTGGCAGTAATGCGGAACGGACTTCACGTGCCGCTGCGCGGACAGCTCGGCAGGACGTCTTTTTTTCAAGCTTCAGGCAAAAGTCTGAAATATCCCACAGCGTGTCGTGCTGGAACCGGGCCGAGTCGCGTTGGGCGTTGAAAATGTCCCTCGAAGCCTTTGGCATGCGGGTAATTAGGGCTTCGGCCAGCTTGTCCAGTGGAAGGGCCAAATGGTCGATTTCGGCGAGATCTATGGCCGATAGAGTCGCGGGGCCTGAGGCGTTGCAGTCGATACAGGATTGGACGTAAGTCGTAACCATGTGCGCGGCCAAACTATCAGTGGTCTGATGTGGAAACTCTGTCAGTCGTTTCAGCATCTCTGAGTAAGGCCAGCCGGTGTCCGGCTCTTTTTCCTCCGATGCCACTAAATAGCGGACGTAATTCTTGACTTGGTATGCCACTTCCAGGTTGCTCATCAAGCAGGCATCCATCCCGAGGATATCCAGTGGCTGTCCTATCATCCGGGTTACTTGCTTCAGGATCCGCCCAAGCTCCACCGTGTCTAGCGAATGACCGCTTCCGTCGTCAAAAACGATAGCTCTTCTATTGGCTCTGGATTTGGAAAGGGTCTTAATAGTGGGCAAAAAGAACGGCTTGTTGAAGCCTTGTACCTTGTGTGGTAATTTTTTTTGTTTGTTGTCCCTCCCGGGGTCTGCCGAAATAGCTCCCCCGTCCATCTCCGATGGCTCCCACCCACTTCCATGGCTCCATAAAACCAGTGCATATCGCTCGGCTGGATGGTTTCGGACCGCCCACGAGGCATAGGCGGTTAAAACCTTGGGGTCCGCGGCGTCCGTTTCGCCCAGTTGAATTCCATGCTCCTCCACGCCGTCGCGCCGGATTAAAGACCGGTTGGTGCCTAAACATCCTTTACGGTCAAACTCAACCAACACGTTGACTTCGGCCGTGGATCCAATAGCCCTCATTTCAGCCAAGTCAGTTTCACCTGCGATCGAGAGGTCATTATCCCCTGCCATGTAAACCATAAACGTCCATTTCGCTCCGGTGCCCATCATCCCTCCAGTTCACATGTTGCACCGGCAACAACGCTGCCCAACCAGGCTGAGATTCCCGCAGCCGCCGTGCGCAGGTTCAATACGGAATGGCTCCAACCGGATCCCCTACCAACATGCTCCAGTGCCCTATTTTCAAAAACGCTGGCTATTAATCCAACATATAATTCTGTGCAACTATCGAATTGGGTCTGCCGCGGATATGCCCGCCGAGGTCTTTGACATTCTTACTTTCCGGGGTAATATCTATCGCGCTTGCTAAATGGTAAACGGCTTTTGTTTTTCAAACTTTTTACTGGGTTTTCCCACCCAGTAATAATTTGGCGACTGATCCGGAGGCATGCGCTTTGCTATAGCCTTATAGAATTTCAGATAACTGCTTGATTTGCCATCGTTCCAGACCTGCAGGAGTGTTCCAGTGAAAAGACCATTGAACGTACCGTCAGAAGAAAGCTGGTTGTCCTGGCAGCCCGAAATAAGGAGCACGGATGCCCTTACAGAATCCTCCGCCTTCTTCAAAGCCGGGTCTTTCTGAAGGTTGTCATAAAACTCCTTGTTCTTCCGATACGTACGGCGTGCCGCGTCAGGTGGCATCGCTCGATATCGGACCTCCTGAGAACCGACAGAAGATGACCGGCTCGCAATTGTTCCTTGATAAAAAGCAGCCTTTGTGACAGTGCCGCTGTGGCAGCTATCCGAAAAAACGAGTATCCGCACTCCTGGAGCAAACTTGCCGAACAGGCTGTATATTTCGTCATCGATCAACTGGGCGTCGTAGAGACACCACGTCTCATCTTGGTAATCATCCTCGTCTTTGTTCTTGTCAGGGACCTGCCCACCGTGACCAGAGTAGGACAGCACGAAGATATCCTCGGCTGTGAGGATAGAAGCGGCCTTGGTCAGCTCGTTGATGACGTTCTGTCGCGTAGCCGCCTTGGTGGGCAAGCTCTTAACGGAGAATTCCTTGGATTGAACGATCTCCGCCAGGTCCTGAGCATCAGCCTCGCATGCGGTCAAGTCACCACTCCACCCATCGTAATGGGCTGGATTAACGGAGTTCAATCCAATCGTCAGTGCAAGTCCTTTAGCCATAAAGAACCTCCTTTCATGCCTTGCGGCTCTTGTGATGGTTGCCAGTTTCGTCAGGTTCTTTCTAGTATAATAAATTCATTGTATTCAGAAGTGGGATGGATAGTGCTAACCTTAAACCACGGCAAACGGATGTTCTGCCTTATTGGATATCGCACATAGCCTCCTATTCAACAGGATAACCATAGTGTATCCATCATATTTAGGAATGGTGAGTTTGACGGAAGCTTTGCGAGTGGTTCGGTTAGAATTAGACTTCACGGTGGGCCCGCTCATAAACCTGCCTCCGTTTGAAGGAGGTTAAAAAAGGGGCATCAATAGAACGGAAAAATGTGGCCTAAACAATGTTGAGGCAATCGCTCAAAAATGAGGGGAGGAATAATGATCCAGCTCGATAGCCTAAAATCACTTGCGATTAGGCTCAACCAAATTTAATCTACGATACAAAGAAAATATAAGTCAACAAAAATAGTTTTATTTACTTTGGGTTAAACTTGATATCCGATTGACACATCATCCGTGAGAGAATGCCGTTTTAGGAAGGCCTTGGTGTTTGCGGTAACTGCCATGGTTCTGGTCCTTGACCCGTCGGCAATAGGCGCATGATTCCGGGGACCAGCCTGAGGGAGGCTGCGAAGGCGCCAGTACCATCGCGCCTGACTGCATTTCGGCCTCTGGGCTGTCTGCGGTTGCCGCAAACTTCCTATCGGATAAACGCGGTTAGGCGGAATCTCAAACCCTTCCAAGGTGGTTCCCCTAGTGGTAGGATATGCACGGACCATTCAGCCATGCCTTGGCCTTGCGCCAGGAGCGGTGCTCCACCGAAGAGAAAATGGCTGCCCCAAATAACATCGCTAAAAGGTCCACGGGACGTGACAAAGATTCCTATAGTGCAGTCAGTGCTGCCGGGCGACGCCGGGCTGTGGGTTTGCCGCCGGTGGGGATGGGAAAGACGCGACGGGTTTTTCTTCGCTCTCGTTTTTGGTCTATTGCTGCTGCATCCGTTGCTGAACGGCTACCCTTTCCTTTTCGCCGACTCGTGGGGATATTGCTGCGCGTGCCCGGACGGGATGCGAAGTCCTGTTCTCGGGTGCATGCTGCGGCCGGTGGTGCTGATCGCAGGCGCTTGGGGTTACGTCGCTGCCCAGTGCGCAGCCACCGCCTTCGCGTTCACCTTCCTTTCCAGCATCGTCCTGAAGCGCAACCACTCCTGTGCCCTGGTCGCCTCTTTGCTGATTTCAGGCACCGGCGTTTTTGCCGGCTGGATTCTGGCCGACATGTGGACCCTTGTCGGCCTGCTCTGCCTTTTCGCGATATCGATCGGATATGCGTTTCCTGCCATCGCCCTGCTGCTGTCAGTCTCTTGCTCAACCCACTTCGGCAACTTCCCCACGTATGCCACCGCAGCGCTCATGATCCTGCCGCTGGTGCGCGAAAAAGCTAAATTCGCCGCCCGCACAGCCCTGTGTCTCCTCGCAGCCCTTGGGCTCATAGCGGCTGCGAATTTGACCGGCGGAGTCTTTAAGCTCAGCTCCGGAAATGGGCTTATTTACCTTGCCAGCCGAATCATCCATGATATGCCCGAATTGGTGGAAGACATCTGCCGGGAGGACCCGACCTTTGAGTTGTGCCAGCGGAAAGAAGACGTGCGCCAATGGAGTGAAAGAGAGCCCGCATCCCTCATCTGGCTTGTAGCCGAAAATCTAAACCTCAGCTGGTCGCAATTCAATGCGATATCGCGACGGATCATTGTCTTCAGCATCTCTGAGTTTCCGGGATATTACTTTAAGCATCTGGCCGCCTCTCTGCGCAACACGCTTGAGCTGCTCGCTTTTTATGAGCTGTCGGACGGCCACGTCCCTTTTCGGCAGGACTCTTATGTGTTCGACTCCATGCAGGCGTTTCTTCCCGAAGATTCGAATGCGTATCTGCAATCATGGCAGGGCGACGGGCGCTTGCAGAGCTTCTTGAAACGGGTGGATATCCCGTTGACGGTTTTATTCTGGCTGTCGACGGTTGTCTGCATGGCGGCAGCCATAACTTTCCGCCAAACGCGATATGAAGACACGCTGATCCAGCTCGCCCTATTTGCCCTGGTGACCGTGGCCGTCAATGCCTTCTTTATGTCCAACCTCGGTGGTGTTTTCAGCCGATACCACACCCGAATCGGCTTTCTGCTGATATTCCCGGGAATGGCCTTGATCGGCCGCTGGCTAAACCGGCTGGTTGAGAAAATGAGTGATCACCGCAAAGCGTGACGTGGGAGTTTGAAGACGATTAGACCCTATAATGCTTCCAGCAGCCGCTCATGGATGTTGTCGAATCCGCCGATTGATTTAAAAAAATATTTATAATGATTTCAATGCCTAATATCTGATTTGTTGCCTCTATTTGGACCCAACCCGCAACCCAGGCGCAACCTGTTTTTACCCTGTTTCTATCCAACCGCCGTCTGGCCAGACGGCAAAACATCAAACGATCCTTCCAAGTGGGGCGGATCACAAGGTGCGAGGAACGAGGACGCCATGTGCAATGAAAGACGCATCGCTTGAAACCCGGTACCGTGAACGACTTCGCGACTTTCCCTCTCCTGGCTGCGGGCGACACAAAGCGCTTTTAGGCGCTTCAAACCTCGGGATTATGTCCGGGGTTTCGCTTGAGCGAATCCATTCCGACCTGCAAACTGTAACCGCATTTTCCCCAATGCCGGGCCGCGAGATCCAAGCGGCGATTTTGAAAGCAGCCGCAGACCATCCGACAGGCGGCAGTTATCGACCACCTCCTAAGCCAGCCCCTCTGATCCGAAACGGCAACTCAGCCTTAAGGCGCATCATCGACCAGGGCCGCATCAGTGACGAGGCCGGCCTATGGGAAGCATCCCCATACCGCTTGACAGAAAAAGTTGAAACTGACCCGGTAACCTTCCTAACCATTCTATTTAAACCGGATGAGTGGGTTTATATCGGCGGCGGAAAGGAAACCATTGGCCGCCTCAAAAGAGCACAGGGGGATGCCGCATAAAAAGCCCAACCGGAAAATGGCACTATTTAAGAATTGGGATACGGGAACGATACCAATGGGTTTGGCAAGCTGGCTGATGATACAGCCATGCTGTCAGTATCGTCAAGACGGCGCCTACCAGTTTTCGTTGGATATAATCCGGAGACACAATCTATCCAAGCGCGCCTCCACTCAAGATCATATCCACACTTTTTGGAAGTACGATTTCTTTGCGATTACCTGATCAATACCATCAGAAACGTAGAAATCCCCAGAAGATTCTATTAATCGCCGATATACTTACCTTGAGTCGGGTTGCTATTTCATGTGGATATCACTTGCCGTAGAAATGAAAGCAAAAAGAAAGAGGTATGCAGCAACAACGGTTTAATGCTGATCACTTTTTGTGGGATATATCGTAGAAACACAGT